>Ga0182027_10001489_pt1 | contig 39149 bp, 32 predicted proteins | sample 712E1DmetaG_FD_121300 | JGI IMG/M metagenome (GOLD analysis project Ga0182027, IMG submission 121300) | Permafrost microbial communities from Stordalen Mire, Sweden - 712E1D metaG (Illumina Assembly) | ecosystem: Environmental > Terrestrial > Soil > Wetlands > Permafrost | place: Sweden...
CCAGCCACGGAAGTCCCTGGTGAGCTGGAACGCACCTTCTTTCTTGATGCACTCCCGGATGTTCCTGTGAATCCTCGCTCCCTGAGGATCGGCTTGAGCATACAGGCGGCCAAGTTGCGTGTCAGCGAATCGGGAAAGAAGAGCCCGGAATGCAGCGAATAGCTCATGATCAGGGGTCTGATCCAGCGGCTGGTGGAGCGAGCAGATGAGGCCTTCGAGGTGGACAAACAAGCCCTTCTCGTTCCTGGCGAACAGGTCCGCGACACAATCATAGGCAAGATCTGTCGATGAAATCCCTAATTTCTCGCACAATACGACGGCAGATGCCCGAAATGTCGCCAGATAGGATGCGGCCACAATTCGGGCAAGTTGGACAAATCTCGTCAAATCGCCCTGGGAAATCGATCCATCCAGGGTTTGGCGGAGGTAGGCCCGAAGCATGTCAACACGGACTGCCATTGGCTCGCGTGGAAGGGACAAAAACGGAAAGGAAGAAGAATTATACGCAATTGATACGCATTGGGCAAGTGAGATCTATCCCCTTTCGACGCACAAATATTTTTAAGCAAATACGGAAAATTTCTGGACGCAAGGTGAGGTGCGGGAATATACTATGTAAGGAATCGTAAATTTCTTGGAAAACACCCAACGCGCACTCGTAGGTCAACTAAATGCGAGCATGGGCACGGAGAATCCTGTAATCCTTTCCGAGCCATTCATTCCTCGGAGAAGGTCATTTCTCTTTACGGGTTTCACTGGAACTGATGCGTCACGAGAATATTCACATGCTGTTGTTACCACAGTGGTCACTGCGTTCGGCCGGGTCGCACGACCCAGAAGCAACGCGTACATGGCAGAAAAAACTCACAGCATTGAGGGCGGGTCGTGTACGAGGGGCACGTGTGGAGGGGATGACGTTGCGTTGCTGAGGGGGGTGAGATGTGGCAAATAAGCTAAACGATGCCACAACCGAATTCGATAACGCAGAATGAATTGGACGCATGTTAGCAGATGAGGAGTTGGCTCAATCCTTTTGAGTCAGTTACTTTCCCACCTCGCATGCTTCGGAAGTCATATTGGTGGAACACCGCCAACCGAGGATACAATGACACGAATGCTTTTCCTAGTTGTCGCATCCGCTTTCGTAACCCTAATGTCGAGGGAACTCACAAATGCTCAAGCCCAACCATTTGGGAGGGAGCTAGGGGCATACCTAGGCGTTACCGCATACTCCAATGGAGAAAATCCCAACTATGGAAGTGACGATTACAACGACACGCTCGGTACCATCACTGGTATGAAGTGGCAATGTGTTGAGTACGTGAATCGCTTCTATCTTCTGACGTATCATAAAGACATTAGAATTCCTGTCGAAAATGCAAACTATGCATACGAGTACTACAGTTCGGCGAATCAGAGACAACTATATCCGTACCAAAACGGTGGAAGTGTCCCTCCTGGGATAAACGATATTCTGTGTTTCCGAGGCGGCCCCAAGGGATTTGGTCACGTAGCAATCATTAGGGAAGTCGGGAGCAACTACGTAACAGTTGCTCAGCAGAATTACAAAAACGATACTACTGATCTGAATTGCCGTTTCAATAAGGTTGATAGTTACACCATAAGTGACCAAGGATCTTTGCACGTCGATGGATGGCTTAAGAACTCACCGGCGGCATACACGATTAGTGCTGGTCAGGGCGCACCAACCCCTGAGAGCCAGAACAAGTTCGTCGCTGCTTACAATACAGACGGCTCAGCCGTTCTTGGGTATGCCACGAATTCGGTCCTCCAGTTTACCAATACATACTACACACCTCCAACCAGTGGATTCTATCAAGCCTTTCAAGGTGGGACTTCTGGATCCGCACAAATCAACTACGTCCAGGGCTTTCCTGCTGCTTACGATATAAAATTCGGGTTTTACGTAACATATCAAGCGACAGACAACGGGATACCAAACTACTTCGTAGGAACTGGCCAGCCGGTGTATTGTCTTCTGGTGTCTCCCACTGACTTTGAAAGCCATGGATCATCATTGTCCCAAGCGGGGTCCAGCTACAATTGGCAACCGTTTAGCAAAGGATCGATGTACTACTACGTTTCGAGCCCTCTTCAAAGCGGTAATTTTAATGGCTGGATCAATTATGTCTGGGGTGACATCTCTTCCCGCTATGAGAAGGAGGGCGGGAGGTCGGGGTCTCTCGGGTTGCCGCTCTTCAGCGAAGTACATTACGGGTCATCAGACGGTTGGGACTGGTGGTTCCAATGGTTCGAAAAGGGCATCATATGGTATGCCTTACAGGGTACGGAGAAATGGACATTGGCCTCGTCTTATTCAGGTAGCAGTGTCTATGAAGCAGGACAGTGGACTTCACTTGGTTGGTATCAGCACTCGGCAGACGGCTCCTTAAACGGTTCCCAATCTTCTCCATCTTTGTCAGTGACAGGTGGACTATCTCCTACCGCCGGTCCCGTTCAACCTCCGCCCTTACCCTTAGCACCCAGCGGATCGAAGGCTGGCATTAATGTAGCTACTCCCATCACTGGTGCAGCTTGCACAGTGGGTTCAATGCAAACCGTAACGTGGTCGTCGATTGGCGCAACGGGTCCCGTGAGCATCAAACTCTCGACCGACGGCGGCTCGACCTATCCCATCACACTTGCTTCTAACATAGCCAATGACGGAACCGAGGAAGTGATGATCCCAAGCAATCCATCCGACGCTTGTCGAATCAAGGTGGAATCATCACTCAGTACGAGTGTGTACGGGATCAACCCGGGCAACTTCTCCATCATTTCGGCACCCACCATCGCAGTGACTAATCCCCAGGCAGGTTCGATTTGGACTGTGGGGGCAGTTCAATCGGTAACCTGGTCATCGAGCGGCGTGATGGGCAATGTCAGCCTCATTCTTTCGACGGATGCTGGTTCGAGTTTTTCTGTGGTGTTGGCGGCAAATACCCCCAATGACGGGATAGAGACCGTGACGATTCCCCAAAGTCCTTCAAGCGCCTGCCGAATAAGAGTGGAATCGTGTTCGAATCCAGGCGTATTTGGCACCAACCCTGGGGTCTTCACGATCAGCCCATCCTCTTTACTACCAGTTGTCACGACATCGGGAACAACCAGCGTTCTTGGCACTTCGGCAGCCTTAAGCGGGACCGCTTTTCCAAATGGTCTGCAGACCACCGCGTGGTTCGAATATTCTCAAGGATCCGGATTGGTCAATCCGGCGACGACATCTCCTCAATCAATCGGTGCCGGCACAAGTGCACAGGTGTTCACCCAGACAGCATCTGGCTTATCTCCGAGTGTCGAGTACTTCTTTCGGATAGCTGCAAGCAATACCGCCGGGACGAATCGTGGGGCGATCTTGAGCTTCAAGACGACGGCCTTAGGCGCTCCAATTGTTAACTCTACACCGGCTACAAGCATTACATCAACGACTGCTCAGGCCAACGGCGAGCTGAATTCTAGGGGAGGGAATAGCTACTATCGTTTCGAATATGGTCTAACGACCAATTACGAGCTGAAGGACACAACGTTTTGGGGACCACAGTTCTATTCTACACTGACTCCTATTTCCACGTCTCTGTATCTTTTGGTTCCACTTACAACTTATCATTACCGTCTGGTTGCAGTCAATGGCTCCGACACGTCTCGAAGCAACGACATTTCCTTCACAACAATACCTACACCTCCCACCTCACCGACGGTACTAACAGGGGCGGCCTCCCAGTTGACCGAGAGCTCAGCAATGTTGAATGGCACTGCGAACCCGAACCGGGCCCCTACTACAGTGTACTTTGAATGGGGGCTCTCGAAATTGTATGGGAATGTGACGCCAGCATTACCGATAGGCGGCGATGCAGCCAACGTCAATGTGCCGGCAAACCTGACGGGGCTATCCGCCAACTGTATCTATCATTTTCGAGCTGTGGCGACGAATAGTGTAGGAACTACCTACGGGAACGACATGGTGTTCATTGCCATGACCGGGCAATCCGCGGTTGACTGGCAACAGACTAATGGACCACTGTCGGGCCAAGTCTTTGCTCTTGTCATAGCTCCCGGCGGCGATGTCATCGCAGGAGGAGCGGGCGTCTATCGTTCCACCAACAACGGAGCGGATTGGCTCTCATCTGGGTTGACGAACACGTCAACATACTGCCTCGGAACAGACCCGAACGGCAAAATTTTTGCCGGCAGCCGGATAAGCCTGTATCGCTCGACAGACAATGGCACTGCTTGGACGGAGGTTCTCAACCGCCCGACAGCTCCATATTTCTACTCTCTTGCGCTGAATTCAAAGGGTCATGTATTCGCGGGATCCTCAACCGAAGGCGTCTACCGGTCAACAAACAGTGGTGATTCATGGACACAGGTCAACAGTGGTCTCTCCTCACTGTTTGTTTATGCGCTAAAGGTTTACTCCGATGGAAAGATATTTGCAGGAACGGAAAATGCGGGGCTATTCGTGTCAGCAGACAATGGAGAGAGTTGGATTCAGAAGAACAATGGCCTTACGAATTCTCTTGTACAGGCCATTGTCGTGGTCCCCAACGGCTCTGTGTTCGTGGGAACTGGTGATGGAGTTTTTCGCTCCACTGATGCGGGAGAGCACTGGACGCAAACCAATGGCGGACTCGCGTCGGGCACGGTTGGTTCGCTTGCCGTCAACTCATTCGGTTACATATTTGCTGGTCCGGGCGACGACGGTGTTTTTCTTTCAACAGATAATGGAGCGACATGGTCAGCGTACAATACGGGGATGCCAAGCTCAACGTTGATCAAATCGTTTGCGACAAATTCTTCTGACTATGTACTTGCGGGATCAAACCAAGGAGTTGTATTCCGCAGCACTCAATCGACAATCGCGTTGCCAATTCAGCTGGTATCATTTATAGCCCTCCCTGTCGGGAATCAAGTGTGCCTTACCTGGCGGACGATCTCCGAAGTCAAGAACTATGGGTTCCAGGTGGAGAAGAGCACTGTTGCAGCAAGCACATATGCTCTCGTGAAGAACGGGTTCGTGGCAGGCCATGGGACAACAATCGAGCCGCACGACTACTCCTTCATTGACTCAACGGCGACGTCCGGTAGATGGTACTACAGACTCAAGCAGATCAACTTAGATGGTACCTCGTACACGTTCGATCCGGTCGCTGTTGATGTTCTGACCGTTGTGGCTTCGGTAACCGCCATTCCGCGAGCGTATCAATTGAACCAGAACTACCCCAATCCCTTCAACCCTTCGACGACTATTCGCTACGGTCTGCCTCAGAAATCCCAAGTGACCTTGAAAGTCTACAACACTCTCGGCCAGCTTGTGACTACTCTGGTGAATGGGGAACAGGGTGCGGGTTATCATGAAGTGCGCTTCGACGGCAGCAATCTTGCGAGCGGCGTGTACTTCTACCGGCTGCAGGCAGGAAACTTTGTTCAGACGAAGAAGCTCTTATTGCTTCACTAGAGAGAACGGAATTTCCAAAGGCACTCTGTCGCCATAAATCGCGGTCTGCCGCGACATGCCAACAGCTATGAAGATTTCTTTAGAGCTTTTTCGGCGGAGGATGTCCACTGTAACGATATATATATGTACTCTTGTAAGACTTATCCAGAACAGGCGGAATTTGCGATTTTGACGCGTCTCCTCTGTTGCTCGCCTGATCAGGGGCGAGCATCAACAAATCTGAGGTTTACGAGACCGCGAAGCACATAGCAAGGGGGTACACACAGGTTTCGTGATTTCGATGCTCCCCCATATGCTTCTGACAAGCTTTACTATATGGTCCGCGAGATCGACACAAAACCCTGGTAGGGGCGTGCAAACGGGATTTGCGATTTCGATGCTTCCTCCAGAGGGAATTCGGTGCCATCGAAATCGCGTAGCATTGAGCCTGCTTTACCAGGACGCCCCTTCGGGCTTTCGATCTCGCAAGACTTTCTTTGGTTACTTTCTTTAGCCATAAAAAAAGTAACCTCCCGGAGGAACAGGGAATAGAGATCTATAAGCGTAGCTGAAAGAAGTTTACGATGCTCCCCTCGCTTTTTTCTGCGAGAGCACAACCCTTGTTCGTTCGGTTGTTTGCAACTTCATATTTGATCTCTCGTCGTGATGTATTTGTTCTCGTAGACTTTTGCGTTCCTGACATTTTCTTATGCGCATTAGGTTATGACAAAAGAATTTTCTCAAGACAACCGAAATTGTGGTCCGTGTCACGCACAGTATGTTAGAAGCGTAACATATTTTACCACGTCCAGGGAGAAGATTCAGAAGTACAGCAAAGCAGTTTCTTGCTTTTCCCCCCGATCGTCTCACCTGCGTTTGTAGGAAAGCCGGATTGAAGCGGGAGCCTTCGTCTCGCCACAACATCTAGGTCCTCTCTGAACGGCCATCTCGTTTGAGGTCGTTCCTCCCGATGAGGACTTGTTCTTCCGTTCTTCTTCATTATTGCTTTGGATACATGTGTGCCTGATTCATTCCTGGATTCCGGGAATGGACCGGCTTTCGTCTTGGTGCGATTCATTGCATGCGTCCGGTCATGTGTTTGCGGACCCCAAATATACAATTATTGTTAAGGAAACGTGAACGTGTCCACGTACGCTGACCTCCTTGCGTTATGAATTTTGTATGCGATCATTTGCTTTCATGCTCGGAGCTGTAGACAAACCAACGCGAGATCAACTCGCGCTTGGACAATCCGAGTCAAAGAATTCTCTTCGACAATTACTCTTCGTCCAGGTGCAGGCATATGAACTCCCAGTCTCCAACGCTTTCGCAAAAACACTCGGCGCAGGTTCCCGAATCCGGCGTCAACGATGTGCTCGCCATATTCAGCCGTGGGAAGTGGTTATTCCTATGGGTGTTCATATTGGCGATCGCGATGACTGGCTTAGTGATCTACATCGTCGGTCCCAGATATGAGGCGACAGCGTCCGTGTTGGTCAACACGAAGGCCGCACAAACCCAAGTCCCGGACTTGCTTGATAACATCCTCTCTGGTGTGATAACGAACACCCTTCAAAATGAGCTTGAGATTCTGAAATCGCGATTTCTGGCCGAAACGGTTGTACGAGAACTAATGGCAGTCCGGTACCTCGACACGGCAAAACAATTTCCCATTCCTATTATTCAACCGGACGGGGAAGAAGAAAGGCTCGATCAGACCCTCCTTATGGATCATATTCTCAAACGCCTGGATCGTGCGGTAAGTGTTGAGGTAGTTTCAAAGACTGACATCATTCGCATCACAGCAAAGAGCAGGGATCCTCGGGAGGCGGCGCTTCTTGCCAATCTGTTTGCGCGGTCATATCGCGACAAGAATATGGAGAACAGCAGGGCGAAGTCACGCTCAATCCGAGAGTATCTCCAATCACAACGGAAAGAAAAGGAAGGCACTCTCGTGGCCGTCGAAGATTCGCTCAAAAGATACATGGAGCAGAAGGGGGTGGTCTCCCTGGACGAAGAAGCCAAGAAATTGATTGAACAGCTCTCTGCGCTCAAGGCCGAGCGCGATGCAGTCGATATCCAGATCAAGACAATTCAACAGACCTTCGTTTCGTATCAGGACCAGCTTTCAGAGCAGGGAAAAGATTTTGCGTCGGTCATCGGCGAGTCGAATGACCCATACATACGTTTGCTCCAGGAGCAGCTCGCGAAGCTAGAAGTCCAGCGGGATGTGACTGCCACGCAGAACCCGACCTTGGTTGGGCAAGAGCTTTACAGCACAAAACTCAAGGAGATTGATGCTCAAATCGCGGCGTTGCGCGGGAAGTTGCAGAGCAGGATGGGAAGACTTCTGAAAACCATCCTGCCATCGGCACAGGAAGGTCCCTCAGTGTCCGGTCCCGCTGATTATCTGATGCGCATCAAGCAAAAGATCCTTGAAACACAAATCGAATTGCAGGCGTTGGAGGCAAAGCGGAAGGCCCTCGATGAACCCCTCAGGGAATATGAAACACAGTTCGAGCGGCTCCCTGCCAAGACGATGCAGTATGCACGGCTCCAGCGAGATAAGCAAAGCGTCGAAAAGCTCTTTGTTGTCCTGGAGGAAAAGTATAACCAGGCGAGTTTGATGGAGCATTCGGAGTTCGGATCGGTCGAGATCATTGATCCTGCTGTCCCTCCGGCGGAACCTTCGAACGAACGGACCCTCCTAATGCTCATATTCGGCAGTCTCTTGGGCTTCGGGGCGGGTATTGCGGTCGTTTTTATACGTGATAACGTGGATCAGAGAATTCATCTCCCTCACGATCTGAAGAAGCGAGGATATACACTCCTGGCCACAGTGGGGGATATGCGCCACGAACTCAAGCACTGCGGAAAGGGGCCGACCGTCTCCATAAACAAACGAGGGATCAATAAGCATATCATTACGCTGACAAGTCCATATTCCATTAACTCGGAAGCGTATCGCCATCTGAGGACAACCCTTCGTGCAGGGAAGAGAGAGCAATCCGCGCAGATTATCATGGTGACGAGCCCCAGGTTGGGGGATGGGAAGTCCACGACAGTGGCTAATATGGCAGTCGCTTTCGCACAGGAAAAGAGACAAGTGCTCCTGGTGGATGCGGACCTGAGGAAGCCTGTCCTTCACAAATACCTCGACAACAGCCAGACTCCGGGACTGTCGGAGTTCTTGCTTGGGAACAGCAGGGACGAAATATCTATTCAGTCGACCGTAGTGAACAATCTTCACATGCTCTCGAGTGGAAAACTACCTCCCAATCCTTCCGAAATCTTGGGATCTGAATCGATGCGTGTATTCATCGAGTACGTTCGAGAACGCTATGATTATGTCTTCTTGGATTCCTCTCCAGTTCTTGCTGTTACCGATCCCTGTGTCCTTGCCTCACTGGTGAACAAGATAGTTCTTGTCATAAGGGCAGGAGTGACGGGGCTGCATGAATTGGAGCGGTCAGTGGAGATGCTGCACGAGACGTCCGACATAGAACCCGGAATTGTGTTGAATCGCTTGAACCCACGATTCAGTCGTGGATTTATCTCCCGGCAATCGGGATACGGGAACTACGGGTACAACTATGGAGCATATCCTGAGAAGGACAATGGTAGATCGCTCATAAAATCCGAATAGTGGATTTCAGTGAACGATTGCGAGGGAAAGCCATCAAAGCATGCATACAAAGAGGTTCAACTGACAATAGGAAAGAGGGAGTCTATGAGATACAGGTTTATTATGGGGCTTATCGTACTTCTTCTTGCCGTTTCACGATTAGTGGTAGCACAGGGGACGGAGAGTGGGATGGGTTCGACCCTGCCGTCTGCATCTGCGGCTTCCTACTACTACGTTGCGAAACCCGGGGAACTGACAATGCAGGTAAACATTTGGGGTGATGTGCAGAAACCGGGGCGGTATGAAGTGGCAAGTAGCACTGACCTCGTCCAGTTGATTTCCTATGCGGGGGGACCCACGCGGGAAGCAAAGCTTAGCGAGGTTCGCATCTCACGGTATGTTAAGACTGGTGCAGGATTGCAGAAGCAGCTTGTCTTGGTAAATCTGGAAGATTTTTACAAGACGGACGAAGGCAAACTCCCCCTGCAGCCTGGAGATGCCATCTTCGTTGACTATGTGACCCGGTTTAACGCCAGAGATGTCTTCACTGTCATTACCACGGCGGCTCTGGTGACAGCGGCGGTTGCGCAGATGATCTATGCAAACCATCGGTAACTTCTACTAGGATTCGATTGGGGATGAGTCTCAAGCTGCTAGGGAGAAATACGCTGATATATTCAATCGGAACTGGTGCGCAGCGTGCTTGGTCGTTCCTTTTGATTCCGTTGTATGTCCGCTCGTTTTCGATGGCTGAATATGGCCTCTTGTCGATACTGCTTCTAACCGTTCAAATAATGGCAGTGCTGATGGGTATGTGGATTAGAGATACGTATATCCGGTTTTCTGCTGAGTTCGAGGCAAACAATCGTATTGGACATTTGCTGGGGACATCTATTCTCATGATTGTTGTTGCAGGGGCCTTAGTGACAATCTTTGCGATCAGTATCCCCACGTCTCTATACCAAGGGTTCCTCAGGTCGACCGACATTCGGTTCTTCATATTACTTTGTGGTCTCATAGCAATTGCTCAGAGCCTGTCCGCGCAAATCATGGGATATTTCCAGGGTCGGAATGAAGCAATCAAGTATATGGCTTTTAGTCTGCTGTCCGGTGTGCTCGTGTTAGGATTGAGCGTTGTCTTCCTGAAGGTTGTCGACCTCGGCATATCAGGTGCATTGTATGCACAGTTGTTTGCTTACGCGGCGGTTTTTGGTGTAGTTGCGACGGTTGTGCTCGTCAAGACTGGAGTGGCGGTGTCGCGCGCATTAGCGCTTCGCATTCTCCGCTTTGGTGCTCCGCTTATCGTGTTTATGATATCGGCCTTCATGATGGAGTCTTCATCAGCCTACTTTCTTGGTTATTATTCTGGATACGAGCAAGTCGCGATCTATACGCTTGGATACAAATTCGCTTCTATCACAACCATGCTTCTCGTTCTCCCATTTCAGTTGTCGTCTCCACCGTATATCTATGCAAATATTGCGTCGTCCGATATGAAGCAGCAGGTAGCAAAGATGTTGACCTATTTTGCGCTTATAAGTGCTTTTGTAATTCTCGGGATTTTGATCGCGTCCCGCCTCCTACTTCCATTGATTGCTCCACCGGGATATTCATCTGCATTCGTTGTCATTCTGCTCCTTTCACCCGCCTTTGCCTTTTATGGACTGCACGTCATGGGGCAAACACTGTTGCACATAAACAACAAGACCTACATTACCGGCAGCGTGGCAGTCGGCTTTATGATCTTCAACGTGGTATTGAATCTTGTACTTATCCCGCGCTACGGAATATATGGATCCGTTGCCAGTACAGCATTGTCGTTTGTTTTGACTGGCTTGACGATGTTAATGCTGGGCAGGAGAGAGTACTCTGTCCCCTTAGAGGCCAAGAGACTGATTGTGAGCGTTGGGGTATTATTGTCCTTCTGCGTCGCGCTCTTCCTTATGAGAAACATCGGATCAGTACTGTTTTCTATCCTAAGTATTGCGGGAGCATGTGCTACTGTATTGATTTTGTTTATGGCTCATTTCTTTGACGACCAGGAGACCCGAGTGATGAAAACTGTCATCCGGCGACTCAATTCTTGCCTACTATGATAGACGTTGATGTAGTCCAGGTTTACAGGAACAAGAAGCTGCACTTTGCGGCAATTGTAGTATTTGTCCTCATCTTGATTCTGACTGGAACCTATTTTCGGAACCGACCCGGTGGCGGTGTGCCGACAATTGACTGGCTTGTCATTGCAAGGTTGATTGCTTGCACGGCGGCTTTCTTGGTCGGAATTCTCCTGTTGCTGAAAAGAATCACCTGGGGCTTTGGGACGTGTGCACTCACACTCTATGTTCTCGCCGCGGGTCTTTCAGCCGTTTTCAGTGAATACCCACTCGTTGTCGGAGGTTATGTTTTGCTTCTGCTTGGGACCAGTGTTTTGATGATGGCTCTCGTTCATTACGCAAATTCTGCAGAGGAGTTGGCAAAGATCGAAAGAATTTGGTTCCTGACAATTTGCGTGCTCGTGGTCAAGGACACAATGACATATCTGATGTTTCCTGATATGCGACCGTCTGGGGAAGATGACATCGGTAGGCTTGGGATGGGTGTCACCCACCCAACCCAGCTCAGCCTGTACGCAGTCATCCTCTTTTGGCTATCATTCAACTCTAGTCGAATCGGGACCAATCTTCTCATATGGTTGTGGAGAGTATTCCTGATTCTTGTGATTCTCGCTGCTAGGAGTCGTGGGCCAATGATGGCTTTCGCGGTGGGCGCGCTGTTCTATTCGGTCTTCTCAGGCAGAGAACGAACGAAACGATGGATTATTAGTCTGGGCATTGTTCTGGCGATATCAGCTCTGTTCGTGCTCAGTCTGGAACTTGAGCAAAACTGGGCTGGGAATATCTCTGAATACATGAAAAGAGGCCAAGACGCGGAGGGGCTGTCATCCTTTACCGGCCGCACCTTTGTGTGGCAGAACGCGCTTAGGATATCGGCAGATTCGCCTCTCATCGGTCACGGGTACGGTATCAGTAAAGTGACCCTTGGGGAGTCGCTCTACGACGAGTACCATTCGTCTCACGCCCATAACGAAATACTAGAGAGCCTTGTTACCACAGGGTTGGTCGGGTTGATTCCACTCTTGATGATGATGTCATATAGTCTCTTATGGATAATAGACCATGGGAGATTGCGGCGGGTGTTCTCAAAGGATATCTCGATTCATGCATTGTGCTTGGTCGTCATTTTGATCATGTCCTCGTTTACCGAGAGCTGGATAACTACACGCATCTCTCCCGTTCAGCCACTATTTTTCTTCTATCTTCTGATCTTGGACAGGCGTCGTGATATCACTATCTCAGACCGCGATGGTTAAACGAGTCGTAAAGATGTGCATCAGCATGGTGTTTCTTCTTTTTTCGGAAATGTGCCGCCTTGCGTGCGTTTTCAAAGAGAGGGGATGCCCATATCCGTTCGTTGTTCTGACGTATCATGTAGTCGGGAAGGAAGAGGCGGAATTGTTTAGTAGGCAGATGGATGACATAGAGAGGCTAGCGGAACCTGTCTCAGCTTCATTTCATGGCCTACCGAATGCGAGAACCAGACGTATTGCGGTGACTTTTGATGACGCATTCCGGTGCATTGTGGACAATGCCCTTCCCGAAGTGTCCAAGAGAAACATCCCGATCACTATTTTTGTCCCTATGGGATACTTGGGGAAAAACCCCAGATGGATACCTGACCCTAACCATAAGTACTTAAGTGAGGTGGTTCTAACTGCGGATGAATTGAAGTGTTTGCCTGCGGAGAGAGTGTCAATTGGTTCGCACACCGTAAATCACCCAGATCTCTCAAAGCTCAATGATGATGCTCTCGACGAGGAATTGAAGGGTTCAAAGCACCAACTTGAAGAGTTACTCGGGAGAGAAGTGAATCTCTTGGCGTTTCCGTTTGGCGCTTATGATGCTCGAGTATTGCGACACGCTCAAAAAGCTGGGTTCACCAGGGTATTCTCGAACTTGCCACGATTGTCTCGGGCAAATGGCGAGACTTATCTCGTTGGCAGAATTGGTGCAGATCCAAGCGATTGGCCCTTGGAGTTTCGCTTGAAGATAAGAGGTGCTTACCGCTGGTTATCCATGGCTGTTAGCATGAAGCGCAGGTTGCTCAGGGTTGGTCACGTATGATTGGATTGCGAATGCCCTTTTGGGGGAGCGCGCAACCCGCACTCAATATCAGCTCTCCTAATATGTCACACGTTTGTTAGAAAACAGTTTCTCCTGTTGGGGCTAGTGTAGGGTCTCAAAAACCATCATTGGGTCAGGGAGGGCATTGGGTCCGTGAAAAGGGAATATGTGTTAGTAACGACAGCATACAATGAAGAAGACTACATCGAAAAAACTATTACATCTGTGCTATCCCAGTCTCAACGCCCGAAGCGGTGGGTCATCGTCAGTGATGGGTCGACGGATGGGACAGATGATATTATCCGCAAATATCTCCCAAAACACAGTTACATGTTGTTTGTAAGAAGGGAACGTGACGGAAGGAAATACACAAAACCTAAGGCCTTCAAACTGGGCTATCGACTGCTTAGTGGCTGTGAGTATGACTATGTAGGAAGCCTGGATGCGGACCTATCGTTTGATTCACACTACTTCGAGAATCTGCTTCTGCGGTTTGAACACAACAGCAAAATGGGACTAGCAGGGGGAGAGATACATGATGTACATCATGGGCAGTTCAAAGCTCGGCCGACAAATAGCGAAAGCCATGTTGCTGGTGGCGTTCAATTATTCAAGAGGGCTTGTTTCGAAACGATTGGCGGATTTCTCCCCTTAGAATACGGAGGTGAGGACGGTATTGCCGATGTTATGGCGCGGATGCGTGGATGGGAAGTTAGGTCTTTCTCTGATTTGCCCGTGTTTCACCATCGCGCTAGTGGAACTGGCATACGCAACGTGTTCCTGAGGGGTATAAATAATGGCAAAAGGGACTATTTCGTAGGATCGTCGCCCTCATACTTTTTGTTGAAATGCATTTATCACAGCAGGGACATGCCGTATGTGCTAGTGAGTTTAATGATGGTGGTTGGGTATTGTTGGGCAGGTCTCCAAAGACAGGCGAGGGTAGTTCCTCTGGATGCCATCAAGCGTCGCCGACAAGAGCAAATGGATCGATTTGCTCATCACGTACTTTCAAAAATAAGACGTAGTCGGCAGGATGCCTAGAGCGAGTAGAAATTCTAAACAAATCCGACAACGGAAGCAGACTAATCGTGGTGGAGTTGTCGTTTGGCGCGGAAGAGAAGACAGATGTTGCTTGTGGTGCCCAGTTTCAATGGTTTCCCTTCATTGCTCTGGGAAAGAGCATCCGGCTAATTTTTGGAGAATGCTTTGGAGGCGACCGTCCGTATTTCTCTGCTAATGAAGCAATGCTTGACTGGAAAACACTCGTCAGACCAGAGGACAGACAGGGCAAGGTAATGGACTTAGAAAAACGGACCTCGAATCATGCAAAGGTGTGGCAGTCTCTTACTACACTTGAATCTTGGCTTCATCGTAGCCAGTACAGAGCGTATGATCCTTTCGATGGTTTATCGTCATGGCTCCGGATCTTTACCTTTCGGCAAAGTATTGCAGACCGAGCCTTGCAGCAGTTTGTGCGTCGGAACCCCTTCAATATTCGCCGATTCATCGGCATCCGAACGCATACGAGTACAAAAGGGATGGGATTTCTAGCAAGCGGATATATTGATCTCTATCGCCTAACAGCGAGAGAGGACTACAGACTGAATGCGGTCTCCTGTCTCGATTGGTTAATTAACAACTCCTCGAAAGGTTATCCGGGCTATTGTTGGGGCAATTCCTTTGACTACATCTCGCGAAGTTTCTATCTGCCGAAGGGAACCCCAACTCTCGTGTGGACGGCTCTCATTGGCCACCACTTTGTCGAGGCGTACCGGGCCCTGCGGGATCCTAAATACCTAGAGGTAGCAATGGGAGCCGGGCGATTCATTCTGGAAGGACTCCCCCGGATCCCTGGCCCAGAAGGCTACTGTCTCAGCTACATCTGTGGTCGAGAGACTGCCGTTCATAACGCCAATCTTCTCGGGGCGAGGTTGTTGGCTGAACTTTACAAAGAGAGTCGTAATGGCTTGTACTTGGATGTTGCAATGGAGGCAGTGCGCTATAGTGCTAAAGCTCAACTACCAAACGGATCTTGGTACTACGGTGAAGAACGAAAATATCATTGGATTGACAACTGGCATACAGCGTACAACCTTGATTCGATGCTAGGTTTTCAAAAGGACGCTGGAGTTAAAGAATTTGAGAAGTATATGGTGAAAGGGCTGGATTTCTATATCGCTCACTTCTTCCGCGAGGACGGAGCACCCCGATATTACTGGGATCGTGATTACAAGTTCGACATACAGAGTTCGTCGCAGAGCATCGATACGCTGCTTCTGTTTGGCGAGTGGCTTCGTAAGCCAGAGCTTATAGAACTAGCCACGAAGGTTGCCCTGTGGACCATTACGAACATGCAGGACAAAGATGGGTTCTTCTATTTGTGGAAGAACAATCGATTTACAAATCGAACGCCCACTTTCCACTGGGGAGGCACGACCATGTTTCACGCACTCGCACATCTCTTGTTAACGACTGGACGTTATGAAAATTAGTGTATTTGGCCTTGGATATGTAGGCGCTGTTTCAGCGGCCTGCCTTGCCACGCGCGGGCATAATGTCATCGGTGTTGACAGCTCGAAGCTCAAGGTTGATTTGATTAATTCAGGCCAATCGCCAGTCATCGAACCTGAAGTCGGTGACATGATTAAACAATGTGTATGCTCGGGTCACCTCAATGCTATTCAGGATGCCGAAGAGGCAATTCTAAGCACAGATGTCTCCTTCGTCTCTGTCGGTACACCTGCGAGAGCTAATGGGAGTCTTGAACTCGGATCAGTCCGTCGCGTGTGTGAGGAGATAGGACGGGCGTTGGCGCAAAAAGATAGGTATCACATCCTGGTCATAAGAAGTACAATGCTTCCAGGATGCATGAGAAGCGTTGTAATCCCCGTTCTCGAACAGCATTCGGGGAAATCCGCAAATGTGGATTTCGGGATTTGTTTCAACCCGGAATTCCTACGTGAAGGAAGCTCGGTCCATGACTTCTTTACCCCCCCAAAAACAGTGATCGGGACGTCTGATACTCGCACGGCCAATACAGTCCGCGAAATCTATCAAGGTCTCCCTGGCGAAGTGCTTGTGACTACTCTTGAGATCAGTGAGATGGTAAAATATGCGGACAATAGTTTTCATGCCATCAAAATTACATTTGCCAACGAGATTGGGATGATATGTAAGGCTCTAGGAATCGATAGTCACGCGGTGATGGAAATCTTTTGCAAGGACCACAAACTTAATATATCTCCCTACTATCTAAAACCAGGGTTTGCGTTTGGTGGCTCCTGTCTACCCAAGGACGTCAGTGCGTTGCTCTACAAAGCCCGAACCATGGATCTAGATACACCTCTCCTTCAATCCGTCCTGCTGAGCAATGAGAAGCAAATCTTCTCTGTTTGTAGAGAGATTCTCGGATTGGGAAAGAAACGGGTCGGATTCCTTGGGTTTAGCTTTAAGGCAGGCACCGATGATCTCCGTGGAAGCCCGATTGTCGAAGTTATTGAAACACTAATCGGAAAAGGGTGCCAGGTATGTCTCTATGATGCGAATGTGAACGTGGCGCGGCTAGTGGGAGCCAATCAAAGCTACATTGATCAACGAATCCCCCACATTGCCGCATTAATGTGTGAGACCATTGACGAGGTCATGGTCCGCAGCGATCTCATCGTAGTCGGCAATAGGGCGCCAGAATTCAGAGAGGCAATAAATAAGGTCGATACCGATAAGATAGTCCTTGATCTTGTCAGGGTTGATGAGAGCAAGAGAACTGAGGGGAACTACATTGGTCTTGCTTGGTAAGAAAATACTCTTGATTGTCGAAAACAACTCTGTCCCATTCGACCGGAGAGTGTGGCGTGAGGCCCTGACTTTGCGAGACGCAGGGGCAATCGTGGCCGTCATATGCCCGGTATTCGGCGAAGACAAAACACGATATGAGGTAGTAGAGGAGATCGAGGTCTACCGCTATCCCATTAAGTTTTCAGACGGCACAGTAATTGGATATTTCAAGGAGTATGTGTTGGCCTTTAGTCGCACTACATGGCTACTCCATAAGATTCTCTTTACAAAAAAGCACATCGATGTTGTCCACGTCGCAAATCCACCTGACATTTTTTGGCCCCTTGCTCCATATCTTCGAATCTTTCGGACGAAATTCATTTTTGACGAACACGATCTCAGTCCAGAGACATATCTGAGTCGATTTGAAATTCCTCTAAGCGAAGGAGGCCTAGTATTCCGCTTGCTGCGCATGTGCCAATTTCTTAGCTATCGATTGGCGGATGCGATAATTTCAACAAACGAATCGTATCGAGATCGGGTTATCGGGACCAAGCGTGTGTTTGCCCGAAAAACGTTTGTGGTACGTAATGGCCCTGACACCCGTTACTTCAAGTCCGTACAGCCAAGTGAGGAACTCAAAAGAGGTCATAGGTTTATGGCGGGTTACATCGGCATTATGGGTAAGCAGGACGGTGTGGAATACATCATTAGAGCAATGGACTATCTTGTTCATGGAAGAGATTTTCAGCAGCTCATCGTTTACCTCATAGGAACCGGAGATGACTTGCCGAGGATCAAGAATCTCGTTGCGACGGTGGACTTGGGTGGCTTTTTCGTGTTCCCGGGTAGAATACCGGACGCACAAGCGCTACAAATCCTCTCCACTGCGGATATCTGTCTATCTCCCGACCCTTACAACCCATTAAACGACATTTCGACAATGAACAAGATAATGGAATATATGTCTCTTGGGAAGCCAATTGTATCGTTCGACCTTAAGGAGGCGAGAGTTTCCGCCGGCGATTCAGCTGTTTATGTAAAGAATAATCGGGTAGAGGCCTTTGCTGATGGCATTTTAGCTTTGCTTAACGACCCCCAAAAGAGGACTCTCATGGGTGTGATTGGTCGAAAGAGAGTCGCAGAAGATTTGTGCTGGCAAAAGCAGAGCGGAAAACTCTTGGCTACGTACAATCATTTGCTTTCTGTTAGGTCCGACTCCAGAAGTCGAGGATCACTTAAGCACAAGGCACTTTCGTGAAGAAACGAAATTGGCTGCACGCATTCTGTAAAAATATGTTCCGCTTGAAAGAGCGCTCGCATCAAGAACTACTTCGTGGATACCAGCCTCCTGTTCCTCGTCGACCAATGTCTTCACTGTTCTGCCGAGCACGTCAAATAGCTCCACTTTTACGAAGGCAAGTTGCGAGATCTCATATCTAATGATGGTACTAGGATTGAATGGATTTGGGAAATTCTGATTCAGGAAGAAGGATCGAGGGGTGCTATTTTCGGGACTTGGGGTCACTGGCGACCCGACCCCAACAAGCGGAATCGGGGTGTGTACTGCGGATGTGCCGGTCTGTAGAGTGAGAGATGCTGTGTAATTGTGGACTTTTGTGGGTAGAAAGGAAACGGCAATAGTTTCGGTGGCGGCCGGGGATATGATTAATGAGTGCCGTGAAACAGAGAACGTCTTATCAGTGGTCCTAATGGTATCGATGATCAGTCGTGCTGCCCCTGTGTTCGTGATCGTGAGCATCATTGTTTCCTGCTGCCCAATGGTGGGTCTACCAAACTGCATCAAGCCAGGCAGAACGTCAATGGCATTCTGAGTGAAACTGAAAGCTCCAATGTCAACAATAGAGGTGTCAGGCGTGACGACAACCGGGTGGCCATCAAAGTCGGTTGTGAGTCCAACATTGGTTCCGGCATTTATGCATGGAGAACCTGCTTGTAGATGGAAATCCGATCCCGCTATTTCAAAGAGCGGGTCTTCACTAATCGAATTTGCGTCTTGGGTTGTAGAGGTTTTGTACTCGGCGAGGGTGTATTTTGTGCCTCCCCATTCCAAATCTGTCGTTGTCGCGTAGAGGTCGTTGTAATCGGAAATCTGGCCGGCCGTGTTGGAGAAGTTGATGACGGTTGAACTGCCACCCCCAATGATATTGTTTTTCAGAATTGTGTTTGGCGTACTTATCTGAATTTGCGAGGAACCGTCACTCGCATTGTTCCAGATCGTGTTGTTATAGAAAGAGTGGTGCCCCGTCCAGCAGATGATTCCATTACTTACGTTATTGTATATAACATTGTAGGCAACTTGAGAAGTAAAACTGGTGTCATTGAGCGAAATACCTGATCGCCGATTCGAGTAGATGAGGTTCCTGCGGACATAATTGGTATCGGAGCTCGGTCCTCCCGCAGTGTGCGTGAAGTTGATGCCATTTGTATTACTATAGATAATGTTGTTCTGGATGGTGAGGCTATCGACATTATAGTCGCAGATGATCCCATAGTCCGTATTATCGTGGAGTGTGTTTCCTGTAATTATCTGGGGACCATTTTTTATGTCAATCCCGTCTTCGGTATTTCCATAACAGAGATTATTGCTTGCAGTGTTATATGTGCCTGCAAGACCGGAGGGCCAAAAGCCACTGAACGATATACCGTCTTCGGCATTGCTGTATGATGTACACCCAGTCACTGTATTCATGCTGGCGCCGTCCTCAGCCAGAATGCCACTGCCGTGATATAGCCCAGGGGGCCCATGACCGTTGCTGTGTGTTGTGCAATTCTCAATGAGATTGCTCGAACTCTCGACAGATAGATCAATCCCATCATTGTAGGAACCAGACACGCTGAGATTCGAAAGGATGTTGTTGTTGGATCTCTCCAGATAAACACCGGCGAGCGGAGAGTTTTGAATGGATAGATTTGAAATCCAGTTGTAGTTCGTTCCTTTCATATAGATTCCGCTCAGGACCGGAATCGCTCCACTCCCATAGGAGTCAAAGACTATCGGATGAGAGGCTGTGCCAGAGGAGGGCGGTTCAAGCCTCTCTGGCCAAGTGTCACCCCTATTCAGTAGGATTGAATCTCCTGGGGAAAATGAACGGCTATTGATCTTGGCGATCGTTTTCCATGGTAGCGTCTTTGAAGTTCCGGGGTTTGCGTCCAATCCGTTCACTAGGTCCACATAGTAGCTGGCTTGTGCAGAGGCGAGTTGTTGTCCGAGCAAGAAGTACAACGATAGGCGACGGACGGGGGAAGCCCATTTGTTGGTTACAAGGAGGTCCATTTCTTTTTCCAACGCAAATTAAAGTTAATACATAAAATATAGCGAATTAGATGACAGAGTCAAGCGTATTGATAGATTTTTCACTTGATCATCTGAGAAACAAGCAAGCTAGTGATGGGGCGATCGGGGATCGCGCCACTTAGATAGAGTTCACATTGTGTGCCAGGGGAATTGCCCATTCGAGCAGGAAAAATTCAAATGCGCTAGCGACTATGTGTGTTCATGGTCTCCAGAATCTCCCTCGGTGGATTCCTGAGATCCCAACACATGATGACAGCACAAAGAAGGGAGGCTCGCGGCTGCATTTATCCCCTCGCGCGATCATTTGCCCTCAGTCCCCGCTCACCGGTGCAGGTAGGGGACCGTAGTCACTATTCAAAATCCGTCGCGCAAATCCATTCTCACGCCGGGACGGTCAATTGAAGTTCGCGGCAGGTACGCTCCGTTGTTGTTTGCGATACCACCGACAAATCCTGCGTAGTCAGGCAGGTCACATATAATTTTGAAATCCGTTGCGCCGAGTCTTGGGTACTGACGAATTTGTGATAGTTGTCATTCGATGGCAATATGAACCTCTGTAGATTTACTAAGCGCCCTCTTACTCGGGTGCAATCCCCCCCCGAGATGTAACAATCAACGCTTAGGTCTCTACCGCTGCAGCTCTTCTGTTCTTTGAGCACACTTTTCTTTTTGGTGCACGCATGTGCGCACATTCTGCAGCATCCTCAATCTGCCACTATTCTCTTATGTAGCTCTGACCGTGCTTGAATGATCCGGCAGCTCGACAGTCGGACTTAGATAGCGACCCATAATGTGCGAAGTCCACTTTCCCCTTCCTTAGAAGGATAGTCTATCATGATCGTTCCATTCTTGGATCTGAAGATTCAATACCAGTCAATTAAAGACGAGATCAATCCTGCCATTCAGAATGTGATCGAAAGCGCCTCGTTTGTATTGGGCAACGCGGTCGCGGATTTCGAAAACGATTTCAAGCACGAACACAACGTGCGCCACTGCTTCGGTGTCAGCTCGGGTACCGACGGCAACCATTTGGCCCTCTGGGCCTTGGGAATCGGTCCCGGCGACGAGGTGATCATCCCCGCCAACACATTTATCGCCACCGCATGGGGGGCGACACTCTGTGGAGCGACTCCAGTCTTCGTGGATTGCGACAGCGAGACCTATAATATCGACCCTAACAAGATCGAAGAAAAGATCACCCCACATACAAAAGCCATCGTTGCGGTCCATCTCTACGGTCAGCCGGCGGACTTGGATCCCCTGATGGATATCGCTCGCCGGCACAATGTATTCTTGGTCGAGGACTGCGCGCAATCCCATGTTGCCGAGTACAGGGGGAAACGGGTTGGCGGCCTTTCGCATGCATCCTCCTTCAGCTTCTATCCGGGCAAGAACCTCGGTGCTTACGGCGAGGGGGGGGCGGTGGCGACAAATGACGACGGCCTGGCGAGGAAGTTCAAAATGATGCGGGACCACGGCGCAGAACGGAAGTACGACCACGAACTCCATGGGCACAACTACCGTATGGAAGGGATTCAGGGGGCGGTCCTCGGCGTTAAGCTGAAACATCTGGCCGCCTGGACGGAAGCTCGCCGCCAACATGCCCAGCGGTACAACGAGCTCCTGAATGATATCCCATCTCTCATAACTCCGAAGGAGATGGCTTACGTAAAGCACGTGTACCACCTCTACGTGATCAAAACACCGCACCGGGACCGGCTGCAGAAACATCTCGAGGGCAAAGGAATCGGCACTGGGCTGCACTATCCCGTTCCGCTACACCTGCAAAAAGTCTTCAGTGGGTTGGGATACAAACGGGGAGATTGTCCTGTGACTGAACAGTTGGCAAATCAGTGTTTGTCACTGCCGATGTATCCAGAGTTAACGGAACAGCAGATCGAGTATGTCTGCGAGGCAATCAGGGCGTTTCATGACTAACGCGAAGCTCCGGAGAGCGGATTGCTTCGCATTGACAAACGGTAGCTGAATGAAGCGGCGGAAACACAAATACATCCTCCTTTTTCTCGATTGGATCACAATTGTCGGGGCTTATGTTCTGGCGCTGAAAGCTCATGCATCGGTGCAATTCGAGATAGTCTCTGCGACTTTTCCATACTTCGAACCTGAGATTCTGTTTTTTATCGCGTACAGCGGAGTCATCATGTTGATCTTCGTGATGAATCAGATGTACAGGATCAATGTGTACCTGAGCGTTACTCGTCAGCTTCAGCATCTTGCTCAGTCGCTTTTATATTCGGTGGTCGGGATTGCTCTCCTGTCGTTCTTCACGAAGTCGAAGATCATCGTCGATAGCCGGCTTGTCATGCTCCTCTTTTTTGCCATCAGCTTTAGCATGCTTGCGATAATGAGGATTGGGGTATTTCGATCAGTTTTCAAGTTTATTGCATCCCTTGACATCAACCCGCGGACACTGCTGATTCTCGGAGCCGGGCCCCGCGGAGTCCGGCTCGGCGCAATGCTGGCTGAGCGTAATGAATACCATCTTCATCTTGTCGGCTTCCTTGATGACACGAAGCCCATGGGTTCGGATGCCATTCCTGATGTCCCAGTCCTCGGGCGGACTCGGGATGTCATGAAGATCGTGAAACGTTTCCGGGTCCAAGAGATACTCTTCTGTCCCGAAGGGCTTACAGACGAAAAGTCCCTGGAAATACTCGACCTCTGCGCCAAGACACGAGCATGTATTTTGGTTGGCTCGGATCAGTTTGGCATAATCCCACGACGGCTCAACCTCGAGAGCTACGGTGACATACCGGTGTTTGGAATCATGAACGGCGCACCGGCATTCGCAGAGCCGTTATTGAAAAGGGCACTGGACCCTGTGGCTGCGCTTATCTCATTGATACTCCTGTCGCCACTCCTATTGGCTACAGCGGTTGCAATCAAACTCGATTCGCATGGTCCGATATTGTTCATGCAGAAGCGTGTAGGGAAGAACGGACGGCAGTTCACGTTCTACAAGTTCCGCTCAATGTTGGTCGGGAGCGACGGGAACGAGCGCCGGAAAGACAAGCTTCGCGACTTTATCAGTGAAGCCGAGTCGGAGGAGAAAGGCTCCACGAAGATCGTCGATGAGACCAGGATTACGCGAATTGGGCGTTTCATACGGAAGACCAGCATTGATGAGCTGCCACAATTGCTGAACGTGCTCAAGGGCGACATGAGTCTTGTGGGCCCTCGGCCCTGTCTTCCTTACGAATGGGAAAGTTATGCCGGCTGGCACAAGCGCCGGCTCAACGTCATGCCAGGATGCACAGGCGTCTGGCAGGTGCTGGGGAGGAGCGAAGTGGGGTTTCGTGATATGGTCATCCTGGATCTGTTCTACGCCTACAATGTTTCATTCCACCTGGACGTCTGGCTGGTGTTGAAAACGATACCGGTCATGCTCTTCGGCACGGGGGGAAAATAAACAGGACAAAGGGGGACAATGATGAAAATCGCAGTCGTTGGTTTGGGATACTGGGGGCCGAATCTGGTCAGGAATTTTCTTGCAACGAACCATGTGGATGGCGTCGTCTGTTGCGATGTCCAGGAGAAGCGTCTCGAACAAATGCGAAGAAAGTTTCCAGCAATCGAGACCTGTACATCGTTCGACGATGTGCTGCGACGGAGCGATGTGGAAGCGGTAGCGCTGGCCACACCAGTCTCGACCCACTTCCCCCTGGGGATGAAAGCCCTCGAGGCGGGGAAGCATCTTCTCGTGGAAAAGCCGTTGACGCTCACCACTGCCGACGCCGAAACACTTGTCGAAGCAGCAGATCGGCTTGGACTCAGGCTTATGGTCGATCACACGTTCCTGTACACATCGGCTGTACGCAAGATCCGTGAGTGCCTGGACAAGGGAGAGATCGGCGATATTCTGTACTTCGATTCTGTCCGGGTAAATCTAGGACTCTTTCAACGCGACACGAATGTTTTGTGGGATCTCGCTCCCCATGATCTTTCCATTATGGACTACTTGATTCGCAAGAAGCCGGTTGCCGTTTCTGCAATCGGTATGAGCCACTTCAGCACGCACGAAGATATCGCCTATATCACTGTCATATTCTCCGAGAACATCATCGCACATTTCCATGTCAACTGGATTTCACCGGTGAAAGTCCGGAAGATCCTAATCGGCGGGACCAAACTCATGGTGGTCTACGACGACATGGAGCCAAGCGAGAAGATAAAACTATACGACAAGGGGGTTGACTTTAAAGGAAACGATTCGATGTACAAAGCGCTCGTGGAGTACAGGACTGGTGATATGTTCGCCCCTCACGTCGCTCAGACAGAGGCTCTCATGCTTTTGGCTGCGGACTTCGTAAAATCCATCGAAACGGGGAGCACACCGGCGGCCGACGCTGTGTCGGGATTGAATGTGATCAGGTTGCTTGAGGCGGCAGATGTGTCGTTGAAAGCCGGGGGGTCGGTAGTGCCCCTGAATGGGGCTGAATCCGATTACCATGGAGTCCCTCTCGCGGAATTGCTGAAGTATGCTTCCGCGTGTGCAAACAGCAGTTCTTTGCCCATCCAACTGGACCTTCAGGGGGGGCTGAACGTTACGAAATAGGCGAAAGGACAAGGGCATTATGGAAATGTATCAATGCATAGCTTCAAACGTGAAGTTGGGCAAGGAGGTGAAGATCTTCGCATTCGTCAACATGTACGGCTGCGAGGTGGGAGACAATTCAAAAGTGGGAGCCTTTGTCGAGATCCAGAAGGGGGTGAAGATCGGATGCAATGTCAAAGTTTCCAGCCATACATTCATCTGTGAGGGGGTGACGATAGAAGACAATGTGTTCGTCGGACACAACGTATCATTCATCAATGACAAGTATCCCCGTTCCACTGTTCCGGGACGCGGCCTACAGACTGAGACCGACTGGAATGTGGTTCCGACGCTTGTGAAGCGGGGGGCCTCCATCGGCACAAGCTCGACTATCATGTGCGGGATTACAATCGGCGAGAATGCGATTGTGGGAGCAGGGAGTGTAGTGACGAAAGACGTGCCACCTGACACGATTGTGGCTGGTGTGCCGGCGAAACTGAGAAGGAAGGTCTAAGCTACTTTCGAGGCTTGCAAGGAGCCTATTCGAGCTACCCGCCAGTTATCACTACTCGCCAAGGAAAACGGAATCTCGACGAAAAGCCCGCGTTCCCAGCACCAGGTTATATCATGAAATCCGCATGCGTCTAGTGACTGATTTGAATTTCGCCCATGCCAAAGGTATCTTACCGGCGATACACGAATTCGTTGAAACAGGCCCTTGTTTCCATGGATTGAGGTCTGAGGTGTTTGTAGGCGATTTATGGTCCGGTATAAAATGTTGATTTAGACCTTGGGAGGTTCATCTGTCAAAGCTCGGCACAGGCGCTAGGCGCCCGCGAAAGTTGGAAAAATCGAAGAAGCACATCGACAAACTCGTTACAACCCGAATGCTGAAACAGGACGAGCTTGTTGAGATCGGTCGGAAGATCGCGGCGTTATCAACGCCGATCGTCGTGGCATTCGTCGACCTGGCGGAATCAACGCAGATGAAGCAGGATCGCAAGCCTGAAGAGTGGCTCGGCTATATCTTTGAGTTTATTAAGCATGTTGAGCAGCGTGCACAAGAAGCGAAGGGTTTGGTTGTAAAGCGGATAGGTGATGAGCTCATGGTCACGTTCCAGAGCGTTCAGGCGTCGGAGCGTTTTGTCGACTCGTTGATTGCCCGCCCAGCCGGCCAGATGTTCCGGTACAAGATCGCAGTTGATTTCGGGAATGCATATCACTTCCGCTTCATTGAGCATCTTCCGGATGATCCATACGGCCCAGTAGTCGACCGTTGTGCGCGCATCGCGAAATACGCTGGCGCAGGCACGATCATTTGCTCGGGTGATTACCGCAATCAAGTCGACAATCCTGCCAGCTACGTCTCTGCGGGCAGCTTCACGTTACGTGGTTTTCGCGATCCAGAGGAGCTATTTGCCCGATCGCTCGTCGTTGTCGACAGTGAGAAATACTTGAAATCCCTCATCAACATGTTGAATGAGGAAGGTCAGCGAGTTCAAGGATATCGATTCGTGGGTCGCAAACTGACATCAGAGTATGTCCGAGAATTCAGTGTGGGAGGAGTACGACCCTTTCTTGCGAGAGAGCTGCTGAATGTGCCCAAGCTTCCCTATTCCCCCGCAGCATTTGATGAGATCACGCGCGGGACCGGTAGCCTTACAGAGAAGGAACACGAATTTCTCGGTTACTTTGTCGAGTGGGAAGGCGCGTTCGAAAGCTTTACACGCGAAAGTTCTGAGATCACCGCCAACCTGAAGATCGGCATTTTTCCTGCGTACTTCCGTCTCACGTTGCGTCTACCACTCAACAATCTCGATCTTGTTAAAGCCCTAAGAGAGAGGCAGCGATTGCGTGCGCGCGGCATCATTCAGGATATTTACATGGGCAATATAACGCTGAACTACGTTGATCTCGAGATCGTCCCAGAGAGTGGTAACGCTTCCTAAGTAGCTCGTGTGTAAGATGGCCGGTTCGCTGTTCACGATGCAAGAGGAGACGGCCAGATCATCACCGATATGCTCAACCAGGCAAAGGTCAGGTTGGTTTCCATTGGGTATCCGACGAGGGAGGAAGCGGAACGGAACGGTCTCGATTTCGCGACGTACGAGAAGATGCACTGGGATGCGGTCAATGCCGACTACGGCCGAATTGCAGAGCAAGGCGCCAAAATAAAGAAGATGCTTCAGAGCGCCAAAGTGATAAAGGTAACCTCAGCGACGGGCACAAACTTCTCATTCTCGCCTGGGGGGCGGGCCATCATCGTGGACGATGGCATCGTCACGACAGAAAAGGCGAAATCAAGTATGTTCTTTGAACGTATCACATCACTTCCCGGAGGATCGGTATTCTTTGCCCCTCTCGAAACATCTGCAAACGGCAAAGTCGTCGTTCCGAAGACACGCTGCAATTACAAACCCATGACTGGCGTTGCCTTTGAGTTCAAGAACGGAAAGCTGGAGAACTTCAAAGCTGCGACGGCGGGGAGTGCTATCAGGAAACAATGGCACCGTATGCCGGCCCCAAGGACATGTTTGGCTATTTCTCCATCGGGCTGAACCCTGCCCTGAAGGTAATGGAGAATCCCGGGGACTATCGTCCCCCGGAGGCCGCCGGAATGGTCTGGATTGGTGTGGGGGACAACAGCCTTTTCGGGGGATCGAACAAGACTCAAGGATCCATGTACTTCCCGCTTACAAAGTCGACAGTCGAGATCGACGGCAAGGTGCTTGTTAAGGAGGGTGTTCTGGTGTTCTGATGTGGTGTCACTCGGGGACCTTCCGGAACAGCATGTTGAGACATAGCGGAGGATTCCTCCGGGACGAAGGGGATTCAACGTTCTGTTGAACCTGGCCCAAAATGTGCGACGATTTCGACTCCTGCTGGAGCGGCAAAAGGCGCGAAGGCATAGCACTACCACAACCTCTGAGATGTTCGAGAGCCCCGGCATCATCTATCGGGGTTTTCTTTTCCAGCATCGCGTTCAAGGTCCTGCATCTCATTGAGTTCGCTCAGGAATTTCTCTCCTTTATCTCCCCCAAGCGGTCCCACCGGATCCAGCGTCGAAGCGTTGAAGTCGCTTAGGAACCTCTCCCTCATATCGGGGTTGTTCAATCGTTTCATAATCTTCCGTGCTTTCTCTGTCATAGTTCTCTTCCTTTCGTTCAGTCTTCTCCTGTTTTCTCAAGCATTTCCTTCATCTTTTACCCGTTTCTTCGGCATGTAGAGGCGGTACTTTTTGACCTTTTTTCTTTTCGGAGGGGCAGGGGTGGGATCCTGAATAAAAAAAACAAAAGATCCGCTCTGCGGGAGCCCTTTTCCCCTTCAAGGGGTACCCGCTGAATTTGACTCAGATTGGCCATTTGCGGGTGTTGCGGGTGCGGGTACCCAAAGTGAGGGGGATCCTATAGAAATAAATTCTCTCTCCCGGGGGTATGAATATTTTTCTGTGAGAGACACACATTTTCCAAATGGATACCCGCAGTACCCGCATTTATCTTATCTTTTTCTTTTTTCTTTTATTTTTTTATTGTTTTAGCCACTTTCTCACCCAAAATGCTTGCGGGTGTCTATGCGGGTACCCCATTTTAGATACCCGCACATACCCGCAACCTTCAAGCCGCGATCTTCTCCTATTGGAATGGGATCCATTCGAAAGCGTAAGTCTTTTGTTTGTTGTGACCGTCCTGCCCTACCGTGAGAGAATAGCCGTGGGCCTCAAGCTCCGCCTCAACATTGGTAATCCTCTGGGCCAGAATGACTGGCTTATCAATCGGAAACGTCTTCCCAAGATGTCTGTCGTGGGCCTGCGAGAAGGCTGAAAGGAGCTCTCCCGCTTTTCCGCTGACCGTGAAGGTGTCTTTGGTGAATGTGACGGTGGAAAGAAGCGTTCGTACATCCAGTTTTATGACCTGAGTGCGCTCCCGCTTTCCTTCGTCGCCAAAATTTAAATCGTCATATGCCCATTGCTTCCAGGCACTGTCACGGATAATGTCCAGGGCTTGGATAATCGGATCACTTTCAATGATCTCGGTTACCGCTGTGTCCTTCTGGGAGTCCATCCATTTCCGAACGAGTTCCCACGCTTGTTTCTCACTCCCCATTGCCTTGAACATCTCTTCGAGGTAGAGGATGATGATCGACAAGTGTTCGACCATGCGGCTTTTCGGATGATCCGGATAATCGTGGAGTAGCCTCTGCTGAGTCTTTTCCCAGTCGCCATCCTGCATTCTTTTCAATACCCGCTGCGTCAGGATGAAATTGGCTGAGAGCATTTCGTCGCGGTGACGTTTGAGGTCCAGTAGAACAGCACTCGTAAATCCTGAATTATACTTGTCCTTATTGCACTCCATAAGCATCATCCGGCTCGTTTGTTCTGATTTCGCTATTGACTCGATGCCGTTGCAGAGCAGGAGTGAACGGATCTTCTCAATAACGAGACCGCTATCCGTGCTCGTGTCGCGTTTCTGTTTTCCTCCGCCGGTAGCAGCACTCAGATAGAAATCTGCGTGTCCGGTTTCACTGTAGAAGCGCCTATTTTCGAGGTTATCTTCCACAATGAGAGGATTCACAGACGCGTCAGAATAGAGGCTCGCCACCGTATTGTTGTTCTCGTACATCTCTCCATAAAGGGAGACCGTCAGGACCTTGCATGCAGTGGATTTACCCTGAGACTGCTTACCCTGTGCCCGGAGCGTCATGTGCATGGTTGTAAAATCATACAGCGGATAGGAGAGTCGCCAGGCGTACGCGAACCACTTCTCGTGCTCAATGCAAGGGATGTGGTTTACAACAAACTTCTCGCACTTTCCCAGAGCCTCCTTGAGTTCCTGATCATTCAATGGTAGGAAGTGAATCGGCTTGAGCTTATCCTCTTGCGTGTTGAGCATGAGCACACCTTCGGCCTCATTGCCATTATTGATCAGGCTGCAGGAATCTGGAGAAATCTTGAGTAACTGGTTCTCCTCGTTCTTCAGGTTCAAGAACACCGTCAACTCCGATTCCTTCGTTTCTAACCAGGTATTCTTGCGGATTCTCTTCCCATCGGAATGAGCACTCGCGTTCATGACCTGTGTTACGATTCGACCAAACTGAGTCGCGACCGATATCTCGCCAGCCCTAAGCAAGAGTGCCTGGAAATCATTGGATTCTTCCCCTATCGGAATCAGTTTCCGATTCACATATATGTAGTGCCGGCCGTTCTCGTCTGTGAAATACTGAGCCTTGTCGTGATCGCGGAACCACGAGTAAACGCCCATTGCCATCGATACATCATCCGCTCCTCTTACCCGTAGGGATCCAAGAACCTCCGTTAAATCCTTAGAGCAATCTCTTGACTCCTCTGGAGAGGCTGTCTCCTTGAAGATTGATGAGTCCAGTTTGAGGATCTTCTTTACATGTGCTTTGGCAAGGGCCTTATCCACAGAATCGAGCTTATTAATGTACCGGACCAGTTTCTTCACGCCGATGCTCTTCTCTTCTTCGTCCAGAGTGGAGAGCCGGTTGCATTCAACCTGGACGTCGATGTATGTCGCCCGCGATATAGGAGATTTGAATTTCTCCGGACAGGTACATTTATAACCATGAGATTTCTCAATCACAGCATGGGTCATAGGCCCGCTGTCGCGGAGAGCATGGGTAATTTTCCTATTCGTCTCTCTCTTGCTATAGCCGGGATACTTCGAACTGTATTGGTGGATATATTCCGTTCCGCCTTTACAACAAACGGCGTTCGTAATCCATGCATACCAGAGGGGCTCTGGCAATTTCTGCGCATTCTCCTCGCAGTGTTTCATGAAGGCGCATTCACGCACATTCGCAAGATCAGCTGTGATACGCTGCCTTTCATTCCATTTCTATGGCACTACCAGAATGAGAGGAATGCCGACCTGCTGCTGGCTGAGATGAAACACCGGTCCAATGGGACGTACTATTTTGCTACCATCTTTGTGCCGGGGTCAGTCTATTTCATCCCGTTGCACCGATTTGACGAAGCCATTGCTTTTGAAAGACTTGCGGAAATGTACTCGCTTAATCGTGTGCGCCATCCGGGCCTTTTGAAGAGAGATCCAATGAAAATTGAAGCCCATTTATCAACAGAATCAAATCCCCGACCGACCACAGATCAGACAACAGGTTGATGTCACGGCCAGTGGCATTCTCCACCCAGGGCCACGAGTTTTTCATACCTCACAGGCCCATCTTGTTCCCTCTACCAACTCTCAGCCGTACGTCAACTCTCCCAGATCAGCTACCCTGTCTGAATCGTATTTGCCTCTTTCGTGATCTCCACAGCTTCTTTTGAAGGTCACTAACATTCCGCACCCAGGGCAAGGAACTTTCCCCCGGGTAGGGCCACAACCATTCCTCAGCCAGGGCTACCAGAACTTCCCACCCCGCAAACCCAGACCCCAGCGTGATCCCCTCAACTCACCACTCTCCGGATAGAATCAAAAAAATCGGTACAGCCGATGTACCGATTTTTTTAGGATCAAAATAGCGCGGATTTGGCCTTCTTCCGGAGTGACTGGGTTTTGGGATGATTCGCTGTAGGTTTTGGGTCGCCACATGGAGCATATGTTCGTTCAGCCTTCCCTTTTGACGTGCGACTACGGATGCCTTCCTAGCATTTCCGGATGTCGTCTCTTGGCGAACAATCCGAACTGGATGTCGGAAAATTGGATCTCAGCACTGTCATTTTCTCAATCCCGCGCTAAGTTTTGGTTGAACAGAGAGACCTGCTTGCTGACTCATCGATACGCAGCAGGTCGGGATTGGACTATTCATCCAAATTGAATTAAGGAAATTGAGTCGATGAACGAAAACCTGAACTTAGGCGTGTGCAGATGCTCTGATGGCTTCAAGGGAAACCTCATCGCGACATTTACTTTCTGGTGGGCTGAGACTAAAGTCTTCTTCTGCGAAAATTGTGATGGGCTGAGCCTGGAAATCGTGTCCAACAATCCGGAGCGATTCCCCGATCGATCCTTAGTCGATATTTTCGCCGATCTTCCAGGGGGCAGGAGTGTTATTGTTTTGGATGCGAATTGGATCGAGTCGTTGGCAAATATCGTTCGGACCTACGTCAGGCAATCGGGTTTCCGCGGTGAGGGGTAGAGACTGTAGGCGACAGTCGGTTGCCGGACAACGATCCGAATAGAACCGAGCATGGGCGGTATGATTGCCTAGTCACCGCTGCCATCTGCTGCCGCGTCCGCCTTCGCGGAGTACCTATTGCCAGGTTAGAGGGATCAACAGCCTGGATCGTAGCTCCCGATCCATGTCTTGGCTCGGCTCACTTCCCGCTTGGGCTTCGCCCCGGCTGTCTGTCGCCCTGACGGGATTTTCAACAAAGGTCGAGCCATCAAAACAAACTTTTTTTCGATAGTTGTTGAGCAAATGAGCAAAATGACCCCCAAATTCTATAAAGTCCCTATGGAATTTCTCTATAGGGACTTATGCAAAAACGACCCCCAATTTGCTCATTTGCTCATTCCTCATTTTCTCACCGGGGTAAGCAATTCCAGATTTCTCACCTGCTGAATACCTATCCACGTTTGTGGTTTGTGGTTGTCATCGTCCAAGACATACCCCAGCCGTTTCATATGCTCTCTCAGTTCCTTCTTGGTGAGCTTGTTCTTCCTTTCCCCGTTAGCATCACACCAGATAGCGTATGTGAAGTAGAGAGAAGAATGTTCATATTCTCCATCAGGAAGGGTGCATTCAGCCAGGAAGTCCTGCACGTGATCCATATTCTCACGATACTTCTGACTTGCTATCATGACTTCTTCTGGAGCTTGGAATCCGCCTGCTTGGTATGCTTTCCAGCCATCCAGGACCCAATTCAGAATTCCAGACAGTTCCTCTTTGAATTCAGCCAGGACCAGGTTGCTGCTCTTCTGCATTTCCTGGGGAATAGACACATCGAATGGAAGGATTCTGACCCTATCCCATAAGCCCTTGTCATGCCCCTTCACAACAGGCAGATGGTTTGTCATGATCATCAGAGTATGTGTCGGGCGGAACTCAAACCCTTCTTCATACAGTCTTCTGGCTGCAATCGTATCACTACCCGTAACAGTCTTCAGAAAGTTCTCGTCCAGCCTGCGTCCTTCTGGCATCTCCGTAGCCACCACGAATCGTGCACCTTTCAGTTTTGCTATCTCTGGCGTAGCACCTTGCTTCCCATACTTTGTCAGGAACATATCAGAAGGAACGTGCTGTGCATAGACACCCTGAACCATTTTCATTACTTCAGCTATGGTCGTTTTTCCATTCGCACCCTTCCCATATCCCAGCACCACGATACGATCAGCACCAACCCCGCACATAGCATGTCCCAAGAATCGCTGCAGGAATCCAATCAGGTTTTTCTTGTTCGGGAAAATGAGGTTCAGGAACGCAATCCACTTGGGACATTTGGCACCTGGTATATAGGAGCATGGAGCAACCTTCGTGAGTAGCTTTCCCCGCATTTGTTCATGGGGAACGAGCACATTCTTAGTCAGATCATAGACTCCGTTTTCCAGGTTTATGAGATATGGGTCTGTGTCCAGGTCTTCGTAGGTAACAGCCACTTCAGTGATTGATTGCGCTGAAGCCAGGCAATTCCTTCTCTCAAATTCCTCTTCACATTTTAAGGCTTCTTTGAGAAACGTCTTTCGCTTATAATCGTCTTCAATCTGACTTACACGTATTATCATTAGCCTTGCCATTTCCTTTACTGCCTTATCTTCTTCTCCGCGGCTGCATTCTTGCAAATACTTCCCGTTCCACATCAACCATTTGTGTGAATCGTGGTTGTATTTGAATGTGTCGGGAAATGTCGCCACAAATCTCTCAGCATTGCCTGTGTCTGTGTTGTAATAGTTCTCGTATTCTACCATTGGTACTACTCTGCCATCCCTTGTCATTACTACAGAACCGGACATGGCCAACTCTGGAGTGATTGCACCTAGTGTGTAGTTGGCTTCCACTGGCTCAGGTACCTTCTTTCTTGCTGGCGTTGCCTTCAAAAGTGCTCTGAAGTCTTCAACACTGTGCGCCTGAAAATAGTCAGTCACATCCTTTTGGGATTTGTCTGTGCCATCGTTCTCAGGGAACAGATCCACAATCTTTACAGCCTCGGCATAAGGAGCTAATTGTTTGTAGACAGTCTCAGCACCTTTCCTGCCTTCACTGTCAGAATCATAGAGAATGACCACGTGACGGTTGTCGAATTTCTTGTTCCACTCAACATCCCACACAGTTACCCCACCCAGGCTGGATAAGCACAAAGGGTTGTTTAGATTTTGTGCCAGGAGTAAGGCATCCAGTTCTCCTTCACAGAGATAGATTGCACCCCGTTTGAATTCTTTGTCTGTCAGCATCTCACCATTCAGGAGATTCTTCACCGATCCGTCAGAATCAAACTTGTTCTCTCCAGGACCTACCTGCAGATATCTCTTCTTGACTGCTACGAGCTTTTCGTCACTGAATACTGGAATAACCACAGCATGACCGCGTGTCGTAGCCTTTGCACCAATTGTATACCTGGAAAGGATATCATCCTTCAGTCCACGTGCATGCAACCATTCCAAACAATCTGAAAACTGCTCTTTCCATAAGTATGCAGCATACCGCTCCACTTCTTCTGGCTTGGTATCAGGCAGCTTCTTGGTCTTTGCTTTGGCGGTAGGTTTGTAATCAGAGATGTCGATATCCTCTGATTCCAGAACTGCGGCAAACAGGTCTCTGATTTCTGCGCTCTCCATTGCCTTTATGTCTTTGAGGAGCGTTATCAAGTTCCCTTTCTTTCCACAGCCCTTACATTCGAATAGACTTGAATCCCCGTTGATACAGAAGCTTGGGTTGTCATCGGCGTGGTCGGGATATACGCAGGAGATAGTATTTTCTCCAGGTGCTATGTCTATTCCCAAATGCTCGTGCAGAATGCTTGTTACCAATCCAGCCTCTTCAATCTGTGTCAATAGACTGCTGACACCATTTCGATGTTGCATTGTGATTAGATTTGTCATAACGACTCCCAAAAAAACAAAAAGGGAATCTGTATCTACTCAGTAGCATGGGGTCTACCTTTCAATACAGTTCCCTTTTTAATGAATTAGGTTTGTGCTCCCCATGTAAAACAACATCCTACTACATCTTCACTGCAAACTCTTCCATTCTATCCGGTTAACTGCAGCTACGTGACTCCCGGTTTGGCTGCACCCGGTCGGGTTCATTCTGCAACCTTTGTTGTTGTGAGTAGTTGTGATGGAACAAAAAAAACCCCCACGCGACCGACCATCACGTTGGAGTTTTGAAGACACTCTTTGAGAAGATATCAACCCGCGCTTCTACTTACTCACGCAGTCCATCTGGTCTTGTTGGTCGGTGTCACTTTTTTCCCGTCTAGTGACTGGAGACGATGTTCTCTTACCAAATGTACATCAGGGGTGCTGGAATTTATATGTCCAATAAAGTGGACACCCCTAGTCGCTTAACATCCGGATATTTTCGCACGCCACCTGCAAAGACAATGGATTTTTGGTAGGCAGAAGTCATTATCGACCGCATAGATTGGGTAAGTTGCTACCCCGTGCTCCATGAAATGGAGAATGCATGCGGAACTAAGATTGATTGGGAGAGCGACCAATGCCTGGAAATCAGCGACGGGATTTGTGGTTGCTGCGGCCTGAAGCCAGGATGGCTAGTAGCCTCAGAATCAAATCGTTCAAATCAAAACCTCTCTGACATTTTCAGATTACAGAGTGCAAGACCGGTCTCCTTGACGGCTTCAGCGTATTTCTCCCCCCATTTCTTTTGCTCACCGAACCGTATCCAATCCCCGATCCAAAAATTGACCGAACCTTCGATCGTCTTCAGAACACTGCCAATACGCACCCATTCTGCGAACGTGGTATTGTCGGCTATTTGCAGTCCCATCCTGGTCAGCTTGCATTTCGGGACAGTGATAATCGAGCGAGTCTTCGGAATCGAAATTCCCATTAGATCATCTCCCAAAAGATTTCTTGATAGGTTCAGTTTGGCCGACAGACTCTGACACATTTAGTCTACAGAGTTGTTCGTATGGTTCAAATGTCTATCGCCAAGCTCAGAGATTTTATGCAACTTCTGTTCTTGCTGTTAACATTACTAGGTGATCAGGAGAGGTCTACCGCTTCTAGTCCGAAGAAATTTGGGTAGAAGTCTGTTTGTCTTAATACCACTAAGACCATCATTGGCGGCTAAGAGCGCGGGTGAATTGAACCCTGACAGGCGGGATCGGACCACAAGCACTTTGAATCGGTTACAGAACAATGTCGCGTTTGTGCTTTTCGATATACAGTTGCAAGGCTTCCTCAATAGCAGGCGTTTGGTTTACGTCAATCATCTTTGTCAAGCCGATAAACTTATTCCACAATTGAGCATTGATGTCATTGATGTAAACCGACTTTGTGCTCAGTGCTTTCTCTGCAAGGGTTTTCCCCTCAGTGTTCCGTCCCATAGCGATCGCCTTGAGTTATTGGTGATGGCGGAATATAATGGAAGACTGGACTAATGTCAACATTGCCAAATATTCCAATTTGACATTACAGCCGGTTTCTTCTTAAAACGGCATGTTGGTCTGGTATCCTAACGGCCAATCGCTTCCTAAGGCCGTCCTTGCGCTCTAAAAGGCCCAAATCCTGGCTTTCTGGACGAATTGGTGTTTGGTGGAACATGTGGCCTAAAGGCTACAATTGGTGCTCGGCCTAATGACGGTGATAATGGAGATGATGGTAAGACAGGACACACTTGACATTGCGGTTTCTTTGTTGTATATTGAAATTGAGCCAAGAGCACTAATCCGATCGTGCTCAGTAATCGTGACCGGATCGAATAAATGATTCGCGCTATGGGCCGAACGTTTGCCAGTAGAGGCTGACATCCACAGTAGCCAATATCCCCTTGGTGTCTGCTAGCGGCCCGGCAGATGTTAGAGGGGATTTCTATTTATGGCTTTGAATCGTGAGAGTATGCCTGTCGATAAAGATGCGATTTGTGAGTTGAGGATCACGAAATACCACAAGGGGTGAAGCATGAATAACATCTACGAAGCTTGGCAAATCGGTCGGAACGAATTCATGTGCTACACTGAGAACCTGGACGCTCACCATGAGTTGATTCGTTTCAATGAGGTGTTTGCCACGTATCAGCACAATGGTCAAATCATCGGTTGGCATCATCGAGTAAGGAGAAGTGCCCTGGTGCATCTGGACTCGAAATTCAGCGAAAGAAGCATATTGAAAAATAAGGAGTTACAGGCACTGGAATTGGAGAATTTGCCCTTGGAGAGGCGATCTCGTCGTATGGCGCACACTTATGTGGCTGCAGGAGGCTGACATCATGAAGAAGCGTAAGGCCAATAATCTCGGCATTCCAGATGAGGGGGAACCATTTGTAAATGAGGATTCTGGGGCGGTAGATTTTGAGGAGGTCGATCCCCTTTTCGACATCTGAACGACGATCAGTGAGGATGTTCGCACGATCAATAACTAACGCAGTAACCGAACGCCTGGTTCACCCGCTACAATTAAAGCTTCGGCAAATACATTATCCTAAATCATGATGGAGATCCAAATGGAGTTCAAAAAGATTAGCAAACAGCTTATAGAGATCATTAATTATATGGAGTCTACCGACGCTTGGGTGAGCATACGACAGATTGCGGCGGACACTAGGATATCCCACAACACGGTTAGACCTCATGTCAGAAAACTCATGAACCTTGGCATGGTAAACAGGGTCACGCTTTATCCTGGGTACCACTATCGGCTTTCAGAAAAAGCAAAACTATAGCCGTTTTGGCTTCGGTTTGAAGAGGCTAAGGCGGCCTTCAATCTCTCATTGGAAAATGGTGAGGTCACTAATCTTGCCTCAGCCTGCTCCGTCAGTTCAGATGCGATATTCCCCACGCGTCTGGACAGGTTCATGCAGCCTGGGTTAGCACAAGCAGAAAATGCTCAGTGAGGAGCCAACAGGAACGAAAACAGTGGGATCACTAATACGGAGAAATAGCGGAGTCTTTTATGGAGTGTTTTCTAAAGACGGAAAACGCGTTTGGCGATCCATGAACACTCGCTCACTCGATGAGGCCCAGACGGTTTTTGCGGAAATCAGCAGAGAATATGTGTCCTACAAAAGAATGACCATCCTTCAATTCCGCACTCATCTCTTAGGTGTGTTAGATGGTACTGTGTCAGAAGGAACGTTGGACTTGTACGATAGATCATTACGGAGTCTCTTGAAAACCATTGGAGACCGACCGCTAAGGTCTGTGAACGCTCTTCAGGTGGATTTATTCAAGGGGCGTAGGAGCAAAGATGTCTCGCTGACAACAGTCAGCATCGAATATCGAACTTTAAAGGCTGCATTCAACCGCGCCGTCACCTATAACTTCATAGAAAGGAATCCTTTTATGCTTACCAAGAATATAACTTTGCCTGACAGAGATCCATCGTATATCACGCGAGACGAGTTCGTCAGGTTGCTTGCGCTAGTTGACAACGCTCAGATGCGCTCGATTATCCTTCTGGCGGTTTGCACAATGATGCGATTGGGAGAACTCGTCAATCTGCGTTGGTCGGATGTTAATCTGTCCCAGAACACCATCCGTCTGACTGCCCGGAAGACAAAGAAACCGCGTACGGTTTTCCTTAATGTGAGTGCGTCTAGGATTCTTGCGGGACTACCCCACACGGCCGAATACGTATTCCCGAAGGCTGATGGGACGAAACTCTGTGGGCGGTCGATTTCCAGACTGTTCAAGAAGTACGTGAGAAAAGCTGGATTGCCAGAAGCCATCCACTATCATAGTCTCCGCCACACTGGTGCAACATGGCTCGTTCAGAACAACGTGCCTCTGCCGTATGTGAAGGAAGTCCTTGGACATAGAAACATTTCCACAACCATGGTTTACGCTCACGCAGACGCAATTCATCTTCAAGAATCAGTCCGAACTTTCGATCATTACTTGGAACATCAAATATCCTGATGCGGCAAATGAAGGTCCGTGTGGCGCGCCTACTTGCTGATGAACTTGTGGTGGCGTATATTGGCAGGACAATTCCCGGAAGTGTACCAGGTAGTGTGCTAACAGATTGCTAACGAAGTGACTCTCAACGGCATATTTTATTGCCGAAATTACAGGCGATTTCCACAGGTGACCTGCTTTTCAAGCCTGTAACACGAGTTCGAATCTCGTTGGGGGCACA
>Ga0182027_10001491_pt1 | contig 39123 bp, 32 predicted proteins | sample 712E1DmetaG_FD_121300 | JGI IMG/M metagenome (GOLD analysis project Ga0182027, IMG submission 121300) | Permafrost microbial communities from Stordalen Mire, Sweden - 712E1D metaG (Illumina Assembly) | ecosystem: Environmental > Terrestrial > Soil > Wetlands > Permafrost | place: Sweden...
AAGGCGTGGCCGGTCTTGAGGCGAGCGGGATCGAGATAGTGAGAGGAGGCCCCTCCTTCACCGCCGACACCGTGGCCGACCTCGAGGCTTTGTGGCCGGGTGTCGAGTTGTACCTGATCGTCGGCGCGGATGCCGCTGCCGGGCTGGGGACCTGGGAGCGCATCGCCGAAGTCCGTTCCAAGGTGGTCCTCGTGGTGGTCAACAGGCCCGGCACGACGATCGACATGTCGGGTCCGACAAGTCCCATCGACGGCTGGGACGTTCGTACGGTCGAAGTACCGGCGCTGGAGATATCCAGTACGGACCTGCGCGATCGGGTCGCCTCGGGGCGCCCCCTAGACTTCCTCGTTCCTATGCCTGCCATCCACGTGATCCGCGAACGCGGCCTGTACCCTGTGTCCAGATGAGCCGCCACGGCAAGTTCCGGTCCGCACCGCAAGATGCCCCCGGTCGTGCGCGAGGCGTGAAGACCGTTCGCTCCAGTCGGGTCAGCAGAAGGGTCCTCGGGTCGCGTTGAGCCCCGACTGCGTGTTCGTCGCGGCGCGTGCCGCTTCGTCAAAGACCTCCGAGCCGACTGTCGTGATCGACGTCGGGGACCTGCTCGGGATCACCGACCACTTCGTGATCACGAGTGGGAGCAACGTGCGCCAGGTTCGAACGATCGCCGAAGAGATCGAGCTGCGCGTCAAGGCGCAGGGAGGCGGGCCGCCCCGTTACATCGAGGGCCTCGACGACGCCCGCTGGGTGCTGCTGGACTACGGCCAGTTCGTGGTCCACGTGTTCCTCGACGAGGCGCGGCGCTACTACGACCTGGAAAGGCTCTGGGCCGATGCTCCACGGGTGGAACAGCCCGGTTTCGACGCTCAACGCGTCGAGCTCGAGATCTAGCTGCGCCGTAGTCGCTTGGAAGCCTGCGTCACGACGCAGGCCTAGGGGGCCAGTTGCGCGTAGTCGGCGCGATGGACGATGAAGTTCGTCGCGATCGAGCCGTTTCCGACCTCTGGCTGGATGATCTCACCGTTGTACTGGAACAGGACTCCGCGGACGTCAGACAGAGACGTGATCGTATAGACGATCTGCGCGAACTCGTATGTCGCTTGACCAGGTCGAAGTTCTCCGAAGCTGGCGTCGAGCGTCACGGTCACAGTCCCTGAGATCACTGAACTGGCGGTGAGGTCGGCCGAATAGGGAACCGCGCTCTGGATACCCTGGTCCAGTTCGCTGGGCGACAGGCCCGCGTCCAGGGCGATGAGCATCTTCTGCGGCGTCGGCGGTGGCAGCAGGTATCGAACCCGCGCGACCAGCTGGGCGTCGGGCCCGAGGAAGTAGACCTCTTCGGGGATCGAGCCCAGCAGCCTCGAGATGCTGGGGCCGGCCGAGTTCGGCTCGCTCAGGGCGAGCGGCATCTCATCGGCCGGGATGGCTTGCGGGGAGCTGTCGACCGGTATCCCGCAACCGGCGATGACGGTCATCAAAATGGCGAGGCATCCAAAAGCCAGGAGGCGGTGGGGTCTCATGCCGTGGCCTCCCTCAAAGCCGGGAGCTCGACGACAAAGCGCGAACCGCCGCCAGGTCGTTCCTCCACCCACACGCGGCCGCCGTGCTGGGTCACGTGTTGGGCGACGATCGCCAGACCGAGGCCGGTCCCGTCGCCGAGTCCTCGGCGTCTTCCTGTGGAGCCGCGCGAGAACCTCTCGAATATCCGGACTCGTTCCTCGGGGGCGATCCCCGGCCCGGCGTCCTCGACGAGGAATCGCACCGAGGAGCCGCGATCCTCGACTGCCAGCAGCGTCGCGCCGCCCGCGTAACGCTGCGCGTTCTCGAACAGGTTCGCGAAGATCCGCTCGAATCGGCGCTTGTCCACGAGTAGGTGACGTGTCTCGACTCCGGGGGCGAACTGGACTGGCACATTTGGCTGGGTCGCCTTGACCGTGTGCTCGACAAGCGATCCCACGTCGACCTCGTCGCGGGACAGGTCACCCGGTGCCGCGTCGAACCGCGAGATCTCCAACAGCTCGTCGACGAGCCGGCGGAACCTTCGAACCTCGGCTCCCAACAGATCGAGTGCCTGGAGTGCCTTGGGCGGCAGCTCGTCGCGCCTTGCTTCGAGGACCGACAGCGAGTTGGCGAGGGTGGTGAGCGGGGAGCGCAGCTCGTGGTTTACGTCGGAGGTGAATCGCGCCTCACGTTCGATGCGTTCTTGAAGCTGGTCCACCATTTGATTGAACGCCGAAGCGAACGGAGCCAGGTCGGCGAAGTCGGAGCTCTCTAGCCGTGTCCCAAGGCGGCCGCCGGCGATCGCGAGGGCGGCGTGCGTCGTCCGGCGCAACGGCAGGAGCGTGCGACCAGCAGCCCAACGACCCAGTACAGCTCCCGCCACGGTCGTGATCAGGGCTGCGATCGTGAGGGCGGCCAAAAGCACGTGCAAGGTCCGGGTGAGGTCTGACAGGTCGAATATCTCGAAGTACGCGGCGGTCTCGTTGTGGACGGCGTTCTCGGCGTGGATCGGCACTCCCACGACGAGCTGGGTAGTTCCATTCGCGACGATCAGCTGCTGGGCCGGCGTGCCTCCGAGCACCCGTGCTCGGAGCGACACGGGCAGCTGGCGGGGCGACAGCGTCGCCGCCGACGGGTACCAGTGGTTGGTGCTGTAGATGAGCGAGCCCGTGTTGGGACCCGAGTCGAGCGTGGTGATGAGCGCCGGGATATAGGCGGTCGGTACCCGGAGCTCGCCTCGCAACAGCACGGCGTTGGCGAGTGCCTGGTGGCGCATCGAGGCGAGCTGCTGGTTGACGATCGAGGTCCTCACCGCGATGTAGCCGATCCCTGCCAGGACCCCCGACAAGGCCAGGGCTCCGAGCGCGAATGCGGTGGTGATCCGGGCACGCAGCCCCAGACGGCGCCTTTGGGGCCGACCAGCGGACACGCCGACAGCCGTCGGGAGGGCCGGGGACTCCGGCCAAGCCGGGTCAAGCGGTACGCTGACGGCCCCCATGGCTAGGGAGCGAGCTTGTATCCGAGGCCGCGCACGGTGAGCACGTGGCGTGGCTCACTCGGGTCACTCTCGATCTTGGTGCGCAGTCGCCTGACGTGGACATCGACGAGTCTTCCGTCGCCGAAGTAGTCGTAGCTCCAGACGCGCTCGAGCAGCTGCTCGCGCGACAGCACCTTGCCCGCGTTGGCAGCGAGCTCGCACAGCAGGAGGAACTCAGTCCGCGTCAGGTGGACCTCCTCGCCGCCGCGGCGCACGACACCCGCCTCCGGAAGGATCTCGAGGTCGCCGAACTCGAGCTGCACGAGTCCCGGCTCGCCAGATCGCGCTCTGCGTAACAACGCCCGGATCCGCGCGGCGAGCTCCTTGGGCTCGAACGGTTTGGTGACGTAGTCGTCCGCGCCGGCCTCGAGGCCGGCCACCACGTCGTGGGTGTCGGTGCGAGCAGTGACCATGATGATCGGCACCGCGCTCGCCTTCCTGAGCTCGCGACAGCACTCGAACCCGTCTATCCCCGGGAGCATGATGTCGACCACGAGCAAATCGAACGGATTGGAGACAAGGGCTTGTGATTGAAGCTCGATCGCTTCCTCGCCGGTGCCCGCCTCCTCGACCTCGTAGCCTTCGTCCTCGAGAGAAAGACGCATCGAAGCGCGAATTCGCTCGTCGTCTTCCACTAGCAGCACTCTGTGGGCCATGGCTCCATTCTCGCTCAACTTGGAGACTTCGGTGTGCAGGATCAAATTAAGGACCGAACAGCGCTTTCTGTGCGTCACTCGGGTACCGTGGAGCTGTGGGCTTTGAGCTCGAAGACTTCGTGCGCTCGCTCGCGTCGGACGCATTGGCGACCCGCCGTGCGTATCGGAGCGATGTCGAGGCGTTCGTAGCATGGGCGGGCCGGGCCGGGGTGACCGACCCGAACCAGATCGACCGTCTCCTGCTGCGGCGCTATTTGGCGTACTTGGCGACACGCCGGTACTCCAGGCGGAGCATCGCCCGCAAAGCCGCCGCAATCCGGCGGTACTTCGCATGGCTGCGCCGTCATGAGCTTGTCGCTGTCGATCCTTCGCGGCGCTTGTCCGCGCCTCAAGGAGAAGCGCGCTTGCCGCGTATCTTGACGCCGTCCGAGCTGCAGGCTCTCCTGGAACCAGGTAGCCAGGGCGCGCACCCAAAAGTGCCCGCGCCGGTCGCCGCCCGAGACGATGCCCTCCTCGAGATTCTCTACGGCAGCGGGCTGCGCGTCGCCGAGCTGTGCAGTCTCGAGCTGGGTGACATCGACCTGAAGGCCCGATCGGTGACCGTATGGGGCAAAGGCGGCAAGCAGCGCCGCGTCCCGATGAGCAACGCGGCTGTGGAGGCGACCAGTCGCTATGTCGAATCCGCCAGGGCTTGCCTGGTCACGGACGCGACTGTGACCGGATCGCTGTTCATCAACCGTCGTGGCCGCCAGATGACGCCTCGGGACGTGCGCCGCGTTCTCGATCGGCGCTCACCGGTACCGACGCACCCGCACGCGCTCCGCCACACATACGCGACTCACCTCGTCGATGGCGGGGCGGACCTGCGGGTCGTCCAGGAGCTGCTAGGCCACGCGAGTCTGCGCACGACCGAGATCTACACCCACGTGTCCACCGAGCGGCTGGTCGGAGCGTACAAGAGCGCTCACCCCAGAGCGTGATGACCCAGACAGGCACTGATCGACTCCAGTCGGTCGAGGAGCTGTGGGCGGACTTCAAGTCGACCGCAGACCAGTCCGCGCGCGATCGGCTGATTCTGCACTACTCGCCGCTGGTGAAGTACGTGGCCGGGCGCGTCGCGGCCGCGATGCCGAGCCACGTCGACTACTCCGACCTTGTGAGCTACGGAATACTCGGGCTGATCGACGCCATCGAGAAGTTCGACCCTTCTAGGGCGATCAAGTTCGAGACCTACGGCGTTCCCCGTGTTCGCGGGGCCATTTTGGACGAGCTCCGCTCCATCGACTGGGTGCCGCGGTCGGTTCGCGCCAAGGCACGAGCCGTCGACTCCGCGCTGTCCAGGCTCGAAGGCTCGCTCGGCCGCTCGCCGACTGACCGCGAGCTTGCCGACGAGATGGACATGACCACGAGCGATCTGGACGACATCCTCCGCCAGACCTCACGCGCCGGGCTCTTGCAGCTCGACGATGTCCTGTTCCGCCAAGGCGGGAGCGGAGGTCAGACGCTCGGTGACACCCTGCAGGACCAGGGTGATGCTCCCGGCGCGACCATCGAGCTCGAGGAAACACGCAGACAGCTGGCCAAGGCGATCCAGCGATTGGACGATCGCGAGCGCAAAGTACTGACCCTGTACTACTACGAAGGCCTGAACCTGGCCGAGATAGGCGAGATTCTCGGAGTGACCGAGAGCCGCGCCTGCCAGATCCACACCAAGGCCGTGCTCCACTTGCGCCAGCGCCTGCGCGATGAACTGACCTGATCGCCGACGACCGCGTCGCGGCGGGGGTGAATGGATCCGCCGTACCAGCTACCATGACAGGGAGGCCCGACCGGGTCTCTTTCAACGTACGTCCCGGCATACCCGCGGTCGTCCTTCGGGGCGCGGTGCCGGGATTGACTGAACCGTCGGGAGGAGAACCACGTGGCTGTTGTCACGATGAAGCAACTGCTCGAGGCCGGAGTGCATTTCGGCCATCAGACTCGCCGTTGGAACCCGAAGATGAAGCGCTTCATTTTCGGGGAGCGAAATGGCATCTACATCATCGACCTGAACCAGACCCTTGCGCGGGTGGACACGGCTTACTCCTACGTGAGGGATCTCGTTGCCGGGGGTGGGGTGATCCTGTTCGTCGGCACGAAGAAGCAGACGCAGGACCCTGTGGCGGAATTCGCGACCGTTTGCGGCATGCCGTACGTCAACCAACGCTGGCTCGGCGGCATGTTGACCAACTTCCAGACCGTCGCCGGACGCGTCCGGAAACTCGTGGAGCTCGAGGCGGCGCGTGCCGCGGGCGACTTCGCGGCTATGCCGAAGAAGGAAGCACTTTCTCATGAGCGCGAGCTGGAGAAGCTGGATCGCAACCTCGGCGGCTTGCGCCGATTGGACCGGCCGCCAGACGCGATCTTCGTGATCGACACGAAGAAGGAGCACATCGCGGTCACAGAGGCGAACAAGCTGCACCTGCCCGTGGTGGCTGTGGTCGACACCAACTGCGATCCCGATGTCATCGACTACGTGATCCCCGGCAACGACGACGCCATTCGCGCGGGACGGCTTATGTGCAGAGTCATCGCGGATGCCGTGGTCGAGGGGCGGTTCATCGCTTCACGCCGCGCCGTGGACGCGGCCAACAGGGCGCGCCGCGCCAGTCAGGAAGCGGCAGTGCAACAGGCGGCACCAGTCTTGAACGAGCCGGCGCAGCCGTCGATCTCCGAGATCGAGGCTTCGCTCGCCAAGGATGCAGCCGCGCCGGCCCCGCCTGTCGAGCCGGTGGCCGAGCAAGTCGCGCCCGCCGCTGTCGCGCCCGAGGTCGAACCGGCCCCGCCGGTCGAGCCCGTGCAGGTCTCTGAAGAGCTCGCCGCACAGCCTCCCGCCACTGAGGCCGGTGAGGCTGAGGCGGTCGTACGCGAGGCTGGCGAGATCTCAGCTACGACGGCGGAAGACACGTCGGCCGCCCCAGCTATCGAGAACCCCACGGAGGATTGAACATATGGCAGCAATAACCGCCACGCAGGTGCAGGCACTGCGCAAGAAGACCGGCGCAGGGATCCTGGACTGCCGGCGTGCGTTGGAGGACAGCGACGGCGACCAGGTCGAGGCCGAACGTCTTCTCCGCGAGAAGGGCGTTATCAGCGCAGGCAAGCGCCAGTCCCGCGAACGCACCCAAGGAGCGGTCGCGGTGGTGGTGCTCGGCGATGACCAACCCGTCGGAGCTATCGCGATGCTCGAGTGCGAGACCGACTTCGTCGCGAAATCGCCCGAGTTCGTATCGCTCGTCGAAGAGATCGCGCACGAGATGGCCTTGAAGGGCGAGGAAGTACGCGCGCAGTTCTCGGATCCGATCGAGAACCTGGCGGTCATCTTGAAGGAGAACATCGCCCTCGGTCGCACCGTACGGTTCGAGGCCCCCGGTTCCGCGATCATCGGCAGTTACCTGCACCTGCAGAACGGACGGGGCGTCAACGCGGTGCTCGTGGAGATCTCGGGCGCCGAAGCAGGCCTTGCTCACGAGATCGCGCTTCATATCGCTTTCGCTCGTCCGGAATACCTGCGGCGCGAAGAAGTGCCGCCCGAGCTGGTCGAGGAGTTCCGCGAGACCGCCTTGGCGATCGCGAACAACGAAGGCAAGCCCGCGGCCGCGCTCGACAAGATCGTCGAGGGTCGTCTCCAGGGCTGGTACAAAGAGCGCGTTCTGCTCGAGCAGCCGTTCGTGCGAGACGAGCAGCAGACCATAGGACAGGTCCTCGGCGGCGCTGAAGTGCTCCGTTTCGCTCAGGCTGTCGTCGGCTCGTGAGCGGGCCCTGGCGGCAGGTCTGACCGAGATGGCGCTCAACGGCGGCGAAACGGTGAAGCCCCGGTGGCACAGGATCGTGCTCAAGCTCTCCGGCGAGGCGCTGGCTAGCTCTTTGTCCGACGAGACGATCGACGCCTCGACAGTGGCGCGACTTGCCAAGGAGATCGGCGCCGCCCGAAGCGAGTTGGACGTTCAGATCGCCATCGTCGTCGGAGGCGGCAACATCTGGCGAGGCACCACCGGGGCGGGTCAGGGCATGGACCGTGCGACCTCGGACATCATGGGCATGCTGGGCACGGTCATCAACGCCCTCGCACTGCAGGACGCCCTCGAGCGCGTGGGCTGCGAGACTCGCGTGCTGTCCGCCATTCACATGGCCGAGGTCTGCGAGCCCTACATACGCCGGCGTGCCATTCGACACCTGGAGAAGGGTCGCGTGGTGATCTTCGCAGCGGGAATGGGAAACCCTTACTTCACCACCGACACACCTGCCGCGTTGCGCGCTGCTGAGATCGAGGCCGACGCCATCTTGAAGGGCACCCACTCCGGTGTGGACGGGGTCTACAGCGCGGACCCGCGCTACGACGCGACGGCCACCCGTTACGAGGAGATCGGTTACATGGAGGTCGTTTCCAGAGACCTTCGGGTCATGGACCACACGGCCATCACCTTCTGTAAAGACAACAGGATCCCGATCCTGGTCTTCGACCTAATGCACGAAGGCAACATTCGCTCCGCCCTCGTAGGCGAGCGGATCGGTACGCTGATCAGGTGACTGACGAATCGCTCATCCCCGCAGCGCTCGCCGACACTGGCGAACGTATGCACAAGGTGGTCGAACATACAAAGTCCGACTTTGCAATGGTTCGGACCGGCCGTGCCTCACCTGCGCTGGTCGAGAAGCTAAAGGTTGACTACTACGGGACCGAGGTCCCGCTCCAGCAGATCGCGGGCTTCAGCGTGCCCGAGCCTCGTGTGCTTGTGGTCAACCCCTATGACAAGGGCGCGATGAAGGCAGTCGAGAGGGCGCTGATGAGCTCGGACCTCGGCATCAACCCGTCCAACGACGGTCAAGTCTTCAGGCTGGTGTTTCCGGAGCTCAACGAGGAGAGGCGCAAGGAGTTTGTGAAGGTCGTGAAGCATCGAGCCGAGGAAGGGCGAGTCGCAGTGCGCAACGTCCGTCGGGCGACTCGCCACGACCTCGAAGCGCTGGAACGAGATGGCGACATCTCTTCGAACGACCTCGAACGTGCCGAGAAGGAGCTGGAGAGCCTGACTCACGAGCAGATAGCGGAGATCGACAGGCTTCTCAGCCATAAGGAACGGGAGTTGCTCGAGCTCTGAGCATCTGCGGCCCGGCAACTCGCCGACGCCGCGCGCCGGAACCTTTGATGCCCTGGTACACGCTATGTGCCGGCCACACTGGAGGAACCTGCCAGGGAGGAATTGTGGAGGAGGGACGAGAGTCGCAGGGGACCGGCGAGCCCGTCACCGAGCGCGCCCGGATCGCCGGCGTCGAGGCTGGGATCGCGGCCGGGCTGGTGCCCTCGAACGAGGCGGTCGCGCGGCCTGGCCTGGACCCGGAGAAGAAGGTCTCCGCCGCCTCCGACCCCGCCGAGGGCCCCGATTCCTCCGGGCCTCCCTCGCCTGCGGTGGCGGCGCCTTCATACGACCTGCCCGACTGGACCGACCCGCCCACGCTTCAGATGCCACGCGTGCTCCTGGACCTCGAGCAGGAGGCCGCCGTCGAGCGGGGTGGCCCACCGCCCGCGCCCCCCGGGGGGCCGGTGTGGCGCGAACGCCAGGAAGACTGGAACGACACTGACGCGGTCCTCGCCGACCTCGCCAACGCCGGCCTCAAGGTCACCGCTTACGAGGAGCCGTCGTCCGATGACCCCTTCGCTTACGACTTCCTTCAAGTCGACGACGATGCGTCCTGGATCGCTCGAAACGGGGTACCCGAGACCTCGCCTGTGCCGGCGCGGTCCTCGGAGCTGCCCGCACAAGTCGTCGCAGACCCAGCGCCGCCGGTCGAGGCCGGCCCGGAAAAGCCAACCGCACCGGAGGTGATCTCACCGGCGGTGACGGCTGCCGACGATCTTGACGACATCACGGCACCGCGCGAGCGCAGGCGACGCCGTCACGTCGCTCGCCGCGCCCGTTCGCGGGGGCAACGCCCGATCGCGGTGGCGAGCGCAGACCATGACGCGGCGCCCTCTCGTAATCCGCTGGTCGCCACCCTCACCGGGGCGGTGTTAGCGGCGGTCCTGTTGCTGTGCTTTTTCGCCGGTCCGCCCGCCGTGCTCGCCTTGGTGGCGGTGGCCGTGACTGTCGCGGCAGCCGAGCTCTTCAATTCGTTGCGCATGGCCGGGTACCGGCCGGCGACCCTGCTGGGTCTGCTGGCTGTTCCGGGAGTGATCGTTGCGGCGTACTTCCGAGGTCCGGAGGCGATCGCGCTCGGCGTTGTGTTCTTCCTCGCGGTCGCGATGATCTGGTATCTAGCCGGCGTCACTCGTCGTTCCCCCCTTGTGAATCTGTCTGTCACCGTTCTCGCGTTCGGTTGGACGGGTGTTCTCGCCGCTTTCGCCGGGCTCCTGGTCGATCCCAAGATCTTCCCGGATCGTCACGGGATGGCCTTCATGCTGGGAGCGATCATCGCCGCTGTCGGCTACGACTTGGGTGGCTATGTCGTCGGCAGCCGTCTCGGCCGTCACCGCCTCGCCCCGGCAATAAGTCCCAACAAGACATGGGAGGGGCTGGTCGGAGGCTGCGCGGTGGCAATAGCGGCATCCGCCGGCATCACCAGCCAGATTCACCCTTGGCGCGTCAGCACGGCCCTTGTCCTGGGGCTCATCATCGCGGTTGTGGCACCTTGCGGCGACCTCGTCGAGTCGATGATCAAACGCGATCTCGGCGTGAAGGACATGGGGTCGCTATTGCCCGGCCACGGCGGGATGCTGGATCGGATCGACGCACTGCTGTTCGTGCTCCCGGCGGCGTATTGCTTCGTCCGCCTGGCGCACGTGTGATGACCTCGATCGTCGAACCCCCGACGCACGTCGGGGTCACAGAACTGAGGAGCCACGACGACTCGCGCCGGCGGGTTGCCGTCGTCGGCTCGACCGGTTCGATCGGCACACAGACTCTCGACGTTGTCCGTTCGACTCCGGACCGGTTCGTAGTCAGCGCCCTTGGAGCGGCTCGTTCGGTCGATCTGCTCGTGGCCCAGGCACGCGAGTTTCACCCTGAGGTCGTCGCGATCGCAGACAGCGCGTACGAGCAAAAGCTCGTCCAGCTGCTGGATGCGGGCATCGAGGTTCGTTCCGGACCAGGCGCGTTGTCTTCGCTCGTGGAGGAGGTCGACGTCGTCGTGAACGCTGTGGTCGGTTTCGCCGGCCTCGGCGTGACCGTCGCGGCGCTGCGCCAAGGACGGCGTCTGGCGCTGGCCAACAAAGAGTCGCTGGTGGCCGGGGCGCCCGTGGTGCAGCGGGCACGATCGAGTGCAGGAGCTGAGCTCTTGCCTGTCGACTCCGAGCACGGCGCGATACACCAGTGCCTCGCGTGTGGACGCGCCGAGGCGGTTTCCAGGCTGGTGATCACCGCAAGCGGGGGGCCGTTCAGGGGCAGGACTGCGGCCGCGCTGGCGTCGGTGACAGTAGAGGACGCCCTTGCCCATCCGACCTGGCAGATGGGCCCGAAAATCACGATCGACTCTTCGACCCTCATGAACAAGGGCCTCGAGGTCATCGAGGCCCACGAGCTATTCGGCATCGACTATGACCGAATAGACGTCGTGGTGCACCCGCAGTCGATCGTGCACTCCATGGTGGAATTCTGTGACGGGACCACGATCGCGCAGCTCTCGAACCCCGACATGCGCCTTCCTATCGGCTATGCCCTCGGCTATCCCGAACGCCTCGCTCACCCTTACGGCACGCTCGACTTCACCGCCCCGGTTCACCTCGAGTTCGAGCCTCCGGACCTTGATGTCTTCCCCTGCCTCCAGCTTGCCTTCGAGGCGGGGCGCGCCGGCGGTAGCGCGCCGGCGTGGCTGAATGCCGCGAACGAAGTCGCCGTCGCGGCCTTCCTCGACGGGCTCATCGCCTGGACGGCTATCGCCGAGGTCGTGGAGGAAACGCTGGAGGTCCATGAGCCCACCGAGCTGGAAGATGTGGAGGACGTTCTGGAGGCCGATGGTTTTGCCCGGGTGCGGGCTGTGAGTGCCGTGTCGCGCCATTCGCGTGCGACGTGACGACTGAATAGTCAAAAGAAGCGAGAGACTTGACCTGATGGACGACGCTTCGAGCGCTAGCGCGCCGCTCGAGCCCCAATCCTGGAGAGCTGGTTTCGGGCCGCTCGTACGGCTGCTCGCCGTCGTAGTTGCGGGGCTCGTGGTAGCGATCGTGTTCGACGCGCTACCGGTACTTGTCGTGGTGCTGGCTCTAGTCGCCATGATCATGCTTCACGAGCTCGGCCACTTCGCGACCGCGAAGTGGAGCGGGATGAAGGTCACGGAGTACTTCTTGGGCTTCGGCCCGAGGTTGTGGTCGATACGCCGGGGGGAGACCGAATACGGCGTCAAGGCGATTCCGGCAGGCGGCTACGTCCGGATCGTCGGCATGACGATGCTCGAGGAGGTTGACCCGTCCGACGAGCCCCGCAGCTACCGGCAGGCGTCGTTTCCCCGGCGTGTGCTCGTTGCGGTTGCCGGCTCGGCAATGCACGTGGTCATGGCGTTCGTGCTGTTGTTCTCGCTCTACGCGATATCGGGGGCACCGACTTCGACTCTGCCGACGATCCAGAGTCTTGGGCAATTCTCCAAGGGTCTCAGCCCGGCGCAACGCGCCGGCCTGAAACCCGGCGACGTGATCGTTGCCGTCGACGGGCACAAGTTCACCAATCTGAACTCATTGATTGCGTTCGTGAACAAGCGCCCTGGTGACGCGCTCACCTTCGTCGTTGCCCGAGCCGGCCACGACTTGACCCTCGCGGTCACACCGGTTGACGGACGCCATGTCGTGGAGAAGATAGGCGGCCAGCGTGTCCAGGCAGCCAAGCCGTCCGGCCCGCCGGTCGGGATAATCGGCGTCGATCTGAGCGCCGTGCGCGACGTGGCAGTGGGTCCTCTGACCGCGGTCAGAAACGCCGGCTCGCAGCTCGGCTCGATGTTCGGTCAGACATTCAGCGGCCTTGCACAGGTCTTCTCATTCCACGGGCTCAGCAATTTCGCCCACCAGGTCGCCGTGGCCGGCAACAACTCGTCCTCGGGTTCCTCTGGAACCTCCGGCCAGCAATCAGGCGGGGGGACCATCCTGTCCATCGTCGGCGCAGTCCAGATCGGTGCTCAGGCCGCGAAGCAGGACGTCGGCGCGCTGTTGTACCTGCTCGCCGCGATCAACCTGTTCATCGGGATAGTGAACCTGTTCCCCATGCTGCCTCTCGACGGGGGACATGTCGCGATCGCTGTCTACGAACGGGTGCGCTCGCGCAAAGGGCGCAACTACCACGCAGACGTTGCCAAGCTCATGCCTGTCGCTTATGTCTTCTTGTTGTTCATCGTGATCGTGGGACTCGGAGCGCTCTACATGAACATCGTGAACCCGGCTCAGTTGCCAGGAGGCTGAGGCTCGCCCGCCGATCGCGCCAGCTTGTCGTATGTGGGACCGTCGCGCTGTCGATCGGAGTTGACTACCCGGAGCGACCGAGCCCATTAGGCTCGCTGTCGATGGTCAGAACAGCTGCAACATTGGCCGAACGACGCAAAACTCGCCAGATCAATGTCGGAAAGGTTCCTGTCGGTGGTGGCGCGCCCGTATCGGTCCAGTCGATGACGGTGACCAAGACAGCGGACGCCGAAGGGACCCTCGCCCAGGTGTACGCGCTCGCCGCAGCGGGAGCTGACATTGTGCGTTGCACATGCAACGACCAAGAGGCGGCCGAGGGCTTGGCGATCATCGTCCCGCGCTCACCGGTCCCGATTGTCGCAGACGTGCACTTCCACTACGAGATGGCACTTGCGGCATTGGAGGCCGGGGTCAACGGGCTTCGTCTGAACCCCGGGAACTTGCGCAAGCCCGAGGAGATAAAGCTTGTCGCCTCTGAAGCGCGCGATCGCGGCGTTCCAATCCGCATCGGGGTGAACGCAGGATCGCTGCACCCCAGCTTGTACAAGAAGTACGGCGGGGCCACCCCAGAGGCGCTCGTGGAGTCCGCACGCATGGAGCTGGCGTACTTCGAGGAGGTGGATTTCGACGACGTGAAGATCTCCGTCAAGGCCTCCAACGTCCCGCTCATGATCGAGGCGTACCGGCTGGCGTCGGAAACCTTCGACCACCCGCTCCACCTCGGTGTGACAGAGGCCGGCCCTCCTCCTGCCGGCTTGATCAAGGGCACCGCAGGCATAGCGACTCTTCTCGCCGAAGGTATTGGCGACACGATCCGCTATTCGCTCACTGCCGACCCGGTTCAAGAGGCGCGCGCCGGTCGTCAGCTGCTCGAGGCGCTCGGGCTTCGCGAACGCAAGGGCCTCGACCTGATCGCGTGCCCATCGTGCGGCCGTGCCGAGATCGACGTGATCGAGATCGCTCGCCAGGCCCAAGAGGCTCTGGAATCACGTTCGCTGCCGCTGCAGGTCGCAGTGATGGGTTGCGTCGTCAACGGGCCGGGCGAGGCCCGCGAAGCCGACCTGGGCATCGCCGCTGGGCGTCACAAGGGGCATCTGTTCATCAAGGGCAAGATCGTGCGAGTCGTACCGGAGGACGAGATGGTGGCCGCTCTGGTTGCCGAGGCGGAGAAGCTCGTCACAGAAGGTATCGAGGCTCGCCTGGCCGCAGCGGACGCAGGAGCCGAGCTCGAGGCAGAGGAGGATCGCAGGGCCCTTTTCGAGGAAAGAGGCGGTGATGTCAACAATGCCGCAGCCCGCATCTCGTTGATCCGCAAGACAATCGCGCAAGAGCGGGGGCCCCAGCTCGACAACGGCCAATAGCTGCAGTTTCGGCCCGCGCGCCACGGCGCGAGACTTCCTCGAGTGACTGACTTCGAGCTTCGACCAATCCTCGGACACGAGATCAATGCCTTCGCTGCTTGCCAAGCGGCGGCATTCGGCGGCCGCTACACGACCGACCAACTCGAGAGTCTCGCCGAGACCCTGCAGTACGATCGCTCCCTCGCCGTGTTCGACGACGGAGACCTCATTGCCACCACCAGCTCCTACTTGGCGTCGATGACGTTGCCGGGCCTTGTCCGTTCCGATGCGGCGGCAGTCACCGACGTCTCGGTTGCTCCGACACATCGTCGCCGCGGTCTTCTCACTTCGATGATGCGCCGCCAGCTCGACGACCTCTATTCGGGCAACGAGACCGTGGCGGTGCTGTTCGCCAGCGAGGGCGGGATCTATGGCCGCTACGGCTACGGCGCCGCGACCTTCGGTGCGCGCTATTCGATCGACAAGCGCCGGGCCCGACTTTTGATGCCGCCTGGGCTGGCGGGCCGTGGCTCCGGTTCGATCCGGATCCTCGAAGTCGCTGAGGCACTCGAGGCGTTTCCGGCCGTGCACAACGCCTATGTGCCGACTCGGGTCGGCGAGGTCGATCGTCCGCCAGGCGAGTGGGCCGAGTTGCTCGGGGATGCCCGCAGTCCAGCCGAGGATGCCAGGCACCGCTTCTACGTGTGCTACGAACAAAGGGGCAGCATCGACGGCTATGCGGTATACCGCGTCGCGCCGATAGAGCAGAGTGACCCGTGGCGACGTGCCGTGTTCCTGGAGGAGCTGTGCTCTTTGAGCGACTCCGCTTACATGGCGTTGTGGCAGTACCTGCTCGGCATCGACCTCACCGAGGAGCTTCGCACCCGGAGCCGGCCGATCGACGAGCCGCTGCGGTACGTCTTGGAGGACCAGCGGCAACTTCGCACCACCCATTGGGGAGATCGCACCTGGGTCAGGCTGATAGATGTGCCAGGCGCACTGTCACGACGTCGTTACGACCACGAAGGCGCGCTCGTCATCGAGGTGGAGGACTCGTTCTGCCCGTGGAACGAAGGCCGCTTCAGGCTTTCGGTCGACGGTGGAGGAGTTGGGGCTGTGGAACGCGTCGAGAGCACCCCCGATCTGGTTCTCACCGTGGAGGTGCTAGGGGCTACATATCTCGGTGGTGTGGCCTTTCGCACGCTGGCCGAGGTGGGCCGGATCGCAGAAGGGACCGACGGCGCGGCGCTCCGCGCCGACACCATGTTCCAGGTCCGGCGCCCACCGTTTTGCACGACGAACTTTTGAGCCCGGCGCGGGCCCGGCTCGGAACCGACATATGGGAGGTGACCCTTAGCAGGAAGCTGGCCTGACTGGCTGTCGTCAGATCCTTTCGAGGTGCACGACCTGGGCGTTCGGGGCCACGCTGCACATGAGCTGTTCGAGGTGCGGGTGACAAGTCAGCAACAGCACTTGATGGCGCTCGGCAGTCTCGGCGAGCGCCTCCGCGACTGACACTGCGCGGCCCGGATCGAAGTTGACAAGCACATCATCGAGGATGAGCGGGAGGGCCTCTGCGCGTTCGGCGAAGGTCTCGGCGAGTCCAAGCCGCAGACAGAGGTAGAGCTGCTCGACGCTTCCACGGCTCAAGTCGCTGGCCTCGAGTTCAGCTCCAGAGGCGGACAAGACCCTGATGGCTTCGTTGCCACTCTCGTCGCCGACCGACGGCAACAAGCACTGGTAGCGACCCTCAGTCACCTTTGCGAAGCGTTCACCTGCTCGAGCAAGTACGGCAGGCTGATGTTCCTGTTCGTGTCTTCTCAGCGTGCGCTCCAAAAGCAGGCGGGCTAAGCCGAGGACGGCCCAGGACTTCAGTACCTTGTCGAGGTCCTGCTCGAGTGCGAGGCGGGCTTGTTCCAGTTCGGGTATTCGCCCAGAGCCCACGACCTCACGCAGCTGGTTCGACGCATCCTGGTGCGCACGTACCAACTGCTCGAGGCGTTCGCGAGCTTGCCTAAGCGCCCGCGTGAGACCCGCCTGTTCCTCGTTCCAGGCGAGCACCTCGCCGGTCTCGAGCTCGGCCTGCAGGCGCAGCGCGTGGGGCCCGAGACCGAACGATCGCTCCAGCTCTGCACCCGTGTCTTCCACCACGCGAAGGAGGGAGTCCCTCGTGGTCCGTTGGTCGACGACATCCGCGAGCTCGGCGCACAGGTGCTCAAGGGTGCCCATTGGGTCTACGAACAATGACTCACCCTGCTCGCCCAGCTCACCTAGATCTGCCGCGAGCCTGCCGAGGCGACCTTCGAATTCGTCCACCTCCGACCGCAGCTGTTGGATCTTGTCATCGACGCGCTGCAGCGCTGCTAGATGGGTCCAGGCCACTTGAAGTGCAGCAAGGCTCTCGAGCACACCGTCAGGCGACAAAGCTGGCGCCAGTCCGTGTGCCACCTTCCAGTCCGCGAAGGCGACCCGCTCAGCGGCGAGCACCTCCCATGCTTGCGCGAGCGATTCGTGTGCGGCCCTGTGTCGCCGGAGTGCTTCGACTCTCCGGCGGCGGTCATCTCCGAGCGAGCGCTCCAGGATTCTCTCGGCCTCGATGGATTCAGCGGCGGTCTCCACATCGGAGTCGCTTGGCGTCACCGGCAGGCCCAGAGCGGTTGCGAGCTCGCTAACGCGGCGGGCGACTCGATCACTTGCCGCCTCCATGCCGGCGTCTTGTTCGTGCCCGGTGACGAGGTACCTTCGCCGTGCCGGGATGGCGAGGGCCAACAGCACGCATCCTGCGGCCGCGAGCACGGCGCATGCGACGCGCAGTGCGGGCGCGCCGGGTGCGAGGGCCGCGACAACTACAAGCCCGCCGATGGCGAAGGCCACCAGCGCGATCGAAGCGCTGCTGGTATTCCAAAGAGCGCCGGCCGCGGCACCGGATTGTCGCTCGCCTGCTCTTTTTTCCGCGGTCAAACGGCGCTGTTCCGCGAGGTTCTTGCGCAGCTCGCTCACCAGCTTCGTCTTGGACTCCGAGTCAGCCGCCGGTGTCGGCTCACAGATCGTTGCCGAACCGCTCTCCAGATCCGCAAGCCCGGTGAGCTCCGGGGAGGCGTCGGCTTCTTCCGCGAGGGCTTGGGCCATGCGCCAAGTCGCCTCGCAGTCGCCGAGCGAGGTCCGAAAGCCTCGCCCCTCGTCAACGACGCCTATCCAGCCCTCGCTGGTGCGGATGCCGTCTCGACTCCAAGCGGGGCCCAGTGATCCCATCGCGGCCTGGATCGACTGCTCGATCCCTGCTCGTTGGTTGTAGAGCTCGGCCAGTTGGCCCACATGGGCGAGGTGTCCGGAGCACGTTGACCGGAGTGACTGCAGCTCTGGGGCATGGCCCTCGAGCCATGCAGCGAACGGCTCGGGCTCGTCCCACCCGGCAATGCGCTGCTGCGCGGCCCGCTTGCGTTCGAGCACATCCCAAAGCCTCACGAGCAGGTCGAGATCCCGGGTGCGGCGGTCGTACCGGTCGCATTGCTCGCGTGCCTGGGCGATCTCGTCCTCCAGGCGCGACAAGCCCACCTGCATTGAGCCAAGGCCGGCAGCCTCGCGGCTCGCTTCGGTCAGGTCATGGCGGACGCTTTCGAGGTCGGCCAACAGGCGGTTCGCCAGAGCATCGCCTTGTCGCAAGCGCGCGAGCTCGAGGCGCTGCCGTTGGAGATTGCCCATCGCGCGCGCGGCAGAGCGACGCTGGCCCACGATGCTGGCTGAGAAGAGCAGCTCTCGGACGTCGTCTCGAGATACCGAGTCCGCGCTTCCCAGCTCGGTCAGATCGACAGCGAAGACGGCACGGAACAGCGCTTCGTCGGCGCCGCCGAGCGCCCGGCGGAGGTCTTCCTCCGAGGCCGAGGCTCCATCAGGTCCTCGGATGTTCAGATGCCTGTGCGGGGACGCGTAACGCTCGATTCGCCACTGCCGGCTGTCGCCCGATCCGTGGCCATCGTTCAGCGAGAGCTGACCGCCATGGCGTCCGCCCCGTACAGGTGCGCGGAATCGGGGATTGTCGCGGCGGCTCGGGAAGCCGAAGAGCATTGCGGTCAGAAAGTCGAGCAAAGTCGACTTGCCCGCTTCGTTCGGCCCGCTCACGATCACCAGACCGGGAGACAGGTCTTCGATCCCGAAGTCGGCGAGAGCTCCGAAGCCGTCGACGTGGAAGCCGCTGATGCGCATGGCGATACCGTTCCGCCTCAGCGCCTGTCGCCTTCGAGCTCGCCGAGCGCGAGCACGAGAGCCCGTTCGACGAGCTCGTCTGGTGGCAAGCTCGTCGAACGGAGCAGTCGTTCGAGGGCACGCCGGGTCCGGAGCGGGCCGGGGAGTCCCTCGGACAGCTCAGCCGCGAGGTCGTCCACTGTGCCGTCTTCGGTCGCGAGGCTGAGCCCGATCTCGTCGGCGATGGCGATCAGATCGGCCGCGAAGTCGGAGCCGGCCCGCATCGCGGCGAGATCGACTGCAGGACGCGACCGGTTGTCGATCGAGTCCCACCAACAGAAGGGATGGCCCGTTGCGAAGTCCTCCCTCAGAGCGATCAACAGGTCCTCGAGCGCAGCGGGGTGCCTTAGGTCGAAATGCAGGTCGCCTTGGCCCACGAGTCCTGCGCGGAGCACAAGCGAGCGTCCGTCGGCTGACGCCAGCTTGTCGCGCGACGCGCCCACGAGTCGGTCGTGGAGTTCCCCGAGATCGGCGATCTCGGCGATGTCGAGCTCCACGAGTTCGAAGCGCACGACATCGCAGCCAACCGGCTCGACGCCTACAACACGCCCATTCGTCACCCGAACAACGACGGCACCTTTCATCCCGCGTTCGCTGGGCTTGGGACTGCGAGCCTGGAGGTTGCCGGGGTAGACCACCCAGGGCTCGTCAGAGTCATTGCGGCCCGACAGGGTCATGCGGGTGTGTATGTGTCCGAGCGCCCAGTAGTCGAGTCCGATGTTTCGCAGGTCGTCCAGAGTGCAGGGGCTGTAGTTGTCGTAGCCGGAAGCCGCACCTTGCACGTTGCAGTGCAGAAGGCCGATTTGCACGCCTGGTCCGGCTTTGTGCGCGAACTTCAGCGCGAGATTCTCCCGCTCGCTGCTTTGGGCGAAGCTGATGCCTTGGACAGTGGCAACTGCGGTCCCATCGATCTCGAGCGACACCGCCTGTACGGTCCGGCTCGCGAAGACCGTTACGCGCTCCGGCCATGGGCCGGAAAGAGCGGACCAGCCCGTTTCGACAGGATCGTGGTTGCCGTGCACGACGAAGCTTGCAATGCCAGATGCCGACAGGCGGGCCAGGCCCTCGCGGAACCGCAACTGCGCACGAAGTCCCCTTTCAGCTCCGTCATAGATGTCGCCGGCTACCAGGAGAAAGGCGGCGCGTCGCTCGATGCACAGCTCGACGAGCGAATCGAATGCCGCAAGCGAAGCCTCGCGGAGCTGCTCGGCCACCCGTGGAGCGGTCGATCCGACGCCTTTGAACGGCGTGTCGAGATGAAGGTCCGCCGCGTGCACAAAACTGAAGTCGGCGGCCCGGAACGGATCGTCCATCAATGCGAGGCTACCTGGGGGGTGTATCGCCACCCGGTGATCCCCACCGCCCCGGCCCGGACGACAGGAGCGAGATGACCGAGCGCACTGGTGGTGAAGTGGTCGTGGACGTGCTTGCACGCTCTGGAGTGGATGTCGTCTTCGGCATTCCCAGCGTGCACAATCTCCCGATCTACGACGCGATCAGGCGTGACGGTCGGATCCGTGCGGTCGGCGTCCGCCACGAGCAAGCTGCAGCAGGGGCGGCCGACGGATTCGCGCGGACGACCGGTCGGCTCGCGGTGTGCTTGACCTCTACCGGTCCGGGCGCGGCGAACGCGATGGGCGGCCAGCTCGAGGCGTTCGTTTCGTCGTCGCCAGTCCTGCACCTGACTGGCCAGATCGACAGCAGATTCCTCGGCGGGCGCCGGGGGTTCATCCACGAGGCCCCTGAGCAGCTGGCGATGTTGGCGTCGGTGTCCAAGTCGAGCCACCGCCCATCGTCGGCGCGCGAGCTAGGGACCACAGTCGCGCGGGCGATCGGCGAGGCGCTGACGTGTTGTCGCGGACCTGTTTCGGTGGAGATACCTCTCGACTTCCAATACGCGTCGTTGGAGTTCGAGGCGGACACCGTAAAGGACGCGGCCGCGCCCGCGCCAGCCCCTGAGGCCGACCTCGCCGGGGTCGTCCGCGCTGGCGAGATCATCGCAGGATCGCGTAGGCCAATGGTGTGGGCGGGTGGCGGAGCCATCGCCGCCGATGCGGCGGGCGAAGTTGCTGCGTTGGTGCGCCGGCTCGGCGCGGGCCTTTTGACGAGCCCGAACGGCCGCGGGGTCCTGCCCGAGGACGATCCTTTGTGCATCGGCAACCTTTCGTGGGATCCCGACGTCAGGGCTTTGTGCCGCGACGCAGACCTGCTTGTGGCGATCGGCACGCGCTTTCAGGGACCCAACACCGAGAACTGGACGATGGAGCTGCCGACGCGACTGGTGCAGCTAGACGTCGATCCCACGGTGTTTGGGCGGAACTATCCGGTCGAGGCCACGATCGTGGGTGACGCCAGGGTGTCGGTGGAAGCTTTGCTGGACGAGATCGGGCGCCTCAGCGCTCCCCGGATGATCGCCGAGGCCGGCTGGTCCGATCGAGTCACGGTTGCGGCCCGGTCCGGCCGGGAGCGACTCCGAAGCACTCTCGGTCCTCAGCTCGGACTTCTCGACGCACTGGCGAGCTGCCTCGCCCCCGACACAGTCGTCGTGAAGGACTCGACCATCTCTGCCTACACGTGGGGCAACCGGCTGCTGCCTGTGCTGCGACCTCGTACATCGATCATGCCGAACAGCTTCGCGATCGGGCTCGGGCTTCCGCATGCAATAGGCGCGGCCATCGCTTCGAGACACGCACCGGTGCTGCTCCTCGTCGGTGACGGCGGCTTTCTGTTGTCCGCGACGGAGATGGCGACAGTCGCCCAGGAAGGACTTCCGATCGTGATCGTGGTGTTCGTGGACTGTGGATACGGCGTCCTGCGGAACATTCAGCGACGCCAGTACGGGGCCGCGGAAGGGCTCATCGGCGTCGACCTCGGCCGCCCCGACTTCTGCGGTCTAGCGGCCGGCTTCGGGATACGGGCGGAACGCGTCGAGTCGATAGGCCATTACGCGACGGCGCTGGCGCGGGCGCTCAAGGAAGCCAAGCCGTGCTTGATAGAGGTGAACCTGGACGCGATCGGTCCCATGAACATCGCCTACACCGGCACGTCAAGACCGCCGAGGCCGAGTCAGTCCAGCAGGGAGTAGGAACTGACCGACTGATCGCCCGACGCGGTCGTCAAGAAGAGGCCAATCGCCCGACTGCACGGTAAAACGCGTCGCAGCCGGCGTCGACGTCCTCCGCGGTCATCGACAATGCCGGCCGCAGCCGCAGCGTGCGTTCACCGCAACCGAAAGCAATGACGTGCTCCTCCTGCCAAAGCGAAGTGAGCAGAGCGCTTCGGAGGTCCTTGGTCGCAATGTCCATTGCCGCGATGAATCCTCGACCGCGTGCATTGGAAATCAGGTTCGGCCAGGTTTGTTCCAGCTCGACCAGCCTCGCGAGGAGATGACGACCCAGGGTCTCGGCATTCGCCATGGCACCGGTCTGCTCTACGAGCTCGAGGAGGCGTCGGGATCGCACCATGTCGGTCAGGTTGCCGCCCCAGGTCGAGTCGATCCGCCCAGAGGTGCGGAACACGTTCTCTTCGATTTCGAGCACGCGGCGGCCCCCCATGACGCCCCCGAGTTGGACCTTCTTGCCGAAAGCCACGAGGTCAGGCGAGAGCCCAAGCTGTTGGTAGCACCACGGCGTGCCTGTTCCACCCGCGCCGGTCTGGACCTCGTCGAGCACGAAGAGCGCGTCGTGACGGTGGCACATGTCCTGGACTGCCGACAGGAACTCCGACCTCAGATGGCGGTCGCCACCTTCGCACTGGATGGGCTCGGCAATGAAGCAGGCGATGTCGTGCGGATAGGCCTCAAACGCGGCTTGCGCCTCGGCGAGGGCCGCCTGCTCGGCCGCTTCGGTCTCAACCAGGTAGCGGTCCAACGGAAACTGCACTGCGGGAGAAGAGATCCGCGGCCAGTCGAATTTCGGGTAGCGGTCGGTCTTGACCGGGTCGGTGTTGGTGAGTGACAGCGTGTAGCCGCTTCTGCCGTGAAAAGCGTGCCGGAGGTGCAGCACCCGGGTGCCCAGCTCGGGCGAGCGGCCGGCTGCCTCGTTTTGGCGGGACTTCCAGTCAAAGGCGCACTTGAGGGCGTTCTCGACGCCGAGAGCGCCTCCCTCCACGAAGAACAGGAGGGGCAGCTCGGGGTCTCCGAGCACACGGGCGAAGGTGGTCACGAACTCGGCGAAGGCAACCGTCGGTACCTCGGAGTTCGCGGGCTTGTTCCCGGCGGCCTCGGCGAGCTCCTCTCTCGTGGTGGGGTCGTCGAAGAGGCCCGGAGGGTTCATCCCGAGGGGCGAGGACCCGAAGAAGGTGTAGAAGTCCAGGTATTCCGTTGAGTCCCTCGCGTCCACAAGGTGAGAGCCGTGGCTCTTCGCCAGATCCAAAACGATGGGGAACCCATCTACGAGCACGTGATCGGAGAGCTGCCCGCGGACCTCATTGGGCGCAATACGAGCCGGTTTTTCGGTCGTCTTCATCACTGGAGCGTATCGCTACTACGCTTTCGCGAGACGCAACCGCCGAGGAGAACAGTGATGACCTTCGAGCTCAGCTCGCTGATCGAGGCCCGCCAAGGCGAGAATTTCCGGCTCCACAGTGAGTATCTCAATCCTCAGTTAGTGAAGGTGCTGAAGACTCTCGGCTTCGACCGCTTCTACGTAAGGGGCGAAGGCTCCTATCTGTACGACCGCAACGGAGACCGTTATCTCGATTTCCTAGCCGGGTTCGGTGTCTTCGCTCTCGGACGCAGTCATCCCGTGCTGAAGAAGGCCTTGCACGAAGCGCTCGATATGGACCTGCCGAACCTGGTCCAGCTCGATGCGGCGCTCTTGCCCGGGTTGCTCGCAGAAGCCCTTGTGGCCAGGACCCACGACGGGCTTCAAAGGTGCTTCTTCTCGAACTCGGGTGCGGAGGCGGTCGAAGCCGCGATCAAGTTCTCGAGATACGCGACCAAGCGGCCCCGTATTCTCCATGCGGATCACGCGTTTCACGGCCTCAGCTACGGAGCCTTGTCGCTCAACGGCGGCAAGGAGTTCCGCGAAGGCTTCGGAGCGCTCCTGCCCGGTTGCCACGAGGTTGCATTCGGCGAGATAGAGCCACTCGAGCGCGAGCTCCGGCGTGAGGACGTCGCGGCGCTGGTCCTCGAGGTCATCCAAGGCAAGGGCGTCAATCTTGCCTCTGATGAGTATTGGGCGGCCGCAGCCGAGCTGTGCCGCAAGCACGGCACACTGCTCGTCATCGACGAGGTGCAGACAGGCCTCGGTAGGACCGGCAAGCTCTGGGCTCACGAGCATTACGGCCTGCGTCCGGACATCATCACGATTTCGAAGGCACTTTCTGGCGGCTACATCCCGGTCGGGGCGATGATGTGCTCGGCAGAAGTATTCGACCGCGTCTATTCGAAGATGGAGCGCGCGGTCGTCCACTCTTCGACCTTCGGGCGGAACCAGCTGGCCATGGTGGCGGCGCTTGCCACCTTGCAGACGATCGACGACGAGGACATCGTGGATCGAGCCCGGGTCACCGGGGAGGCCTTCGTGAAGGGATTGGCCCCGCTGGTCGAGAAGTACGAGCTGTTCCACGAGGTGCGCGGCAAGGGTCTGATCATCGGCCTCGTGTTCGGAGAGCCGAGATCTTTGCGACTGAAGTCGCGCTGGAAGATGATGGAAAGTGCCCGCAAAGGGCTCTTCTCACAATTGGTGGTGGGTCCCCTGTTCCACAGGCACCGGATCTTGACCCAGGTCGCCGCGGACAACATGAACGTGGTCAAACTCCTGCCGCCGCTCATCGCCGGTCAAGAGGAGGTGGACTACTTCGTCGACGCGCTCGACGACGTGCTCGAGGATGCCCATCGCAACTCCGCCCTTCTGTTCGAGTTCGGCAAGACTCTCGCGAAGAGCGCGCTCAAAAAGGAGCCGTCCTGAGCTCGCTCGCCCCGAACGACTCCTATGCAGAGCCGCCCATGGCGATCAGGCCGGGCGACCGGATGCTCGTCTCGGGCGCGAGTGGCTTCATCGGCTCGGCTGTCACCAGGGCTCTGTTGGCACGGGGAGCTCAAGTGGTCGCGCTGCTCCAGCCTGGGGTACTGAGCTCCAATCTCGACGGCCTTGACGTCGAGCCCATCGTCGCGGACCTCCGCGACGCGTCGGCCGTTGCCGGCGCCGCGGCCGGCTGCCGGATGATCTTTCACGTCGCGGCGATCTACCGCTTCTGGACTCCGAACGCGGCGGACTTCTACGACGTCAATGTCGGCGGAAGCTTGAACGTGATCGCCGCGGCCAGGGCTGCCAAGGTCGAGAGGGTCGTATACACGAGCACCGTCGGCACGATCGGCCTAGACGGGACGGCGCACAACTGCGCAGCCGACGAGACCGCCTGGGCGCGGATCGGACATCTCTTCGGGCTCTACAAGCAGTCGAAGTACGTGGCCGAGCACGAGGTCCTGCGCGCAGGCGCCCAGGGCCTTCCCGTAGTCCTGGTCCAACCTACGCTGCCTCTAGGCCCGGGTGACAGAGCGCCGACTCCCACCGGCAAGACGGTGCTCGACTTCTTGAACGGTCGCATCCCGGGTTGGTTCGACACTGCGCTCAATGTCGTCGACGTTGACGATGTGGCCTGCGGGCACCTGTTAGCCGCCGAGCTCGGTGCACAGGGCCGAAGCTATGTGCTCGGAGGCGAGAACCTCGAACTCCGCCAGATCCTTGACGTACTAGCGGCCGTAACCGGCCTGCCAAGGGCCACCATCAAGGTTCCACGCCAGGTCGCCCTCGCCGCTGCTCATGTGTCAGGTTTCGTCGAAGGCCGCTTGCTGCGGCGAGAGCCCAGTGTCCCCCTCGAGGGTGCCCGGATGGCTGCCACCCGCATGATCTTCAACGACGCCCGAGCCCGCAAGGAGCTCGGTTACAGCTCCCGGCCCGCGAGGGAGGCGATCCTCCGGTCTGCTCGTTGGTACGCGGACAACGACTACGTGTCGGCCAAGAGATTGGCGCTTATCCGATGGAGTGACGCGGTCGAGCTCGGGCAGGACGGCCATGTTCCAAAAGGGAAGGACGGGATCGCACCGGATCGATCCCCGAACAGCTGCGCTTGATGTTCGCGTCGATCGCACGCCGCCAGACCCGGCTCGCGCGCGATCGTCCGCCCAGGCGACAACGGCTCATAGCCCTCGGGGTGCTGGCGGTCGTGCTCGCAGCATGCAGCTCGAACGAAGGTGGCCATGTCGCGACCACCTCGACCACCTCGACTACCACGACAGTAACCACGTCGACCACGTCGACCACTACGACCACCACGTTGCCGGTTGCGATCGCCGGGACCTCGCTGCTGCGCGCGCGCGTGGCCGCACTGGCACAGGCAAGCACCACCCTTCCTAATCTGTACCCAGGAAGCGACGCATGGTCCAAGATGGTCCCGATCGCGTATCGCAGCTTCGGAAGTGGGCCTGACATCCTTCTCATCGAGGGCCAGGACGGGACATTGTCCTGGTGGGACGCGACGCTGTTGTCAGATCTGTCCCGTCACTACCACGTGACGATCTTCGATCTTCCTGGAGCGGGCTACTCGGGAGCTGCCACGGCTCCGCTTTCGCTCGCGTGGCTGGCCGACATCACTGCCGGATTCGTCCTCACCGTTGGTCTTTCTGATCCGATCGTGCTCGGTTGGGGGCTCGGTGGCGAGATTGCCCTGTCGCTTGCGGAACGTCATCCCCAGTTGGTGACGTCGCTTGTTCTTGTCGACTCGGCCTTCGGCGGAGCGGGGGCGATCGAACCTGCGCCGGGGGTCGCGGCACTCCTCGGGTCGCCGAATGCCACGCCACGGGCGCTGTCGGCTCTGCTGTTTCCTGGTACGACGGCGGGCCTACAAGAGCGGGTTGTCTGGCAGAGCAGCCTGTTCGTAGGGACCACTGACTGGCTGACGGCGCGGGCTATCAAGGCGGAGGCCGCTGTTCAGGCGGCAACCTGGAAGAGCTCGAGCCTGGAGAAGGATCTCTCCCAGGAGACCGTTCCCGCTCTTGTTGTCTCTGGTGCCGATGACGTCGTATTTCCGCAGGAGAACGCGAACGTGTTCGCGAGCGAGATGCCGCGCGTGACGGTGGACATCCTCCCCGGCTCGGGCTACGGGGCGATCACCCAGGACGAGCCCGCTTTCGTCGCAGCGCTTGAGAGATTCACGGGGTAGATGGCGGCGACGCCTTCATGCGTGCTCCGGCCGGCATGATCGCGTGGGTCAACAGAATTAGAACGATCCTTCGCATTCGGGTCGCGCAGTGAATACCGGGTACGAGCTCCCGGGGAGGCACGGCCCTACGCGCGCGCCCGGCTATCGAATGAGAAAAGCGGTCTCGTCTTGCACTGGCTCGGTGCCCACTTCCACGTTGTCGACCCGGGCCCGTGGAGGTCCCACCCGACACCAAGCGATCATCTGCTCGACGGCTTCAGGTGATCCTTCGAACACTGCTTCCACGCTGCCGGCCGAGCAGTTGCACCCAGCCCGTGACGCCGCGTGCCAGGGCTTCAGTCCGGCAGCTGTCACGGAACCAGACGTTCTGCACTCGACCGGTGACGACCACACGTCGTCGTTGACGGCTCATTCCGTGAGGCTATCGGGAAACACGGGACCGGTTCGAGGGAGAAAAGCGGCGCGGCACGGCCTTGGAGTCTCTGCTTTGCTTGCCGGTACGATCGTCTTGGATGACTACCCTGACGGCCACCCCCACGGGCTCCAGGCGTCAGGCAATTGGTCTTGGTGCTTCTGGCCTCGCGTCGGTCGGCTGGGGATTCGGGGCCATATTCGCAAGGCTGATCTCCGCGCAGGGGCTCGTACTGAGCTTGTACAGGCTCTGGCTGGGCTCCATGCTCCTCACGATCGTCGTGTACGCGTCGCACCGCCGCCTCAGCTGGTTCAACCTGCGCGGGTCCTGGCTTGGCGGCGTATTTCTGGCAGGGGACATGTCAATGTTCTTTTGCGCCGTGAAGCTCACCAGTGTCGTCGACGCCACGGTCATCGGTGCGATGCAGCCCGCTCTCGTGCTGCTGGTCGCCCGTCCTCTGTTCGGAGAGCGGATGGGTCGATGGGATGTCTTCTGGATCGTGGTGGCAATCGGTGGTGTCTCGGCTGCGGTGATCGGCCCAGGCGTTACGAGCCACCACCAATTGCTCGGGGACCTGCTCGCGGTCGGCTCCTTGTTATCGTGGTCCGCCTATTGGCTCGCGTCCAAGCGCGCGAGGGAAACCCAGAACGCGTTGGAGTACACCGCAGGCGTGACCATCGTGGCCGCGGTCACCTTGACCCCAATCGTGCTCTTGTCGGGGCAGTCCCTTGCCAGAGTCGAGGCCGGCGACTGGCTGTGGATCTTCCTTCTGGCAGTCGTGCCGGGCGGCGCCCATCTCTTGATGAACTGGGCGCATCGTTACGTCGACGCCTCGGTGTCGTCGGTGATCGGATCGAGCAACCCCGTCATCGCTGCTGTGGCCGCGCTGGTGATCCTCGGCCAACCCCTCACAGCGCTCCAAGTCGGTTGTGGGCTCGTCGGAATCACGGCGATCGCCATCGTCGCGACGCGACACCGTCAACCATTGGAGTCCGTGTTGGAATGACCACCGCCGACGGACGCTAAAGGCTCGCTCTCGGTCGCTCAGCTGTGTGCTGCAGCTCCATGAACGTCGAGTGACCCGAGCCCTGCTCGTTACACTGTGGCTATGACCGAGCTGGCGGCGGAGGCCTCCCGGCCTTCCGAACAGCTGCAGGCACCGTCTTCGAACCGTCCTGCCACCCGTCGTGCGACGACCCCAGTTCAGGTGCTCGTGGCCAACGCCGTATCGCCTGCGGGCTTCGAACGGCCCGACCGGCTTGCCACCGAAGAACCGATGGCGATCCAAGTGCGGGGCCGTCACCAGGAGCCCGTGAGCGTCGCGGTCACTATGCGCACTCCTGGCAACGATTTCGAACTTGCCGCGGGTTTCCTGGTGAGCGAGGGCCTGATCCACGGCCTGGATGAGGTTTCGCGCGTCCGCTACTGCGACGTCGCGCCGGAGGAGCAGCACTACAACGTCGTGACCGTGGACCTCAGTGTGCCGTTCAGCGTCGACTTCGCCGAGCGCCACTTCTTCGCCTCATCCAGCTGCGGTATCTGCGGCAAAGCTTCACTCGACCAGGTTGAGGTCACCTGTCCCATGATCGCCCCGGGGTCGATAGTGACTCGCTCGACGATCATCTCGTTGCCGGACGCTTTGCGCAGCTCCCAGCACATCTTCGAACAGACGGGCGGCCTTCACGCCGCGGCGCTGTTCGATCCTGAGGGGCGCCTGTTGGAGGCACGCGAGGACGTAGGGCGTCACAACGCCGTCGACAAGCTCATCGGCCATGCGCTCCTGTCGGGCAAGATGCCGCTGCGGGACCGGGTGCTTTTGGTGTCGGGAAGAGTCAGCTTCGAGATCGTGCAGAAGGCCGCGGTCGCGGGCATCCCGATCACCTGCGCCGTATCGGCGCCGTCCAGCCTGGCGGTCGAAGCAGGCGAGCGGCTCGGAATGACCGTCGTGGGCTTTCTCCGCGGGGACAAGTTCAACGTCTACTCGCACCGCGAAAGGTTGGATCTCGAGGCCTGAGCCGGCTGTTTCGTCGGCTCCGATCAAATCCGTGCAGAGTTCTTGGCTTCGCGCCGCGGAGCCAGGTGTTAAGCCGGCGCCGTCTCGCGGAGCAGCTCGGCGGCGGCAACGACGAGCGGGTCGAAGCCGCCCTCGTGGACGCAGTCGAGGAGCTCGCGTCGCATCAGGAGCGGCCAGAACATGCGGATATGGTCGGCTATCTCCGCAGCAGCTTGTTTCTCAGGATGATGTCCGAAGTTGGCCGCGATCTGGTTCGCCATGCGAGGCAGGTCAGCCCTTACCATTTCGCCATCTCCTCACCGCAACGCAGGGACATCGGCATCGGTCTGGTCGCGCGAGGTGTCTGGTGAGTCCGGGCCAACGCGTGCGTGCACTCGTGCGCGGACCTGGACTGCAGTCACCTTGTACTCAGGGCAGTTCGTCGCCCAGTCCGAATGCTCGGTGGTCACGACATTCGCGCCCGTGATGGGGTGATGGAACGTTGTGTACACGACGCCCTGCGGTACGAGATCGGTGATGTGGGCCCGTAGCTCGGTCTCGCCCGAACGGCTGGCCAATGCCACCCAGCCGCCTTCGACTACGCCGCGCTCTTCGGCATCATACGGGTGGATCTCCAGCAGGTCCTCCGGATGCCAAGCGACATTCTCGGTTCTTCTCGTCTGGGCTCCGACGTTGTACTGGGACAAGATGCGCCCAGTCGTCAGGATGAGCGGATAGCGGCGATTCGTCCGCTCCTCTGTCGGGATGAAAGGTGTCTCGACGAACCGGCCCTTGCCGCGTACGAACTTGCCGATGTGCATGATCGGGGTCCCCAAAGGAGCGGCATCGTTGCAAGGCCATTGAATGCTCCCGAGCTCGTCGAGCCTTTCAAACGAGACACCGGCAAAGGTGGGTGTCATCAGCGCGATCTCGTCCATGATCTCGCTCGACCCCGCGTAGTGCATGGGGTAGCCCATGGCGGTGGCGAGCTCGCAGACCACCTGCCACTCCTGCTTGCCGTTCTTCGGAGCCATGACCGGTCGTACCCGGTTGATGCGACGTTCGGCGTTGGTGAAGGTCCCGTCCTTCTCGAGAAACGAGGTGCCCGGCAAGAACACGTGGGCGAACTTGGCGGTCTCGTTCAAGAAGAGGTCCTGCACAATGCAGAGCTCGAGCGCCGCGAGGGCCGCCTGTACGTGGTGCGTGTTTGGATCAGACTGCGCTATGTCCTCGCCCTGCACGTAGAGGGCCTTGAAGGTCCCCTCGACTGCGCCGTCGAACATGTTCGGGATCCGGAGCCCTGGCTCTGAGTCGAGCGAGCGTCCCCAGACCTCCTCGAACTGATGCCGGACAGTGTCGTCGGACACGTGGCGATAGCCCGGGAGCTCATGTGGGAACGAGCCCATGTCGCAAGAGCCCTGGACGTTGTTCTGTCCCCGGAGGGGATTGATGCCGACACCGTCTCTGCCTATGTTGCCCGTGGCCATGGCGAGGTTCGCCAAGCCCATGACCATCGTGGAGCCCTGGCTGTGCTCGGTGACGCCGAGGCCGTAGTAGATGGCCGCATTGCCACCCGACGCGTACAGACGGGCCGCTGCGCGCAGGTCGGCGGACGGCACGCCGGTTATGTCCTCGGTCGCCTCCGGGCTGTACTCGGGTGCCGAGATGAACGCCGCCCACGCGGCGAAGTCGTCGGGGTCACAGCGCTCGGCCACGAACTGATGATCCACCAGATCCTCGGTGACGATGACGTGCGCCAGGGCGTTGACGACAGCGACGTTTGTTCCCGGGTGCAGCTGCAGGTGGTAATCAGCTGCCACGTGAGGCGAGCGAACAAGACCGATACGGCGCGGGTCGATCACGATGAGCTTCGCGCCCTCTCGGATCCTGCGCTTCATCCTGGATGCGAAGACCGGGTGCGCCTCGGTCGGGTTCGCCCCGATGACGACGATGACCTCGCAGCTGTCGATCGACTTGAAGTCCTGGGTGCCGGCCGAGGTGCCGAAGGTCTGCTTCAGGCCGAACCCGGTAGGGGAGTGGCACACGCGCGCGCAGGTGTCGACGTTGTTGTTGCCGAAGGCGGCTCGCACCATCTTCTGCACGACGAAGACTTCTTCGTTGGTGCAACGCGAGGAGGTGATCCCTCCGATGGCATTGATCCCATGGTCTGCTTGGATCGATCTCAGGCGCTCGGCTGTGTAGGCGATCGCTTCATCCCAGCTCACGATCCGCCACGGGTCGGTGATCGCGTCGCGGACCATCGGGGTGAGCACGCGCTCTTTGTGCGTCGCGTAACCCCAGGCAAAGCGACCCTTCACGCAAGAGTGGCCTTCGTTAGCACCGCCGTTCTTGTACGGCACCATCCGGACTACCTCGTCTCCGCGCATCTCTGCTTTGAACGAGCAGCCGACCCCGCAGTAAGCGCAGGTAGTGATCACGCTGCGGCGCGGCACACCCAGGTTGATCACGGTCTTCTCTTCGAGCGTCGCGGTCGGGCACACCTGCACGCACGCCCCGCAGGAGACGCACTCTGATCCGAGGAAGTTCGCCGGACCAGGTGCGACCTTCGAGCCAAAACCACGTCCGGCGATTGTCAACGCGAATGTTCCTTGGGTTTCTTCGCAGGCTCGAACGCATCGTGAGCACACGATGCACTTGGAGCCGTCGAAGGTGAAGTAGGGATTGCTCTCGTCCTTCTCCGCGTCGAGATGGTCTTCTCCGGCGTAGCCGTAGCGAACTTCACGGAGTCCTACGGCTCCGGCCATGTCCTGCAGTTCGCAGTCACCGTTCGCGGCACAGGTGAGACAGTCCAGCGGATGGTCGGAGATGTACAGCTCCATTACCCCGCGGCGGAGCTTTTCGAGACGCGGAGTCTGGGTCGAAACCTTCATACCGGCCGCGACCGGTGTCGTGCACGACGCGGGTGTGCCAAGTCGTCCGTCGATCTCAACGACGCAAAGGCGGCACGAGCCGAAAGCGGCCAGGCTGTCGGTGGCACACAGCTTCGGCACATCGATGCCGGCGAGCCCGGCCGCGTGCATGATCGAGGTGCCCTCGGGCACAGTTACGGTCAGTCCGTCGATCTGTAGCTCGACGGTTGCCGGACCCGGTGCTGCGGGTGTTCCGAGGTCGTGCTCTTTGAGCAACGTCATGGCTGGTCTCCTCGGGTCATCGATGACTTTCTGTTCGATTACATGCCATTATGGCACCTCAACGCCACGAGGCCGACCTCACGCCTCACCGCGCAAGCGCTCGTGCCGTTCGAAATCCTCGGGAAAATGCTCCAAAGCGCTCCGCACGGGGTAAGGCGTGAGCCCTCCCATTGCGCACAGCGAGCCGTCTACCATCGTCTCGCAGAGATCCGCGAGCAGTTCCAGGTTGGCGTCACGGTTCTCCCCGGCGATTATGCGGTCTATTACCTCTACGCCGCGCACCGAACCCACCCTGCATGGCGTGCATTTGCCGCAGGATTCCTCGGCGCAGAACTCCATTGCGAATCGTGCCTGGCGGCTCAGGTCCACCGTGTCGTCGAAGACCACGACCCCACCGTGTCCCACCATGGCGCCAGCAGCGGCAAACGCCTCGTAGTCCATTGGCAGGTCAAACATGCTTGTCGGGAGGTAAGCACCGAGCGGACCGCCCACCTGCACCGCGCGAACCGGTCGACCGCTCGCGCTGCCTCCGCCGATTTCTTCCACGAGCTGGCCGAGGCTGAGGCCGAAGGCAGTCTCTACGACGCCACCGTGCTTGATGTTGCCCGCTAACTGGAAGACCTGGGTCCCACGCGAGCGCCCGACGCCGAGCCCGCGGAAGGCTTCGGCCCCCTGGGCGAGGATGGGGGGGACAGTGGCAAGCGAGAGAACGTTGTTCACGACGGTCGGCTTGCCGAACAGGCCCGAGATCGCAGGTAGTGGCGGCTTGGCCCGGATCATGCCGCGCCTGCCCTCCAGGCTCTCGAGCATGGCGGTCTCCTCACCGCAGATGTACGAACCGGCTCCGACTCGGATGTACAGCTCGAAGGCGTGGTCTGTCCCAAGCACAGACGACCCGATCCATCCGTTCAGGTAGGCGATGTCGATCGCTGCAGCCATCGTGGCCGCGGCGTCGGGGTACTCGGAGCGGATATATATGTAACCCTCCGTCGCACCGACCGCGAGTCCGGCGATGGCCATTCCCTCCACAAGGAGGAAGGGGTCGCCTTCCATGAGCATGCGATCTGCGAATGTCCCACTGTCGCCCTCATCCGCGTTGCAGGCTATGAACTTGAGGTTCGAAGGCGTGTCGAGAACCGTCTTCCACTTGATACCGGTCGGGAATCCTGCGCCGCCACGGCCTCGAAGCCCGGAATCGGTGACGACCTTGACTATCTCCTCAGGAGTCATCTCAAGCGCTGTTCGCAGCCCCGCGAGGCCCCCTGTCGCCTCGTAGTCCGCGACCGAGAGCGGATCGTTGATCCCGACCCTCGCGAAGGTGAAGCGCGTCTGATTCTTGAGATGGGGGATCTCCTCGGTCTTGCCCAGGCACAACCGATGGGAGCCGCCTTCCAGCATCCCTGCCTCGAAGAGCCCGCTTACGTCGTCGGCCCCGACCGGCCCATAGCCGACGCGTCCGTCTGAGGCCGCGACCTCTACCAATGGCTCGAGCCAGAACATCCCGCGTGACCCGTTGCGCACGAGGCGGATCTGACGGCCGCGTGCGGCAGCTTCCCGTCCGATCGCGGCGGCAACGTCGTCTGCGCCGACCGAACGCGCGGCCGAGTCGATGGGTACGAAGACTTCGACAGGTTCGGTCATCGCTCCTCGACCCTCGAGGCCGCGACGATTTCGTCAAAGCGAGCCTCGTCGATCCTGCCCTTGAGTCGGCCATCCACCAGAACCGCGGGCGACAGAGCGCAATTGCCAAGACAGAACACCTGCTCGAGAGTCACCGCGCCGTCTGCCGTCGTGCCACCGAAGTCGACGCCTAGCTGCTCGCGGGCATGCTTGGCGAGCCTCTCGGCACCCATTGACTGGCACGCCTCGCCTCGGCACACGTGGACGACCGTCTCTCCGGGCGGTTCGGTGCGGAAGTCCTTGTAAAAGGTGACGACTCCGTAGACCTCCGCCTTCGACAGATTCAGCGCCTCGGCCAGAACGTCGATAGCTCTCGGATCGACATAGCCGAACACGTCCTGCAGGTCGCGCAGGATCGGCATCAGCGGGCCGCGTTCGCCACGATGCCTCTTGACGATTGCAGCGGTTCGCTCCTCCGACCATGGCTGGGACCTTGTCGTCTTCGAGACCATCGCTACACCTCAGTCGGGCCGCGCAGGCCTGTAGGCATGCGCGCCAGCTCCGAAATCAAAATTTGATGTTGATCACATGTTAACGGGGCAGCACCTAATCCACGAGTTGGACAATCCAAGCTTTTTGAGCCAGCCGAAAGATTCCGAACGCCCGCTGTGGGAGCGTCTTGGCGTCAGCTGTACTTCAGCGAGCCCGGTGTCGTGAGCAGCTCGCCGGTCTCGAGCCAGGTTTTGAGGCCGGAGAGGATCATCGGCCAGCCCCCGTAGATCTCTTCGTTTGCTCCCTCGCGCAATTGATCGTGAGTCACGGTCAGATGACACGAGTCGCCCACGGGTTCGATCTCCCAGGTGACCCGTGAGGCGCCCTCGCTCCTCACGTCGTCGCTCCAGAGCCCAACCATCGTGTGGACGAGTCGCAGCGGAGGCGCCACTTCAAGGACCCGGCCCTCAACGAGGAGCTGGTCGGCCTTGCGGGCGCTGAGCTCCAACCGGGCTCCGGGCTTCCACTCCGAGCTGACCCCGGCGCCGAAGTTGTACTTGCTCCTGATCTCGGGGTCGGTGATTGCCTCCCACAGGCGTTCGGGGGTGGTGTGGATGTAGATCTCGAAGACCTTCTCCATAGGTTTCTCCAATCTGTGTTTGAGGTCGCTGAGCGCTGCTGCCCAGGGCTCTGTGTACTTGTCTATCCACCGGTCATGGATTAGCCGGATAGGGACTGGGTTCAAGAAGTGGAGCTTGTTGCGGCCCGAACGACGCGTGACCACGAGGCCGGCCTCCTCGAGGGTCCGCAGATGCTTCATGACACCGAAACGAGTCATCTCGAATTCAGACTCCAGCTCGGTCAGCGTTAGCCCGTCTCGCACGAAGAGTGCATCGAGAAGCAGGCGCCGCGTAGGGTCGGCGAGTGCTCGGAAGACCCTGTCGTCCTCTGACGACTCTGTCACGAGCCTTCCAACCCGCCGGGGATGGGCTGTGGGCAGCTAGCAAAGAGGTTGCCTGCGCGGGCAAGGCACATCGCGACGCCCTGTCGCCGATGGCGGCTATCGCAACCGATGACTGTGTCGGCATCCCAGACTGCCTCGGGTGTCGCTTTGATATACACGCGATGGACCTGCGTGATCACCTCTGTTTGCGTAGCCGCCGTCACCTCAGTCCCCCCGCTTGTGTTCGAAGTCGACGAGCACCGGGCTCGCGCCTTGGTCCGGCTGTCAGTCAGCGGTCGATCAGTCGCTCCGGCACTCGGTCATTGGTGAGCGCCTTGCGAATTCACCACCCGGTCCCCTCACGTTACGTGACCTAATAGTCACATGTCAAAGGCGGGAGCAGGAATGTCTCGAGGTGTTTGGAAATGGCGCCGGATGGCTTCTGAGGTCAGCGCTCGATTCCGGGATTAGCCCCAGCCGTCGAGCTCGGGTCCGGCATCGGCGATGGACCCGCGAGCGCAGATACGCGATCCAACAACAGTTTGCGTTCCCGTTCGTTGTTTGCAAGGGACGCGGCGCGTTCGAACTCGCTGCGCGCCTCGTCAAAGCGTCCCAGCCTCTCGAGGAGGTCTCCGCGCACACTCGACAAGTGGTGATAACCCTCGAGCGCGGGCTCGCTCGACAATGCTTCGAGGGCTTCCAGGCCCGCTTCGGGACCGAAGGCCATGGACAAGGCCACCGCACGATTGAGGTCGACTACGGGAGAAGGTGAGATCTCGGCGAGGGCGTCGTAAAGCGCCGAGATGCGGCTCCAATCGGTCTCGGCGAGAGTGCGGGCCCGCGCGTGGCACGCTGCTATCGCAGCCTGCAATCCGTAGGCGCCCAGCGCGTCGCAAAGTCGAGCTGAGCGCTCCAGTGCCGCAAGGCCGCGCCTGATGAGTATCTGATCCCATCGGTCACGGTCTTGATCACCGAGGAGAACCGGATCGCCAGAAGCACTGACGCGCGCTCTCAAGCGCGAAGCTTGGATCTCCATCAGCGCAACCAGCCCATGGACCTCCGGTTCCTGCGGGACGAGCTCAGCCAGCATGCGCCCTAAGCGGAGTGCCTCACGACAGAACTCCGGACGGGTCCACTCACTGCCGGAGCTCGCCGCGTATCCCTCGTTGAACACCAGGTAGATGACCTCGAGCACCGACTCGAGACGTTCATGGAGTTGTTCAGGCGGCGGAAGCTCGAAGCTGACGCGAGCTTCAGCGAGGGTCCTCTTTGCGCGCACGATCCGTTGCGACACCGTCGTCTCGCCCACAAGGAACGCGCGCGCGATCTCGCTGACTGTCAGGCCGGCTACGAGCTTGAGCGTCAGCGCCACCCTCGCGTCACGCGAGATCACCGGATGGCAGGCCATGAAGACCAGACGCAATACGTCGTCCTCTATTTGCTCCTCCACTACCTCGAAATCAGTCGCTGTGGACTGCTGGCAGCTCTCGGCCTGTCGATAGATCGCATCCTGCTTGGAGGAGAACACAGCGGTTCTGCGCAATCCATCTATGAAGCGCCGCTTCGCGACAGTGACAAGCCAAGCACCCGGCTTGACGGGGACGCCAGAACGTGACCACTGCTCGAGGGCCGCCACGAGAGCGTCATGAGCCAAGTCTTCTGCCAGCCCCACGTCGCCGACATGGCGGGTCAGAGCCCCGATCACCTTGGCCGATTCGATCCTCCAGATCGCTTCGACAACCTTCGCAGTACTTTCAGGCGACTCGCTCATCTGCCCACCTTGCCTTCCCCCTAAGGCTTGTTGGCCGCCGATTGGATTTCAGCAGCAAAATCAGCCATCTCGAAGACCTGCCTGATCTCGACCACAGGGGCGATGCCGTCGTATCCGTGATTCGCCGGCCCCTCGACCGCCGGGCAACGCTTTGCCCACTCGATTGCTTCCTCCTTGGAGGAGACGTCGATCATCCAGTAGCCCCCAACAATCTCTTTGGCCTCGGAGAAAGGTCCGTCGGTGACGGTGATCCTGCCTCCTGACCCTGAGACGCGCGCTCCCTTTGAGGTCGGGTGCAGTCCGTCGAGCGCCAGGAGCACACCCGCTTTGGTCAGCTCTTCGTTGTACTTGGTCATCTCTGCGACGGCCTCGGACGAAGGCATCCAGTCCTCCTCAGAGATGTTGGGAATCATGAACATCATGAAGCGCATTAGTTCTTCCGTTCTGTGCTGTTGGGCCGGGAGGGAGCAACCCGGAGGTCCCGTGTCGAGTGCAGCTCCCATCACTACGTCGAACGAGCCACCCGAGAATCGACAACTTGTGCAGAAGAGTTTCGCCGACGGCTCCACCGGTCCCATGGCGGCTCGAAGTGACCGAGCGCGGCTCTCATTGGAAGCGATCGACGTCTCGCCCGCCGACCCTCGACAAAGCTTCTCGAAGCTGGTCAGGCTACACAGGGCCTCAGCGACCCTGCCGAAAGAGCGAACCGGTCGCCTAGCTGGTCGTCGTCGGCCAGATCGAGCACTGGTCCGAGCGCGGCAGCCCATCCCTGGCAGAACAATTGCCAACCGTCGTGTACTTCGAGCCCCGTGCTCTTCGCTTGAGCTCGGGCCTGGTGGAGGAATTCGAGCTCGCCCCGGTAGTTGAGCTCCCAGACGACCGCGTGTGGCGGGAAGCGCGTCCAGCCCGTAATGGGGGAGCCCGGCCGGTCTTTGCCCATGCCGGTAGCGTTGACGATGAGCGATCCCGGAGGCACCGCTTCGATCAGGTCATCCCAGGGCCCAACGCCGACATGTTGATCGACTGGGCAGCCGGCCACGCGAGCGAGTCGCTCGAGGGCGTTTCGATCTGGATCGGCGCAGATGAATCGAGCGGGCGCGCGGGTGGTGAACAGATGTCTGGCAAGGGCAACCGCCGTGCCGCCAGCGCCGAGGCAGGCGACGGTTCCTCGCGATCCGGGCCAGATCCGGTCAACGACGCGTCCGACCGAGACCGGGTCGCGGGCCCAACCGTACAAGCCGTCTGGGGTGCATCTGATCGCATTGACCTCTTCGCACGCGAGAGCGAGCGGATCGAGCACAGCAAAGTGGCTACGCCCGGTGCTAAAGAGCCTGACTTTGTGAGAGGTGATAACAGCGCCCACCGTCCGCTCGTCCCTGGCGAGGTCGTCGAGGAATCGGAGGTAGACGTCGTCTTCAACCTCGAGAGGGATGTCGATACCGCGGATCTCACACGGCACCGGGAGGACGGACCTCCACATGGTGATAGCGCTGTGTATCGACGACGAGGCAGTCGTGACGCCTACAAACGCGACGCTAACCACGCCAACAAGCTACAAGCGTGGCTGGCAGCGCTCGTTCCACCGAATTGCCACCTTGTCCTAAGCCCGGAACCACCGAAAGTCATCGGGTGATCGTCTTTGACGCAGTGAACCAGCACAGATGAACCGGAGCTGGCGTCGAGGTGTCTGACTGAGCCTCCGAGGCGACAGAGGGTGCGTGTCGGACCAGGCCCCCTGAAGGGCCGAGGAGGACCATCGTTTGCTGGCGCCGGGCACAGGTGGCGGGACGCCGTCATCGCGCACAGATCAAGCGCGTAGGCAAACGACCGGCCGGGGAATGGAACGCAACCTTGCGAGGATCGTGTCGAACTGGTCCTCCCACG
>Ga0182027_10001492_pt1 | contig 39112 bp, 33 predicted proteins | sample 712E1DmetaG_FD_121300 | JGI IMG/M metagenome (GOLD analysis project Ga0182027, IMG submission 121300) | Permafrost microbial communities from Stordalen Mire, Sweden - 712E1D metaG (Illumina Assembly) | ecosystem: Environmental > Terrestrial > Soil > Wetlands > Permafrost | place: Sweden...
CCAAGACTTGCTCTCCTTGGTCCTGAGATCTGTTGCTGCCAGCTTTAACGGCATGGGTGGTTTTCATATTGGCAGGTGTAGCTCTCAACGGCTCACCTGCCAATCCCCATGCCATCTACAATTGATCCTAAAGATTCGGGTCCAGACGCGCCCGAGCTTTTTTTCTTTGCCCGGCTTCTGAAATCTGCCATCGTGAATGCCACTTGCGATGGCCGCGAACATTATAGATTTGGCAGACAGCCAGGACCCGGCGCTTGTCGACCGATTGAAAGCGCGTGACAAGAGCGCTCTTGAGGAGTTGTTGCGCCAGCACGGGGCCAAGCTTTATGGCGTGGCCCTGCAGATCGTTCGCAACGAGACCGAGGCGCAGGAGGTCATGCAGGACGCGTTGATCTCGATCTGGACCAAGATCGACAAATTCGAAGGCCGGTCCGCGTTCTCCACGTGGCTGTACCGCGTCACCGCCAATGCCGCGCTGATGCATCTCCGCAAGAACAAGAAGTTCGGACAAAATGTGTCGCTCGAAGACACTGGCGACGAACATGATTTGCCCGCGATCCAGCTCCCGAGTCCCGGCGACACCCCGGCTGCCACCGCGCTACGAGACGAATTGTCCAGCCATGTCCGGGTCGCCATCGACGGTTTACCCGAACCGTATCGGACGACCGTGCTGCTGGCCGATGTGAACGAGATGTCGATGGAGGAAGTGGCCGAGACCATGGCCGTGACCGTGCCGGCCGTCAAGAGCCGGTTGCATCGGGCCCGGCTGGCCTTGCGCAAGGCGCTTGCGCCGTACCTGAAAGAGGAACGACAATGAACAAGTCGGCGAATGCCTTCTTTACTTGCCCGGAACAAGGGAGATACCTCCACAAGTCCCGCAATTCTGCGGGATCCCGACGAATGACGGGACTCGGAATGACAGATTGTCGACCTCTGTTTTCCCTGAATTTCCGAAACTTAAACGGCAGGATTAACATCCTAACAGTCGTGGCGTCACTGGCACTATGAGCGTATCCAAATTCAGAACGGTATTGGACAGGATTGCACATTTTGGTGGCTACGGTTGCAGCGATACGGAGCGTTTGCTTTTCGAGTTCGTGGAAGGCGATCTGGATCCGGAAACGAAGCGGAAGCTCGAGATGCACATCAGCGATTGTCCGCCCTGTATCAAGTACATTGAGGGCTATGAACGCACCATCGCCCTGACCCGCGAACACGGTCTCCCCCCCGTCGAAATGCCTTCCGAGCTTCAAGACAAACTCCAGCAGTTCATCCGACAGAACCCCGAGCTGCGGTAGCGTTCCGAAAAAGTCGTTTCGGAGGGTCGCGCTTCTGCGCGACCAACTCGTGTAATAACAATAGGCCACGCAGAAGCGTGGCCCTCCGACTGGGAATTCGCCGAATCTGCTCTTGCTGCTCTGTCCCAACTCGCCTTTCTGCCTGAATTCAGCTAGGCTTCCCGGATGTCATTTGTCCTGGGGCGACTGCAGCTTTCATCCCGTTTGTTTCTCTCGCCATTGGCGGGTTATACCAATTTGCCGTTTCGACTGGTCATCCGCGAAATCGGCAGCGCGGGTTTGTGCACGACCGATCTGGTCAATGCCCGTTCGTTGATCGAAAGAAACAAGAAAGCCCTCAAGCTCATCGAGACACGCCCCGACGATCATCCGCTGGCCGTCCAACTCTACGGCACCGTGCCCGAAGAGATGCGCGACGCCGCGGTTCTGCTGGAATCGTTCGGCGTCGACGCCGTGGACGTGAACATGGGCTGCCCCATGCGCAAGATCTGCCGCAATGGCGGCGGCTCGGCGCTAATGGCCGACAACAAGAAGGCGGCGCATCTCATCAAGACCATGGTCGATGCCGTGAAGATCCCCGTCACTTGCAAGATGCGGCTCGGCTGGGACGACGCCAATATCACGGCGCCTGGCCTTGCCCGCGCGCTGGAAGACGCCGGCGCCGCGGCCATCACCGTGCACGGTCGAACCCGTCAGCAGGGTTTCTCCGGCCGCGTGAATCTGGCCGGCATTCGCGCCGTGGCGCAGGCAGTGAAACGGATCCCCGTCGTCGGCAACGGCGACATCACCACCCCCCAGGCGGCAAAAAGGGTGTTCGATCAAACCGGCTGCGCCGCCATCAGCATCGGACGCGGCGCGTTCTACAATCCGTGGATTTTCCAGCACACCGCCCATTATCTGGCAACGGACGAATTATCGCCCGAGCCGACCTTCGACGAACGCCTCGCCGTGATGCGCCGTCATCTGGATCTCATGGTGGAAGTGTTTGGCGAGGAACACGGCTGCCTCAAGTTCCGGAAAGTGGCGCTGGAATACGCCAAGCGTTTCGGTCCCATCTCGGAATTCAACCGCCGCGTGGTAAAACTGAATTCGCGCGACGAGTTTGAAGAAGTCATCGCCGCGTATCGCGCCTGGCGCTCACAATTCCTTGACGGCAACGACCAGTTGCATCCCCGCTACGAGCCCCGCCCGCTGGAAGAAGTATCCACGATCGCCACGCCGAAGGGTCCGAATGAGCTGTGGTAGGCCGAATGAAAGGTGTGTGGTAACATCGAAGTCGGTCAGATCAAGGGCATGAACAGCCAAGAAACGCAAACACCTGGTGCTGCTGCGCATGCAAGTACCGCTTCGCACGCAGTCCTCCTAATCTGTCTATTTGTTGCTCTCGTTTGGGTTGGTCCGCGCTTCTTTCTGCCGTGGAGCGATATGCTTGGTGGCCACATTCCCGACTCGTTTCTTCTCGCTGCGTCGATCTCCAATCTGGTTAGGCATCAATGGCCCTTTCTGGTACCATCGTTGGCCATTCTGTTGTGGCTAGACCATAAAGGCTGCCAACGGCTCTACAATCGAGTCGGGAAGTCCGCAGCTATCGCTTGGTCTGTCTTCGTCACGGTGGCAATTGCTTCATTTCTGCTTTGGTTTTTCTTTGCCTTGTCCAGCGTTGAGGTAAAGGCGTACGAGATACGGCATAGCCAGGACACAAACAAGTAATTCACAATTCTTTATGTTCGACACAGGTGTCATGTCTTCGCACACCGCAGCGTGTCGTGACACCTCTGGAGTGCGGTGGCTCGACACCGCCCTGCCGTTCCGCAGCTTGATGCGGTCTGCTTTCCCGACACCGCGAGTCAAGGCTAGCGACCCAAGGCTGTTCCGCCACCGCGGGACCGCAGCACTCCAAAGCGTGCCTCCAAACTACCCTTTCACTGCCAGCAGCGTGAGGCGTCGCCACCACCAGACGATTTTGCCAAATTCTTCAGCGCGATGATCGCCTGTTATGACTTGCGGTCATGCTGCCAGGTGCTAGACTGAGCTCGTGAGCACGAAGGAGATCGCCATTCAGACCATCCAGACATTGCCCGACGACGCGTCGTGGGAGGACATTCAGGAGCGCATCAACTTCGTGGCCGGGGTGCGCAAAGGACTCCGCGAACTCGACGAAGGCAAAGGGATTCCGCACGATCGCGTGCGCGAGGAATTTGCCGAATGGCTTACCGACTGAGTTGGTCGCCCGCCGCACGCCTCGACTTGCGCGAACTTCTCGCCTACATCGCCGAGGATGATCCGGGCGCGGCCCGGTCGTTCGCGCGAAGTGTGTTTCGGGCCATCGAACGCCTGACGGACTTCCCCGAATCCGGACGCGTGGTGCCGGAGTTCAACGAATCAACGTTGCGCGAGGTGATCCGCAAACCTTGCCGAATTGTTTATCGAATCCGGTCAGAGAGACAGCAGGTTGAGATCGTGCGCGTCTGGCACGCGGCGCGAGGAACACCGGAGATATAAGCAAGCGCCGGTTCGTTTGACCCGCCACAGTGGGACCTCCCGCATCATCGGCGGCGCGGGCCGCCCCACCCCACTGCGATTGCCGGAGAGTTTATGGAGTGCTCCGACTTGTCGGAGCTTTGCCGTTCCGCAGCTTGATGCGGCTCCCATCCCGATCGCGAGTCAAGCCTCGCGGCCCAGGGCTGCGTCAAGCCGCAGCACTCCAAGAATCCGTCTTCACCCCTGGTACCCGAACAGCTTCGTCTCCTTGATGATCTTCACCACCGGCCCGGGCACCATCTTTTTCCACTGGGGGTCGCCCTGTTCAATCAGCGCCAACACCTCGCGGGGCAGAATCGACAGATCGTCTTCGGCGGATTCACGGATCGATTCGACGAAATGGTTGTCCCGCAAATGGGCGTACAGATGCCGCAGATGTGTCGGCAGTTTGAAATGCTCCGCGGTGACGAGTTCGCCCGTCCGGCTGTTTTTCCACGGATAAATGTAGAGTTTGACGGGACCCTTCAAGAGCCGGCCCAAAGCCTCCAGCAGACCGCCTTCCAGGTCGACGTAATACTTTTCATCGAAGATCTTCACCAGCGTCGGCACGCCGAGCACCATCACGATACGGTTGTGGGTGTACCGGCGCAGGTAGGTGGTGACGTTGTGGAACCGGGAGTAATTGGAGATCATCACGGTCTTGCCGAGCGCGCCGAGCATGTCCGCCCGCGCCAGGAAATCGGCGTGCTCGACCTCTTCGTTGAGCGAAAGCAAATTGCGCAGCGTCATCTCCATCAACACCACGGGCTCGCGCCCGGCCATGTCCGGCTCGCGCCGCATCTGCTGGAGCGAGCGCTCCAGCATGTCCAGGGTCACATTCGTCACCGGACGGAAACTGCCACGCTCGATCAGCACCGGCTGGTGGTAGAGTAATTCCGCCGGCTCGATCACTTCACCGTCGGGATTGAACAGGGCGGCGTTGGTCAGCCGCTGCTGGACCAGTTGCAGGCTCATCAGCCGGTTGTCAATGCCCGCAAACGCAGGCCCGGAAAACTTGATCATGTCCACTTCCATCCGGTCGCGCGTCAGATCGTCCATGAGCGAGGCCATCAACACCTCCGGTTCGTGGTGATGATAAAACGCGGCGTGGATGAGGTTCACCCCGATGATCCCCAATGCCTCCTGCTGGCGCGCGTTGTCCTGGTCCCACATCCGGGCGTGAATGATGATGTCGATCGGCGGACAGCGCGGAACGGTTTGAAACCGGATCCCGAGCCAGCCATGACCTTCTTCCTGGCGCGAGTAACTTTTCGCGGCCACGGTGTCGGCGAACACGAAAAATGTCGTCTTCTCGCCGCGCGTCTTGTCGAGCCGCTCCAACAACAGGCCCCATTCGTGGTCGAGCATCGACTGCAGCCGTTCCCGGCTGACGTACCGTTTCACCGGGCCGTAGACGGCGTCGGACACCGCCATGTCGTAGGCCGATATCGTTTTGGCCACCGTGCCGGCCGCGCCGCCGACCCGGAAAAACCACCGGGCCACCTCTTGTCCCGCGCCGATCTCCGCGAACGTGCCGTACTTGTTGGCGTCGAGGTTGATGGCCAGCGCCTTTTGATGAGTATCCGGATGGTCTTCGTTCATGGCGGAACCTTATCTAGGCGAGACCGGGCCGGTTTTCAAATCGGGATGACATTGCACAAGGCAAGATGCCCCTCCCACAAACCAAAATCCTACTATCTCCGCCGTTTCGGCGAGAAGGAATAGCCGTGCGTGGTGCGGCCGCCCCGCACGTTGCGGCGGCTGTTGGCCAGCGATTCCTCGTTGAACATCGTCGTGAGGACGTACTCAAAATTGTCCAGCTTCAACCGCGGCACCTTCTGGCCAATGAACCGTTCGATGGCCTGCACGTGATCGAATTCCTCGGTCGTGACCAGCGTGAAGGCGTCGCCGACCTTCTGCGCCCGGCCGGTGCGGCCGATGCGATGCACGTAATCTTCGGGATGCTGCGGCACGTCGTAGTTGATAACGTGCGTGATGTCTTCGACGTCGATCCCGCGCGCGGCAATGTCGGTCGCCACCATCACCTCGTACTTGCCCGACTTGAATCCCGACAGCGCGTCCTCGCGCTCGCGCTGGGTCCGATTGGAATGGAGAACCGCCACGGCGTGATTGGCCTCCTTCAGCCGATGCGCAATCTTGTCGGCGCCATGTTTGGTACGGCTAAAAATCAGGACGCTGTTGAATTCCGTCCGATCCAACAGGGCTAACAGGAGATTGAATTTCTGGCTCGTCGCCACCGGATAAAACGCGTGTGTCACCGTCGAGGCGGGCGAGCGCCGCTCGCCGATTTCGATTTTCTCCGGCTGGCGCAACACCCACGAGGCCAGCCGCTCGATCTCACTGGGAACGGTCGCCGAGAACAGCAGCGTCTGACGCTGTTTCGGACACTTCTCGACGATTCGTCGCACGTCGGGCAGGAACCCCATGTCCAACATCTTGTCCACTTCGTCGAGCACCAGGAAACTGATGTCCCGCAGGTGCAGCGTGTTCTGCTGCATCAGATCGAGCAATCGCCCCGGCGTGGCGACCACAATGTCCACGCCGCGACCGAGTTCGTCCCGTTGTTTGCCGTAACCGACGCCGCCGAAGATGACCACGGTGCGCAGATCGGTGAACCGTCCGTAATCGCGGAACGCGGTCTCGACCTGGGCCGCCAGCTCGCGTGTCGGCTCCAAAACGAGACAGCGGCATTTGCCGTGGTTCTTTAGCAGGGAGAGAATCGGCAACGCAAACGCGGCGGTCTTGCCCGTGCCCGTTTGCGCCGCGCCGGTCAGATCCTTCCCGGCGAGAATCACGGGGATCGCCCGCAATTGAATCGGCGTGGGATCGACGTACCCCGCCGCCTTAACGCCGAGCAGTACATTTTCCGATAATCCTAGTGTGCGAAATGGCATGATGTGAGTCCTTCCGAAGAAGCGACGATAGGGCCGAACACTCGCATTGTCACGCCAAAACGGGATGCCTGTCATGCGTTAGGCCGCTGGTGCCGCAGCACAGTTCATTTGGAGGGCGAACCTCCCGGTGAGCCGTGCTTGGAGGCACAACAGAACGGCTCGGACGGAGCCTCGCCCTCCAAAAGGCATGCGACGGTGAAAGTTTGTAGGGCTCCGAACGCTTTCGGAGCCGCCGTTATCGGACCGGCAACTGGAGCGGTTGCCGTACAATCGATCGTGAAGATTCGTGCCACTTTCCCCTACCCCCTTTGTCATTGACAGACCACGAACACAGGTTGATACACCGCAATTTGCGTGACAAATCATCCCTTCAGCGGCGATTAGTAGTTGGCTTATGAATCGACTCTTCATACTGATCCTTTGCATGTCGCTGGCCTCTTTTGCGGTTCTTGCAGCGGAAACCGACGGTCCTGTCACTGCAATCAACGACCCGCGGCTAAAGACGTTCGCCACGCAAAAGCGCCAGCAGACGGAGGAGATGGCGGCGAAGCTGCATCTCGATGTGCCGCCAGAAATCCGTGAGTTCTTCCGAGCGGCGGAAGCCGGTGATTGGAATGCCGTATCGAATTCGTATGCGCGGATTCAACGGCTCACGAGCCAGACGCCATCGAGCATTACGATGCCAGGGTACACCAATATTCTCTCTGTTCCCGTCCACGAAACCCTCGGCGCGTACGATGAGTTCCACCGTTTCAATGAACCGATGCTGCAGAAGTTCGCAGACGGCGTCCTCCACTCAATTCCGTCCGGCAGCATTTACTTCGGCGGAACGGACCCCGGTCGGTTTATTATCACGGCGGTTCGTGATACAGCGGCATCGCCCGACATTTTCGTCCTCACGCAGAAATTCGTCATCACCCAAAACGCGCTGGCGGACAACCGTTACACCGACTATCTGCGGTTGGTTTATGGCGAACGCCTGTCGATGCCGACGACGAACGATGTACAGGAGGTTTTTCAGAAATACGCCGATGATATTCGGGCCAGGCAAAACCGGGGAGAACCGATCGGGGCAGGCGAACAAGTGCGGGTTGATGCTGACCACATCGTACACTTGGGAGGACCTGAAAATGTCATGGCCGTCAACGGTATCCTCACCAAATGGATATTCGACCACAACAAGGACAAGCATGAGTTCTACGTGGAAGAGAGTTACGTCATTCCGTGGATGTTTCCCTACATGGAACCTCACGGTTTGATTTTGAAGTTGAACAAGGAGCCGATGAAGGAATTGGGTCCGGCAGTCGTGACGCAAGACCGTCAGTTCTGGGATACGTTGATCAGGGAACTGCTGGCCGATCCAAAGTTCCTAGGCAATGACTGGGTGCGCGGACACTACGCCAAGCTGCGCGCGTCCATTGGCGGCTTGTATGTTTACCGTCGTCTGACCACCGAAGCCGAAGCGGTCTTCAAGCAGGCGCAAGAACTTTGCCCGACGTCGCCAGAAGCCAGTTTCTATCTGGCGCAGCTCTACATGCAAGCTGGCCGGCTCGACGACGCCATTGCCGCACTCAAGTCTTTCCAACAGCGCGTGCCATCGGATCGACACATTCAGGACGCCATCGACCAATTGGAGAAAGCAAAGCAGCCCCGTGGCGATTTGGAGCACCCCGAGAAGTGAAGCTGGTTCTCCAACTCGCCCAGGGCTACCTCAAGACCGGGATGCGTGGCAAAATCGTTCCCTTGTGCGAAAGCTATCTCGCCCAACCGGACCTGAGTTCGCCGGATCGGATGCAAATCGCGGAACTCTTCAATTCGTTGAGCGAGACCGAGCGAGCCCTGACGATCCTTCAGACGATTATTACCTAATACCCTGCGGATGGCCAAGCGCACTACGAGATCGCACGGATTTATTGCGCCCACGACAACCCGCGTTTCCAGAAACTCACCACGCCGTAGCCTCAGCCGTCAGTTGTCAGCTAGCAGTCGTCCCTTTTCCCGCTCCCCTGCCCCTGGTTGATTTGTAGCCGTGAGCCTGCTCGTGGCGCAGTGCCGAGAACTGTCTTCTGAATTCTGCCCCTTCAAACCTCTTCTTGAAATCGACGTCCAGCCGCGCATACTCGCGCCCATGCGGGCTAGGTCTTGTCAGGAAATGAAGGATTCTCTGCGCGAGCTTTCCGCGCAAAAGGCACGCCTGGCTCCAACACCTCCCCAACGCTCTCGCCGAACTCGACCTGCTACCGCCCGTCTGGAAGCGTCATGGTGCCCCGTCCGTTCGGCTCACCATTCGCAAACTCGCCTGTGTACTTGCGCCCATCTGGAAACGTCAATGCGCCCTGGCCATAGGGTTTACCATGGCTGATTGGGCCCACGTAGGTCCTTCCATTTGGCCAGGTGATTGTGCCCTGACCGCTCAACTCCGCTTTGGCGAACATCCCGGCGTACTTGCGCCCGTCTGGAAACGAATACGTGCCCTGTCCAATCGGTTGGGCATTACGGAACTCGCCGACGTATTTCCGTCCGTCTGGGAAGGTCAAGGTGCCCCGGCCATTCGGCTGGCCATTCCGGAATTCGCCGGCGTACGTTGTGCCATCCGGAGATGTGGCAGTGCCTTCGTGTTCCGGCGCGTTCACAACGTAGAGCGCCATTCCCGAGTCCGGATAAAACTTCAGACGTGTGTGTCTTCCGGGCATTTGAGTGGCCAGCCAACCCGCGTCGGCCTCGTCGAGCAACAGGTGGGTCGTGCTGGGGATGAAGGGGTGTTGGACCGGGAGACCCATTTGCGTCTGGATGGGTTTCCACTCGTAGACCATGAGCCACTCGTAATTCCGCCGATAGGGCCATTGCTCCTCGGGACGCAAGCCAAGCAAATGCTCGGCGTAATACCAGATCGTCCATTTCGTAGTGTCTGACAGGCCAAGCACAACGTATTCTCCCGTCCGCTGGTGGATGTCCCGCAGGGCCAGCACCACCGAGCGAATATCGGCATTCTTGCGCCAGGTCAGGGTACGGTTGAGGTTGACACTTGTCAGCCCAACTACGGAAAGGGCCAGAAGCACTCCCCACAGGAAGAGGCGCTGCCAGCGAATTCGTGACCCGGCGGCCACAACCCCGAGGTTCAGCATCACCAACGGCACAAAAAACAAGGCGGCGCGCTCCTCGAGATACCTCACGTTCAACAGGACGTGCGTCGCAATGCTCATCACCGCCACGAACAGACTCAACAGGGACAAAGCGAACCCGGCCGGGATGCGCTGGGAGCGACTCCAGTACGCAAGCAGGCACACCAGCAACACGAGAACGACAGACACGCCTATCACCCATCCTGAAGAGACGGGCCAGCCGTAAAAGCTGGAGCGCACCAGCGAACCAACGGTGTCGGGAATAAATCCAACTTCGCCGCCGAAGTACAACAGGTTTTGTCGTCGCGTCGCCAGGACACGAGGAAGGTAGAAAGCGCCCAAAGCCACGGCATTGATCCACCCGTCCACTCTGACCCGTTTGCCCCGTCCCAGCCACACGACGATCAGGAACAATCCGGCATAAAAGTACAGAAAGGCCATGTTGGACAGGGCTGCCCCCGACGCCAACCAGAGCGACGCGGCAGCTTGTCCGCGAGCGGTCTCATCACCGCGTGACTTGGCCTCGGCCGCCTGCGTCAGGAATGACAACGCCAGGAGAGTAAATCCCAGAGCCAGGCCGTAGCCTCGCGCCAGGCTGAAAAAGTCGAGTATGTAGGCATTGGATAACAGGGCCAACGTAATCAGGACCCGCGAAGCACCCCGGGGAAATTGTTTTCCGATCCTCCAGATACCCCAAAGAAACAGGCCCAGGCCGATCAGGCTGGGGAGACGAGCGGCCAGAAGCTCCATCCCAGGAAAGAACTGGACAAATATTTTTGAGAGCAAAGCCTGCAAGAAATGGCTTTGGGCATTCCAGTTCTCACCCAGGAGCAAAGACCTGTACGTCCCTTGGTGGGCGTATGCCAGCGACTCCACCTCGTCGTTCGTTATCGCCAAATGGACGGCCCGCCAGCTCCCGTAGAAGGCACCAAGCACCAACAACAGGACGACCAAACCAGTTTGCCATCGAGGCGTTTTCGGTGGCGGTGATTTCGGTGGCGGTGATTTCGGTGGCGGTGATTTCGGTGGGGGTGATTTTGCCACGCCAATCCGCATAGTACAGGTCTGGCAGCCCTGTCGAGCCATTTTTCACAGATGCTCGGGACTCATTCCCGCCCGTATCCTGTCTCCTGACTTCTGAATTCTGTATTCTGTATTCTGTATTCTGTCCCTTCAAACCTCTTTTTGAAATCGACCCCGCAGCCGCGCATACTCGCGCCCATGTCAGCGAAGCTGGAGGCGCTTCCTTGAAGCAGCACTTGCCGTCGGTAACCGTCGAACGTATTCGGCATCTCATCCTCTTGATCCGAGGCCAACGCGTGATGCTGGACGCGGACCTGGCCGCGTTGTACGGCGTCGCCACCAAGGTCTTGAATCAGGCGGTAAAGCGCAACCAGAAGAGGTTTCCTTCGGATTTCTCGTTCCGATTGACCGAGACGGAGAAGAACGAGGTGGTCACAAATTGTGACCACCTTTCCCGGTTGCGGTTTTCGCACGTGTTGCCCTACGCCTTTACCGAGCATGGCGCGATCATGCTGTCCAGTGTGCTGAACAGCGAGCGCGCCATGGAAACCAGTGTTCAAGTCGTCCGCGCCTTTGTGCGACTTCGTGAAATTCTGTCCTCTAATCGGGAATTGGCTCACAGGTTAGGAGCCAGAACCACATGGACATCACGTTCAGTTGCGAGAAGTGCGGCCAGAATATCGTGGTCGATGAGGCAGGCGCTGGAATCGCCCCCGAATCTTTTCGATGAATTGTAAGGCAACCGCTCCGGTTGCCGATGCTCCAACGGCGGCAAGCGACGCGCTTGCCCTACAAGTTCTCACCTGACGGCGACGGCAATGTGCGGGATCGTGAGGATTCGGGCAGCCCGTGACTGCCTGTTCTACACTTGTCGCCCGACAAGGCGGCAGATACACTCCGCACCCGTGACCATGGGCAATCCTGAACAAGGGGAATCGCGGCCGGGAGGCCGCTCCTACGAGCCAATGAGCACTGATCAACAACCGGAATCGCGGCAGGAACTCGCCCCGAAAGCTTTCGGGGTGAACTCCCACAAGGACTCAAGTGCTGAACAAGCCTTTCAGCGCGGGTTCTGGAGTCTGATCGTCACCCAGTTCCAGGGCGCGTTCTCCGACAACGCGCTCAAGACGCTAGTCACGTTCATCGGGCTGGCGGCGGCAACATCGCTCGCGCAGCGCGATGCGGTGGTGCCCCTCCTGTTCATTCTCTTCTCCCTGCCGTTCATCCTGTTCTCGATGGCGGGGGGTTATCTGGCCGACCGCTACAGCAAACGCACCATCACCATCGGAGTGAAAATCTTCGAAATCTTCATCATGCTGTTCGCACTCGCCGGGTTGTGGTCGAAGAGCGTGCCGCTGGCGATGGCTGCCGTCTGTTGTATGGGCATCCACAGCGCCTTTTTCGGTCCGTCGAAATATGGGTTGCTGCCCGAACTCCTGCCAGAAAAGCGGTTGTCGTGGGGCAATGGGATCCTCGAACTCGGCACCTTCGTGGCCATCATCATCGGCGGCGCTGTGGGCGGTCTCCTGTATCAGACTTTCAAAGGACGACAGGAATTCTCCGCGCTGACATTCCTGGCGTTGGCGGCAACGGGACTATTTTGCAGTCTGGGCATCTCACGGGTGACGGCGGCGAATCCGGCGAAGAAGTTCCAAGCCAACTTTGTCGGTGATCTCTGGCAGGAGATTCAATCGATCCGGCGCGATCGGGTGCTGTGGCTGGCAGTGCTCGGCAATGTGTATTTCTCATTCGCCGGCGCCCTGCTGCTGCAGAATGCCATCCTGTTCGGCACCGACACATTAAAGGTCAGTGAACTGCAAACCAGTTACATGCAGGCGGCACTGGGAATCGGCATTGGCCTTGGCAGTTTTGCGGCAGGCTATCTATCGGGCGGCAAGATCGAATACGGTCTCGTGCCGCTGGGCGCTGTCGGGTTGACCGTGTTCAGCGCGACGCTCTGGCGACCCTTGCTAACCTACCACGACGCGCTGCTGCATCTGGCATTGCTGGGATTCTTCGGCGGATTCTTCATCGTGCCCATCTCCGCAATCATGCAGCACCGCCCTGAGAAAGGACGGAAAGGCGGGGTGCTGGCGGCGGCCAATCTCCTGTCGTTCGTCGGCATCACTCTGGCCGCGGGAGCGTTCTGGGTGATGACGGCCAGGTTTGGGCTGACCACGCGCCAGATCTTCCTGTCCAGCGCGGTGATGACCCTCGGCGCCACGCTGTACATCCTGATTCTGTTGCCCGATTCGCTGTTGCGGCTGTTGCTGTGGATGTTCACGCACTCGGTGTACCGCATCCACGTCGAAGGGCGTGACAACATTCCCGAACGCGGCGGCGCGCTGTTCGTTTGCAATCACGTCTCGTTCGTGGACGCGTTGCTGGTGCTGGCGTCCACCGACCGGCCGTTGCGCTGCATCATGTTCAAGGACATCTACGATCATCCGGTGGTAAAGCCGTTCGCGAAGGTCATGCGCAACATCCCGATCTCGTCGCAATTGCGTCCCCGCGAGATGATCAAGTCCCTCCAGGAAGCCAGCAACGCCATCAAGAACGGCGAGGTGGTCGTCATTTTCGCCGAAGGCCAGATCACCCGGATCGGGCAACTGCTCCCGTTCCGACGAGGGTTCGAGCGGATCATGAAAGGCGTTGACGCCCCCATCGTTCCGATCTGTCTCGACAACGTCTGGGGCAGCATTTTCTCCTACGAAAAAGGACGGTTCCTCTGGAAGGTGCCCCGGTATTTCCCCTACCCCGTCACGGTCAGCTACGGCAAATCGATGCCGCCGACCTCGACTCCCTTTGAGGTGCGCCAGGCGGTGCAGGACTTGAATACCGAGGCCTGGAAATTCCGGAAGAAAACGATGCTGCCGCTGCACCGTGCTTACGTCCGCAAGGCGCGGCATCATCCATGGCGATTCTTCCTGGCCGACGCCCGGACACCGAACCTGAAGTTTGGAGCGGCATTGACCCGCACGATCTTTCTCGCTCGAAGACTCAAGCCCGCATGGCGGGGACAGGAAATGGTCGGCATTCTCCTGCCGCCATCGGTCGGCGGCGCGCTGGTCAATTACGCCGCGCTGCTGATGGACAAGGTGCCCGTCAACCTGAACTACACCGCCAATAACGAAGTGCTGGCCTCCTGCGCGCGGCAGTGCAACCTGAAAACGGTCGTGACGTCGAAAGCGTTTCTGGAGAAGGTGCAGATCAATGTTGGACAGGCATCCCTGCCTGTTTCCGGCGACGCCAACACAGGCAAGATGCCTGTGCAACTTTTGTATCTCGAAGACCTCGCCGACAAGCCCGGCACCGGCGAGAAGCTGGCGGCATTCCTGATGACATGGACCCTGCCGGTGGGATTGCTGGAGCGCTGCCTTTCTACCCGTGGAAACGGCATCCCCGCCGCGGATTCATCCCTCATCCTTCATCCTTCATCCTTGGATCGCCTCGCCACCGTCATCTTCTCCAGCGGCAGCACGGGCGACCCGAAAGGCGTGATGCTCACGCACTACAACATCATGTCCAACATCGAACAAATGGGACAAACCTTTGCCTTCCGCAGCAGCGACCGCATCCTGGGCATCCTGCCGTTCTTCCACAGCTTCGGCTTCACAGCGACCTTGTGGACGCCGGCCGTGTTCGGCATCGGCATGGCGTATCACGTCAGCCCGCTCGACGCGAAAGCCATCGGCGCGTTGGTGCGCAAATACAAGATCACGTTCATGCTCGCCACGCCGACCTTCCTGCAACTCTACCTCCGCGTTTGCGAGCCGGAAGATTTCGGCAGCCTGCAGTTCGTCGTGACTGCCGCCGAGAAATTGCCCGAACGCGTGGCGCAGGCATTTGAAGACAAGTTCGGGATCCGCCCGCTCGAAGGATACGGCTCCACCGAGTGTTCGCCAGCCGTGGCCGTCAATACCCACGATTTCCGCGCGGCAGGGTTCCGCCAGGTCGGCGCCAAACGCGGCAAAATCGGGCATCCACTGCCCGGGGTCAGTGTCCGCGTCGTCGATCCCGACACCTTCGAGGCGAAACCGGTCGGCGAACCCGGTCTTCTGCTGGTGCGCGGCCCCAACGTGATGAAAGGGTATCTCGGTCGACCCGAAAAGACCGCCGAAGTGTTGCGGGACGGTTGGTACGTCACCGGCGACATTGCCGCGCTCGACGAAGACGGTTTTCTCACCATTACGGATCGTCTGACCCGGTTCAGCAAGATCGGCGGCGAAATGGTGCCACACATCAAGGTCGAAGAAAAACTGCACGAGCTGACTGGCGTAACCGAGCAAACTTTTGCCGTCACCGGCGCGCCCGACGAAAGGAAGGGCGAACGTCTCGTCGTCCTGCACACACTCAGCGAAGATAAACTCAAGCTTGCGCTCGACAAACTCGCCGCTTCTGATCTGCCCAATCTGTGGAAACCGCGTCCCGACCAGTTCTTTCATGTTGATTCACTTCCCTACCTCGGCACGGGCAAACTGGACTTGCGGAAGTTGCGCGAGATGGCTTTGAAGTCATCTGCCGACAATGCCACGCCTGGACAACCATGATCATTCCGCCGAACAGGCGCAGAGCGATTTTCTGGAGCGTCGCAATGTTGTTGCTGGCGATCACTTGCTTCGCGCACTTCTGGAAAATTGGCCCCGTGCCCTCCGGCTTCTACGGTGACGAATGTTCCCTTGCGTACAATGCTTATTGCATCGCGGAGACGGGAGCCGACGAGTATGGCACGCGTTATCCTGTGTTCTTTCGAAGTTTCGATGTCTACAACGATCCGGTGATCGTGTATTCGCTTGTTCCGCTGATTAAGATGTTTGGGCTGAACGAATGGGTGGCCCGTTTTCCGAGCCCCCTCTTTCACATCCTTGCCTCGGTAATGTTCGCGTTGCTCGTGCAGGAATACTGCCGCAACCGGTGGATCGCGCTGGCGAGCGGATTTGTATTTTCGGTGATCCCTTGGGCATTTCCTGCCAGCCGGGCGATCGGTGCCGGATATATGCCGATGCTGTTTGGCATGGCGACTGGCTGGCTCTGGTTGTTGAGAGCGTTCGGGAAACAATCTCACGGCTATGCCGTTGCGGCGGGCATGGCCTGGGCTTTCGCCATGTATGCGTATGGTATTGGCAGACCCATGACGGCCCTGCTGCTCCTATGCTATCTGCTGGCTTACAACCGTCTCCTGTTGTCCCGTTGGAAAATCGGTGCGACGTTCTTCGCCAGCTACGTGGCGGCATTGCTGCCCCTGATCGTCTGGGTCCTGCGCACGCCGCAGTCGCTTACGGCCCGGTTTGGAACACTCAGTATTTTTCAGGATCATCCGACGGCTTCGGCAGCGATTCAGCGATTTGGATCGCGGTTCCTAGAATACTTCACCCCTCAATTCTTGCTGGTGCATGGCGATTCCAACGTGCGGCACAACATCGGTTTTGGAGGTGAATTGTTTTGGTTTCTCGCCCCGCTGATCGTCGTCGGCCTGTTTGTTGTGATCCGGTTCTTCCATCGGCAACCACATTACCGCTTCTTGGCTCTCGGCACGCTGATTTATCCGACGGCCGCATCTCTGACGGAGGATCACATGCACAGTATGCGCTCTATCAACGGCGTGATCTTTTGGGTTCTCTTGGCGGCAGTTGGAGCGCGACTGCTCTGGCTAAAGAGACGAGCTTGGCGAAAACTACTCTTGGTGATCCTGTGCGCGGGAAGCGTTGAAGTCGTGCTGTATTTGCGCACTTACTTCGGCTCCAGATATCAGTCTTCCTGCCGCACCGACTTCCAAGGTGAACTGGCTGAGGCGCTCAAGTATTGCTTCCATCACTTGGGTGAAAATCAAGTTCTTTACATATCGGATTCGACCTTTTGCCCGCACGGGCCGCTCATCAACGCCGAGCTCAAGCCCTTCTTATATGCTTACGTCTTGTTCTACGGCAAAATCGATCCCCGTAAATACCAGCAAACCGGCTTCCCGATGGATCCGGTACGCTTGTATGAGAACAACGCACCGAAGCCAGGACTGCTGCTGCGGTGCAATTATCGCTGGTTATCGCCAACCGAAGCCCAATGGACTCTGAATGTTGAACCGCTACCGGCCGACAGCGTATTGCTTACGCGCATTCCGTTGCTAAACTCGTATCTGCAATATGAGGTCTTCAAAATACCGTGACGATCAATGGGTCAAAAGCACTTGAAGAAGTTGGAGCGAGCGAAGGGATTCGAACCCTCGACATTCACGTTGGCAAGATAAAGCTCTCTTCCTTCTTAGCCCGCCCGCAGCGAAGCGTTTTTGATGCGATCAAGAATCACTTTTGCGAGTTCCCTTGCGGATTCTTCGGCAAGAGCCGGGCAATCACGACGAGCAGCACCAACACTACCACGGCGAGCGCTACCCAGAAGATGACGTTCTTGGTGCCGGAAAGCTGGAAAAACTCACCGGCGGCCGATTTCTTCAAGGCCTCCTCTCCCGACAACGAGGCAACCGACTTCTCTTCCGCCAGCAACCGCGGCGCGATCAGATCGAGGTCGTACTGCGGGAAGCCAACTTCGCGGTTGTCGTAATACAGCCAGGTCTGGGATCCCACCGGCGCCTTGAACAGTACCCGCGTGACCGGATGGAAAAGCTGGATGTTGGCGAGATCAATCGGAGGATTATCACCGTTGTCCGTTTCCAGAATCAACGTGTCGGTCACCGGACGAACCGTGACCGCCAATTCCAGCGACGCCTTCGTGGCCGGCGGCGTGCGCACCCACGTGGCTTCGCCGAGAATGCGGTTATATTTTTCACCGCGATCGTTCGACGGTTGCTCGTAAAGCGTCACATGGCGGCGGAACAGTGCGCTGGTTGACTCGGACGTCAACCGGGTGATCGGCAGATCGGTGTGTGACAGTTTCATTCGCCAACGGCTGACCGTGGGGATTTTCGGATCGTTGGCGGCGGACACCACCGGGACCAACTTTCGTGAGATCGAAGTATGTTCCAGAATGTACGGTCGTTGTTTGCCGTCGCGCACCAGCCGCAAATCCCGCAACGTTTCGCCGGCATGCGCCAACACGTCCAGATCCAATTCCAGTTGCTGGACACCCGCTCGCGCCAATTGGACAAGTTTCCGACGGCCCCACTCCGCCGTGTCCAGCACCGTCCCCAAATCCTGAATCTCCGGCAACGGCTCGGCGGGACGATACGACGGATTCGCCGTCAACGCGCTGAGCGACAGGGACGCCACCGGAACGCCGGGCGCCGCGGTGAGCGTGCCGCGCAGCCGGGTAAGATCGTAACGTGGAGCCGCGCAGCGCGGATTGCCCGTGATCACCTGATAGGCGCCGGCTTGCTGCGCCAGGAACACCGCGAGGACCGGTCGCCGCGTTGCGCGCACCGAGGTAATCTGCAACGGCTGACTGTCTTCGTTGTCGATCAGCACCAACAGTTCGCGTCCCGGAACTTCGAGATCGAATGGCAGTTCCACCCGCTCCGCACGTTTGTATCCTTCCAGGTCCACCCGGTACACCGTATCGCGGGCCAGCTCGTGCTCCGCTATGGCGTTCTCCGCCACCTCCCGAACCGCCAGAGCAACGGGACGCGTGAACAAGGGGTCGGCTGTCTCGAAACGCAGCGAGGCCAGCGTCAAATGCGCCGCCCCGAGGTCGAGCGTCAGCCGCGTCTGGCCCGGGTTTTCAGTCCGGTCGGTCATCACGACGGTCAAGGGTTCACTGCGCGCGGCCATTTCGGTTGCGGCGTGCAAGACAGCGCTTGTGAACGGAACGGCTTCCGTGCGGCGATCGTCCATGGTCAGGCGCAAGAAGGACCAGGCGCCTTGCGGAAACTCCACCCGCAATTGCCTCGCGCCGTTCGATTGCCGGAAGATCGGCTGACCGCTGGCCAGCGTCTGCCAGGTCCGCTGATCGTTCGAGCCTTCCACCCGCACGGCTTTGATGAACCCAACCGCCGGCGTTTCCAGGACGACAGCATCGAGCGGTCGCGACGAACCGGTCTCCAACAGGATCAACGTGAATTGTCCGCCAAGGCTGACGCCAAATTTCTTTGGACTGAAGATCGCGACGCTGCTTCGCACCGGGCGATCGATCAGATACGGCACCTCGCGGCCCGCGCTGTCCAGGATGCGCAGGTCCTCAAGCCCGGGCCGGGCCGCGTCCAGCGTTTCGGCGGGCAAACTCAAATTGATCAGCCCGGTCTGTGTCACGTCGAATCGCTGCGCGTTCTTCCAGTCAGCCGGTAACTGGCCAAAGACCGCGACTGCCGTCAGCAAATAGACAAAGAAAGCTCTCATTTTGCTTTCGCCTCCGAAGCCACGAATCGTTGGTACAAGAACGACGCCACCAACAAAATCACCGCCACGCCGACAAACGCGCCGATCCGCTGCAACTGACCCAGTTGGCTCAGGTCGTGCAGGAACAGTTTCAGCAACGTCACGCCGATCAGCGCCAGACTGGCATAGCGGACCACCGGCAATTTCCTGGCGATGCCGAACACCAACAGCACCAGTGCGAAAAGCGCCCAGGCAATCGAGTAGGTCATGTCGCGGGTAAAATTTCCCGAAAAATGGAATGTTAGTACGCTCGATCCCCGAGGAGTAAAGTAGTCGGCGATTTCAATATTCAACAGCAGGAACACCAAGATCGTGCCCAGCGTCGCCAGTACCGTTTGGGAATTGACGTTCAGTAATTCGTGACGCGGCGGAGCAACCAGCCATGCGCCCACGAACAGACAGACAGACGTGAGGCCGTAGGCGTAGAAGTACCAATTCAGGATCGGGGTCGAACTGCGGGCGTGATACGCCAGCACCGCCGGGTTCAGCGCCAGCCGCGCAAAGGCCGCGCACAATAGCCCCACGCCAACCAACCGCAGCCCGTTATGCGGCACCCGGTGGAACAACCAGAGCAACGCCATGCCTTCCATCGCCCAGCCGATGGTGATCCATTGGCGCTCGAATTGGATCGGGAAAATCAGCGTCACGAAAAACAGCGTTGCGCCGCCGAACCATGCCAGCAACGACAGGCGCCGGGGACTTTCGCTTCGAATCAGCGCCAGAAGCCCGATCAACGGCGGCAGCGCGAACGCCGCAGGCAACAGCCCCATCATCGAGTTGGGCCACGCGGCTTTCACCAACCGATACACCAGCGTGAAATGCGCAGGCCCTGCCAACGCCGACACGGCCCACGGCACCACCCGGCCCTCCAGTTCCTTGCGAAAGAGGAACGGGAAAACGGTGAACACTGCCGTAAACGCCAGATACCAGACCAGCGGTACAACGGCAGCCTCCGCATGGAACCGCTGGCCATGCCACGCGTATTCCAGCGCGACGCTGCACAGCAGGCCGACCAGCGCCAATCCATCCACCGCTGTCCATCGCGCCACACCCAGCAGCAACACGACCAACAGCATTGCCAATCCAAACACAGGCGAAGGATTCGTCAATGGCATCCGCAACACCACCATGACCAGCAACAGGAACGGCAATATGGCCGATAACGAAGGAATCTGCGCCTGCGCGTCGGAAGACAAGATCGACAGCAACGGCGACAACGGCAAACTGGATTCGCCTTCCGCAGTCCTGTGCGCCATCCGCCGCGCCATAAAAACGCCGGCGGCGAAAAACACCAGCGCGAACCCGCCGATGACGACCAGCAGATCCGGCACGCCGGTCACGACCGCTGGCATCTTGAATATCCAGACGCCAGCCGCGCCCAACGTCAGCACCAACGCGCCGATGATCGCCAGCGCCGAGGCCGTCACAAGCGCCAGCGCGAACACCACGGCGTCCAGCGCCAGCACGCACAACCAAACCATCCAACCCAGTTCGGGCAGTTTCACGATCGGGATCATGACCAGCAGCAGCGCCAGCGGCGGGAACAGATGTCCCAACCACACCGGCATGGCCCCCGGTCGCAGGCGTTCCAGCACGATCGGAAAGGCCGTGTGCAGAATCGCAAACAGCAGGTAGAACCCCAGCGCCCAATTCAACAGCGGATCCGAAACGTAACTGACCGTCCAGATCGACAACAATAAAAACGACGATGCCCCCGCCGCCAGGTGCGCGGGCGCCAGCGCGCTTCGCAATACCACCAGCGTCAACAACCCAAGATCCGCCACCAACACGAATGTGAAAAGAATCCACGGCTTGGCGCCGAGCGCGCCAAATGTTAGCAGATACAACGTGAACGCCAGCGGGGCAAACGCCATGCCGATGGCCGAGGCGCTGATCCAGGGGTCTTCGCGGTCGGCCAGAACAAACGCCGCGAGAAAGAGGATTTCAAACCCCAGGAAAACCCCCATCGCTGTGTAAACCTTCGGAGCCTGGAAGAATATGACGGTCCACACGATCTGCATCGCCACCGTACCCAGCGCGGCGAGCAGGACGAGATAATTCCACCGTTTGCGGATGACCACGGCGATGAGTCCCGCATCGAGCAGCGCGATGTAACTGAAGAGGGCGAGCGCTTTGTCATGGCCGGATCGCAACAGCACCGGGGTCAGAAAACCGCCTAGCAATCCCAGAATGGCCACTACCTGCGCGTCCAACCGTTCCGCCAGCAGAAAGGCCACGGCTGTCACCAACACCATCAGGGCGAAGCCGGGCAGAACACCGAGAAGATGGTAATAGGAATGGGCCGCGAAGGTTACGGCATACAACGTCAGAACGGCGGTCGCGCAAAGCGTCTGACCCAAAACCGCATATTGTTTGCGACTGGTCAAGACCCCACCGATAAGTAGCCCGGCGCCGAGTAGGTATTCGATCGCGACCTGCATCTCGGGACTGATCAGCTTCCGATCGAAGGCGTACTTGAGAAAAAAGATCAGTGACAGGAACAACGTGAACCCGCCGATCCACGCGAACAGTTTCACTCCCATGAACTGTTCCCAATTGACAGACGGTATGCTCATCGTCGGCTCCTGCGCCGCGGGCTGCTCCTCCTCGATCGGGGCAGACTCGTCCCAGGACGATGTCGCAGCTTCAACCGGTTCCGGCAGGATGGGCGGAGGTGCGTCGGCAGAATCCCATGTGTCTGCGTGCACCGGTTCAGGGGCCGGCTGGCGAATCGGCGGAGGAGGAACAGTTACCGGGGCCGGTGCGATCGGTTTTAGGGGAGCAGCCGTAGCGGCGGGGGGTTGGGCGGCTTGGCTCTCTTTGAGGGCGTGAAGTTCACGCCGCAGATCGCGAATCTGTTCGTTGACAAACCCGATCTGTTGTTCCAGTTCACTCACACCGCGGTCGGCGCGTGTGGCTTTGGTTGCGAACCAGATGAACAGGGCGATGGGTAACCCAAGGACGAACAGCACCACCAGCGCAATGACGCCTTCCATGCCGACCTCCTTTGTGAAAGACCCGAAGAAAGTGGAGCGAGCGAAGGGATTCGAACCCTCGACATTCACCTTGGCAAGGTGACGCTCTACCAGACTGAGCTACGCTCGCATCCATTGCACGACCGAAACTGATTCAAGCCAGCGCCAAGAGTACAGGCCGCCCGCCAAAAATCAAGGCCGATTTATTAGACCCTGCCGTAGGGTGCGCTTGACAGTACCACTGCGATTCATATGTCGTGGGTAGGGACGGACCGCCGGGCCGTCCGAATCGCCAGAATAGCGCGGCGCGCCCGGCGGTCGCGCCCTACCTGCAGTGATTGTAGCCGCGGTCCCGTCGCGGCGCTCTGTCGCCGCGCCTCCCCTCTCCTCCCGTAGGAGCGGTTTTGCACCACGACCGGGCCGCTGGGTTCGTTGTAGGCCGCCCCGAAATCATTCGGGGCGGCGCAGGGGTTCACATGGGAACAAGGGGGACGCCGACTCACAGAGTCGGCCTACAACCGATTCGGCAATGGAACCGCCGGGAGTCGCAGACCGAAGGTTGGTGCGGACGGAGGGACTCGAACCCACACGGATTTCTCCACAGCCTCCTAAGGGCTGCGCGTCTGCCAATTTCGCCACGTCCGCATCTGCTCGGATATTTGTACCAGTTGCGGACGAATGGGTCAACCGCCGTTGGGACGCTGGCAACCGAGTCCAATTAGTATTTTTCCCCGGTAAACGTAGTGGAGACATAGACATTTGGTTGACATCATCGCCTACGCCAGTCCATTTTGCAGCGGGCGTTTACCGGTCAATTGGTGACTACAAAAAGCCACGCTTGACGTTATAACATTTGTAGCTACACTATTGCCATGGTTCTCGAACTGAAAATCCGCAAAGTCGGCAACTCGGTGGGCGTCATCCTGCCGAAGGAAGCACTCTCGCACCTCAAAGTCGAGGAAGGCGACACGGTCAGCGTCACCGAGGCTGCCGACGGCAGCTTGCGCATCAGCCCGCACAAGGCAGAAGTCGCGCGGCAGTTGGCGGTGGCGCAGGACGTCCTGAAACGCTACCGCAACACGCTCCGGGAACTGGCCAAGTGAAGGAGCCGGTCTGGGTCTTGCGCGAGACTGTGCTGGCGTTGCAGGAGGAATTGCTGGCCCAGTTCGGCGGGTCAGCCGGTATCCGTGAGGAGCATCTGCTCGACTCGGCCCTGGCGCGACCGCAGCACTTATTCGCTTACCGCAAGCCGAGCGGTTTCGACCTCGCAGCCAGTTACGGGTTTGGGCTGGTGAAGAATCATCCGTTCGTGGATGGCAACAAGCGCATCGGTTTCACCGTGGCTGTGTTGTTTCTTGAAATCAACCGCTACCGGTTTCATGCCGCCGAGACGGATGCAGTCGTGCGCACACTGGCGCTGGCCACCGGCGAAATGTCCGAAACCGCCTATGCCAAGTGGTTGAAAACAAACTCGAAACGCGCATGAGCAACTCCAACGCACTCGTCCAAAAACCTTGGAACGATTGCAATATCCTCCGGGATGATGGGCTCTGGTATGGAGATTATGTAGAGCAGTTGGTGTAGGCCGTGTGACCTCACATGGCGCTGGGGTTGACGATGCGAAGAACGCCGTGTCGGGAGACGCGGCCGTACAACGTCCCGATCCTCGTGAAAGACGCCCTTGCCGGCAAGCACGGCTGATACAGCAACACTCTCTTCCCGCTACTTCACCGTCGGATATTTTCGGGCGGTGCGCTGGAACTCCCTCGCGTCGGCCAACGGGATGCTCAAGGCACAGTTCACGATCGATTCCTTGCTGAGGATGAAACAGCGCTCCCGGTCGACCATGATCCCGACCAGTTTGCCATCAGGCGTCACCACGTAATCGCCGGCGTCGGCCCGGTTCGCGGGGTTCTCCAGCAGGAACGAGGCGAGACCACGAAGATTTCGTTTGACCACCAGGTACCGGGCATCGGCCAGATCGGGCGAGGTGTCGGCTTCGAAACTCAGTCCTGCCGCCGTGTTCTTGAAAACCTGCAGCTTGCGCTGGTCGGTCTGAAGGACTGCGTCGGGTCCGGCCAGTTCCATCGCGCTCAATCCCGGCTCGGGGCGATCCAATTCGATCGCGACCACGCGCGGATCGCCCTTCAGCACGCAGGCAGGCGTGGTCAGCCCGGCGGACCATGGAGTCTCCCCGGTCCGGTTGACCGTGTATTTGAATTCGGTGATCTCGCTTTCCGGGTCGGAGTCGGACCGTAATCCCCCCCAGGCGAATCCCAACTTCTGGTATTGGGCGACAATGAACGTGCGGCCGGCCAAAGCCACAACAGGAGGATACGCCGCCGACCGGAACCGCCAGGTGGTACTGTCCGTCGGGCTTCGTTTCGCAAGGGAGACCGTCAACTCAATGCGCGCGCCCTTGACCGCCTTGAACGGGCCGGGACCGCGGGCTTTGATCGACTCGATCTGTTGCCCGAGCCGGGCGGTCTGCTGACGCAATGCTTCCTGGCCGGTCTCGATATTGTTCAGGCTCTGACCGAATTGGTTGGTCTGCCCACCCCGGATCAGGTCGGTCAATTCCGACCGGAGGGCTTGTTGGCCGTTGGCGAAATCCGTGACGGCCTGCATGAGACGGGCTCTCTCTTCGGGGCTGAGTCCGGCCTGCAGGTCTTTGACGTTTTCCGCTAGGGCGGCCATGTTCTGTTGCATCGCCTGCTGTTGCTCGTTCACGCCGGCTACGCTTTTCTGAATGGTCGACGGCAGGGTCCGAGTGAATTCGTTGAGTTGTTCCAGTGTCGCGCCCATTTGCTGCTGGCCGCTGGTGATGTCGGTGAGTTGCTGTTCCGCCCGTGCCTGCGACGCGCGCACTTCCTCGCTCAGGGTGCTGATGGTCGATTGTTGGCTGGCCACCGTTTGGCCCAATTGCTGGGCGTGCTGCTCAAGCTGGGTTTTTTCCTGTTGCAGTTTGGCCTGCTGCGATTGCAGGCCGGTAAACTCCGTTTCGAGTTTACCCAGACGCTCCTTGGCGGCTTCGCCCTCCTGCTGCAGTTTCTCCCGCTCGGTGCTCACCTGAACAAGTTGCGTCGCCACGCTGGACAGCGCCTGTTCGGTCTGTAGTTTGGCCTGTTCGACCTGCGCCTTTTCTTCCGACACCGATTTCAGATTTTCTTCACGAGCGGCAAGGGTCGCGCTGGTCTCGTTCAGCCGGGCCCGGAGCTGCTCATTCTCGGTCGTCTGGGTGTTGAGCTGGGCCAGGAGAGTCTGTTGCTCGTAATCCCGGTTCCATTCTTCCTGTTGCGCCTGCAGTGCGGTCGGCGAAAACTCGTCATGCACCGACGGCGGAGCGGCGGTGGCAAACTGGGTGTGCTCCCCGCCCGTGCCGATCACGAACAGCAACAGCGAGCACACCAGAAAATCCAGCATTACAATGAGGATGGAAGTCTTCATGATCTTCTGCCCGTTACCGGGGCTGGATCAGGCGCTCCTTCAGCGGGTACTGATACCGGATTCGCAACGACACGGAGGACAGGATGCCGACGACGGTGGACGTATAAGCGAAATGGCGGCTCATCCCCGCATCGAGCGCGATCAGGATGAACGCCACCACCGTCAGCGCCAATCCGGTGAACAACGGCAAATCCAAGAACACATCGAGGTTCTCCAATCGTCTCAGACGCAGCTCCGGGGCTGAACGCTCGTCCTCTTCGACCAGGCGGATCTTGCCTCTCGCGTAAAACCAGACGACAGCATGGATCGCCAACGACAGCAATACCACGGTCCCCGACAGGAGCCCGCTGTCCCCGCGCTGGCCGACAACGGGTGCGCTTCCACCGGCGCCCACGGCGGCCGCGAGGGCGTTCGCATCGACCGCTGGACGCCACGCCAGTGACAGCAGATACGCCAGCCCGCTCAACACCACTCCAACGGCCAACGCTGACAGCAAATAATGAATGGCACCCGGGGCCGCGATCGGGCCTCCCGGGCGGGCGATCAGTTGTTCCAGGTATTGACCGGGCACCACCACCAACACCAGCAACCCGCACAGAATGGCGATGACCAGATATTTCAGCGTCGGGATCATCGGACCGTACTGGTAGTGGAGAGACTGATACTCATCCCGTAGCGAATCCAAAACGGGCCATCGTCCTTTGGAAGCGTTTCCCAAACTCTGGGGCATCAGTCCCGGATGTTCGGTCACAAACTTCAGTCCGGCCGCTCCTTTGCCGAGAGCCGCGTGCAACGCGTCCAGCCCTCTCGGTCCCCGTCGCATGATATGATCGAGACAGGCCGAAGCCGTAGCCGGTGATCCCTGGGAGGCAACCGTCAGGACCTGGCTGAGGTTTCTGGCCGAGTCGGGTGTGGACGACGCCATTTTGATCAGCACCTTCATCTGGTCGGCGCTGTTGGCCTGCTGCAGGATCGTCTCAAACTCGCCCCAGGTGCGGCAGCGTTTCGCCAGTTCGAACATCGGCATGAAGTTCTCCTTGAACTTCTCCACGGCGAGCGCCGATTTCGGGTCGGCCTGCATCGGAATCAGCATCTGGCTCAATTGTTTGGTCAGCGATTCATTGAGCGCACCGGCGATCCGGGCCGCTTTGGCCAGGGCGATCGTGGCTTCGGCGGGCGGGAACACGCTGGCCATGCCGCGGATATTGTTCAGCGAGGCGAGGAATGGATCCTGGTCATTGTCGAAACCGCCTCGTTGAGCCTGATCGGCAACCTCACCATACAAAACGCCATCGGCCACGGTGCTGCCCGCCAGATTGTCGAACGAATTCCCGCCCGCCAGAACCGAGGCCCAACCCGTGGCTTTGAGCCGACTCACCGGTGTGCGGTCGGACGCGAGTTGCTGGAACACCTCCTGGCGCAGGGCGTCTGCGTCGGTCTTGTCCGGCAGATTATTCTCGATGACGTAATCCGTCAGCAACAACGCGGACTCGACCCGGCCGGCGGCCCATTCGGCTTTGGCGATCGTTCGCAGGCTCACTTCTGGCAGCCGCTGATATTCCGCGCCGGGAGAATCAGCAGGGGAATCCACCAGTTGGACGACGATGACCAACGCCCCGAACAAAAGCAGTGCCAGGAACACTTTCAAGACCTTCATGAGCCACCTCTCTGATTGTTAGACTTCCCCCTCGAATCGTCTGCCGATAGAATACTTCCTGCAAGCGCGGGAACAACACTCCAATATTGATGCCTCCGGGCTCGGATTCAACACCTATTTTGGCAGGCTGGATTTGGCGCAGTGTCTCGGTCCCGAATCTTTAGGATGAATTGTAGGGCAAGCGCTCCGGTTGCCCGTCTGACAACAACGGCAAGCGATGCGCTTGCGCTACAAAAATTTTGATAAAGGTGATCGCCATGATGCGATGAGGGCGCTCTGCGCCTACCTCAGAGTTTTCCAGCCGCTTTGTAATCGGCGTAATAATCCGTGACGGTCTGGATGTAGCGTCGCACCCCGGGATAGGTAATGGCGTCGACGAACTGTTTGGCGGTGGTGGCCTGCCCGGCGGGAAGCCAGCGCTGCACGTTTCCCAGGCCGGCATTGTATTCGGCAAGAGCAAACGGGACGGGATCGTCTTTGTCCTGCCAGCGACGGAGCGCGCGGGCGAGGTACCACGTGCCGACTTCGATGTTGTTCCTGGGAATCCAGAGCGAGCCGTGCCCGAAATCCTTGTGTCCCGTCGTGCGCGCCCATTGGTCTCCCGTGCCGGGCATGACCTGCATCAGGCCGATATCACCCTGGCTGCCGTAGGCCAACGGGTCGAACTTGCTTTCACGTCGGATCACCGCCTTGACAAGGAACTTGTCAACGCCGTATCGGGCCGAGGTTTCCTCGATGATTTGATTGAAGCGTTGTTCGCGCAGGAGCCAGCGCAGATAGACGATGCCCGCCGAGAAGAACGCGGTGAGCGTCAACGCCAGCGCCAACATCCGCGCTGTCCGCCGTATCCGATGACTCCTCCGCCTCGACATGGGCCGGAGTATAGCATGGTTGGCAGGTCAGAATCATGAAGTCGTGGCCAGTCCGCCCCCTCAGCATAGAGTCGCTAACAAAAATGTAGCCGCAGGCTTCAGCCTGCGCGGGGGAGGCGCACCCGTAAGCCGAGTCGGACGAGACGCCGCGGCCGTATGCGGCAACGGTGCGGCTACAGGGGAGTCGGTTTTGTTAGGCGTTCTTGGACAAGGGCGGTGTCAAGCCACCGCACTCCATGGTATGCTCGCACCGTGAGCGCCGCCATTGCCAAAGTCGTTGTCGATCTCGCCTTGGATCGCGAGTTCGATTACCGGATCCCGCCGCATCTGGCGGAGACGGTTCACATCGGGTCGCGCGTGGCTGTGCCGTTCGGACGGAGAATGGCCCAGGGATACGTCGTCGGGCTGGCGGACACTTCCATGTACGGCACGCTCAAAGAGATCGGCGAAGTGGTCGGCAAGAAGCCATTGCTCGGCGACAAGGTCCTCGAACTCACCCGCTGGATGGCGAAGTATTACTGCTGCCCGGTCGAGCTGGCAGTCAAATGCGCGCTGCCGGAGGTCGTCCGCAAAGGGAAGATCAGTTGGAAGGAACGGCAATACGTCAAAGCCGGAAAGATTTCCGAGGAAGACTTCGCCAGGCTGCTGAAGAAAGCGAAGAAACAGGCCCGAGTGTTGCAGGTGTTGCACGGTTCGGAGGGGATGTTCGCCTCCAAGCTGATCGAGCGCGCGAACACGGACGCCTCAACCCTCAAACGGCTCGCGGCAAAAGGGTACATCGAGATCAGCGAGCAGACGGAGGAACGTGATCCTTTCGGCGGAGAAGTATTCCTGCCGACCGAGCCGCTGGCGCTCACGGCGGAACAACAGATCGCGCTGGAGTTGTGCAACGCGGCGATCGATGCGGCGGATGGTAGGGCGCGACCCCGATACGGAATCGGGGCAGGCTCGCCGGGCGCGCCGTTGCCGGAACCTCACGGACGGCCCGGCGGTCCGTCCCTACCTTCAAACAGCGCCCCCAAGCCGATCCTCATCCGCGGGGTGACGGGCAGCGGGAAGGCGGAGATTTATCTGCAGGCGATCGAATACGCGCTGCATCAGGGGAGAGACGCGATTGTGCTTGTGCCGGAAATCGCACTGACGCCGCAGACAGTCGAACGATTCCGGGCCCGGTTCCCGAAGCAGCAGGTCACGGTCTTGCACAGTCATCTCAGCGAGGGCGAACGCCACGATCAATGGCACAAGATCCGGGACGGCCAATCCCATATTGTCATCGGCGCGCGGTCGGCCGTGTTCGCGCCCGTGCAGGCGTTGGGGCTGATCGTCGTGGACGAGGAACACGAGACGAGCTACAAGCAGGACGAGGCGCCCCGGTACAATGCGCGCGATGTGGCGGTGATGCGGGGCAGGATCGAGGGGGCGGCCGTCGTGCTCGGCTCGGCCACGCCGTCGCTGGAATCCTTTTACAATGCGCAACGGGGCCGGTACACGCTGGCGACGTTATCGCACCGGGTCGATCATCGGAAGATGCCGCTGATCCGCATCGTCGATATGCGGCAGGAAGCGATCCGGGCAAAAGGGTTGTACGTGCTGTCTCACCGGTTGCGGGACGCCATCTACGCGCGGCTGGAGAAGAAGGAACAGGTGATCCTGTTTCTGAATCGGCGGGGTTACGCGACCCATCTGTTCTGTCCGAAATGCGGTTACGTGGCGCATTGCCCGAATTGCAGCGTGACACTGACGTATCACCGGAAGGCGGAGCAGTTGAACTGTCACCTGTGCGGACACGTGGCGGGTGTGCCAAAAGTGTGCCCGAATCCCGAATGCCGCGATCCCGCGATCCGCTATTCGGGGATGGGCACGGAGAAGGTCGAGGCGGCGATTCAAAAGGCGTTCCCGAAGGCGCGCGTCCAGCGGATGGATTCCGACGTGATGACGACCAAATCGCGCTACCGGGAAATTCTCGGCGCGTTCCGGGTCGGCAAGATCGACATCCTGGTCGGCACGCAGATGATCGCCAAAGGATTGCATTTCCCGAGCGTGACGCTGGTGGGAATTGTCTGCGCCGACATGGCCCTGCATCTGCCGGATTTTCGCGCCGGGGAGCGAACGTTTCAGTTGCTGGTCCAGGTGGCGGGCCGGGCGGGCCGGGGCGACGTCGAAGGCGAAGTGGTCGCGCAGACGTTTACGCCGCATTACGAAGCCATCCAGTTTGCGAGGCAGCACGATTACCTCGGGTTCTACGAATACGAAATCGAACAACGACGGGAGAACCGGATGCCGCCGATAACACGCATGGTCTGCGTGACGATTCGCGGACGCAGCGAAGAGAAGGCAAAATTCGTCGCCGAAACAATTGCGCGAGATTTGCAGAAACAGTTGACGCCGGAGATGCTGATGGGCGGGCCGGTGCCGGCGCCCCTGGCGAGAATCCAGAACCAATACCGGTTTCAGATCATGCTGCGGAGCGAGCAGGTGATGCGATTGACGGAGGCGATTTCCAAGGTGACCTCGGTGTTAAGAGCCCCGAGCGACGTGAACGTGGCGGTGGACGTTGATCCGGTTTCCCTGTTATGAGCACCCTACAAAGCATTCCGTGAAATATAACGTGAGCCAGGGGATCTTTATTACCGGGACCGATACCGGCGTCGGCAAGACCTACGTTACCGCAGCCCTCCTTGCGGAACTGCGGCGCGGTGGCGCGAAGGCGGCGGCCTTCAAGCCGATCGCTTGCGGGGAAGGAGGACGCGACGATGCGCGTCTCTACCACGAATTGATGGAAGGCGAAGTTCCGCTGGACACGATCAATCCAATCTTTCTCCGTCATCCCCTGGCGCCAATCGTTGCCGGAAAACTGGAGCGCCGCCGAATCGACCTGGCAGAAATCCGTCGCGCCTGGTCGCTGCTTGCCGCTCGCTACTCAGCCGTTCTCGTCGAGGGCGCCGGTGGATTGCTCGTGCCGATCAAACGAGATTATTTCGTGGCCGACCTTGCCAGGGATCTGGGACTACCCTTGCTGATCGTCGGCCGTCTGAGTCTCGGAACGATCAACCACACTCTGCTTACGGTGCGACAGGCACAGGCAATGGGATTGGAAGTGAAAGGCATTGTGTTGAACGATACCCTTGGCCGAAGCGGGTTGGCGGAACGGACGAATGTCGCTGTTGTCCCGGAATTGTGCGGAGTGCCGTTGCTTGGCGTAATGCCGCACGGTCCAAAGAACCATCGCGCTGTCGTCCGCCGCATCTGCCGCGGGCTTTTTGGCTGACGCCGGCCATCTCCGATGAACAGTTCCTGTGGAGGGCGAGCCTCCCGGCGAGCCGTTTTTTGAGAGCACAACGAAGCGGCTCGGCTGGAGCCTCGCCCTCCAAAAAAAATGCCGGCTCTATCGAAGCTCTAGCCCACCGGCTCTGCGAAATCGAAGGCTTCGAATATCTGGAGTTGCGCGCCGGGTTCGCGCCACGCCTGCTCGGGCAGTCCGGCCTTCCAGCAGACTGTTTCCAATGTCTTTCGCGCATCCCACCCGTATTCCTGCGCGACTTTCGGCAGCAGCAGTCCGTGCCGGTAACCCTTCTGGATGATGATGCCGTGCCGTTGTGCGTCGAAATCCTCAACACGCGCCAGCGGCACCGGCGGCTCCAGAACGGAGATCTCCAGGCGTATCTGGGAAAGTTCGTCTGGCTCGACCGGCGGGAACCGCGGATCTTCAAGCGCCGAGGCGACTGCAGCGGAGATCAGGTTTTCCCAGAGTGGCCGCTCGAAATCCATTTTGCCGATGCAGCCGCGCAGTTCGCCCTGCTTCTTGATCGTCACGAACGCGCCGTGGGGCGCCCGCAACGCCTCGGTCAATTCCACTTTGGGGATCTCCATTTGCGCTTCACCGCGCACGGCTGCTTCGATGGCTTGCCGCGCCCAACGAAGCAACTTCAGTCGGTCCTCCAGCGTCAGCACGGGAGCAGTGTTCACGCCGGCATCCTAGCCTGAACGCTGGAAAAACTCCATCGGAGAAAGCGTGTTGGGATCGGCGCAGAAATCTTCCAGGCCGAGCGGCACGTCCTCGTCGCGCATCGGAAAATACCTGCCGCCCGCGGTCGCGCAGAGTTCTCCCTCCGCGTTGCGCAATTCGCCTTCGGTCACGCAAACTTTTTTCTTTTCGCCGACGAACCGCGCAACGAGCAGGTACGACCGGCCGACTTCGACTTTTTTCAGGTAACGGACGTTGAGTTCGACCGAGACATAAAACCGCTTCCGGATGTAGGCCGCCGCCCAGAACATTGCCTCATCCAGGGCGGTGGCAATGATGCCGCCGTGGATCATGCCCTTGTAACCGGCATGGTGCGGTTGGGGGTGAAAATCGGCCCGGATTTCGCCGTGCTCGGCCCGGAACTTCAGTTGAAGTCCATGCGGATTGCTTGCGCCGCAGACGAAGCAGGCGTGGGTGTATGGCAGAAGGATCGCACTCATCCGATCCACCGGGATGCCAGGCGGCCGAGCAGGTAAATCAGGAACCAGCATGGCAGCGCGAAGAGGAGGATGGCGGCCACGTTCGGCCAGAGCCACGGAATCAGAGAGGCCTGCATGGGGTAGAACGTGATCAGGAAGTAACAGGAGAAACGGGTGTGACCGAGGACCTCACAAAGAGCTTTGTCTCGCTTACGGAGGCCGAGCACGATGGCGAATACGCCCAGCCCGATGCAGCACGCCGTCACAATCCACGGCATCGTTTTGAAATGGAGAAAACTGACCTGCGACAGATGCATCGCCCAGCTTACACCGGCCCAGAGCATGACGAATCCGTTGCCCACGGCGTGATGGAATGAGATCTTGCTCTTGTACAATTCGCCAAGAAACAGCGTGGTGTAGACCGGCAAGATCGGCCAGGCCCGGCCAAGATTGTCAAAGGGCACGACCAACAGATGGATCAAGCGAGCGAGATACTCCGCCATGGACACGTTGTTTCCTCCTTGCGCCGTTCATAACACAGGCAGCCCCCGCAGGGCAAGCGCCCCGGTTGCCCAGCAGGGCCTGTCCTACAAGCCACTCGACGCCCGTCGCCGCCGTGCTATACTTCCCGTGTGATCCTCGAAATCGTCATCTATGGCCATCCGGTGCTGCGGCAAAAGGGCAAACGCGTCGACCGCGTCACGCCGGAGATTCGCCGGCTGGCCGAAGATATGATTGAAACCATGCACGCGGCCAACGGCGTCGGGCTCGCCGCCCAGCAGATTGGCCGCGCCATAAAGCTTACGGTGGTCGATGTCCGTGACACGGAGCGTCCATCGGAGATATTCGTCAACGGCACGGCGCAGGATTTCGCCGCCTGGATGCCGATGGTGCTGGTGAATCCGACGATCACGCATTCGAAAGGCGAGGCAGTGGGGACAGAAGGCTGCCTGAGCGTGCCCGACATCAGCGCGGAAATCAAACGCGCCGCGCGCATCACCGTGCACGCGCAGACGCTCGATGGGGTGTTGATCGCGTTTGATTGCACCGGTTTGCTGGCGCGGGCGACCCAGCACGAGATCGACCACCTCAACGGGATCCTGTTTGTCGACCGCATGGACGCGGCGACCCGGGTGAGTCTGTCGGGGAAACTGAAGAAGATGCAGAAGGAAACGCGCAGCCATCTGGACATACCCGGCAAGGCGAAGCGCGCCCTCGTCAAGATGTGATCCCCGGTTTCCTGGAATCAACGGAAGAGCCGACTCCCCCATCATCATGAATTTTCCGAGTACCGTCATCCATCTCTGCTCCAGCTTCAAGGGTTATGCCCAGATCCGCGATCAACCGGTCACTGCATCGATCAAATACCTGTTGAAGTTGATCACGCTTCTGGCTTTGGTGCTGGTGGCCAGTTTTGTGCCGTGGGCGATCACGGGTACCAACGAATTCGTCCAGCGATTCGACGCGAATCGTCCGTCGTTCTCCCTGCATGACGGCCGCATCGTCACCAGCGTGCCCCAACCGTTCGTCTGGGGTGACAACAACCTGCGCTTCGTGCTGGATACGACCGGCCAGGTGACCAAGCCCGATCCGGCCGCGCTGCGCGGGGTCCTGTTCATGGCCGACAGCTTCCTTTTCTGGGTCAAATCCACGAATGCCACCGAGGTGGCTCCCTACAGTCATTCCCAACAACTATCCGGTTTCCCGGACGGGCTTGTGGACGGCGGATACCTCCACCGGTTGATCCGGGCCAGCTTGTGGGCGTCACTTCCGATATCGTGGTTGGTGGTGGTTCTTGTCGGAACACTGTCCTGTCTGGTGCAGGCGTATTTGTTTTCGGTTGCAGCCTCCTTTCTCGAACGCGGCATGCCGTCGCGAATGCAGATGAACCAGTTGCTCAATATCGCCATTCATGCGGTCACGCCTGCGGCGATCCTCGTCACGGTCTACAAGGTCATGCAGTTGGAAGGCCTCGATCTCTGGCTGGTGTACCTGATTGCCTACGGCGTCTTCCTCATCGGGGCCGCCAACGCCTGCCGCGACCGTTCCCCCACCCCGGAATCACCATTCGACGATTCGATGTGAGGAACGCACAAACGTTGACGCCGTTCAAACTGCAAAGCTTTCTCCGCACGAACAGGTTTGCGTGGCATTCGGGTTGTGGATCTTGAATCCGCCGCCGATCATCGCGTCCTTGAAATCGACCTCCGACCCGCTCACGTACAACGCGCTCTTCACATCCACCAGCACACGGACGCCCGCTGTCTCGATGAGAATATCTTTCGGTGTCGGCGGATTCTTCTCGAAATCCATCTTGTACTCCAGCCCCGCGCAGCCGCCACCAACGATCTTGACGCGCAACGCGCCCTCGGCGCAACCGTCACGCTGCATCAACTGGCGCATCTTTCGCCCCGCCGGCTCGGTCAGTTTGATCAATTTCTCCGAACCGATGCGCGGTGCGGCTTGCGTTGGAGTTTCGGTGGTCATGGCCCGACTCACACTACCCAAGACTCAGCCCTCCTGCAACCTGCATTCGAGGAATGTGGCGCCAACCCGAATCTTTACGATCAATTGTAGGGCAACCGCTCCGGTTGCCGATCCAATAACGGCGGCAAGCGGGGCGCTTGCCCTACAACTCTCATCAGGATCGAAGGAATGACGCTCGGAGGAAAAGGCCCCCCCACTGGCGGACTTCGTCGTGGCCACCGTCCGGGAAGCTGGATCAAGCACTCAATTGATGAATAATGAGACGCGGACCCGGTGGAGTGTTTCGACCGAATCGCCTGTTCACCGCCGACCAGCACATTGTCCTCTACCCGGTCGGCCATCTGAAACAATCCAAGACCGGCGCCGTCAGTTCCGGGATTGTCGAAACTCTGGGGCAGTAATCTTCGGAGGCCAATTCGTTCCGAGGGCCATCCCGAAAGCTTTCGGGAGCGTGGCCGCCGTCCGTGAAGCTGGATCAACCACTCAATTGATGAATAAGGAGACGCGGCCCCGGAGCGGTTTTCGCGTTCTCTGATTCTGTCAGCTGGTTCACTGGGCGAATCACCCTGGTCTGCGTGGCAAGTAGTCGGCCAACAGGTATTCCGTGGCCATCATCAAGCAAAGCGATGCAAAACATGTGTCACGAATCTCCCAAATCTTTGGATCGACTTTGGTTGCCAACTCGTGACAGAAAATATGCCGAAGCTCAAATGTCCGCTCGATAAGTTTCACCGGATGAACGGTGTGGCGCTCGGTTGCCTCCTTGCACAGCGATTCAAAATTCTTCCTGTCTCGGAGTTCCTTGAGGAAGTCTCTTCCCGTCAATGTACTCATGTTCTTATCTATGTCTCCGAGCCCATTATGCGGCAATTGGTGAGCAATGAGTTCGCCAACATTCGTCTCGTTGCATTGAACTGCGAGCAATTCTTTCACGCCCAACCGAACGTCTTTAAAGGCAGTCGCATTGCCCGTATACGGATCCCCAGCATTGATGAGGTCCGCATAGACCATCTCGTAGTAGCCCTCCAAACAAGCGACCGCAGCTATCGGAAAATACCTTGCGACTTCCACTCGTACTTGAGGGCGGACCGAGAGACCCTTCGTAACGACGTTCAGAGCCCCAATGACGGAAAACATTCGACGCCCGTACTGTTGCCAGCGTCTCAGTGTCTTCAGATGTCGCTGCCTCTTCTTCAAAATCTCTAGTCGGATATCGCGACTCATGTGTAATGCGTTTCCAACCTCACGAATGCCGTTTTAGATAGCGAATGTTCTCACCCAACATCTCTCGCCAGTAATACGGCGCGTCCGGGCCTCTGGCCTGACACATTATGCAGAACTCGGTGTATCCGACTTCTGCGCAAATCCCGACAACAGCCCGGTGTAGTTGAGTTAGGATCGCTTCATCGTCCGTGTTCCAATCAAGAATCCCGCCCTGAAACTTCCGCCGCCACGATACGCGCCATTTGAGGGACTTCTCATACAAATCCTTGTCGAACACACTCGTGTGTGAAAGGTTAAGCAGGAAGAAACTCTGTTTACGCGTCATCATGTAACACTCCTCACGCAAGTCTTCCATCAATCTCGGGCCGTGGTCAACGACGTCCAACCACGAAGCAGACTTGGTCATCCCGCGCGAATACTCGGGATGTTCATTTGCCTTCCACTCTACATAATCCAATAACGTCTCCATTGGCGATACCGGCTTCAGCCGTCGGTGGTTACGCGCGGTAGACTCACTTGAACAATTCGGGCTTCAACGTCTTGGCCCGTTGGAGGGCTGCCGTTGCCTCTTGCTGGCGACCTGAGTTCCTGAGGCAAACGCCCAAGTTGTACCATGCTCCGGCGTCGTCAGGCCCGACCTTGATGGCTTGTCGGAAGGCGGCAATTGCATCATCCGTCCGGCTAATCTCGCCGTAGGCACATCCAAGATTATACCACGCTTCCGCAAAATCGGGTTTAATCTTGATGGCTTGGCGGTACGCGGCAATTGCGTCATCCGTCCGGTCAGATTTGGCGCAGGCACATCCAAGATTATGCCACGCTTCCGCATAATCAGGTTTGATCTTGATGGCTTGGCGGTACGCTGCAATCGCATCATCGATGCGTCCAGATTTTCCATGGACGACCCCGAGATCATACCACGCAGCAGCGTCGTCCGGCTTGAGCTTGATGGCTTGCGCGAACGCCGCAATCGCACTATCGCTGTGTCCGGACTTTCCATAGACGATCCCGAGATCATACCACGCAACAGCATAATCCGGCTTGAGCTTGATGGCTTGTCGGTACGCCGCAATCGCGTCATCGATGTGTCCGGACTTTCCATAATCGGCCCCGAGACAATACCACGTAGCGGCGTCGTCCGGCTTGAGCTTGATGGCTTGCGCGAACGCCGCAATCGCACTCTCGCTATGTCCGGACTTTCCATAGACAATCCCGAGATTGTACCACGCAACGTCGTCGTCGGGCTTGAGCTTGATCGCTTGCCGGATCGCTGCAACCGCGTCATCTGTGCGCCCCGACTGGCCATACGCGATGCCCAGATTGCACCATGCGCTTGTGTAGTCGGGCTTCAGTTTGATTGTTTGACGGTAGGCTGAAATTTCTTCTTCTATGCGCCCAGCTTTACCGTATGCTGCGCCCAATGAGAACCAAGAGGATGCGGTATCGGGCTTCAGGTTGGTGGCTTGCCGTAAGGCGTCTATGGCATCATTCACTCGACCGGTATCCCTATAGCAATCGCCAAGACCCTGCCATGACATTTGGTCGCCTGGATCGAGTTTGATGGCTCGCCGGTAAGCCGTAATCGCGTCTTCCTTGAATCCGAGGTCTTGGTATGATGACCCCAAAGCCCAATATGCGGCGCTGTTCTCAGGATACTTCTTCACAAGCGCTTCCGTCTGCTTCAGCTTCTCGATCTTGTCGCCGGCCGCTTCGGCTGCCCCGGCCGCGGGCCAACCCGGATCAGAGACTAACTTGAGTTCATCATTGATTGCACCGGTCGGATTGAGTGGCCCGACTGATGTAGCTTTCTCGGCTTTGGCCATCAGTCCACGTAGAATGTCGTTGGGCATTGCGAAGTTCAGTCCCTGTCCGGTGCGAATCAGCGATGTTGCCACGCCAATAACTTCTCCCTTGGAGCTTAACACAGGCGATCCACTGGAACCCGGAGAAATCGCGGCTGTAATCTGAAGCATCTTCATATCTCCCATTAACTCGCGCACCGCAGAAACGATTCCCTCTGACAACGTTTCCTCCCGACCGAGCGGGCTGCCGATGACGGCAATGCGTGTGCCCACTTCAACCGTCGCGTTGGTGGCGAGCGTCAGGAATGGCAGGTCCTTGCCTTTGAGTTTCAGCATAACGAGGTCGTTCTTGGGATCGTCTGTCAAAACGCCTTCGATGGGGAACAGGCCGCCGTTCTCAGCCTTGGCAACGGCACTGGCGGCGTTTTCGATGACGTGATGGTTCGTGATGAGTTTGCCGTCGCTGGAGACGAGGAAGCCGGTGCCGGTGGCGATTTCTTTGCCTTCGGCGTCGGAAACGACCAGCAGCATGACGGCCGGTCGCGCCTTCTTTGCGAGCGCCTTGAGATCAATCGTCTCGGTCTCGGCACGAACGTTGGTGGGAAATGCAGAGGAGAGAACAAAGACCATGACCAGCACGAGTTGCCGCGCAGGGCGTTTCATGGGCGGCAGGATAGGGCGGTGGGAGCAGAGGGTCAAGCTTGGGGGAGTGTCCTTGGAGAGTTTGGTTTCTGCCATGCCGCTTTTATGTGGGGCGGCAACCGCGGCTCGCCGGGAGGCTCGCCCTCCAGGAATTCGTCTTCATTCGCGCTTGAAGCCGGTCGTTTTCTTTGCGCCCTCTTGCGCGCCTTCTTGCGGCCAACTGCCTCGTTCCGACACAATCGGCCAGGGCGATTGCATTTTGATTTTTCTGGGGGGGGGTACGATGGGAATTTGTTGTAAGTGGGCCGGGTAGACCGGGTTACGGCAGATATTTTTTGATTCCGGTTTTGTCCGATTTGTGGTTGAA
>Ga0182027_10001494_pt1 | contig 39070 bp, 36 predicted proteins | sample 712E1DmetaG_FD_121300 | JGI IMG/M metagenome (GOLD analysis project Ga0182027, IMG submission 121300) | Permafrost microbial communities from Stordalen Mire, Sweden - 712E1D metaG (Illumina Assembly) | ecosystem: Environmental > Terrestrial > Soil > Wetlands > Permafrost | place: Sweden...
CCTGACTCCAAGGCAGTTATGGCAGCCTTCTTGAAGAAGAGCACCGACATCCAGGGCGTGTTTGCCCACAATGACGAGGAAGCCATTGGCGCCATCCAGGCGATCACGGAAGCCGGCCTCGTTCCAGGCAAGGATATCCAGGTTATCGGTTTCGATGCAACAGCTGATGGTTTCAAATATTTGATCTCCGGCCAGATGGGTGCTGACATCGAGTGCAACCCACTGCTCGCTCCGCAGGTCTACGATGCTGCCGTGAAAGCTATGAACGGCGACACCACCGTGCCGACTTGGGTTCCTTCAAAGGAAGGCGAATTCTTCGCCGCCCAGGGCGCTGCTGCCTTGCAGGCAATTCTTGCGACCCGCAAATACTAAAATTCAAGGGAATAATGAACCTTCCCAAGAGTCGTTTGTACTAGAATTAGAATTGTAGGGAAAAGGAGGGGCGGCATAAAACCGCTCCTCCCTCCCCCCACCTATGATTGCAAATTGTTATTGATTTCGAGGTGATTTATGGTAAAGACTGACAACACTATCTTGACCGCGGAAGGCATCTACAAATCCTTTCCTGGTGTGCAAGCGCTTGAAAACGTGGACTTTAACCTCAATAAAGGAGAAATCCATGCCCTGGTAGGGGAAAATGGTGCTGGCAAGTCCACACTGATCAAAGCGTTGACCGGTGTCGAGAGACCGGATAAAGGTGCCATCAATTTTGATGGTAAGGAAGTCTCTATTAAATCGCCTCAACATGCTCAGGAAATGGGCATCAGTACGGTTTATCAGGAAACCAATCTTTGCCCTAATTTAACAATAGCTGAAAATATTCTGATCGGTCGGGAACCAATGAAATGGGGGAGTATTGATTGGAAAACCATGAACAGCCAGGCAAAAGACATTCTCCTGGGATTGGATATCGATCTTGATGTAACACAAACGTTGGGTTCATGTTCGGTTGCCATCCAGCAGATGGCGGCAATTGCACGGGCACTTGAGATAACGTCTGCGAAGATCCTGATCCTGGACGAACCAACCTCCAGCCTTTCCATCCATGAAACTCAACAACTTTTTGGCGTGATGAAAAAATTGAAGAGCGAGGGAATGGCTATCATCTTCATCACCCATTTTCTGGACCAGGTTTATGAGGTTGCAGACAGGATTACCGTACTCAGAAACGGGAAATTGGTTGGCACTTATGCCCCCTCAGAATTGTCCCACCTCGAATTGATCACGAAAATGATCGGCCGAACCCTGGATGAGCTTGATGACATGACAAAACTCAAGCTTGAAAGCAGCCACCACATAAAAAAGGAAGATCTGCTCGAGACAAAAGGACTCGGCCGTGCAGGTTCCATTGAACCATTTGATCTGACATTGCATGCAGGCGAAGTTGTTGGGATAGCCGGCTTGCTTGGTTCAGGTCGTACGGAGATAGCTGAGCTATTATTCGGTATCGAAAAACCGGATAGTGGTTCGATCAATATGGATGGAAAAACGGTCCGGAATTACTCCCCGATCGATTCGATTGATCGCGGTGTGGCGCTCTGCCCGGAGGACCGGAAAGTCGAAGGGATCGTATCAGACTTAACGGTCAGAGAAAATATCATCCTGGCTATGCAGGCCAGCCTGGGCTGGTTCAAGCGGCTGAGTTCTGCTGAACAATATGAGATTGCGGATAAGTATATTAAACTGCTGAATATCAGTACTCCCTCAGCCGATCAACCGGTAAAAAATCTAAGCGGCGGCAACCAACAAAAGGTGATCCTCGCTCGCTGGCTAGCGACGAACCCGCGGCTCCTCATTCTGGATGAGCCCACCCGTGGAATTGATGTGGGGACAAAGGCCGAAATCCAAAAACTCGTGCTATCGTTGGCGGAGGAAGGCAAATCTTGCGTGTTCATTTCCTCTGAATTGGATGAAGTGTTGCGCACCAGCCACAGAATTGTAGTCCTGCGTAATAAAGAGAAGGTAACCGAATTTAGCGGTGAAGTAGGCGAACGTAAAATAATGCAAGCAATCGCTGGGAGTGAAAAATCATGAAACAGTCTAAATCCTTTTTCGATTTGAGGAAGATCACGGAGAGCAAGATCTTCTATCCGACTGTCGCCTTATTTCTTATTCTGCTCTTTGACCTTATCATTATTCCTGGATTTTTTCACCTTGAGATCAAAGAAGGTCATCTGTACGGCAATCTGATCGATATACTGCGAAATAGTGCGCCGACCATAGTGCTGGCCATGGGCATGACACTGGTTATTGCCACCGGCGGGGTGGACCTTTCGGTGGGTGCCGTTATGGCAATAGCGGCCTCGACGGCCTGCATTATGCTGAACCCGAACCTGATCGGACTTAAATTGGCAGATGTAACGAAAGAAGCCGATCCCACTTACAGCGCTTCACCGTTGTTATTGGTTTTCCTCGTACCCCTGATCATTGCCGGTATCTGTGGTCTGTGGAATGGGATCCTGGTTGCATACGGAAGAATTGAACCGATGGTCGCCACGCTGATCCTGATGATTGCCGGTCGTGGAATTGCCCAGCTGGTCACGAACGCCATCAAGATCATCATCTACAATAACACGTTTCTTGAGATCGGAAATGGATGGGTTTTCCTGTTACCTTTTGCTTTATATATCGCGGCTTTTGTGTTCGCGATTGCCTGGTTTATCACACGCAGGACATCCCTTGGATTGTTCATCGAGTCGGTAGGCATCAATTCCCGCTCCAGTTTTTTTAGCGGAATTGACGAAAAGAAGATTAAATTGTTCGCTTATGTGTTTTGCGGTATTTGCGCGGGGATAGCAGGATTGATCGCCGTCTCGAGTATCAGAACGTCGGATGCCAATGAGGTCGGCTTGTACTTCGAACTGGACGCCATTTTAGCAGTCATCATTGGTGGGACCTTACTTGGGGCGGGCGGGCGATTCTCTTTGTTTGCCAGCGCCATCGGCGCACTGGTCATTCAGGCTACGACCACTTCCACCTTAGCGCTCGGTGTTCCGGCGAGTGCGATCATAGCCGTCAAAGCCGTGGTAGTCATTGTGGTAATCATCCTGTACTCACGACAAGTACAGGACTTTGTCCGAAAAATTGTTGGGCAAACCAAGCCAATGGAGTCTAAATCATGATGCAGAACTTAAACGCCAATTTATATAAAAATCGTAGATTCCTTCCGGTTGCAGCGACAATTGTGCTATTTGTCATCGCTTACGCTTTAGGTGCTTTTTTTTACACGGGCATGCGCGAAGTACACACTTTTCTCACCTTATTCATCACCTCTCCTTTCCTCTTGCTCAGCGCAATTGGAGAGACATTTGTAATTATCTCAGGCGGAATCGACCTTTCGGTGAGCGGCATGATCGCGCTGACATCCACAGCGTCAGCCGCCCTGCTCCGGGCAGGATGGAATCCTTGGGTGGTCATGCCCCTTATGGTGGCTATGGGGGCTGTCATAGGCACCATTTTGGGCGTTCTCATCACTTATATGAAGGTACAGCCTTTTATCGCCACCCTAGCGGGCATGTGGTTTACGCGAGGTATCTGTTATATCATCAGCGATGCTGAAATACGCATCTATGATCCGGTTTACAAACTTCTGTCGGGGACAAAACTCTTAATCCCGGGATTAAGCGATCCCGTCACAAAAAAAGGCGATTATGTCACAATCCTTGTCGTGTTCAGTTTAATTATCTTTGCTATAGCAATCTACATTGCTCATTATACAAAGTTTGGCCGCACAGTGTATTCCATAGGTGGGAACAATGGAGCCAATGAACAATCTGCCAGATTGATGGGCCTGCCGGTTGACAGGACCAAAGTGCTGGTATACACATTTAGCGGAGTTTGTTCGGCTCTGGCAGGCATTGTATACAGCATTTATGTAGGATCCGGGCACGGATCTCATGCATCCAATGGTTATGAAATGATCGTCATCGCCTCGGTCGTAATAGGCGGTACAGTGTTGACCGGTGGCGTAGGGTATGTATTCGGTAGCCTGTTTGGAGTACTCGTTACCGGTCTGATCCAAACCCTGATTCAATTCAATGGGACTCTGAGTTCCTGGTGGGCGAGTATTGCCATCGGTGCGCTTACTCTCGTCTTCATCGGTATCCAGAGCCTTTTGGTCAACCTCAATACCGGTAAAAGCGGTGGTTTGAAGTCGCCAGCTACCGTCGAAGCACGCAGGCGGCAGCTGCTGTCATTCGGCATCGGAGCAGTCGTCGTCGTGGTGCTGGCTCTTCTGGTGGTACCCTTTATCCAGAACGCCATTAACAAATCAGCCGAGACGTCCACATCGATATCCACAAGATGCCAACGTCAGCCCTTCCGGCCGGACCAGGCCGCAAGTCTCATAAAAGACGGGGCGGTGATTGCTTACGAGCGTAATGGTGGACAGAAATGCGTCGATGAGCTGTATGCCATTTATCCGGACGGGCGAATCACAGGTGATAATGGCACACAAAAAATTGAAAAGCAGGTGACAACCGCCGAAGTGGATAAATTGCTTTTAGATATTGACAACTATGGGTGGTTTACAGACAATATGTATACGACATCGCATAATCCCTGCGAGGCTTGCTACACTTATTTTACAACTGTCTCCTATAAAGGCCAGCAGAAAACTGTAGAAGCCGTAGACGGCGGAACCGATGCTCCCCCCGAATATTTTTACATAACCGGTGATTTCACAGTGCTCATTCCTGGTTTTGCCCCGGCCCCATAATCGATCTAAAAACCGAGGGCTTAATAAGCTCTCGGTTGACCTTAAATTATTTTGCATTACGTTTTTGTGGAGAGGAAAGTGCAATGAGGACTAAAAAGAACATACTTATGTTATTAGTAAGCGCAGCACTTCTCTTTGCCTGTGCCTACATCGTTACACCGGCGCCGGATGTTACACCGACGTCCGTCTCGGCCAAAGGCTGGAAAGGTATCGTGACGAATGTTGGCAAGAATGATGCCGGAGACTTGCATATTGATATTACCCTTCGCAACGAGACAGCTGATTGGAGTATGATGCAGGCTGCAGAAGGGAAACCGGCAGTGCTCAAGGCCAGCGATGGCAAAACAACAAACTGTGATACGGTTTTTGTAAGCTCCGGTGGCAACCGTCTCGCTCCGGGTTTTCAGATGAGAGGCTATACGGGAGGGACGAAAACTGCACCAAAAACCCAGCTTCTTTATGTGGAATGCAAGGGTGCTACAGCCACTCCCGGGTCCAAACTTATCATTGATTATGATTATGTTAATGGTCCGTTCTATTATTACGTAGCAGCGAAGCCAACGAGTGCAAATATGGAAATAAATCTGGACAATGTCTCCAAGGACTTAAAGTATCCAATCGGCGATCCCGTCCCGGGTCTGATCGTTAAACCGGATGCAGGTATACAAGCTATTAACAATTGTGTTCTCACACTCCCAGATACACAGCGAACAGACACAGGGCTGGAATTCTCATGGCAAACCCAAAACCCGGGTGCCTATCCTACCTATGTTCACATTGGAAACCCGCCTGTTATAGGCGACGATGGTATCGTCTACGGTTTCTATGAGAGCCCGGATCTCGCCGATGCACCCATAACCCCAGCGGGTGATAAAGCGGAATGGAAAACTGATGTTATTGTTCCGAATACCGCTAAAGGCTTATATATCATGGTCAGTGTCGAATCAAAACAGGAACGATTCTTTGTAAGCCATGTCATTGATATAACAGATAAATAGCCTTGCCGACAAGATTCAAAAGCGATAGCTTCTTCACGGAAGAAGCTAAATAATTTATCTATGTAACAAATAACTGGAGTTGTTTTATCATGCTTGAAACTTTGCGTGAGCAGCTTTACCAACTTCACCTTGAGTTACCGAAGAATAATCTGGTAGCTTGGACCGGCGGTAACGTAAGTGCACGTGATCCGGAAAGCGGGTATGTACTCATCAAACCCTCTGGCCTCCGCTATGAACAAATGCGCCCAGAGCATATGGTAATTGTTGATCTGGATGGTAAGATAATCGAGGGTAATCTTAAACCCTCATCGGACACTGCCAGCCACCTGTATATCTATCGCCGTAGGTCAGATGTGGGCGGAATTGTCCATACCCACTCCGCCTATGCAACCGCTTTCGCGGCAGTGAACAAGCCTATTCCTGTCTACCTGACAGCACAGGCGGATGAATTCGGCGGTCCCATACCCTGCGGTGGCTTTGCCCTCATCGGGGGCGAGCAGATTGGCAAGGTTGTTATTGAGTCTATCGGGAGTTCCCCTGCGATATTGCTAAAAAATCACGGTGTATTTACCATCGGCGCAGACGCCGAGAGTGCGGTCAAAGCAGCAGTGATGGTTGAAGATGTGGCACGTACAACCTGGTTGGCATTACAACTCGGTCAACCGGATGAAATCAAAGCTGATGATCTCGCCAAACTTCACAACCGTTATACAAAGGAATACGGCCAAAAGACATAAAACCGGTGCGTTCAGCGGTCATTGATGTTCAATTAGATTTTCTAATAATTTAATTAATTTTACCGCTATCTTCTCGCGGCTGAAGTTTTCCTTTAAATATTTCCTTCCGTTCATGCCCATCTCTCGGCATTTGGCTGGATTGCTGGCCAATAAGTAAATAGCATTTGCCATGGCTTTTGCATTCCCCGGCTCTGAGAACACACCACACTTTGCTGTTTCAATGACCTGGCGTATCACACCATCGATTACCAGGATAACCGGTTTTCCAGCAGCCATATAATCGAAGACTTTATTCGGGTACGTAGTTTTATATTCATCCAGTGGTTTCAAGATGGCAATGCATGCATCTGTACCGGCGAGTACTCTGGACATCTCATTCTTTGGTACGGAAGGCAAGAAAATAACCTTGTTCAAACCCATCGTTACCGCGCGCTTCTGCAGTGCTATTTTTTCTTTGCCATCACCCAGGAACACAATTTGAATTTGTCGGTTTAGGGTCGGAGACTCAAGAGCAGAGGTTGTCTGAATTTGTATTAATTTGGCTGCATCGAGAACAACATCCAGATCATTGGACATGCCATGTGCACCCGCATACAATGCAACAAACTTATCGTCGAGGCCATGGGCATGGCGAAACGCTGCCCCATCATCAGCAGGATTGAACATCTCAGGATCTGCCCCATTCGGTATCAATTCTATCTGTCTGCCTCCCCGATTCTTAACCGAGTCTATAAAGCCTGGGCTATTTACGATGATTTGATCAGCATGGCGATATAAAAACCGTTCGAGCCATTCGGAGAGCCAAATAATTACGGGGTTTTTCAAAATACCGATTGCGATCGCGAATTCCGGCCAAAGATCTCGTACTTCAAAAAGAAACTTAGCTCCCTTTAGCCGAGCTAAAATCCAAGCGGTTGCCCCTTGGAAAATAGGAGGTGATGTGCCCCATACAATATCAACATTTTGCACGCCAAAGCCGATCCAAAAGGAGGAAAACATAAACGAAAAAAAGGCGATAATTCGATGGTAAAACGACTTGTGATGGGCAGCATAGACATTGGCTCGTAAGATCGTGACCCCATTTTCACTAACCAGTATCTGCTCCGTACCTGTTATTTTCTGACCGGTTATATAACTCACGGGACTGGCGATTACTGTAACCTGATGTCCACGTGCAGCAAGTAAACGTGCAAACTCGTAATGACGTGTACCGCCGGGTTCATTATAGGAGGCAAAGGCTTGATGGATGATGAGGATATGCATAATATCATTATGTCTTTTCAAGCGATAATCAGAAACTTCTTCCTTAAATCTTATTCCTAGATTATTTACTTGGCACCACCGAGCAATTAGTAATGGGGTTCTAAAGGATGTTTTAGGTTAATAGATAACTCTTTATTTGGGAAAAATAAACTCACTTACTAAAGAAAAATTTTTTGATGAAATTACTTCCAGAGTTAGGAATAAAGCAGGTATTTTTTGACCGTAGGTTGGTGAGAACCATCCTTCAAAGGGAAGCGGCTCATATTTTCCATAAATTAGATTACCGGCACGAACTATGATAAGTTGTGCGTCATTACTAGAGAGATGCAAATCGGGTGTGATGCGAAGTGTCACCCATCCATAAGGCGACTTTACCCGAACCCCATATCCCAATTTCAGGTTTTCCAATTCCCAGTCCCCATCCATCAAAAGCCAGTGTAACCGGAAGACATGTTCACCTGGTCTCGTATATACCAAATTATCTTTTATCTCCCAGCGCTCGTCGGTGAAGACCGTCGCTACGCGTTCATGTCGAATACCTAACCCGTGATAACCTTTATGATAGGAAAGAATTCGCCCAAGAATTTTTTCATCTGATTCCAACACGTTTTTTGAGTAAGCAGGAAACCAATCAAGAGTTAGAAAGCGGCCGCCGCGCGTCATTTGATCGCGTCCATCAACTGTGACAGTATTGTGTACATGCGTCGATACAAGCGGATTGTTCCATGGTACTGCACCGTTATAAAGATAGGTTCCCGGGTCCTGTGCGATGTTTATACCGCGCCACCATAGGTCGAAATGCAGTTGATCCATGTGTGATAGACGAGACTTAAAGCGAGAAGCCCGAAGATACCCCCAGGAGTTTTTAGCACGCAGATGATCTGTCAAATACGCATCTGAATCGGCGGTTCGTGAGGACGGCGATAAACCTAGCCACAATGACATCTCGTCCCATCCTCCCGGTGTCAATCCTGTCCGCAAGAAAGCACGTGCTGCAGCCTGAACCGTCGGGCGGAAGTCATTATACGGTGACACGCTTAAGGGTAATAATAATGCGCCATCATTGGCTCCTAAATTCGGTGCGCGGCCAGTTGTAGGATCGATCATGGAAAAAAGCCAGTGCGAGGTTCGAATCACTGCTTCATAAGTCGCTGCCGGCCATCTTTCGCTCTTTGCACGCAGAATCATATCCACCCACAAGACTGTTTGGAGCATGAGACGATGGTAATTGGAGCTGTGCTGAATATACTCTCCGTATGAGCTGATTTGATGTTGAAGCCCTCGATTAAGCCATGACCAACCTAGCTCACTCCATTTGGTTATGTTTAGTGTGATACCTGCTGTAAAGAGCGCCGCAGCTTCAAGCAAAAGATGATTATTATTCTGTGATCGTGCATATACGAGAGTTGGTGGAATGCGCGCGGCATGAATCGCAATAGATTGAATAAGTCTGGAGCGTCGATCAATGTTCGAAGCTCTAGCACCTTCAAAAACCTGTGCAGCCCACACGAATGCCATCAATCGGATAGCAACTTCCTGCCCATTCATCCAATGCGGACCCAGGTAGGCGGGATTGCCATCCGAAAAACACTCAAAATATTTCCAGAAAGCTTCGGCATATTTCTCTTTACCACTAACGTAATAGGCGCGTCCCAAAATAAACGCCCAACCGAAGCGCCCGGGTTCCCATAAAAACTTTATATCTGTAAATTTGGATTGGTTAGGTTTGGAAAATGGGAGTGGGGATTTCCCAGCTTCGTAATCTGTCCAATGTTTGAGGGGTTCTTCGAATGTAAGCTGTAAAGGCAATGATATCCCGCCAAAGAGCCTGACTCTGCCTGCGATGATCTCGTCGGCTTCTTTCAGGAGGTCGGTTTTATCCTCTCTTCTTAAGACTTTCAATAATTCCGAACGAGGGGGAAAAGAAAATAAAGGCGTGAAATTAGACAATTCGATATTGGTATAGCGAAGGTCAAGTTTTGATATTCGCTTGTAATGGCCTGTCCATAACCCGAATTTATACAACGCATTTAGAGACAGGGGTTCGATTCCGAGCTGGAAGAGGGATTTAATGGCTATTGAGAATTTAGTGTTCGTAAGAGGCAAAACCGAAGACCTCATAAAATTCACTATATGCGAACTTCGCGTGAGTTTCTCAAGGAATCATTTACCGCGAACATAGCCTCCGTTACAGAGATCAATTGCTCGTATGAGATCGGTGGCCCGCTACCATCACGGATTGACTTAGCAAAGGCAATCCACTCATTTTTCCAACCTTTATCCTGTGCACCTTTGATTTTCCTGCGATTGCCATCTTCGATCAACTCTAACGTACGGAAATCATCCAATACCGCGATTTTGCCGCCGCAAAATACTTCAACATGTTCTTTCGAAAAAGATTTGTTACCATTTGAAAGATAATCTACCACCCCCAGCGAACCATCGGGAAAAGCGAAGGTCATGGAGACATTATCCTCACAGTATTTACCGGAATCAGGTAAAGCATGGGCTGTAACTGAAACTGCCAGCGCGCCGACCAGAAATGTAATGAAATCCACAAAGTGACAGGCTTCACCGACAATTCGTCCACCGCCGATATTTGGATCTTGAGTCCAATGATTGGATGGCAGGTAACCCGCGTTTACGCGGTAATAGACGTGCATTGCTTCTGTACGATCTGAAAAGAAAGAAGAAAGTTGTTGAGCCAGGGATGAAAAACGACGGTTAAAACCAACTGTCAAGATACAGTTATGAGGTTTCAGTAACTGCTTCTTAACAACCGATAACTGATCAACGTTGATCGCAAGCGGCTTTTCAACAAAAATATTCTTTCCTGCGATCAATCCCTTAACTATCAGTTCCGCGTGTATATCATGCCGTGTCAAAATCGCTATGGTATTGATGTTTGGATCGTTTATGATCTCATCATCGGATGAAGTGGCATATTTAAAGCCAAATTTTTTGCCTGAGTGTTGGGCGTGCAGACCTCCTGCCGAACCAATGCCCAATAATCTAACATCATCGATATTCTTGATGACAGGAAGCAAGGTTGCATTCGCATAGAGTCCGGCGCCGAGAACGCCAAGCGTGATCTCGTTTGACGGATTAATGCTTTGGTGACCGAACCTTATTGTTTTAGAATCTTTCAGCTTTCCAACAGAATCTGGATAGGTAATAAGCACTCCCAGGAACGGTTGTTTCTTTTTACCGGTTATGACTTCGTATGCCTGTGTGGCTTTTTCGATTGGAAAACGATGTGTGATGAGCGGTTTGACATTCAGCCTGCTGGTAGCCATCAATTCAACAACAGCCCCAATATTGCGGCCTTCCGTCCAGCGTACATAACCGATAGGATAATCCTTCCCTTCTTCTTCGTAGGACGAGTCATATCGACCTGGGCCATATGAACGAGAGTTGATGAACGAGAGTTCTTTTTCATAATAAATCTTGCGTGGAATATTGAGACCTACCGCGCCTATAGCGACAACCCGCCCCCTGTCCCTTGCGATGGACGCAGCAAGTTCAACAGGATCATTGGATGATGTGTCGGCACAAATTAGTACAACATCGAATCCGCAGTTAGCTGTGAAGGCCGCAGACGAAGTAACGGCTTTCGAACGCGCAACTGCCTGCAAACGAAGTGAAGGGGCGAGAGCGATCCGCTTCGGGTCAATGTCAATGCTCAAGACGCCGCATCCGGCGGCAGAAGCAATCTGAGCCGTCAAAAATCCCAATAAACCCAAACCAATAATAGCTACGCGCTCGCCCACTTGCGGCCTGGCCAATCGAAAACCATGCATGGCTATCGCACCCAATGTGGCAAAGGCTGCCGATTCAAAATCTACATTATGTGGAATCGGCGTTAATAAATTGCATGGCACAACGACGTATTCGGCGTGTACCGCATAGCCACCGCCTGCACAAGCCACGCGCTGGCCAACCTTAAAACCCTGCATTTTGGGGCCAAGCGCAACGATCGTTCCCGCCGATGAATAACCAAGCGCCATTGGCTGATCAAGACGGTTTAGTGCGGATTTCACCGTGCTAACAAAACCTTCTCGACGGGCTTTATCTAGAACCTGTTTTACAAGATCGGGGCGTGACTTTGCCTTCCCAAGAAGGGATTTCTCGGCAAATTCGACAACCATTCGCTCCGTACCTGCTGAGACCAGGCTGGCTGCGGTTTTGACGAGCGCCATTCCGTCCTGCACGGTTGGGATGGGGATTTCTTCCACGACAGTCTTTCCATCGCTGAGATTTTGAAGGAGTTGTTTCATTTTGGTGTTCGAAGTTTTAGGATCGGGATGCGCTATAAATTGATCGAGGAAGAATTCCTGATTCACGATACCCGCTAAATGAGTATACCTTAACTCACAATGTTATAATTTGAATGATTAAACCCCTTTAAGGAGTTTGCTTTGGGTGATCTTCGTGTTCAGAAATTTGCAAAAATTCTGGTTGAGCATTCGACTCACGTAGTACCAGGTGATCGCATATTAATAGAATCTACTACTGCGGCTGAACCGCTGGTGCGTGAACTCTTTATTCAGATTCTGGAGAAAGGCGGGATTCCCCATCCCATGATTGCTTTGCCCGGGATGATGCCTTTCAGCCAGGATGAATTATATCTCACGTATGCAAAAGATTCTCAGCTTGACTTCGTGCCGACCTTCTATAAGGCGGCTTACGATCAATTTGAAGGCCGCATTCGTATACATTCTGCAACCAATACCCGAGGAACAACGAACATTAACCCGGAAAAATCCCAGCGCCGCGGTAAAGCATTAAGCTCGATCACGGAAGCCCAAATGCGACGCGGTGCAGAGGGGAAGTTCAAGTGGGTTACAACGCTCTACCCTACTGATGGTTATGCCCAAGATGCCAGTATGAGCTTAAAGGAATATGAGGACTTTGTGTTTAACGCAGTCCACGCGTATGAAGATGACCCCATCGCTTATTGGAACAGCACCGCCACGGCACAAAAGCAGGCTATCGACTTTCTATCAGACAAAAGCCAGGTCGTCCTCCATGGTCCAAATGTAGATTTGACTCTTTCGATAAAAGGACGAAACTTCCAGAATTCCATCGGCATATTCAATATGCCCGATGGAGAAATCTTCACCAGCCCAGTTGAGGAATCGGTAAATGGGTGGGTAAAGTTTTCTTACCCGGCCATCTATGGTGGGGTAGCCGTCGAAGGTGCAGAGCTCATATTCAGCAATGGACGCGTGGAGACCGCCAAAGCCGAAAAAAATCAGGAATATTTGTTAAAAATGCTAGAAATTGATTCGGGTTCTCGTTATCTTGGTGAGTTCGCCATTGGTACGAATCAGGATATTACACGCTTCACCGGAAATATCCTCTTTGATGAAAAGATTGGCGGCTCATTCCACATGGCGCTTGGCTCAGGTTATCCCGAAACCGGCTCCAAGAATAAGTCTGCGATACACTGGGATATGATTTGTGACTTACGTCAAGATTCAGAGATCCTAATCGATAGCCAACCCTTTTATAAAAATGGTCAATTTGTCTTCAAAAAATAGGTCGAATGATTATTGGTTGAATTAATAAAAAAGGTAAAGTTCGAAACGACACTCATTCTAATTTTATAACTCAGTAAAATCCCACAGAACTATCAATTTTCCTTGCATATTCATCAATTCCGCCTGCAACGCTGAAGATATTCTTCCAGCCTTGTGAAGCAAGCCATTTTGTAACGTCTGCGCTACGGACGCCATGATGACACAGAACGAAAATCTTCGCTTGATGTGATTTTGCTGACTCTGACAAAACTTTTATCCCTTCGTCTGCCAGCCGGCTCATTGGCAAAACCTCAAGTCGATAATCTATTATCTTTGCCAGATCCAATTCCCAGATCTCACGGATGTCGAGCAGGATGAAATGATCTCCCGATTGAAACTTAGTTGCTAATTCTTCAACAGAAATTTCACGGACGGAATTTGTGAACATTATTTATATAAATTCCTAAATAGATGAAAAATATGATTATTACCGGGAGCATAACAATTCATTATGCCCTCCAAAACCCGCGTCTGATAGGTCTTACGTCTTCAGACGTCATGAACGCCTCTTCATCGGTCATATGGACAATTTGCCTAGCATGAGCTAGGTCTTTTCGCAACACGCTGGCACTCAATATGCGTACAGTTCCATCTTTGCCCCGTGCAGAGATTTCGGTCACGCCATAACCAGCTTCCCGCAATGCTTTGGCCAATTTCACGCCATGCCGCTGGCTGATAATCTCCAGGTGGATATGTCCGATTGCAAGGCGTTCTTCCACGATCATACCGAGCAGATTACCAGTGGCAAAACCTGCCGCGTAACCGAGCACCGTAAGCGGATTACTTATATTCGACAACACTTTAGTGATCGCAATGACATATACCGCTGATTGAAAAAAACCCAAAGTCCAGACCAGTGCTTTACGTCCACGCATCACGAACAGCATTCGCAACGTATCAAGCGACATGTCGGTGATTCGCAAGCAGAAGATCGTTAACGCGCCCAACCAGGCGGAGGGAGAAAGGAGAAAATCAAACATGGTCATTACAATGCAGGAATATACAACCTTTCCACATATTCTTTTACCATCCGCCGCGTACTGAATTGTGGAATGATGGTTTTTAATGATACTTTCATATGGGCAATCCAGGCGCGTGATATCTCTTTAGAATCACGATCGTAATAAAGTGGGATGATCTCATTCTCTAAGATGTTATACAGGTTATCGGCATCCTTTTCGTCCTGTGCCGGAGAATTATCGCTATCAATATCCTCTCCTATAGCCCACCCATTCTTTCCGTTATAGACTTCGCGCCACCAGCCATCCTGCACGGAAAAATTAAGCGCTCCATTGATTGCCGCTTTCATGCCCGATGTACCACTGGCTTCCATCGGTCGGCGGGGGGTATTCAGCCAGACGTCCACCCCTTGTACCAAATAACGAGCAAGATTCATATCGTAATCTTCCAGAAATACCAGTCGCCCGCTCATTTCAGCGCGCTTGACCTGGCGATAAACCTCCTGAATGATCTGCTTGCCGGGTTCGTCTGCAGGATGCGCTTTACCTGCAAAAATAATCTGCACAGGCATATTCGGGCGGTTAATTATGCCAAGCAATCGATCAACATCAGAAATGATTAAGCTGGCTCGCTTATAAGTGGCAAACCGTCGGGCAAACCCTATTGTCAATGCGTAAGGATTGATGAGGATACCTGAAGAAACCACCTGAACAGGATGATATCCACCCGCCGTCCATCGGTCTCGCACACGCTCGCGCATATAAAAAGCAAGTTTACGCTTTTGGTGAGTGCGAACTGCCCATAATTCTTCATCAGGGATATTATCCAATTTGGTCCAAAGTTCTGGTTCGTCAAGGTGATCGAGCCAGTCTGCACCAAGGTAATTATCAAATAGGTTGCGTAAACGGCGCGCCATCCAATTAGTAGTATGAACACCATTGGTCACATGGGTGATGGGCACATCTTTTTCTTCCCGATCTGGCCACAGGAAATGCCACATTTTGCGGGCAACCTGACCGTGCAATTCAGAAACGCCATTACGTCCATTCGAGTTGCGCAAAGCTAGTATCCCCATACTAAAGGTTTCTCCAGATGGCATTTGATGGCGGGCGATATTGAAGAACTCTTCACGTCCCAATTTGAGCTGCGGCCAAAATGCGGATAGATATTTTTCAACCAGCAACAGCGGAAACTCATCGTTGCCTGCAGCGACTGGTGTATGGGTCGTAAAGATATTCTGATGTCTTGTTTTTTCAATGGCCTGGTCAAAGGTATGCCCGGCTTCCACGAGTTCGCGTGCTCTTTCAAGGATTAGGAAGGCGGCATGACCCTCGTTCATGTGCCAGACAGAAGGGTTATACCCCAAGGCGCGCAGAGCGCGTACACCCCCTATACCCAGCAGCATTTCCTGCATGATACGGCGGTCGGGATCGGGAAAATAGAGACGTGCAGTCAATTTTTTATCTTCATCGGAATTGGAATTCACATTTGAATCAAGCAAATAGAGGGGGACACGGCCAACACGCACTTCCCAAATTTGAAGTGACACGACACGGTTAGGAAATTCAACTTCCACCGTCATTCGTCCACCATCTTCCATGGTCACAGGCAAAACAGGCAGGTCGTCGTATTTCAACAGATTGTTAATCGATTCCTGCCAGCCATCTTCACTTATCCGTTGAGAAAAATAACCTTCCGCATACATGAGACCCATGCCGACCAAAGGCAAACCCAGGTCGCTGGCTTCTTTAAGGTGATCTCCTGCCAGTACGCCCAAGCCGCCCGAATATATCGGAAGTGTTTCATGCAAACCAAACTCCATCGAGTAATAGGCAATCGGACGATTGATCAATTCCGGATGAGTTCGCACTGCCCAAGGTTCGTTAGACGACAAATACGAATCAAAATTTGCAAAGATACGATCATAAATTGCGAGATAGTCCTGATCCCGGGCCGCCTGGTTGAGTCGCGCTCGTCCAATCTCACGGAGAAAACGAATCGGGTTGTGGCCTAGACTTTCCCAAAGGTCATAATCGAGCCGGCCTATAGCACGTGTCGCTTCGGGATGCCAGGTCCACCATAAGTTATAAACGAATTCGCTTAGGCGACTTAGTCGATTTGGTAAATTAAATGGTGTCGGTAACTTCGTTCGAAACATTTCCATAGCCGCAGAATCATACCACAGGCTTTTGTACTACAATGGAGATATGCCAAAAGTTCAACTATTTATCACTTGCCTTGTTGATACATTCTTTCCTGAAATTGGTGAGGCGATGGTAGACCTTTTACGATTCACAGGTGCTGTTGTGGACTTTCCACGAGATCAAACCTGTTGCGGCCAACCCACTTTCAATGCAGGCCTACGTATCGAGGCACGTCAGATTGCGGAACACACCATACGAGTCTTTGAATCTGTAGAGGGCGATGTTGTGATCCCTTCAGGCTCCTGCGCACATATGATCCGAAAGAATTACACCGAGTTGTTCGAAGACGATCCGTATTGGCTTTCACGAGCAAAAGATCTGGCCGCTCGCACATTTGAATTTACCGAATATCTCGTCGATGTCTTACAGATAACAGATTTTGGAGCGTATTGGCCTGGTCCTTTGACATATCATCCTACCTGTCACCTCCACCGGGGTCTTGGCATTGACCGCCAGCCGCGTGCTTTGCTGGCGAATGTACGGGGGATTGATCTGCATGAGTTGCCAGAAGCCCAAGATTGCTGCGGTTTTGGTGGAATATTCTCGATTGAGCATCCTGAGCTATCGGCTGAAATGCTCAAGCGCAAGGTCAAAAATCTCGAATCCACTCAATCTCCAACTCTTGTAGTTTGCGATGCCGGTTGCTTGATGCACATCCAGGGCGGATTACATCGTCAAAAGAAACCACAGAATGTCATACATATAGCCCAAGTCTTGAACCGCAGATCTCAAGAGGGATAATGTGAGTACAAACTATTTTCGTCAGAGAATTCGAACTTCCATTGCCAATGAATCCCTTCAAGCCGCATTGGACACAAATGCAGAAAGGCGGGTTAAAAGCCGCATTGCAGCATTTGCCACCCTCCCTGATTGGCGCGAACGACGCCGACGGGCTCATGCCGTCCGCGCTGACGTCATTGCACATCTGGATGAGTATTTAAATAAATTTTCTGGGAAGCTTACTGATAACGGTATCATTGTTCATAGGGCTTCCACCAGTGCAGATGCACTCAAGATCATATTGGAAATTGCTGGAGCTATTTCAAAAACCTCTCTTCTATTCGCCAAATCCAAATCCATGATTTCAGAAGAAATCGAACTCAACCACGCGCTAGAAAATCAGGGGCATCGTGTGGTCGAGACCGATTTAGGCGAATACATCGTCCAACTACGCGGTGAAAAACCTGCACATATCATTACACCCGCAGTCCATCTGCGACGCCAGGATGTGGGAAAACTCTTTCATGAGAAACTAGGGATTCCATACACGGAAGATATTCCGACGCTTACGACTACTGCTCGTAAGGTTTTACGTGAAGTGTTTCTGACTGCGGATGTCGGTATCAGTGGCGTCAATTTCGGCGTCGCCGAAACAGGAACTTTATGTATTGTCACAAATGAAGGTAATGGACGTATGGTCACAACAGTTCCTCCAATACATATTGCCCTGATGGGTATGGAGCGTCTTGTGCCGACCCTCGATGATCTAGCCTTGATGCTTTCGCTTTTGGCCCGCTCAGCAACCGGACAAAAACTCAGTGTCTACACGCAGCTAATCAATTCGCCTCGTCGCACAGACGAAATTGACGGCGCCCAAGTACGTCACCTTATTATCCTGGATAATGGTCGCTCGCGCCTGCAGAAATCACCTTTGCAGGAGGCTTTGTATTGCATCCGGTGTGGCGCCTGCCTTAACGCTTGTCCGGTTTTTCGTGAGCTGGGCGGACATGCATATGTCGGTTCAGATGGGTCAATTGCACCTTATCCCGGCCCGATTGGTTCGATCATTTCACCGGGTCTAATAGGACTGGAACAGTTTGGGCATCTGGCTCAGGCATCCTCTTTGTGCGGTGCCTGCAATGATGCATGTCCTGTAGATATTGATTTGCCAAAGTTGTTAACCAGAGTCAGAGCAGGGGATAAAAAAGAAGGAAGTAAGAAACAGGGTATTGGACTTTCAATTCAAAGTAAGATAGGGTTGCAAATTTACGGTGCGATAGGGTCATCACCCAAATTATTTTCATTGGCTCAAATATTAGCAGGTATTGGGGCAAAAGCCATCTCACCGCGCGCAGAATGGATGTGGCTGCCTGCAATTACAGGCTGGGGTTATAGCAAGGATTTTCCGCGACCGGTAATAAAACCATTTCGAACAAGGTTTCACATGGAAAAGAAAGATACCTTATCGGAAAATAAGATGGCAAAGATTTGGGGAGCAGGACTTAATTACCGGGAGTCTAAAGAAATTAAGAAGGAGAGAGAAAATTTAGTTGAGAGGTTTATGCAGGAATTGGCAGGAGTTGGTGGACAAGCTTACCGCGTTTCGTCAGATAAATTAACCGATACCTTGATAGCGCTCCTTAAAGAACGAAGCATGAATACGACGCTCGTATGGGATTCAGTTAAAGCCCTAAACGAATTTCAATTGTCACAAGAAGGGATAAAATTGATCCGAACTTTTGATCCAACGATAAAAGCCGGCATTACAGGCGCGGCCGTCGCGATCGCAGAGACTGGGACTATACTCATTTCATCAGGAAGAGGACAATCCTTAAGCGCGTCACTGACACCCGAAACCCATATAGCTGTTATCAACTCATCACAAATTGTATCTTCCCTTGAAGAGGCATTTCGGACCGAAGCAGTACGAGATGCATCGGCAGCAGCATTGATCACAGGGCCTTCACGTACCGCGGACATTGAAATGAGTTTGACCATCGGTGTTCATGGACCGAAAGAGTTATTGGTCTACATCGTAGAATAAAATAATTAAAATTAAAATATGTGCGGGATTAAAAATATCATGGTCGGAAATCCTAAAAAGATTTTTATAATTTATTTGGGTGTTCTGTCACTAGCCGGTGGAGTAATCATTTACTTGGCTTCTTCCAAAGTGGGACCTGGCATCTCGAACGACGCAGCTATGATGCTTTCAGTTGCGGGAAATTTGGCAAAGAGTCACAACCTGGTAGATTTTAGAGGCGATGTTCTAACTCAGTTTCCACCTCTTTACCCAATCCTACTTTCTATCGGAAGCTTGCTCTTAAACCAGGATGTGGTCGTCGTCGGTTGGATCCTTAATATCCTTGTTTTCAGCGCAATAATCTGGTTCAGCGGCAATATGTTTTGGATGGTTTTCGCCGACGATCCAATTTTTGCTTATCTAGGAAGCTTTATAATTTTTAGTTCGACCTCCCTCATTAAGATTTCTGCCAATATCGCCTCTGACCCCTTTTTCATGCTAATCGTCATTTTTTTTCTTATGAGCCTCTGCTCGTATTTGAGTACTGGACATAATAAATATTTAATCCTAGCTGGTATTCTAATAGTTGTTGGTTGTTCACAGAGATATGCAGGGCTTTCGTTGGTTCCGGTCGGAGGGCTTGTATGCATATATAAAAACAGAAATAAAATTAGCCATGCGATCCGGTTAGCTCTCTTTTTTGTCATACCCACTGCTACCCCTATTTTCTTATGGGGATATCTTCATAATTACCCTATTAATCGTACGGTTTTTGGTGCAAGAATACAATACATGCCGCTATTAAACTTTATTACAGGTTCAGAAAAATTACTTTATTGGTTTATACCGTCAGAGATTATTACGCGAGCAAGTCCATTATTATTATATGCAGTTATCCTGGGTTCGATGATTTATGCAATTTATAAGACCGATACAGCAGACTTTTTATCCAGGATTAGTTCCTCGTCGGTAATTCCACATATTGCCTTCCTGTTCATCTATAGCGGCGTACTTATATTCAATATAACTCCGGAACTTCAAGGGCTTGAAACTGATCGGGCGCATATCATTTTATTACCTTCCTTATTGATCATCCTATTTTCCGCAGCCAGTTCATTAATTAAAGCAGCCCGGGTAAGATTTGGTACGGTTAGAAGCAATATCGTGGTAATCATTTTGATATTAATTTGGTCCATTTATCCAGTAAGTAAAACCTATATATATGTTCAGAGATCCATCATTAACGGTGACATAAGTTCTTATAATTCCCTCAATAAGGCAAGTATTAAGGAGATATCTTTTACTCGTTACCTATCAGGCTTGGAGACCAAGGATAAACATTTCTATAGCAACGGCGAGGCAGCAGTTTGGTTTATTTTACGTGTCCAAGTTCATTCGCTTCCTCTACGTAATTCAAGCCGCAAACCGAGCCTTACTTACCTTGATCAACATTACAATGGATGGCCTGGTCAGGGCAATGAGGGATATTTAATATGGTTTAATAGTTTTTCTTATAAGGAGTATCTCGCTACGCCTGAAGAACTGAGCACTATCGCTAATTTGAATAAAATATACAGCGATGAAGATGGTAGTATCTATTACTTGAAATCACGCTGAGAAAATCACATGAAATTGTTAGATTATCGGTAATACTATCAATATTTTACCGACCTAGTCCTAAAACCCATGAAGCAGATATATTAAAGGATCACTTAAGACTTTATATCTCCAGATGCAAGTGCTAAAAAAGTTCTCTGATTTAAAGCAGCCTGTTAATGCATCTTATAGGAGTACATTGAATTGACGGTCTATTCACCTGATGATACAATCTCGCCCGCTTACGCTAAAAAGCATAAGCCCCCATCGTCTAGTGGCCCAGGACGAAGCCCTCTCAAGGCTTAAACTGGAGTTCGAATCTCCATGGGGGCACCTCAAAAAGCTCTGCATCCGCAGAGCTTTGAATTTTTAGGAGCAGTAATGCAGGAAAAATCAAGGAATTCATCACGGGGATATTTGATCGGCCTTAGCGCTACTGTATTTCTTTCTTTCACAGGAATACTCATCAGTTATCTTAATAGAGCTTATCACCTGCCATCACTGGTGCTCGCATTCTGGCGGGATTGCTTTGTCGCACTTGGCTTGATTATTGTATTTACCTTTTTCAAACGCAGTCGTCTTGGACTAGATCGGGCTCATTGGGTCTTCTTCATCCTCTATGGATTAACTCTTTCCCTTTTTAATTCCTTGTGGACATTCTCTGTGCAATTCAATGGAGCAGCTATAGCAACTGTATTGGCATTCAGTTCCCCTGCCATGACGGCAGTCCTGGCACATTTCATTCTCAAGGAACAAATCAACGGCGTCAAATTGTCTTCCATTGGCATGAGTCTGCTCGGAACGGCATTGGTTTCAGGTGCAGTAGATCCATCGGCATGGAAAGTCAACGCCTCAGGAATTATTTTCGGTCTTTTAACGGGCTTATTCTTTGCTATTTACACTTTGTTGGGTAAAACCTCTTCGAACAAATCGATTGACCCATGGACGACCATGCTCTACGGTTTCAGCAGCGCAGTATTCTTCCTATTTCTTTTCAACCTGATAACGAATGTATTTACGGGACAAGCTCTCTTTAGCAATTTTTTATGGCTGGGAACTTCGTTAAGCGGATGGGCCATCCTTATCTTCCTCGGGATTGGCCCAACGGTAGGCGGTTATGGCCTTTACCTGATGAGTCTCGGATATTTACCGGCAACGATAGCCAACCTGATCGGAGCATTGGAACCTGCTTTTACCGCAATTTGGGCGTATATGATTTTCCATGAACAATTGACCATCATTCAATTCATCGGCAGCCTGCTGGTTTTTGCCAGCGTTTTTCTTTTACGTCTGGGTGAGGGAAATCGAAGATCGCAAAATCCTCCGACGGTAGAAGTATCTTAACAAATGAATGCCGGAGCGTTTTACGACATCAACACTCCATCTAGAAAGTTCATTGGATCTTTATTAACAAATATAATGTCTAGCCATGTACCCTTTAGGATCATGCAGCATATACATAATAAACACAAGGACAGCATATCTCACATTTTGGAAACATTGTTGATCACTGCCTGAAGCTGCCATTAGTAATGTGAAAATGTTTTAAGGAGATATTCATCAATAAAAAACCTGACGGAAATAAACTCCGTCAGGTTTTTTATTATTAGTGATGATCCACTATGTCATTCAACGTATGCCGCTTCTCCGAATAACCCTTCATCCAAGCCCCCAATTTCGATCTTTTCAGAGACACGGACAGGCGTGATTAGATTTACCAACCAGAGGAGTACTGCGGTCATTACAACAGAATAGGCAATGGCCAGGCCCGCTCCCAGTAATTGGATCAGGAATTGGTGGACGTTGCCCTCGATCAATCCACCAACGTGATTCACAGCAACAGCCGCGAAGACACCAACAAGGATAGTACCGAGCGCTCCACCTACACCATGGACGCCCCAAACATCCAGAGCGTCATCCCAGCCCATTTTGCTCCGAAACTGGATTGCTCCATAGCAAACAAAAGCGCAGATGATACCGATGGCCGCAGCCGCCCAGGGCTGAACATAACCGGCTGCCGGTGTGATCGTCACAAGTCCAGCCACTGCTCCGGTCATTGCACCAACCATATTAGGCTTACCTTCTCGGGTCCAATCAAGGATCATCCAGGTGACCATTGCTAGCGAAGCGGCAATATCGGTATTAACAAATGCCACGGCTGCCAGCCCATTAGAGCCCAGGGCGCTGCCGCCGTTGAAACCAAACCAGCCAAACCATAACAGAGCCGCCCCGAGTGCAACATAAGTGACATTGTGCGGTGCGAGCTTTTCGCCCTTCTTGATCTTACGTTTGCCGATGATCAGAATGGAGGCAAGCGCGGCAAAACCAGCGCTGGTATGCACTACGATCCCACCAGCGAAATCGGCGAAGCCCATTTGCGCCAGGAAGCCACCGCCCCATGCCCAGTGAGCCATAGGAGTGTAAACAAGCACACTCCACAAGACTAGAAAGATCAGATAGCTTTTAAAACTGACCCGGTCTGCAAAAGCACCCGTGATTAAGGCTGGAGTGATAATCGCAAACATTTCTTGAAAAACAAAGTAAGCCATGAGCGGTATTGTCTGCGTGGAACCCGGAATCTGTACCGTAGCATTCGCCACACCCTGCAAGGCGAAGTATTGGAATGGATTTCCGATGAAACCGCCAATATCTTTACCGTACATCAGGCTGAATCCCCCAAAGACCCAGATAATTGTGACGATACCCATCGAGACGAAACTCTGCATCATGATCGTGAGAACGTTCTTCCGGCGGACAAGACCTCCATAGAAGAAGGCTAATCCAGGCGTCATCAACATAACCAGAGCCGAGCTAATAAGCACAAGAGCAGTTGCGCCGGTATCTATATTGTTCATATTAATTTCTCCTTATCGTATTTGATCACTAATGAAAACAGATGACCTCGTAAATAGGTACCTGGATCAACATCGACTTATAACGCCACCTCCTAGATCTATTGCTGACAGGGTCTAAAAGATTAGGCGCTGGCCTGCCCATTTGGGTTTTGACCAACGCCTTAAAGTTTGTCCTTTTGATCTGTACCCGTTTTTGGTGATCATTAGAAAGCTCGTCTATACATTTGTAATTATAGAATCATTCGGATATCTAATTTGATACCAAAGTTTAGTGTAGCAGATGGAATTAGGTGCGGGCGAGTGCATTTTATCCTGCCTTTCAGACGCGATTTGTCATAGCGATTTACCTTATACGAGTGTCTTATTTTTGTTGTAGAATCACGAGAACCACAAACTTTATGGACATCGACCCCCATATAAAACGCATCCGAAATTCAACCGACCTATTATTCACGTTTCTCATCGGCACATACATATTAATATACCTTCAACCCCGGACAATTTGTATAATTGGGCATGAATCAGAACTCAAGTGCAGATCCCGCGATAGCAGATCGGACTTCATCATGGTTTTCGGGTTATCTAGACACTTATGACAAATATCCTTGTTATCGGAAGCCTCAATACAGATCTGGTCGTGAGGGCTCCGCGCTTCCCGGCACCCGGCGAAACGATCCAAGGCGAAAACCTCATCACCATTCCTGGTGGCAAAGGGGCCAACCAATCTGTAGCCGCGGCCCGCCTTGGAGCACAGGTCACAATGATCGGCCGCGTAGGTGCAGATGCTTTCGGCTCAACTCTAATTGATAATCTCCAACAAAATAAGGTGGACACACATCTCATAATTCAAGACGACTCAACCGCAACCGGCACGGCAGTTATTATTGTTGACCCGCAAGGGCAAAACAGTATAGTCCTATCACCAGGTGCAAATGCCAGGGTTATCTCTTCAGATATTGGAGCCAATTCCTTTTTAGAGTCGAGATTGCTCCTGCTTCAATTTGAGATACCCATCGAAACTGTGATCCATTCCGCACATCTAGCCAAGCAAAAAGGATTGCTCGTTTTGCTCAATCCTGCGCCAGCACACAACATTCCAGATGATTTATTAAGGACCGCGGATTACATTCTACCTAATGAAACTGAACTCGGTTTATTGACCGGAAAACCTGTCAGCGATCTCGCCATGGTTGAAGCGGCCGCTTATACCCTAATTGCACGCGGTGCGAGGAACATTATTGTCACCCTCGGTGCTAAGGGTGCATTGATTGTGAATAAAGAGTTCGTAAAACTTATACCGGCGTTCAAAGTAAAGGTCGTGGATACCACAGCCGCCGGCGATGCTTTCATTGGCGGATTGGCAGTTGGGATATTGGATGGCAAATCGTTGCAAGATGCCGTACAATATGCCTGTGTTTGCGGTGCCCTGGCCGTTACCAAATTCGGCGCACAACCCTCTTTACCAACCGCAGAAGATGTTAAAAATTTTATTAATCGGTAAGTACCCAGTTAGTTCTAAACCGAGGGCGACTATCACAATCACTTAAACGAATTAACATGGAACAAAAACGGATTCTCTTCGACACTGACCCTGGAATAGATGATTCCTTAGCTATCCTGCTCGCACTTGCCTCACCCGAGCTTAGTGTGGAAGGCGTGAGTACAGTACACGGAAATTGTTCCATTGATCAAACGACAACCAACGCCCTTTCTGTGCTTGAACTTGCCAGGGCAAATCATATCCCTGTCGCGCGGGGCTTCGAGTTGCCTCTTGCTCAACCATCATTGCTTGCTCCGGAAACACATGGCAACACCGGCCTCGGTTATGCATTGCTTTCCCGGCCAAAGACAAAACCGGTTGCCCAACACAGCGTTGAGTTTCTTATCGAGAAAATCTTATCAGCACCAGGCCAAATTACCCTCGTTTGTATAGGTCCCTTAACCAATGTCGCGGTGGCGATACGTAAAGAGCCGCGGATTCTCCAAGCCGTCAAAGAGGCTGTCATAATGGGAGGAGCGATTAGGCATCAGGGCAATACCACCCCGTTGGCTGAATTCAACGTATTTGTAGACCCGCATGCCGCTTATATGGTCTACCATAGCGGAATGCCCATCACGCTCGTTCCACTGGATGTTACTTATCAATGTATTTTGACACATGCAGATGTCAAACGCCTTCAGGAAATCAAATCTCCTATAACTAAGTTTGTAGCAGATTCCACCCGCTTCTACATGGAGTTCCATGATGAGTTTCAACAAATCGATGGCTGCATCATAAACGATCCGCTTGCGCTAGCCCTTACATTTGCACCGGACCTCTGTGATTATGAAGAACATTATGTAGACGTCGATATCTCCGGCGGTGTTTCGATGGGCAAAACCTTTGCTGATTTTTATCGATTTACAAAAAAGCCAGCAAACATGAAGGTAGCCTTGGGAGTACGAGCCAGGGATTTCATCGAATTATTTCTCGACCGTATAGGAAAGTTAAGCAAGTCCATAACAGGTTAGGAGGTGTTCAGGAGAACCTAATTAACCCCTTAACAAGGTCAGGGTGTTTTACTATTCATTTCATCAGATAAGGAGAGTGCGAAATGAAGATCATCGATTCGATTAAAAAAGATTTCAATACAATGACTTGGGTATTAATCCCGGTCGCGATCGCCATTAATGTGGTGATAGGCGAGATCGTCGTTCAACTCAAGCTTCCAGTTTACCTCGACTCGATTGGAACCGTTCTGGTTGCTGCAGTTTGTGGGCCCTGGGCGGGAGCCCTGACCGGGACTCTGTCAAATACGATCTGGGGACTTTTAATTGATCCGAACGCTCTACCCTGGTGGCCGGTGGCACTGTTCATAGGGTTTGTGGCCGGTTGGTGCGCACGTGGTGGTTTGTTTAAAAGCTGGTGGAAGGTGGCAATCACTGGTTTCCTGGTAGCGTTGACTGCCGCCTTGGTATCAACTCCGATCTCAGTTTATATTTACGGCGGCATTACAGCCAGTGGATCATCCTTCCTTACAGCATATCTACTCCAAACAGGACAAAGTCTACTACCAGCAGTATTGATAACTAATAACATTGTGGAGCCTTTTGATAAAATCTCAACCTGTTTATTGGCTTTTGCCATAGTTCAAGGGCTTTCGACGCGCTTCCTGGCACGTTTCCCACGACCTGAGAACGTGCAAATTGAAGGAGGTATTACTCGTAATCAGATCTACATTGCAGTGGCTATTGTCATCGTTGTAATTGCCGTCTATGTTTTGGTAATTGCAAAGTTGGTGAGCCACTAGTCTCCTTTATCCAATCCAATCCCATCCCTCTCTCAGAAGAGGGATGGGTGAGAAAGAAATCCCTTGCACGAAAGACTTTCTTTTTACGTAAAACGAGATAGCCTGCTGCATTCTCTAAATCCCTTGACCAAGCTGACATTAGCTTTCGGTCTGACTTTTGCTGGCTTTTTGAGTCCATGGTATTGGACACCTCACTTTGTTATTTTGCTAATCATTATTCCATTAAGCATCATAGGAAAGGTCCAGCGGGAATATTTTAACGCGACACTCAGGCTTATCCTGCCAGCGACTTCATTTCTCTTTATCATGCAAGCTCTTTTTCAACCGATTGGGAAAACTATTATCTTTCAGATCTGGTTCTTGCATGTAACCCGCGAGAGTCTCTCTTTCGCCTTTGCCAACGCTTCACGCATCTTTGCCATGGTCTCCTCCTTTACTTTATTCCTACTTACTACCCATCCCAGCGAATTGATGAGCGATCTGACCCGTCGCGGCCTTCCAAGCCAATTTGCCTACGTTATTATTTCAACCATCCAGATCATCCCCCAAATGCAGGCCAAGGCGCAAACCATTATAGCGGCACAACGTTCGCGTGGCCTGGAAACGGAAGGCAGTATTTTCAAGCGCATCGGAGCGCTAGTGCCGCTCGTTGGACCCCTGGTATTTGGTTCACTCGTTGAAGTAGAAGAGCGCGCCATTGCCATCGAAGCCCGCGGTTTTACCTCTACCCGTAAAAAAACCTCATTGCGTGAAATTCGAGATAGCGGTTTAGACAAAATCTTTCGCGCTGTTCTTGTATTGATCGTTCTGGCCATCATCGCACTTAAAATATGGACTCATTAATTTACATCTCCTTCCTGGGGGCTAGGCTCGGACGGGAGCGAAAACCATAATGAATATTGTAAATCTCACACAAGTTACTTACACTTATCCGCTCACCGATAAACCCGCGCTTTCCAAAGTGGACTTGCAAGTCAAGGAAGGCGAGTTTCTCGCCATTATCGGACCGAACGGCTCGGGCAAATCCACGCTATGTTATGCGCTGGCCGGTTTCGTCCCTCATTTTTTTAAAGGCGAACTCGAGGGTACTGTTCAAGTTGCAGGTGTGGAAACAAAATCATCCACACTCAACGAATGGGTGATGAACGTTGGACTGGTTTTTCAAAATCCATTTAACCAGATCTCAGGCGCCAAGTATTCTGTCTATGAAGAGATCGCTTTCGGTTTGGAAAATATGGGCGTGCCGCGTGAAGAAATAAAGTCCCGTGTTGATCAAGCTCTGATCCTTACCGGCATCGACGATCTTGCTGACCGATCTCCATATTCCTTATCCGGTGGCCAACAACAACGGGTCGCGCTGACATCAATTCTTGTAATGCAACCAAAAGTGCTTGTCCTCGATGAGCCGACATCGCAAATGGATCCGGTTGGTACTCGCGAAGTTTTTGGCGTGATCCGATCATTGACCGGGCGTGGTATGACCGTGGTGATGGTTGAACATAAGATGGAATGGATCGGACAGTTTGCCGATCGTGTTGTCGGTCTTTATGATGGCAAGATATTTATAAATGGCAAACCCAGAGAAGTTTTAACTTCGGCCCGGTTGGTTGGACGAGGATTCGGCATTTCACGGTACACTTCCACCGCACGTGAGGCTGTCAAAGAAGGCATCTGGCCGAAAGACAGAGAATTGCCAGTTACCCTAGACGAAGCTATAAAAGGGTTCAAAAAAATATCAAAATGAACATCGAAGTGAAAGATCTTTATTATACATATCCTGCAGGAGTAAAAGCCCTGCTTGGTGTCTCCCTAACGATTAAAACCGGCGAACAGGTAGCGATTGTCGGTCAGAACGGGTCTGGCAAAACTACACTTGTCAAGCATCTGAACGGATTGTTGCAGCCCACCTCGGGTTCTGTCTTGATCGGTGATTGGGATACAAAAAAAGTCTCGGTTGCAAAAATGGCAAGGCGAGTCGGATATGTTTTTCAAAACCCAGACGAGCAGCTTTTCTGCCGGACTGTCGGTGAAGAAATCGCTTTCGGTCCACGAAATTTCGGATTTGACGCGCAAAAAACAGAAAGCATGGTGAATGATGCCCTTCAACTGGTTGAATTGAGCGACAAGAAAGATACTAATCCTTATGATCTATCTTCCACCTGGCGCAAGATGGTTGCCCTCGCTTCCATCATATCAATGGACACAGAATGCGTGATTCTGGACGAACCCACGACCGGCCAGGATGCCGCCAATGTGGCACGCATCGCTCACGTGGTCAGCGAATTACAAAAGCGGGGCAAGACGGTTATTACGATCACTCACGATATAGATTTCTGCGCCGAAAATTTTGAACGGGTGATCGCATTATCAAAAGGGCAGGTATTGCTGGATGGCCCGGCAGGCATTGTGCTCGGTAAGGAAAAAATCCTCGCGCAAACTTACGTTGATCCACCGCAATTGACCCGTCTGGGCAAAAGATTGGGGTTAAGGAAGACAGTTCGTAATCAGGAAGAATTTTTAACCGCTATCAAGAAATTAATTTTGTAAGGGCAACTTTTCTGGTTGCTATTCGTAACGTAGTTTTTGACCGACAAAGTAGATCGGAATCTTTCTTTCCGCCGATCGATAACGCAGCCCCATAATCCGAACTACCGTTGACATACGACTAATTCCTCATACCCTGAATCATTTGTTAATAATTCTCGCTTGTAGATAATGTTATCAAACGTTGCCAGCACAAGCTCTGCTGTTGTATAAACTTTACAGCCGGGCAATAGATGCCCACCGATTGTTTTTCCTCTGCTATCTGATATCGAGATATGCAAGTGCGAGCCATTCGTTGAAATAGTTCCTGTCAGGGAAACTATCTCAAAGTAGCCTTCGTACTCAGAGTTATTTTCAAGGTTGGCTAATCGAAGGGTGGCATGTGAAAGGCTGCCTACTGAACAAAGAACACATCCAGCTTCGATCTTCATTTCAGAAACATTTCGTTCAATCTCAACGAATAAATCCTGGCCGGGTTTTAGACGAAAAGTATAAGTCATCATAAGAACCTCCTGATATGGTCTTGATTATAAAAGCGAAGTGCGCCTTTCGGCGCACTTGTTCTGGAGTTAATCCTGGAGACAATCTTAAAATACCCACAATAAGTAGTGAACAACACCTAATGTAAATCCATTATGCCAGCTATTCGGGCCTAATCGGAGTAATTGTTTTGACACTCATAATATTCCGGAACACCTGGCGCATAGACCCTGTTCGGCCAACTATTAATATTGATTTTATAATCCGCCAAATAGGGACGCACCTTCCTGAGGGCTTCCTCCGCCGCCCATTTTGAATAATTAAAAGAACGCCAATCCGTGGTTTGTTCATTAACTCTGCCATCGGAATTAAGACGGCATACGAGAATTACTCCAATCGCTTCGTGTGTGGAAGTAGGGAGGGACGGAGTAAGGAATTCATCAACCAAAGCAGGGACAGAATCCGTAGATAGTGAGACTATATCCGGTACGTTAAGATAGTATCCATGTGTTGCGCGGAGCACACTTTGTTTAACAGTGAAACTATCCACATTAAGCATACTCAATGAAATCGCAAACCCCAGCGATGCCAGTACAGCGGCTAAAGCGAAAGCACGTTCACGATGGAGTATTTCCAGAACAACAACCGCCACGAACAATATAGCGATCCAAATATAAAAAACGTGAGAGTAGGTCCGTAGGCGAAAGAAACCGTGTGCAAGCTCATTTAATAAGAGTCGTTGGTAGGCCGAAACCAGTATTACCAGAACCAGCGCAACGATGGCAACACTTAAACCCGAATAGATTCGACCCTGGACTTTGCCTTCCCGGCGAGTAATTGTGCTCATTCCCAGGATCATCAGTAAACTTAGAATAGCAACCGCTGACAATTCGCCGAAGCCTCGGCGAGCATATTCAGAGTCAGTCAGACCAGTTGCGACAAGGTTTGCGTGGCCTCCAAAAAAATACCGAAATTGAATTATCACAAATGCAGTAAAAAGCATGATCACGCTCGTAAGGACTATCGTGGTTTCAGTAAAACCCAGAAACCTGGAGATGAGCGGCTTATCTTCACCGAGTAGTTTCTCATTCCTACTCTTCATTCCAGCATGAAGAAAACTCCCTGCCAAGATATATCCAATGAATATTATATAAATGAAGCGGAAGATATATTCCGGCAGATTATCCAAATTGAAAAATAGCTTAATAATCGCATTAAGTCTGTAACTGAAGATGGTATCTGCAGAGGCTAACAGGGATGCAAAAATCACTAATATGGGTATTGCAATGACGAGGCCGCGTACGATTGGCCAAAGATTAAGCTTTGAAGTTGGTAAACCACTTTCTTTTTCTTCACGACTAATTTCAGATCTGAAAATGAGCGGTTGTGCCAGCATGCTTCCAACGAGATTGATAAAGCCCACAAAATAATCAGCCAGGCTGTATTTATACCAGCGACCGCCTAGGAAACTGATGACGAAAATACCCATAAGAAAAACTGTGAAAAGCATGCCAAGGAACACGGTCATTGGTTCCGTCCGGGTGAATGTAACCGTTATAAAAAACAAGAATGGCGGGATTAGCCAAAGAGTACCGCGCGCTGGATATTGTTTCACCGTCCATAATATGAAAATACCGCCAGCTAGGCATAATATGCTGTAGATCGCAAAATTTATCCCGAAGGATTGCTTCCAGAAAAGAAAGTCGAACAACCAGCCGAGGACGAGGGCAGTGACCCAGAGAATACTTGGATTTTTCTTCATGTCATCTCCTGATTGGATTTCGTAAAGGATAGCAGCGGAAGGCTTGCGAAGTCTCTCAAAAACTATCACCTTTATTAATCAATTACAATTTCCTTAGAATATAATTCGGCCTATATAATTCGGCCTATTGACATCCAATTCAAGATATGTAATACTTCCAAAACTGCATGGGGGATCACAATCAATTGCCATCCTATAGAAAGGAGGAGGTGATGTCCAACATGGATAGTAGTATCAAACTCAGCGCTGTGGCATCCCTCCTCAATTAATTAGGAAGCCACAGCGCCCACGAATGCCGTCCTTTTGGACGGCATTCTGGTTTTAATATAAGCTTCCGCCCGATAGTAACAGTAACGTTTTCTTGCATTTCCAAAACAATACTCCTATAATGACATCCATGTCTGAACAACGTTCCGCGTCCTTGTTTCGAAGATTGACCAAATGGTTTGTTCCGATTGCTGCATTAATCGCTCTAGCCGGGTGGATCTATATCGCCCCACCCGGATTGATGGGCAAGCTTGATGCGATCGGTTACGCGGTTTGTCATCGCCTCGACTCACACTCTCTTCATATTGGGAGTATCCAGATGCCCTTATGTGCGCGCTGTACAGGCGAGTTCAATGCTGCGTTCATAGCCCTGGTTTTCCAGGGAATCATCAGCCACAAGCGCAGCAAACTTCCAAACCGCGGCATCCTGGCCGTATTGATTATTTTCTTCCTCGCATTTGCAATCGATGGTTCAAATTCCTATTTGGCCTTAATGAAGACGACCTACTCAGGCGCATTCAGCAATATTCCCAATCTATACATTACTGACAATACGGCCAGAGTCTTCACAGGGAGCGGCATGGGCATTGCCATGGCCAGTGTTCTTTTCCCAATGTATAACCAGAGTATCTGGCGGATCCCTGAAGAAAAACCCGCATTAAAATGGTCTCAATTCGGTCTTTTGGTTGGTATCGTTCTGCTGTTTGATCTCGGTATGCTCACACAGAATGCAATCATCTTGTATCCAGTTGCAATTCTAAGCACTCTGGGCGTGCTTGCATTACTAAGTATGGTGTTCAGCATCGTCTGGATCATGGTGATGAAGCAGGATAATTCATTCGATCGTCTAGGACAACTTTGGTTGCCGGCTGCGGCAGGATTGACCCTGGCCTTTCTGCTCATCCTGAGCATAGACCTCTTCCGGTTTAATCTTACACATACCTGGGGAGGTTTTCCGGGAATCACAGGATAGGAGTAAATTTTTCATGGAAGCATTACTCGGCATTTTCTCCGCATTTGGCCTATCGGCAAGCGCCGGACTCAACGCTTATATACCACTGTTAGTCGTAGGCGTAGTAGCGCACTATACAAACCTGATCAAGCTAAACTCACCCTGGGATACGCTCGCCAATCCATGGATCCTCATTATGCTTGGAATATTGTTGATCATTGAAATGCTGGCAGATAAAATACCGGCCGTAAATCACGTTAATGACCTGATCCAAACCTTTGTACGACCCGTTGCCGGTGCAATCGCGTTCGCAGCCAGCACAAATGTGATCCACGGTATAAATCCGGTCATTGCTCTGGCCTGTGGACTTCTGGTGGCAGGTGGAGTGCATCTGGTCAAATCGGCTGCTGTCCGCCCGTTGGTCACAGCCACGACAGCCGGCGCGGGTAATGTACCCGTCAGCATTGCCGAAGACATTACATCCACCGTGGTTTCTTTCCTGTCCATACTCGTACCCATTGCAATCGCGGTCATTACAGGAATTCTCATTTTATTCCTGCTCTGGTGGTGGGCACGTCGGACTAGCAGCGCTCACTCTGCTTAAAAAGATGAGCTTTCCCCGACCTTTGGATGAGTAGATCGACGAATTCTCAATCAGGTATAATTCCTGTTGATCAAATATGTCTTGACATTGAAAACACTTAATACCCAAACCAAAAGGAGAAGAGTATATGAACCCAGATATGTCGCCCGCACCAGCTCCAATGCCGGAAGCACCAAAAAAGAGTAACACCCCGCTTATTATTGCTATAATTGTTGTGGTCGTATTATGTATCTGCTGCGTAGGCGGCGGGGGCATTTATTATTTATACCAGAATGGCGATAAGATCTTTGGCACAGGTCTTCTACTTATGCAGTCCTTGTAAATAATTCACAAACCAAAACAAAGCGGCCCCCGTTTATTCCGGGGGTCGCTTTGTTTGGAATATTTGCTGCAATTCGACCAAGGCCATTAATGCTTTTTCTCGATGGTTTGCATCCATCCTAAGCGCAGCGAATTCATCTTCATCCAGCACGGATTGTTTACCATCCACGGCTACCCATAGATCCAGAGCCAAGTCTACATAAGAGACCTTTCCGTTGGTGATTTCAGCAGGCTGACCTACATTGCAATACCAACCTTTAAATCTGCCATCATCGCGATCGTAAATCTCAAAGATGTTATACCAGCGGTCGGTATAGAAAGTCTCAACAAAGCGGTCCCTCTTCTTTAATATGACACCCATAAACGGCGTGTCAGAACGATTAAAGAACGCCTCCAGTACTATCGCGTTCGGTTCACGCTGTAAGACCCTGCCTTCATATTCCCAGGTCACTTTGCCCTCGAGGTTACATTTCAATACTCTAATGGGTTCACTCATCCCAGGCATTTCACCGCTACCCTTACCGTGATCATTTGACCGATCTTAGGAGGTTTTTGGACATACACATATAGGCTGTTTTCCAAGACGGCTTTAAACCTGTCTTGCTGAAAGAGAACATCAACCACAAGGCCACGGACAACACTCCCCCCTTCGATTTGTGCGGGGCGTAATAACAAATGGACATTATCTCCAATCTCGTGTTTATGCGCACATTTGACATCGAATCTGCCAAATGTAGTGGAAATATTCCACATCTTCAACCTTTCATTTCTCGACCTACAATTTCCTTCGATTACATTTCCTAAACCCAGAAATTCAGCCGCCCAAGCCGTACCGGGACTTGTCCACACTTCAGCGGGCGAACCTGCACGTACGATCCGGCCAGAATGTAGCATCAATACGCGGTCAGCGATCGTGAAGGCTTCTTCCTGATCGTGAGTGACATAGATGGCGGGGATATGGGTTCGACGCAGGATGCCACGCAATTGATATAGGAGATCTTCGCGAAGAGCACGGTCCAAGGCGCCCAGAGGTTCGTCGAACATCAACATACGCGGACGAGGCGCGATGGCCCGTGCCAAGGCCACTCGCTGTTGCTCGCCACCCGATAAATCTGTAACTTTCCGGTGATTAAAATTATTCATGCCTACAAGGCTTAATACTTCGTTCACACGTTTTTCTATTTCAACATAAGACCAGGATTTCATCTTCAACCCAAAAGCCACATTATCGAAGACATCGAGGTGTGGAAAAAGGGCATAATCCTGGAAGACCAGTCCAAAGTCGCGGGAATGAGCCGGCGTAGATGCCAGGTCTTGCCCTTCCCACATGATCTTCCCCGAGTCGGGCATTTCAAGGCCGGCTATCAATTTCAACAAGGTGGACTTGCCGCTGCCAGAAGCGCCGAGCAGGCAAACCGTTTCTGCTGCAGTCAGCGCGAATGAAATACCACACAGGAGCGGCTGATCTTCATAAGTTTTATATATATCGCGCAATTCAAGCATTAAAACTCTCCCGCACCCGGTAAGCGCAGTTTCTCGATCAGTAAAATACCAGCCGTTGTAAGAGCCATCAATAGGGTCGCCATCGCCATCGCTTGACCATAATTTAACCCACCTGGCTGGGAGAGGAAGCGATAGATCGCAATCGGTATGGTTGGATAATCAGGACGTGAAAGCAATATCGTTGCGCCGAATTCGCCCAATGATATCGTGAATGCAAAAGTGGCCGCCGTAAGAGTCGCACGCTGCAAAATGGGCCAATCCACAGTTTGCCAAACCCGAAAGGGTGAAGCACCCAAAGAAATCGCAGCCTGGCGCAGCCGATCAGGTATGGAGGCCAGGGCAGGTTGAAGGGTTCTAATAACAAAAGGGAGGGCAACGAGCGTATGTGCCAAAGGCACCAACCATGGATAAGTCAACCAATGGCCAAAAGCAAGGATAAAACCCAGACCAAGTGTCACAGCCGAGGCCCCAAGCGGAATGATGAGGATGGGGTCAAGAATCCTTTCAAGACGGCGGGGTTTTGCAAGCGCCAAGGCAGCTGGAAAGCCTAAGAGAAGTGAAAGCAGTACGGTTGCCCCGGCATAACCCAGCGAATTGGCCGCGGCCTGAACCGGAGGGACATAAAATATCGAACCGTTACGATTGATGAATAATTCGTCATAGTAATCTGCTGTCAGTCCTACCCGGACGGTCCCATGCTGGCCACGGTCGGCATCCAGGCGAGAAACAGAGCGAAGCGGAAGAGCAAGCATGGGCAGGATGAAGAAAGATATAAGAAGCATGAGCATGCCGGTCACGAAAACCCTTTCCAGCCTGGCTTTTGGTTTCCGAATATTGCTTCCTCCGGCGCGCGGCGCGCTTTGGACGTTGGAACGAGTGGAAATACGCGAGTAAATAATAGCGAAGGCCAGCGTGCATAGCAATTGAATAAAAGCAAGCAGAGCTGCCACCGGGAAGTTGAGAAGCTGCAATGCTTGAATATAAATTTCCACTTCAAGCGTAGCGAAAGCCGGCCCACCTAACAATAAGATGACCCCGAAACTGGTGAAATCAAACAAAAAGACTAGCAGCGAGGCGGCCAGCAATGACGAACGCAGAAGGGGCAAGGTGACGTTCCACCAGACTCGTCGCGAATCTGCACCAAGGGATCGGGCAGCCTGTTCCAATTTTGGGTCAAGCCCAGATAAGGCGTTGCCGACGATGCGGATGACGATGGTCGTGTTGTAGAAGACATGAGCGATCAAGATCGCACTCAACGTACCCACAAACGGAATCGGCGGCGATTCCAAGGCCAAGGCCTGCATGAGGCCGAGATTGACCCAGCCACGCGGACCGAGCAGTGCATTAAATCCTGCCGCCACTACGACAGTTGGTAGCATAAACGGGACTAGAGTCAAGGCGCGTAACAGGGTTTTGCCGCGAAAGTCGAAGCGGGCAAAGAGATAAGCAGCGGGCAGGCCGATCAGGAGGGTGAGTATAGTTGATAGAACAGCCTGATAAACAGTAAAAATTAAAACATGGAATGCAAGTTGAAGGTTGGGTAATTTCAAAGATTCAATACTAAAACTGTATGCCAGAATTCGAAAAAACGGATAGAAGAAAAATACAACCAGAAATGAAAGAGGCAAGAACCAGAGGAACAGGCGATTTACCCATGATGCCGTGATGGCAGCTGGATAATCCGCGTTTTGTGTTCTCCTGTCTTCGTGTTGAGTGAACCCAGCCATTCGATTATTTTAATACCGCATCGCTCCATGCCTGGATCCATGCATCGCGATTCGCTGCAATTACGTCAGGAGCCAACACAGCAGGCTGGGAGGCCTTCTGTGCATACTTGACAAAAGCATCCGGTAATGTAACGTTGGGCAATACCGGATAGACGAACATCTGGCCGGGAATGTCGGCCTGGAATTTTTGGCCGAGCATGAAGTCTACAAATTTTTCGGCGAGGGCGCGATGTACCGTCCCTTTGAGAATGCCGACAAATTCAATTTGGCGGAAACAGGTATCCGGCCCGAGTATCGAAGCGACAGGTGAATCCGATATCGGAGTCGTCGCGAACATCACTTCCGCAGCAGGATCGGTTCCATACGAAACCACCATCGGTTGCTGACCTTTTCCAGTCGACCCACTAAAGTTGGTGTAGTAAGCTGTTTCCCAGCCATCCACGACGACCAGTCCATTCTGACGAAGGTCCTTCCAATAACCGATGTAATCAGAGTCGCCAAAGTGTTTGATGGTGGCCAGCAGAAAGGCCAGACCCGGCGAAGAAGTTGCCGGGTTCTCTGTCACTAGCAGACCTTTATATTGGGAGCTAGTCAGGTCATCAAGCTTTTGCGGTATGGGCAAATTGTGCGTGGCGAAATAGGCTTTGTCATAGATGATACAGACGTCGCTGTAATCAACGGGCAGGGCGCGTTTCGTCGCATCGAGCTGATATTCAACTGGGATGATCTTGAGAGCAGGCGAATCATATGGTTCGTAAATATCAGCGGCAACTGCACGCGAAAGGAAGGTATTATCCACCCCGTAAAGCACATCGGCCAGCGGTGAGTCTTTAGATAATATGGCCTTGTTAAGCATTGCGCCTGCATCACCGCTTTTAATAAAGGTTACCTTAGCGTTATTCGCCTGCTCGAAGGCCTGAACCACGGTATCGGTGACTGCAAACGAGTCGTGAGTCATAACCGTGAGGGTTTGTGGACCAGAGGGTTTCGGTGAACAGCCGGAAAGCAGAAAGATAGAAAGTAGTAGGAAGATGATCCTTTTCATGGAAAGCCTTTCGTTTAAAATGTGCGATCTTCGGCTTTAATTACGCGCCGATGGACGATCAGAAGCAACCCTGAACTCAGGCTGACTACTGCAGAATTGCCAAGCAACTCATTACTAATACCACGCGTCTTTTCGGGGTCGAGGGTTTCGTTCTTTAGCGGCCATTTGAGGCCTTTGGTACGAAGGTTTATAACAGGACCTCCCCACGGGATGAGCGAAACAATGTCACCAGCCTTCCCTCGCAGCTCGGATTTATCACGGCAGAAGAAAGCTTCTTCCAGACCGTCATCGAGGCGGGCATCCAGCGCGGCCAACCGCGCGTTGCTCAATAAAGCAATATTGCCGAGTGTCTGGTCAAGACGGTCCCCCAAAGCGGCGATGATAACAATCGATGATGGTTCCAACTCAAGAGCGTGATTAAGGGCCAGTTCCAGGTCGGTTTCATCCTTATCGTGTGGATACCGGACAATTTGTGCACCCGCCCGTTCCGCTTTTTCACTTTCGTCAGGGCCGAGGGAGTCAAAATCGCCGATGACGAGACCGGGATCGAGGCCCATGGCGAGAGCGTGACGCGTACCGCCGTCGGCGCAGATTATGAAGTCACCTGGTTGAACAAGCGAGCGTGCTTTTTGGGCATCCGGCAGGACGCCATTTGCAAATATTAGTATGCGAGTCATAAATTATTTCCTCACCCTACCTTTTCCACAACGGAGAAAGATATGATGAAAAAAGCCATCCTGGTGGAGGATGGCTTAGGTTGAGTCTATAGTCCCTCCGCTGGTATTAACCAGATCAGGTAATGCGGGTCGAGCGATCACGCTCCTCTCAGCCTTTCAAACAGGCTCCCCGTTCGTTTAATTATTGTCCTTACAAATATACTCCAAACTCAGGGCATGTCAACCTTTGGGAATTTATTGTTA
>Ga0182027_10001495_pt1 | contig 39060 bp, 33 predicted proteins | sample 712E1DmetaG_FD_121300 | JGI IMG/M metagenome (GOLD analysis project Ga0182027, IMG submission 121300) | Permafrost microbial communities from Stordalen Mire, Sweden - 712E1D metaG (Illumina Assembly) | ecosystem: Environmental > Terrestrial > Soil > Wetlands > Permafrost | place: Sweden...
CCCGTTTGAGCGAACAAAATGATAATTTTAATAATCAAAACCATATATTACAAACATTGCTCGAAGATCATGAAGCTGTTATTCGCACAATGCGCAGGGATATACCGATTATTTCCGATGAATATAAAGATCTTGGTACTGCCGACTTTATTACCGGCGTTATGGAACAACATGAGAAAATGGCCTGGATGCTGAGAAGCTATTTATTATAATTTGCCGAGTCCCTGATAAATACCATTTGACAAATCAATAAATGAGTTCACTCTAAAAAGCTCACATGTGTTATTCTGAGCGAAGGGGGGATTACTCAGCCCTCACTGTTTTGCATTTCCTAAACCTGCGGTTGTATGGAACATTCATCATACGAGTCCAGGGTTTCTCTTAACCCGTCTCCGTAAACTATCTTTCTGATGGTGTCGAATTTCAGCTCTTTATAATCATTCTGTATAGCAGACATAGCTTTGAAAGCGCGTATGTTCTGTGCCCTTAATTCTTTGAATTGTTTGCGGATCAGGTAATCCCGTATCAGTTTTTGATTGGTAAATTTATAAGCACAGATAAGTTCAAACACATCATCACTTATGAGGTCGGCTAATGGATTTTCCAGCTTTGCCCGTACTGCTTTCATCTGTAGATTCCTTTTATTGTTAGGTATTTATCTAAACAAAAGGTATCAACTTATATATGAATGCTCCATCTTGTGAATGATTTCTAAAAATGTACTTAAAATAATAGCCTACTTACGTTAGTGTGTAATGTTATAGAGTGAACCTATAATTGTTTTATATAATTGTCAAGGGGAAATTCGTTATCTTTTTAAGAAATATTGCGGTCACAGCCTCGTGAGCATCTTCAACTCAATCCCATGAAACTCCGGTTCGTAACGACAAACGCCGCCAATACAAATTGCCCCCGCCTGACGGGATCCTAAAAGAAGACTTAGTTCCGTATGCCCGAATATGTTATAACCGAACTGTATGAAATTCCAGAACGTCCTTACTCTCCTTCCGGCTTCCGGTTCGTGCGTGTCAATTTCAGAGACAAGCGATACCGAAAAATCCGGCGAACGCAGATACTCAAGCGTAAATACATCTTCATAATAATGCTCAAGCGTGGATCTGCTCCTCGTCTGCTGATGCTCTATCGTTAAACTGATCGTGTTTATTTCATTAAAATAAAAACGGTTCTCAAGTACAGGGGTTATGTTTACTGTGTTAGTCGCAAGCTCTTCGTTGTATGCTAACGCGGCTGTTGTTTTTAAACTTCCGCTCCATGTTACATCCGCCTGCACAAGACTCTCCTTAAGCTGAGTCATCTCCTGTAAATTCGTTCCGCTGACTAATTGAAAATATGAACCGGTCGGGAGTGTTTTTGTTAATCCGTATACCGCTGAAAGTATAACCCCGTCATTCACAGTATAGTTTGCCTCAACCTGGTATCCCTGCTCATCGTTCTGATTAAGCGGTGATGGATGCCGGTTAAGAAGTATGAATGTGTAATCTTTTCTGGCTGACGGCGGCGTATTATAATTTACGCTGTTGTCTGCTGTGCCGAAAAGAAAATTATCGTAATATTTATACTCGCCGGAAAATGTGAAACTGTTATAATAGAAATTCATACTTCCATAATATGCTTTGCCTATTATTGACCGGCTCCCGTTGAAATATTCCTGCTGCTGATCTTTATTCTGCTTTACCGCATATTCTCCATAAAAATCAAAATTCCCGATACTCGGCAATACACGTATTGAAGCTGCATTTGTATTCGACCCGCCCCCTGTACCCGGCTGGTTTGACGCGAATGTGAATCCTGCTTTTACCGGAGCGAATCCGCCGTATTCCAGATCGAATGCATGAAGCACATCAACTCTTTTCTCATTTAAATTCAGCGGCTTGCCTATAAGCGCGGTGAGCGTAAACCCCATATACCTGCCGGCGGCTTTTAATCCGAGCAGATTGTTGTCAATCCTTATGTTCCGGTCTTCATAACTTTTAAGCACCAGCCCCCTGCCAAACATCGCATAATAATTTCCCGCTGTTATATCCATCCCTTTATCCGCATCGCCGATATCAGCTTTTATATATCCGAAATCGATTGTGGTATATTTTCTTTTTAACCCAGCGACTGTGGGATCCTTCGGCTCAAACGAAACAAGACGGACTCCGGTTGAGAAAACATCATAACGGTAATCAATATTAAGCCAGTCTTCAAATATGTCTGTTTTATTCTGCAAATCTTTTGAATATTTTAACTGGTTCAGCAGTGATAGTCCGGATGGGAGATAATTATTTATTTCAGATTTCACTTCTGTTGTGTCTTGCGAATAAACAGGCGCCGATACTATAAACAGCACACATATTGCGGCTGCGGAAGTTGTGCGGAATAATTTCATCAGTGTATACTGTTTTATTTCAGAAGTTCTTCAATATTTTTTTTCAGCTCCAACTCATCCCCTCTTTTGTAACTATGATGTGAAAAAACAATGTTTCCTTTCTTGTCCAATAGAAAAGTATTGGGGACATCATGTACATAAAATTCATGGGCTGCATCGGAGTTACTGTCTAACAGAATTGTGAAGCTGTAATTCCTTGATTTAACAAACGGCTTAACTTTAGCCGCACTCTTTTCGTCATCAATTGAAATTGCCAGCATTTGCACTCCCCGCTCCTTATATTCATTATAAAGTTTCTGATATTCGGCAAGCTCCTCCTGACACGGCATACACCAGGTAGCCCAGAAACTTATTATGACGGGCCCTTTACCAAACCAGTTTTTAAGCTGAACTTTTTTACCGTTTATATCTTCAAGCTTTACATTCGGAGACGCATGTTTATGATCCTGCGCGAATGCGGAACTAAAAACTATAAGAGAAATGCAAAGTAGAATCAGAGAACGCATATTATCTCACTTTATTGTTTGTAGGTTGATGCCGTTTGAATTACTTCCTTTGTCGACTTATCCTGAAGGAATATTACCGTGTGAAGGTTCTGCTTATTCCAGCCGGAGTCTACTTTTATGTGTCTTAAATTTATTGCCGATGAGGTCATGTCAGTGTTAACCTGAATGCGCTGTGTGTTTGTGGGAAACTTTTCACGCATTACATCATAAAATTTTGTCTCGCCGTTTGATCCGGGAGGAGTCGTAAACTGAATGTCAGTTTCGGTAACCAGAACATTACAATTCAGACTGCTGAAATCAATACCCGTTGTGTCTTTCACTTCTATAGTGAACCAGATATAATAATCATCCCCTGAAATGCTGTCGCTGACTGATATTTTAATTTTTGCCGGTACCTGCAAACGGTTGTTTATCTGATTAATTACATCAATTGAATCTGTGGAGTTTGGTCTTATTATCCCGTCAATAATGTTTGTGGGGGCAGTGAAGATATTATAGTAAGACATCATTGAACTGCACACAGAGGGATTGGCAAGATAAAACGGATCGGAAGGTGATGGAAAGTTTGTCCCGTATTTTACCGCCGCTAATGAACCGTGACCGAAAGTGTAATTTGTAAGCGATTCAATTGCCTTATCCGAAATAATACACGGAACGCAGCTTACATTAGCAAAATCTTCAATAAGTACCGTCCTGTTTATTCCCGTTAACTGTGCGGAATACTGCACAATTACTGTTGAATCATTGCCAATTATTGTTATGTGCGTATCCGGGGAAACAGGGGGACTGGTAACGCAGCCGGCAAGTATAACTACAGGTAAAAGTAAAATTAAAATCCTCATTCGAACCGGATACATCATTTAATCAATATCATTTTTTTAACAGACATAAAATCCCCCGACTGAATTTTATAAAAGTAAACTCCAGAAGGAAAACTCTTGCTGTTGAATTCATAATTGTAACTCCCCGCCTCTTTATGCTCATTTATAAATGACGCTATTTCCTGACCGGCTATGTTATACAGTTTTAATGTAACCTGTCCTCCCCGTGCAATGCTGTAATTTATTACAGTCGAAGGATTGAACGGATTGGGATAATTCTGCGCCAGATGATATCCATCGGGTGCGGCAATATTATTAATTGAAGTTACGTTTGCGTGCGCCGTAAAATTATAGGTTTTGTTTTCAAGCGGATTGGCAATGCTGCCTATAACCATTTTTACTGATGCTGTCCCCTGGTTAACGAACGGAAACACATGAAGAGAAATTGTTCTTTTTTCTCCGGCGGCCAAGGCACTGCTGCCAAAGGCGCTGGTTGTTGCAATGCTGTCAACAAAGGGGGCAAAGCATAAATCAAGACATAACGATGACTGCCAGTTTGCCGGAAGTTCATTCGATCTCCTGACCATATAAACAGACAGCGGTGCGTTTGTTATATTAGTTATATTAACATAAAATATAATTTCGGAATTGAGTGTATCTGTTTTTATTGTGTCGGGTACCGAAACAGAAAATGTTTGAGCAACTATACCGCGGCTCAGTGCCGAAAAAAGTATTATAAATAATAATTTCATTTTGTTCATTTAAATCTCATTATTTATGTCATTCTGAGCGGAGCGAAGAATCTCTTCCTCCCTACTCCATCACTACTAAAAACCACTAGAATATAATTGATCAGGAACTTATTCTATTATAATTGGGAATTATAAGGGGATGAATCCCCTAAAATCTCAATTATTTGTTGTCCATAATCCCGGGCATAAATGCCTGGGCTACCGAACTATAAAATAATAATTAAATTAGCCCAGTCCTCCTCACTTCACCAACATCATCTTCTTAATCGAAGCAAACCCTCCCGCTTCAAGCCGGTAGAAGTATATTCCGCTTGAAAGTGAAGATGCATTGAATTTCACTTCATAATTCCCTGCTTGCATATACTGATTTACTAATAAACCGACCTTTTGACCTAATGTATTATAAACCGAAAGATTAACCATTCCTTCCTTTGGAATAGAATATTGTATGGAAGTAGAAGGATTAAATGGATTAGGATAGTTCTGCGTAAGGTTGTATGTGGTTGGTATGTTTTTGACTTCAGTTACGCCCTGGAACGCATTGAATGAAAAACAAAGACCAGTAAGATTAGTAACACCTGTTGAACCGATAACACTGCCAATACCTGTAATTTTATCTATGGATATAAAATTAGCCGGTTGGGAGGCTGAACCTGTTAATCCAAATAGGTTTCCCAAATTATCGAAAGCTATACTGTTTGTAACAATCTTCATCCCCGTATTACCAACTATGATAGTATCCCCGATAGAGAGATTTATTTTAAATATTCTGTCCCTGTTTAATCCCAAAAGCGCAAAATATGTCCCCCACAATTCATTATCAACGGGGTTGAAAGCAATGGACTGAATCTTTACGTTTAGAGAACAAACCTGAGTAAAGAAAGCATTCTGCAGATCAACAGTATAAATTATTCCACTCTGCATTGCTGCATATAGCACACCGTTTTTATCAAAGGCAATGGAAGACATATTCCCCATAGGGCAAGTGAATAAATTATACGCATCCCCGGCTTGTGCATTTATTCTAACAAATTCAGTACTAACAGATGTGGTAGATATTCCATAAAGGATCTGGGTTTTAGGACTTGCAGCTATACTATGAATTTCACTATATAATGATGGTCCAATATTATTACCTAAGCCTGAGGTCGGATTGATCTTTAAAATATTACCATTATCTGAGACACCGGAAGATGCATAAAAGGTATTAGATACTGCAGAATTAATTTTGTAACCCAATCCCTTTAATGTTATTCCCTTGAAAATGCTGTCATTACTGGTAAATGAAAAATATCCTGTAAAATTACCTGTTTGGGAGGGGCTAAAATTAAAATGTAATATTAATGAATCATTGACTGCAAGAGTTAAGGGATAATTTAAATTCTCAAGAAGTTTAAACGCACCGGACTGAGAAGTAATATTTGAGATAACACAAGGATGAGTACTCCAGTTATAAAAAACAGCTTTTGTGGAATCACTGGAATTGGATACTTCAACATTACCCATGTTAAGAATAGAAGAAAAAGTAAATAACTGGGGAGTTTTATTAAGATTAGTCATTTCAGATTGATAAATAAACTTTGAATTATCATCCTGAAGAAATGCTACTACCCTAATGCTATCCATCATCACTGTCTGCATAAAAGACGAGGAACAGGGAAAAAGAATATCTTGTTCAGTTGAATCTCCGGCAGCCGGAGGATTAAATAAAGTCCCACTCGCATCAGGCAGCATTTTGCGTGTAATACTATAAAATGTTCTTTCACCATTACTTCCGGTTCCCGGAGAATAAGAAAAATAGATGTCTCTTTCTGTTAAAGCTATTCTAAGTTTTGTGTTTGAATAAACATTATGATCAGAAGGATCGCGCAAAATTTTCACATGTACATCAAGTATATTATTGGGCGAAAAGAAAGACGTAAGAATTATTTTAAATGGAGAACTCTCATTATTTCCGCTGGACACTGCATTTACAAGATATGACGAGCTTGTATTGCTCAGAGTAATTGTGGTCCCGTTGACTACCATCCACGGAACGGAATTAACGTTATAATAACCCCACCTTGTAGAATTTTCTGAGAAATTGAATAGGTACATGGGATCCTGCGGGTCAGGCCAGTTTACATTATAAACAATATGCGAAATCGTATTGGAGTTAACAAGGCTTTGAGTAGTAGCAGTATACCAATAATCATTGGTTGTCTTACAGGGAGGACAACCTGAGTTAGTATATCTCTCAACAATAGATTTTTTAGGATATGCTGAAAGTTGGCATAAGAGAGCACTGACTAATAAGAAAAATAAAAGATATTTTTTCATGATACTGTGCCTTGCATAAAAATAATTAATTGTTATTCTGAACGAAGTTAAGAAACTCAATCCTTGTTATTCTGAACTCAGGGAAGAATTTCCCGGATTCTTCAGAATGACATCGAACAATAATTATAACTTCGTTATCAGTAAAGTAAATCTAACAAATATCTTTTACTTATTATAATCCTATTGGTTCTTTATTTGCCAGGAAGATAAACTTACTTAGCACAAAACATTTATGCCCATTTATGGGAAGGATTATTGCGGGAAGTTCAAAAAAAAGGGGTGCCTTTAAGGCACCCCCGTTGATCACTCCAATCAAGAGCCAAAAATATTACTTAAGCAGTAACATCTTTTTAGTGCTTGTGAAATTGTTTCCTTTAACAGTACCAGTGGCTGTCATCCGGTAAATGTAGACACCGGTTGCCAGTTCTTTATGTAATGAAGAAGAGCCAACTTCTAAAGAATAATACCCGGCTGCCTGGTCATTGTTAACAAGTTCGGCAACTTTCTGCCCGGTAATGCTGAAAAGTTCAATTGTAACTCTTGCATCTGACGGGAGCTGATAATCAATCCTTGTGGAAGGATTGAACGGGTTTGGATAGTTCTGGCTTAAAACAAAAGTCTGTGGCAATTCAACTACAGAATTAATAGTGCTGCTGTAAGCAAAACCGCCGTCAACATCTACCATTTTAAGTCTGTATGCAAATTTACCCGCATTAAGCTTACTGTCGGTAAACGAATATTTTGTAGGAATATTACTGTTACCGCGCGCTTTAACGTCGCCGATTTCTGTCCAATTATTTTTCGCAAAAACAGAGCGTTCAACTATAAACTCAGATGAGTTATGTTCGGTTTTTGTTTCCCAGTTTAGAATTGAACTTCCATTCTTTGAAGACACAGTGAATGTTGAAAGCTCAACTGGTAACGGACTTGCAGGAACTTCATCAGCGCCCATGTACGGGTAAGTTGCATTTCTGGTATCGCCATCGATGTCTTTAGTAATTCCGCTAATAGGAGTTCCCATTAGGAAATAAGGTACTGTTGAAGTATTCAAATGCAGGTCTGTAAGTGAATTAAATACCGGATTCTGACTAACAGAATTAGCATCCTGTCCTGTTGCTGATTGCCAGCTTGGAACATCACCATAAACGTAACCACCCAAATATCCCAAATATGAAGTAGAATAATAATCATTGTAATTCAGGTTTGTAAAAGTTGTTAATGGAACCATAATTGTTATAGAAATCCCATATAACACCGTTGTTTCATCAATATAGAAAATATTATCTCTGACGTCAACACTTCCTGGAGTATTAACGTAATTATAAACCAACAAACATGCAGGTATACTTGATGTACTTGTTTGATTTGTAGATAATCTTACTGAATTGTAATATACCTTATAACCACCCCCCGAAACAAGCCAGATTCCGTAACCGTTATAACCGTTTATATAACCATTTCCGTATGCAACAATGTTATAAATCATGTTATTTGAAATTGTTATATTGCTGTTAAAAGTTGATGCGCCTACATAAATACCGGCGGCACTATATGTACCGGCTGTATTGGTTTGGTTAATGTTGTTAATAATATTACCATTAATTGTCCCGCCGACCATGTTACTTCCTATCTGGATTCCAACCATTGTTGAAGTTGAGGCTGAAGTCGAAACAACTCCGGAAATAGTATTCCCCGATATGTTGAAGTTCTGTGCATTCTGAAGAAGCATACCTCTGAAAATTAGGTAATTCGCTGCAGTAGCAGAACCAAATGAATTCCCTGTAATTGTCAGGTTCTGATCAAAAGGTGAATAAGGAAAACCACTATGGTAAAGGCCATTCTGCAAAGCAATGAAGCTGTTATTCTGAATAGTATTGTTTGAATTAGAGGCATCTCCGGCGCTCCCTAACGTAGTTCCGTTTCCTATAAAAAGACCAATTACTGTAGGTGTTGTGCTTCCTGTTCCAACAAAATTGCAGTTCTTAATTGTATTGTATGTGGCCCCGTCAGTTGTTGACGCGCTTCCAACCCAAACTATACAAGCAGTTGTTGTTGATGGAGTCAGCGATGTGAGCGTCATATCCCTGGTTGTGCCGCCAACACTGTTCGAACCGTCTATTGTAATATAGTCCGATCCATTCAGCTTAAATAATGCGGTTGATGTTGCCAATCCTGTAATTGTGGGGGTTACACTTGGACTTGGTTTTATTGTAACCGTATTTGTGGCAGTCGGAAGGTTTGCATTATTTATTGCAATTGTAATCGGGAAAGTTTCTCCCGTTGAATATGATGCGTCGTTTAGCAAAAAGCGCGTTGGAGCGCTTACACCACGGAGATTCAGATCTGCAACTGCTGCCGTTATTGTTGCATAAACTCCTTCAACTTTTTCCGGATAATTATACTCCGGATTTTCTGATTTCTTTACATAAAGCGGACCATCATACTTTTTACCGTTTTCCATTGGTATCCAGGTAATCTGGTCAACTTCTTTCGGGATGCTTACGCCTGTTCCATTATCAACAAGATTATCGTTTGCATCCTTATCTAATAGAGTTGAATATTTCCCTGCTTTCTTTTGCAAAGCAGTTTCCTGTTTAAATCCTAATACAGGTTCCTGTACAATTACTTTTGTTATCTGTTTCTCAAAATAAATGTTCTTTCCTGTTATTTTTTTAAACAATGTTGCACCTACTGTATAATCTCCTGCAAGTGCGGAAGCAGTTACAGTATACGTAGATGGTGTTGTTGGCGGAGTTGAAGCAGCTGGTGGATTAACTGAATAACCGGATGCACCTGCTGATGGGTATGTTCCAACATTCGGGGTGCCTGCATTATCCTGTGCTGCTATATAATAACTGATAACATCACCCGGGGATCCACTGCCGCCGAATGTAAATGTAAACTGGTTATTTCCAATCGACACTCCGGTAACAGCAGTATAACTTCCTGCATTAAGTTTCCAGTATAATGTTGGACGTCCTGACCCTGATGTAGCTACTCCGCTGGGATCTGTAATTGTAGCCGTCAAAACACTGGTTGTATATGTGTTCGGTAAAGCAGTATATGAAATTGCAGGGGGATTTAAATCCGATAGTATACCTGCAAATTCTTCTGCTCCTACATCCGGTGTAGTTGTATTTCTTACGTTTCCAAAATAATCATCTGTTATTGATATTGGTGAGGCAACCTTGACTCCGCCGCTTTCAAGTTGGGTGGCTATTGTAGTATTTATGCGGCTTGTATTACCTGCTATTGTTGTAAAATTCGGTAATTCCGTAAAACTTACTGCGTCTCTGTTGTTTGCCCGCGTTTTAAAGGCAGCTATTGTCTGATCTGAATTTGTTCCGTCATTGAATATCAGATTATTTGCTCCGGGTGTACCGGCATAAAAATCATTGCTGTTTGATAATGCGGAATAACTTGTTAATGTTGTTGAACTTCTTCTGTATGCAACAGTATAAGCAGCTCCGACCGGTGTTGACGTATTAACAATAACATTATTCCTCATATCAACGATTGGAGTGGTGCTGGCATAAATGCCTGTTGTCCCGAAAGTTGATGCTGAACTACTTGTGGCATTTATATAAACTGTATTAAAATAAATATTTGCAACAGTACCGCCGGTTAAATAAATTCCATTAATAGCGTTTGTACTCGTCGCTGCCGGCGCCTTTAAATTATAAATGTAATTATTGTACATGTTAAGTGTTGTAGGAGCCAAACTAACACCAAATACTAAACCAGCAGCAGCAGTTGCTGTCAGATCATATATCTGGTTCTTATAAAAATTATGCGGTATCCCGTATGCGGAAATGTATCCGAATAAAGGTCCGCTGGTTGTGCTCAAAGTGTGAATTATATTATTATAAGAAGTTTTTGCTCCGGTTGTTGATGAAATATTCATTCCATAAAGAGCACCCGTACCGCTGTTTGTTAAATTGTATATTGTATTATCATGATATGTTTCTGATAACTGAGCCCCCTGAATAAAAAGACCATATAATGCTCCCGTTGCTGTGGCGGCAGTTATTGAATTATCATGAATTGTATTCGAATAGCAATTAGTGGTAGTCCCGCCAACTGATAATATGGAATAAAAAGTCCCTGTTGTGCCTGCCTTTGAGTTGTTGATTACATTATTGCCATAAATGTTGATGTGGGAAGGAGATGTCGCTCCTACAATACCATAAAAACTTCCGGTTGTGGCAGTAGTCCAGGTACAGTTCTGAATAGTATTGTTGGCAATTGTTACAGTATTATCAAATGTTAAAGTGGTTCCTCCTGCTGAATTATAAATTCCTGCAAGAGAGGTTGTTGTCGCTGAACATGAAACCGTAACTGTATTTCCGATAATCTCCGCATTTGAAGATGTACTTGTACCAAGACAAATTCCGTACACTGTGCTTGTACCTCCGGAAGCGCTGGTTACGCTGTTATTATCAACTTTAATGTTGTTCTGATAAGCAGCGTATATTCCATAAGCAGCCACGGTGCCGCCCCCCCAGTTTGTAATTGTATTTGCGCCGTCTTTACCAATCTCATTGTTCTGATCATAAAGAGTAAAGGGACTAGTGGCATTGTATCCAAGAAGGTAAATTCCATAATACGAGTTTGTTATTGTATTATTAAAAAACTTGCAGTTATTCATCGCGTCAGATGTTGCGGTAATAGTGAGAGCAGTAGCCGACGCAGCAGTCTGATTGTTGCAAAAAATACCATAACTGCTGGTATTTAAATTGTTCATTGTAATTGTGCAGTTTTTTATTGTAACATACTGGCAGCCGACAAACGGAGCCGCAGCATTCTTTTTTAACAAAGCATATCCCCATTCCATTTCTGTTAAGGCGCTTGCTGTGTTTGGATCAAGCAGATTTATACCATCAAATGTGATATAACTTCCGCCGGTTATTACTATAATACCGTCAAGCGTTCCGGTACCGACTCCGGCAGAGATTACCGGGTTTGATCCTGTGCCCGATTTTTGAAATAGAATCGGATTTGCTGCTGTTCCCGTTGCGGAAATTATTCCCGCGGTAGGTGAACCAAAAGTTTCTGTATACCCGGCAGCTATATTAAAAGTAACACCGCCTGTGCCAACGCCTTGAGTATTAAGGTCTGCTATTGCCGCGGCTAGTGTGGCATAAGCACCGGGAATTGCTTTAGCCCCTGTGAGTTGTGCCTGCGAAGATGAAGTTAAACCGATAATTATGAAAACTATCAGCATTACTTCACGGATGAACAGGACAGATGAAGCGTAACATTTTCTCATATGAACCTCTATATGTTTATGACGAAAAAAAGTGTCAGTTTCTTATTATTTCTTCCCTATTGCGGTTGTGTTTTATTGAGCTCTAAAGCGATGGCCTCAATAAATTATCTGTCTTCTGAATAGTTTTTAATATCAAAAGATAACTCTTTGATATTAATATGTTTTAAGGCATAGTCATAATTGTAATTTAACGAAATAAAGATCAAACTGTCAAATAAATTGTTCGTTTTGATGAAATTCCCATTGGGTAATTATTGTTAGAAAATAAGATTATCCCCCTCCCGATGTATTGATAAAAAGTCAATATGGCTTATTTTGTAAACTATTGAACCGGGGCGTCAGGAACCACTTCCTGACGCCATTAGTTTTTCAATTGCAGTACGTTCTCCCCGCATTCCACATTCCCGCCGCTTGCCCACCATGAAGAGAAGGCGGAAATCGGGAATCCATGCAGCATATTTCCCTGATTCTTTTTCCTTTACTCCATTCATTCAATAATCCAATATTCCACTACTCCATTTTTCTCCTTTCTCCTTTCAACTTTTGCCTTTTTACTTTTCCCCCTCCATCATTCCTTCAACTTTTTTTCTTTCAAAATAGCATCAATACTCCAGATCCCCGATCCGTATGCGGAAATGAAAAGAAACGCAAAACAATATACCACTGCCAGTTCACCCATATTTACTACCGGCAAAATTGCATTCAGTCCGTGGACCGACCAGTATGCAAATGCCATTTGACCGCTTGCAAGAAATGCCGCCCATGGCGTCCAAAGACCAAGACAAATCAGAAGTCCTCCGAAAAACTCAATTGTCCCGCCAATTGCAATAATGTAAAATGGAACCACCATTCCCGGGTGCATCGGCGGAAAGTTAAAGAGCTTTTGCGATCCGTGCCATAAAAAAAGGAACCCCACTATGATCCGAAATAGGGCGTATAATTGTTTTTCATACTTGTTCAGCATAATGTTCCTCATAAAATAAATATTGAATTAATTACTGATGTATAAAATTAGATTATTTTATTTTAAACTGTTGTGCGATTCAAAACACGTTGCCCCCTCCTAATGACCAACTATCCGGGCTGTCTGGAACCATTTCCCGACAGCAAATATTATGTATAGAAGCGTTAGGGTGTGGCCGGGGAAAATATAATTGTCATCTCCGACCGCATTCGCCGAAAGCGGGAATCCATGCAGCTTATTTTTCCAACAATCCATTACTCCCTACTCCTTACCTTTCCGGCATTATAATAAAGCGCCGCGGCTCCAAGTATAGCCGACTGTTCTGTTTCGGAAACTTCAATTATTAACTTTTCAATTGATTTGGGATATCCAAACATCTCCAGCGCTTTCCATATTCCCTTTCTAAAAAACCCAAATGATTTACTCACTGATCCCCCCAACACTATTATTTCAGGATCAATTGTATAAACAATTACTTTTATTACCTCCCCCACATGACTCCCAAATTCGGAAAATATTTCAAGCGCTTCTACATCTCCTGCCTCAGCCCGCCGGTATAATGATACTCCGTCAGTTTTATATTTCCAATCAAAGAACTGCCCGCTGCAATATGCTTCGTAGTTTTTATCCTTATATGCAAGCATCCCAAATTCACCCGCCCCACAGTTTGTGCCTGAGTATAATTTATTGTTGATAATTAATCCCGCACCCAGTCCGGTACCCAATATCAGTCCGACGCTGTCAGAGTATTTTATTGCTTTCCCGAAATATTTTTCCCCCGCGGCAAAACAATTAGCGTCGTTATTAACATAAACCGGATACTTATATTTTTCTTCAAGCTTTTCCTTCAGATGCACTTCTTTCCATGAAGGAATATTCTGAGCATCATAGACAATACCCTTCTCCTGATCAACAACACTCGGAACCCCGATGCCGATACCGCTGATCTCATCCCCCGCGAACCTGTCAATCAACTCATAAATGCTGTTCAATACCCCCTGCTCATCTTCGGTATTATTTAACGGCATTGCCTCAACCCGGATTATTTTATCTCTGTCTGCTAATCCAACCCGGACATTTGTTCCGCCAAGATCAATTCCAAGCACATGCATTTGTTACCTCATATTTACAATTTCTTTCATCTATGTAGTATTAACCTTCAATCCGCCCCTTCTTTCCAACTTTTTCCTTTTTACTTCTAAGCGTTTCATTATTTATTATCGGCTTAGCCCATATCCCGATACTGAAAATATAACCAAGCGTCAGATATATCAGGCACATGCTTATTCTCAAACCGAACATATCCCCAAGCCATCCGATAAATATCTGTATTAATGCCCCGCCTATAATGGCTGTACATAATATCCCCGCAAATGAACCATGATGACTATCAAGTGAATTTAATGCAAGTGAAAAAACAATCGACCACATTACTGAAAGTGAAAATCCCACCATCGGAAATGCCAGCAATGCAATATTGCCGGGACCAAAAAGCGCAAGCGTTAAAAATATTACCGCCGAAATAACCGCACCAACCAGCACCCTCCGACTGTCAAATAACTTTAATAAAAGTAATCCAATCAGACACCCTATTGACATCATCCCCCAGAACCAGCCGACAATCGATGCACCGACAGTCATCGTATCATATCCGTGATATGTATTCAGGAATTTAGACAGCCAGTACGAAACTCCCTGCTCTGTTCCCACATACGCGAATATTCCTATAAAATAAAGAATAACCACTCTCTGCTTAAATAATGATTTATGCAGCTGCCACGAACCCGCCTTCTCGTCTTCTTTTCTTTCAACTTCAGGAAATACTGAAAGCGCAATTAGTAAAATCATGCCCAGACAGATTAAAGCAAATACCCAGTAAAGCGCAACCCAGGGAAGATTGTCCGGGAGTAGCTTTGAAAAAATTATCTTAACAATATTATCCTGTTGACCCGGCGCGGCAAGACTTGTAACCAGATATGTTAAGAACATCGGCGCAATAAATGATGCCCCGCCAAAAATCAATTGCGCCAATACAGAATTGAATGCAAAATTTTCTTCGCCTCCCGCAACTCTAAGTAATGGATTTATTGCTACCTGCAGCATAGCCATGCCGCTTCCCATTAAAAACAAGGAAACCAGGAACATTAAATAATACGGGAAAAGTGAAAAAAGAAATGCACCCGCAAATGCAATCAGAAATGCGGCAACCATTATTTTTTTCTCTTTATACTTTTCCACAAGAATTCCCGAAGGAATTGACATCACGCCGTATGCAATAAAAAACGCAAAGGGTAAAAGCGATACTAGTGTAAGGCTTAAGTGGAAACTATTAATAACATCGGGATTAAGTGCCCCCAGTATGTTTGTTATAAATGAGATTACAAGAAATACTACGAATATCAGCACAACGATAAAATAATTGCGTTTCATAATTTAATATTCCATCCTCTTACTTTAAGTTCGGGTTTTACTATGATGTTTTCGTTACCGATGAAATAACCTTTTATTATTCTCTTTTCTCCCGGCAGCAGTGAGAAATAATTATCGTCCCAGAAAACCGGAACTATTGAACTGCCGTTAGTTCCGTTATTTAAAATAAGTTCTATCTGCAAAGCCGGATACTTTGAATTATTTTCCAGTTCAACAGTTACTGACTGCCGCCCGGCAGTTTTACTGAACTTATTTGTGATTTCTAAATTTATAGCAGGGAGTTTATTTAACATTGTCATATCTGCATAAGCAGATTCCGGAGTCACAAACCACTTCGACTTGCTGAAATCAAGTGAATCTTCTTTTACTGAAATACAATAAAAATTTGTGCTGATTAGATTATTCTTCTTATCAAAAAGCCTTAAGTCAACAAAATAAACTGCACTTAATCCGTCAATATTTTTCAGATCGGCTCCCTTATGAACTTCATCCCTCTCAAGATCAAACCTTTCCCTTGCAGAATATTTTTCTGCCAGATCAAAATTCAATACCCGTACCTCGGATCTTAATTCTTCTTCCCGGTTAATTGTATTGTTAACAATATATATAGAATGGTCCCCATAATTATATAAGATATGCAATGGTTCATTTGCCTTCCTCACTCCATACATTGCAGCCGTCGGCATCAGGTAATAATCAAATAATTGCCACCATAATTTCGGCCATGCTGCATTGTACATCCATTGTATTATACCTGTTGTTTTGAATCTGCGGACCTGGAATGCTTCGAACATCGCACGCATCCCTTCATAATTCAGGAACTGCGACTTCGTACAAAATTCTTCAAGCCCGGCCGGTGTGCCCAGTCGGTTGTTCATCACTTCAGTATAACGGTTCAAATTTGAAAACTCGCCGCCGCCGCAATGATAATTCCAGACACTGTCAATCGGCCAAAGATGATCAGCAGGTATAAATTTTTTAATACTTTCTATAACAGGAATCTGTGCACCCGGTCCGGTCTCCGTGTTAAATCCGAATGCCCCGCCGTAAAGTGTATCCAGATACCAATAAACAGGCGGCACGTAATCGTATGGTCCGTTCATCTTCACACCCGTCCTGCCGGTAAGTGTTGAAATCTTCCCCCCTGCCGATGCAAGAAATGGTCGTGTGGAATCGCATTCCGACAATATTTTTTGATATTCAGTTTCCAGTTCAGGGCGCGGCAGTTTATCACTTCCGTAAAGCCACAGGAAAATTGACGGATGTCCCCTCAGCCATTTGATCTGATCTTTCCATGACTGTGCTATAATTTTTATTTCTTCCGGAGTAGCCACCGCTCCATAATCATCAGCTTTTTTTCCGACAAATCCTTCCCATTCCCACTGACAGCTCCACCCCGCCATAATCAATATCCCGCTCTTATCGCAGAGATCGTATATATCATGGCTGCTCCCCCAAAATCCCTCAAGCCGTATTGCATTCAGATTTGAATGCACTGCATATTTAATCTGTGCCTCAATATTTTCATAATCGTTACCAAGCAGCAGATCATCAACCCAGCCGCCCCCGCGTATTAATATCTTCTTCCCATTCAGTTTATATCCGCGGTGCCCCTGTTCATTAAAATAATCCGATACTTCCCTGATTCCGAATGACGATTCATTTTCGTCCGATATTTCATTTTTTATATGGAACGATAAATTCATTTTGTATAATTCCGGCTTCCCTAAATCATGTGTCCACCAGATTCGTGGATTATTAATGTTGAGCTGGGGATTTTCCTTTGGATTGAAACTGATCGTCCTTGTCCGGTGAGACTCTAACTTAACTTCTTTTGAAAACTTAATAGTTTCTATTTTCCCTTCAAGTATTCCGGTTATTTCTTTGTCGCTGTTGTTTTCTAATTCTGCAGAAACAGTAAGACTTGCTTTCTTTAATTCATTCAGTTCTAGTTTGCTGATCACAAAAGGATGATTTATCGAAATGTCGCCCGTGACCTTAATTTTAACTTCTCTCCATATTCCCATATTTCTGTCAGGCGGTACTGGATTCCAATCCACAAAACCAATTGTAAAATCTCCCGGGGCAGGAGGAAATATCTCAACCGCAAGTGCATTCTCTTTCCCAAAACTTACATCCTTTGAAATATCAATCTCAAACTGCCTGAATGCACCGACAACTGAATCATGATCAGCAATCTTTTTCCCGTTTAGCCAGATATCCGCCGAATAATTTATCCCGTCAAACTCAAGTTTCGCAGTACTCAACCCCTTCTGCTTCGGAATATTAAAAACCTTCCTGTACCACCATGATTTTTTGAATTGATCCTTTGGAATTAACTTTAAGTTTTCACCTGAGAAAATATCCTTATAAACATTATTCTTCACCAATGTGCCAAGAACAGTAGAAGGAACCAATGTTTCAAACCATCCATTTGTACTGTACCCCGGCAAAGAAATAATATCACCCCTCTCCGGTATTTTCTCAGATGATTGAATGAACCACGATTTGTTTAACTTAAAACCATTAGCAAATATGCATGCAGAACAAAGCAGGAATGAAATCAGGAATCTTATCATTATTCTCCCGGATTATACGTATCAATAATAACAAGATTCCGCCGCTGAAACAACTCAAGGTATAAAATCTCAAACGTGGCTGTCGGGAACCATTTCCCGACAGCAAAATAATTTGTAAAAAAGCATTATGGGGTGGCCCGGAAAAATATAATTGTCATCCCTGCACTTTATACATCATTTCATTATTCCATTCCTCCAATCTTCCTTATTTCCGGCCTTAAATTATTTGCGTTTCCATTTCCGTATTTCCCGGCCTTAAATTATTTGCGTTAAATAAATTCAGCATAGGTAGTATTTAGAATAATCTAATGAAGTGGAATGGGGAAATGCTGTTCGAAGCTCTCCCGTGGAACGGGAGAGCAAGTTCATTTCCCACACTTGATTTAACAGATATGCTGCACAAAGCGCTGAATTTATAGCAAATAATTTACAGCCGATGTTTTCTTTTGTTTCTTTTCTTTGCGCCAAAGAAAAGAAAAGAAAGGAAAGAGCCAAAGAAAAGAAAGGGAAGAGTCAAAGAAAAGAAAGGAGTTGGTTTCTTGCGTCAAGAAAAGTACAGAGAATTGGTCTTTTACTCCTTACTTTCTTTCACCCCACTTATCCAATATTCCATTCCTCCATCAATCCAATATTCCATCGCTCCACTATTCCATTCCTCCGCCTATCTGTTCACCGCCTTCATTGTTCCTTCCGGATATCTTGTTCCGTGCGTATATCCCTTGGGTGCCGCTTCATTTATTCTCTTAAGATCATCCGGGAATAAAACTATATCTGCCGCCTTCGCATTCTCTTCAAGATATTTTAATTTTTTCGTTCCCGGTATCGGAACTATAAAATCACGCTGAGCCAGCACCCATGCAAGCGCTAGCTGTGCAGCCGTACACTTTTTATCCCTCGCAATCTCCTCTATCCTCTTAACCATTTCCAGATTGTATTGAAAATTATCATCTGAAAATCTTGGATGAGTTTTACCCCGGTAATCACCTTCAGGGAAATCATCCGGACTCCTGAATCTGCCCGTTAAGAAACCTCTTCCCATTGGGGAATATGCTACGAATGAAATTCCCAGTTCCTTACATGTGTCCAGAATTTCATCCTCCGGATCGCGTGTCCATAATGAATATTCCGTCTGAAGGGCACTGATCTTATGCACCTTCGCCGCTCTTCTTATTGTCGCCGGCGCGGCTTCCGATAATCCGAGATAGCGGACTTTCCCTTCTTTTACAAGTTCAGCCATCGCACCGACTGTCTCTTCAATCGGAGTATTTGGATCAACTCTGTGCTGGTAATAAAGATCAATTACATCTATTCCCAAACGCTTAAGACTCCCCTCACATTGCGCTTTCAAATATTCCGGCTTTCCATTAACACCCAGGAAACTCCCGTCGCTTCCGCGCATATTTCCGAACTTTGTGGCAATAATAAATTTCTCTCTGATCCCCTTTATTGCTTTACCCACAAGTTCTTCATTTTTTCCCACACCATACATATCTGCCGTGTCCAGAAAATTTATCCCAAGTTCTGGTGCACGATGAATTACTTTTATTGATTCCTCGTCATCCCTTCCGCCGTAAAATTCTGACATTCCCATGCACCCTAAACCAAGTGCTGATACTTCAAGTTCAGTTCCGATCATTCTCTTTTTCATGTTAATTCCTCTTATTCTTTATACTAATTTAAGTGTTTTCGTTTTTATTTGCCTGTGCCGCAGGTCGTCTTATTTTTTGTTTCTTAACCCATTCAGATTTCTGTTATATTTGTCCTTATAATTTATTTTAAAAAGTATATTCAGCTAAATGTTTTATAATATTATTACAGCAACCTATATTTCTTTAAGAAGATTAAATTTCTGCTTTCTTTTGCTGGTAGCTTCATTAATTGCAATTTCGGCTAATGACATTTTCCCCGCTGGAACCGCTCACCGGAATCATCCCAAAACCAGCCCTAACCCGGAAGATAAATTTGAACCGATTGAACCGGTTATTCTATGGAACTTTTCCGCTGCCGGAGATGACTCAATTGACCAAATCTCTTTTTATAATGTTTTGGCTGGTATCGGATTTCCTGCGGCTAAAATTAAAATTGAAGACCTGAATAAAACAGTATTGCATAATAATATGCTCATTGTCCTGCCCCAGTCTGCTGCGTCATTTCTCACCGACAAGAATGCCGGACAAATTCTCCTTGCCGTCAGAGCAGGCGCTAAAGTGATAACCGACTGCAATAGTAAACTCGCACAAAAACTGAATATAAGTTTTTCTTCCCCCGCTCCGGTAAACTATGTGCATGACCTGGTTCTCCATTCACCCGTCCTCTGCTGGGCAGATGCACCTTCAGTCCCTTTAATATTAAATGCACCGGATAATTCTATCCGCGTTATTTATGCTGATTCAATCAGCGGAAATACGATAGGCATAATAAAATCTTCCGGAAAGGGGAAGGTTCTGATTCTTTCAGCAATGTTCGATCCAATCTCCGGCGAGGGATATTCACGTTTTCCGAATCTTGCAAATGAAATTATTACAGAATTGCAATGCCGTCCCATGTTCCGCCGTTTTGGAGTTGATGCTTATTTCGATCCCGGTTTTCGTTGGGATTTTCCGATTAATAAACTTGTATCGATCTGGAAGAAATGGGGTATCAAAACAGTCCACGCTGCAGTGTGGGACATATACACTTCTCCGCCATATAATTTTAACCTTCTCGTAAATGAAGCGCACAAACAGGGAATTCTTGTTTACGCCTGGCTTGAATGGCCATATATCGGAACAAATTTCTGGAATGACCATCCTCGTTGGCGTGAGAAAAACGCTCTGCTTAAAGATGCTCAACTCGACTTCCTTTTACTTATGGATCTGCAGAATCCCGACTGTCTGAAAACCGCTATGTCTGACTTGTTAAATTTATTGAAAAACGACTGGGATGGAGTCGATATAGCAGAGTTTTCAATTACCGGCGGTGTCGCCGAAGCTCTTGAAGGTCCCGGTCAGCCAAAGTATTTCACCGGCTTTAATGACGAAACCAGAAATGAATTTAAATCTCTAAACGGTTTCGACCAGATTGATCTGTTTAATAAATCTTCTGATCATTACTGGCAAAAAGATTCTGCCGGACTAGATAAATTTTATAAATACAGAGTGCTGGTAAATAACCGGCTGCTTCGGCAAATAGTTACAGCGCTTGATTCTGTAAGAACTTCCGATAAAAGAGATTGGGAGTTCGTTTTTACAGTTCTGGATAATTCTCTCCACCCGGAATTCGACCAGCTGCTTGGATTTGATCTTCCAAACACATTGAAACTTGCAAAAGAATTCCATGCCGCTCTACAGGTCGAGGATCCGGCAAGTGAATGGACACGACCTCCATCGCGTTATGGTCAGCTCGCAAAATTTTATAAAGGTATAATTGGAGATATCCCATTTGCAATCGATATAAATTTTGTCCCCATTCATCAAAATGAACAAATTGGTTTCCCTTCTGAGCAGCCCACCGGCACTGAACTTTTCCGGCAGTACAGTTTCGCCGATAATCAATGCGGCCGCGTGTGCTTTTATGCGGAATCTACTGTTTTTCCTTACGACTGGGATGTCCTTCCTTATGTCATGGGGAGTGTTGCAACTATTACTAAAACAGAAAACAATTGGTTAATTCAATCGTCCCGCACTGTTATTCTAAATACTCCGCCTAAGATTAAAAATATTCTTTTGGATGGCAAACCATGGCCTTGTTATGGTGTGACCGGAATAATTATACCGGAAGGGACACATGTTTTATCTTTCGGTAATTTTGATCTGGAACATCCAAACAATGAAACCACTAGCCTCCGGCTTACCGGAATTTCTGATGAGCTGATCAGCAGCAGGGTGTCAGATACAGGAATTATAATAGTATATCAATCCCCTGCAAGGTGCCTTATTACTTTGAATCAATTACCCTCCTATATTAGAGTGGATGGAATTCGCGTTCAATTAAAAGTTCTGAAAGAGAAAGGAGGTTTTATAATTTTTGCCCCTTCAGGTAAACATAGCTTGATGTTATATCAATAATTTTCTAATTTATTATTTTTAAGTATCAAAATATCAGGAGCTTAACATGTCCGATGAACAAAAAAAGAGCGGGAATCGCTGTAATGAAATGTCCGGTGGTATTTACGGAATGGCCTTTTTAGGCGCAGCATTTTATTTTATTTCCCATGCTGCAACTTTCTGGACCGGGGTGTTGGGATTTATCAAAGCATTGTTCTGGCCGGCTTATCTCATGTTCAAAATTCTTGAACACCTGAATCTGTAATAATTATTTTTAGCAGTTTCAATTTTCACTTTTATTTATGTGACACCTGAACTTTGTCGGCCGGATAAGTGTGCTGCAGGAAGCATGGCTATTGAAATTGATGAGAAATAATATTACTATTCGCATGTAATCAAAAGGAATTTCCAGTGGCTACAATGGATACCATATATGAGCATGAGGTAACCAAGATAGAAGTGGAAATATTATCATCGTGTTCCCCGCACAAAGGCTTCGGAAATAAGGAAGTCTACCTTAAATACTGCGATACCGACACAATTAATGCCGATCTTTACCGCCTGTATACTTTAAGAAATGAGGTAGATACTGCTGAAGTTTATCTGAAAAAAATTAAGGATCCGGTAAGTATTTCCCCTGGCTTTTTTTTCTGAAATATTTTTTCAGAGAGAAACTGTCGTTACATCACCTAAAGAAAACTCTTATGTCAATTATTCTGCTTTTTCTGAAAGTACGATGGTTACACTATATGACCATTCTGCCTTACTTTCAAATTTGATAATTTTCTCTCATGCAATTGAAATCTTTCAATAAGTTCTTTCAACTGATCGGTCAGGCTTCTTAGGTTTTCTGCTTCACGGGCTATCTGCTGTGTCCCCTTGGCGCTTTCATTTATTACATTATTTATAATTTCAATGTTCTTGCTGATTTGTCCTGCACTTATTGACTGCTGCTCGCTGGAGGCAGCAACCTGGTTAATTTCATCCGAAGCAGTGCTTGTGGAACCAAGAATTTTAGTAAGCGATGTTTGGACTTCTTCTGTAATTTTTCTTCCCTCATCAACAGAAGCTTTTGCTTCCTGCATTGAGAAATCCGCATTTTTAGTTTCCATCTGAATTGCATTTATAGTCATTGCAATTTCTTTTGTCGCCTTGGTTGTCCTTTCGGCAAGTTTTCTTACTTCATCAGCAACAACTGCAAATCCTCTTCCCTGCTCGCCTGCACGTGCAGCTTCAATCGCGGCATTTAATGCCAAAAGATTTGTCTGATCGGCAATATCATTAATTACCTGTGTTATTTCTCCGATCTGTTCTGTCTTTTGTGAAAGGGTACCTATTATACTTGCCGCGTTATTTGCAGCATCATTAATCCTTATCATTCCCTTTAATGAAAATTCTGCTTTTTTACTCCCTTCTTCTGCAAGTAGTTTTGTTTTTTTGGAAACTTCCGAAGCATTGGCTGCATTACGGGAATTTTCAACTATCGTCCTCGTCATCTCCTCAATGGCAGATGCAACTTCGCTGGTCTGTTCTCCCTGTTCGGCAGCTCCTGCCGCCATTTGTTCCGTACTCGAAGATATCTGATCTCCTGCATTTGAAACCGATGTGACTGATTCACTTACCAGAGAAATTGTATTATATAAAGATTCGCCCACTTCATTAATTGAGTTTTTCAATAATTTGTGTTCTCCCCTGTACTCACCCGTCATTCTTGCATTAAGATTCCCCTTTGCCAGGTTTTCAAGAATTTTTATGCCTTCATTCACAGGTAGTAAAAGTGAGTCAATAATATTGTTGAAACCGGTTAATATTTCTTTATACTCTCCATCAAATGATGTAGAATCAGCTCGCTTTGATAATTGACCGTCTATTGCGGCTTTTGTGAGTCCACTAATTTCAGAAGAGAGGTTCCTAATTGTATCCGTCATTGTATTAAATGCAAATGCAAGTTCATCAAATTCTGAAGCTGGTGTAACTTTTTCAAACCTGCCGGATGCTATGTTTTTAGCTGCTGAAATTTTTTCAAGCTGTGCGGTTTTTATAATATTCAGCATCTCTAAAAGTTGACCAAACTCATCATTAGAATCTACAACTATAGCTGTCGTATACTGCCCCTTGGAATGTTCAGCCATCAGCGTCTTTATTTTTTCAATCGGTTTTGTTAATGATGGAGCAACTTTAACAAAAGTTATTACTATCACTATCGCCGATGCTATTAGTCCGAAAAACAGAAAAGTTTTTGAGGTTGATGCGGAAGAGGAAATCTCATTATCGAGTACGGTAGCTGTATTTTCAAAATATTTGTCGAATAGTGCTGACTTTACCTGAATCTGTGCAGCAATCTCTTCACCCGATGTAGTCGTTATAACTGCCGCCATTTCATAATCTTTTATCATTCCCGCACTTACTATGGCATCACAGACTACATTTTTATAATTAGTCCAGACTTTCTTCATCTCTTCAAGGTTCGTTTTTAACTCAGGATTGAAATTTTCCCCCGCTAATGACTTAAAAAGCTGATCAATGCTGTCCTTTTCTGCAGTAACATATTGAATGTTTTTATTTACATCGCTTCCGAAAGCGGGGATTGAGAATTTTAATAGGGTAAACTGAAGCCTGTTAATTCGGCTAAACAGGTTATGTATATGGCCTGAAGGATTAATATAATTACTGAAAAGCTCGTTTTTCTTATTCACCATGGTGGTGGTTTGAATATAACTGTTAACTGCAATAATTGCCGAAATGAATACAATTATTGAAAAAATAACCTGTATTTTCCTGATAAACTTAATGTTCTTCATATTTAACATAATAACCAGCTCTAATTTAGTCTATAAATTATTTTAACTTGAACGATATCGGTAGCGTCAGTTTTGTTTTGACACTTACACCCTTCACTTTACCGGGAGTAAATTTAGTCTTTTTTACCGCGGTTATGGCTACCTCATCGCAGCCTGCTCCAATGCCCTTAACAAGTTTAACATCATCAACATTTCCATTCTCATTTATATATGCCAAAAGGTAAACCTTCCCCTCGGTGCGATTCTGCACAGCCATTGCCGGATACACTATATATTTCCCAATTGCAGCCATCCCGCCAATAGGGGATGGGAACTCGTCTGCCGCAACAGTATATTCTTCGTCGCCGGGAAAAGAACCAAAAGCCGCTCTTGTAAATAACAATACAAGTGATAAAAACAAAAATTTCATTATACGTTTCCTCTTTAAAATACTACTCTCTCTTTACAAATGTAATATTGAATTTATTATCGGATTTTTTTCAAATTTATTTAGCCATTTTTGAAGATAATTAAAATTCCCCAAATCCCTTGTTTATCAAATAATATTTGCAAAATCAGCTGTTTTGTTTGATATTAAGGAGAATTTCTGTCGGATTCATTCTTGCCCATTCTTTAGTTGACACCTCATATGCAAAAAGTAATATATTCTCCTTCTCCTCCTTTTTATCTAATAATGAGGAAATATTCTGTGCTAATTTCGAAAATAATGATAAGAAATGGACTTCGGGCATAATGGATGCATTCTGAATATCTGAATATTTTTTATATTCTTCTTCCTTTTCATGCAATGTGCTTATAAATCTTTCGGTAAAATGTTCTTTCCGGTCATTTGTTTCGCCTTCAGTAAAATATCCGGATGCATAGGAAGCAATGGTCTGTTCAAGATATGTTCTTAATTTGATCTTCTGAAATTCCGTTAACCCGATAAGTTCTGCGGTATTTACCATTAGGTGTATATAAAAACAAAGAAATTCAGTGTAGATAAATTGATTTAATCCGGACTCTTCAATATTCTTGAATGCAAGAATGTTCTTTTTAATTGCTTCGGAACAAATAGTTGAAACACTGACCAGCGACAATGAAGCATTCTTATATAACAGATCCTGGTTTAGAAATTGTTTATTGTTTTGAACTTTCAATAAATATTTATTCATAACATATTATCGTTAAAATTCCACGAATGTTTATAAGAAACCTCAATGAAATATGTCATCAGGAAATTAACAAAAAAAAAGAGGGGAGTGACTTCTAAATATCTCTCGCGAATGATCTTAGCCCAAGCCTTATAAAAACGAATGAAATCACCAGAGACAAAACAAAAAGAACAAAACTGGTAAATAAAAGACCATTCAGCGGATCTGATAATTCACGATGCTCACTTTCGAAATAACCTCTGACGGGAACAAAAAGAAGAATTAATAGGAAAACCATATAAACAATTGTAAACAGAAAGGTGATCGAAGCTCCCTGGGATGAGGCAATTCTTATTGCATTCTTTTCCTTAAAGTTCGCAAAATATCCACCCATTCCAAAGTTAAGTGATACAATTGAAATTGTTATAAAAACAGCATTTAACTGGCCGATAATTGAAAGTGACCGTGGAAACTGATGCCCTGCAAAAAAACTGATTAACTGACCTATAATTAAGATCAGTGCAAAATATATTATTAGTTTTTTTGTTAGAAACGTTGCGTGGTTAACTGGTGAACTTCTTATCTTCCATATTGTCTCCCCTTCAAGACTAATAAGTGGAAAAATAAAGCGGAGAGATAAAGCAGCAACCATAAAAACACCGAATAGCGATACTACCAAAAATATAATAGTTCTAAGGTTGTCGTTATAATATGAATCATCAATAATAATTTTTATCCCGGATATGCCGGACATAAAGATTACCATCAGAAAAATCATAATCCCAAGATGTATCCATTGTCCAGGTTCTCTGATAAATAAAAGAAACTCTCTTTTAATAATTGCCTCATCAATGCTGTTCAATTTGGATAACTTTTCAAAACCCATCATGACTTGTCCGGGTTTGCTTTTTATTTCTGCTGCTGAACCGAGTTCAAGAGAAGCCGCCCACGTCCTATAATACCATTTCCTGGCAATTAAAAGAGCAATAGTGAAAAGTCCGGCAGAAACAATCAGGTTCAAAACAATTAAAGGTATTGCGTTTTCAAAATTACCCGAGGTCATCCAGAATAGTGAGTCTGCAACCCAGTATGCCGGAAATAATTTTATAAGAAAGCTGTCCAGAAAACCGAAATAGCGGTTAACATCCGGCCAGTACATAAAAACCTCACGCACAAGTGCCGCCGGGCTTGTAATAAAATAATAACCGATTATCCATAACGCATATATAACTGCCGAAACGGTTATTACCTTTTTAAGCCCGAACCTTACAGATAACCTCAGAATTATCAGTAAAAGTATAACCCCCAGTGAGCCGGCCGAAAACAGAAATGGAATAAATATCAGCAGCAATGTAAAAGGATAGAACATCCAATTCATGTTGAAGTATGTACCATAACCGATTAGCGCGGCGGTAATAATAAGAAGTAGTGTCGTTGAACTATAAAAAAAGTTGTCGAGGAATTTAACAAGAAAGATTTTTGTGAAAGAAACCGGCTTGGTAAACAGAAAAGATGTCTCGTTTGATCTGAATAGGGTGGAAAAGGAAACAACTACATTACCGATGTTGACCGATATAAAGAACATAAATAAAATAAGCATGATGAACCGGTGAAGAAGAAATGATCCTATTCTTACGCTATCCATCAAATATGTTGTGGTGTTTTCTGTAAACAGAAAAAAACCGCAGGCGAAGAGTAAATAGACAATGGATATAAGCCCGCTCCTTAATAAACTTGTAAACGAAACCCGGGAGTTCATTTTCATAAAAAGAATTAGCTTATATTTCAATATGTGCAGTAGGATCTTCATCTATCGTGTAAGTTCCAGAAATAATGATTCTAGATTTTTATGGTCTGATCCCTTAAGTTTTTCCAGTTCCTGCTCGTCTCCCTCAAATATCATGCTTCCGTCTTTTATTATGCCGAACCGGGTACATATTTCTTCTGCAACATTAAGACTGTGTGTGGACATAAAAATTGCTGTCCCCTGAGCAGCACACTTGACAAGTATATTCTTCACTGCAAGTGCGCTTTGCGGATCAAGCCCTATCATTGGTTCATCAACCACAAAGCAATGCCGGATCATGAAGCAGTGCCGAGGCAATTACAATTCTTTGTTTCATCCCCTGTGAGTATTCCTCGGTTCGCTTATCAATCCATGAACCAATCTGCAGCATATCAATTGTCGTTTTTATTTTTTTCGTAAGTACTTCCTTTGAAATAGAATACAAACCACTTGAGAAATATAGGAACTCTCGACCGGTGAGTTTTTCATAAATGAAGGGCTGATCAGGAATGTATCCAATCAGGGCCTTTGCTTTAACCGGATCCCTGGATATATCAATACCGTTAATTATAACTTTACCTGATGATGCGCTATAGAGCCCCGTTATCATTTTGATAGTAGTGGTTTTCCCCGCACCGTTCTGACCGATAAATCCAAAAAAATCTCCCGGTCTTAATTCGATGTTTATATCGTTGACTGCGATGAATGATCCGAATTTTTTTACAAGGTTAATTAACTTAAGCATTGGTATACTTTATTTATGAAATGGGAAGGTAATGTATTTTAAAGAAGGGTTCAAATTATTTCTGTTGAGAGGTGGTTGCCCTGATTTCCTATATGGGAAGATGGGCTAAATGCAGAAAAGTCCTGGCTAAGGGCTCCCAGTAGCCAGGACTACTACTATACCGCGCTCATTTCAGTATAGATCTGCTCCCACCTGCCTTATCTCACCCGCCTTATTCTATTGTGAGATTCTGATTGACAGTGTGGTTCAAACCTAATAAAATATTGAACTCGAAAAATCAGTATAACTACCAAATCTTTTACCCGCTAATGTAAAAACCGAAATGAATTATGCTGAGAACAAAACATTAGCTTTTATTTTGCGGAAATTAATAATGTAATGTTCTGTAAAATCCGATCGTTTTCGACATTTAGTGCCGGTACTTATACCAACCCAATTATTGCTTAAAAGCGGAAAATTCAAAAGAATGACTCCAAATACTGGTACAACTACCGGATTATTTGACTTCTTTATTAAATTGTCAGAAAAAATATTTCCAATTATTTATTATCCATGAAATTGCATGAAGTTGAGTTCTGTATATCCCTGGCAAATTTTCCCTTATAATCCTCTCCAGTTTCAGTGCATCTTGTAAATCTTTAAGTTTGTTTCTTTCTGCAATCCAATTAATAATATAAAGGACTTCCGTTCCCTGGTTTCTGTTAAACAGAGTCATATCCGGTTCCCCCGATATTCTGGGATCATTTTCCGGCACAGGTCTCCATTTATAGGAATAGTTTAGCTCAGACTTATTGATTATACCCATTTTTCTCCTCCTTTAAATACCCTCTACCTACACCGTAAATAAACTAGTCACCTGCCTTAATCTTAACCCTCAGACTGTTTTCGGCATTGTAGAATATAAAATAAAAACAGAACAATACCTCAATTGCGGTAATGATATAGAAGTAATATACAGCCGCACAAAAACTGTAAATCAATGCAAGACATTTTAATATTATTGTAAATTCGTAAAACAAAATCACCAGATAATAAACATTAAACCTGTGTGTACTGAGGATTTCACCCAGAAAGATTGCCATTAAATGATAAACCATAATCAGATGTAAAATAACCAGGGGAAATATCATTGAATACGGATGCAGATAATAATATGTCGAGGACAAAATAGTTACACACAAGAAGACCCACCCGAAATTTAATTTCTTGCTATAATATAGGACTGATATTGTCTGAAAAAAGTAGCAGGCCATATATGTTAAACTACTCTCGATCTTCAGGTACCTAAACGCCAGATAAACAGCAGGATCTGTAATTCCCAGGATTAGAAAATAATAAAAAAGACCTCCTTTATATTGTTTAAAAGGAGGCAACATCCAAAGAAGAAGTTGAAAATAAAATATTATACTTATTATGCGTACCAATATTCACATACAAAATGGCGGACAAAGTACGCCCATTTCCAGCGTACTGTTCCCATTTGTTATTGTAATTATATTATTATTTCTTAATTCAATTTTCGTGTCTGGTTCATTTCCCGATGTTATTGTTTTTAATATCATAGAGATACTGAAATATCTGAATATATCCTGTGGATTAATAATAGCAGATTCAGGGTAAAGCGCTCTGCGCTGGTGGTCGGCGATCAAAAGACTGTTGTTACAAATCCTGAACATTATATAACCGTCCTGATTAATTAAGTATTTATTAAGAAAACTGGTCTGGACCTGAACAGCAGTAATTACGGGTCCATATAGATTGTCAGCTTCCTGTTTTGAATACATTTTCCCAATGACACCCTGTGCATTGGAAAAAGAGAACGTAACTAATATGAATAAAAAGAACCATTTAATGTTACGCATGCCCGGACTCCTGTTTTTTTCACGGGTAATCTATTGTTCCATTTTGATAAATAAATCAGTATAACTACCAAATCTTTTTATTCGAATACATGCAGATTTGCCGCAATCCTTAAAATTCTATAGGTACCTATACTAAATTTTTCTACCGCCCGAATAATTTACCGAATATTTTATAAATGCCGGAAGCGACGGTAAATTGAGCTTATGCATTATAACAGACCTATGAAAATCAACAGTTCTTTTACTTATATTCATTTTTTCTGCAATGTCCGCACTTGTGAGTCCCTCGCCTACAAACAACACAATCTTTTCTTCGGTTTTAGTAAGTTCATCCTGTGGATTAATTTTTATATGAAGCTTTTGGAACTGATATTTTGCAACAATTTCCTTTAATTTGACTTCATCATATAAAGGACCGAAATAATTTTTTCCGCGAAAGACGGTTCTTATTGCGTAAATCAATTCCCCTTTAGAAATAGTTTTTTCCACAAGACCGCTCCCTCCCGCCTTTAGGGTATGATAAACATACTGTTCATCAAAAAACATAGAAAGGAAAAGAACTTTCGCGCGCGGATAAGTTTTTTTAAGTATTTTTACTGCGTCAGTACCGGATAAAACCGGCATTGATATATCGATAAGCAGGATATCCGGCTTCAATAAATCAAATTTACCGAGCATATCTTTACCGTTTTCGGCCTCCCCTACAACGTAAATATCCGGTTCATCTTTCAAAAGACTTAATACTCCGCTTCTGAAAAGAGTATGGTCATCACACAGTAGGACACGAATGTCATTTTCTTGCATATTAATTCACCAATGGTAATTCAAATAATATTAAAGTCCCCTCCTGATTACCTGATTCAATTTCCATTTTCCCCTTTAGATTTTTAATCCTTTCACCCATATTAAGTAAACCATATCCTTTAGAACTGTTGATTTTCTCCGTCTCAAACCCAACTCCATTATCGGAAATTATTATTTTCAGTTTGTTATATGTATATATAAATTGTATATGAAATTCACTTGCGAAAGAATGTTTTAAGATGTTGCTAAGTGACTCCTGTATAATTCTGTAAAGATAAAGTTCGTTCTTGATTTCCAGCCTTTCAGGTGTACCGGTATAATCGACCGAACCTTTAATATTAAAATTACGCGACATGTTATCAGATAGGTTACAGACTGCGGCGAATAACCCCAAGTCATCAAGCGCCCTGGGTCTAAGATCATACATGATTTCACGCAGCTCTGTAATTGTTTTATCCATGGTGGATTGTACGGTTGAAAAATTTTCTCGGTATTTATCAAAATCGGATGCTGTGTCTTTTATTTTCAAGTTTACAAGCAGGAGGTTCTGCCCTATACTGTCGTGCAGTTCCATACCTATCCTTTGTTTTTCGGCTTCAAGCTGATCGTGCAGATAAAAGGAGAGTGAACGATATTTTTGTTCGGACTCGATTAGTTTGTTTTCATATTCAAATCTTTCTGTAAGATCAACAAAATAAATCTGTGCCATTTCAAGAGAACTGATTCCATAGAAAAATATTGTGTATTGTTTACCATTAATAATATTATCCCAGCGTAAATTTGAATTGCCAGCTATTTCTTCTTTGATATCAAATATTACTTTATTAAGGATTTGAGACAGAGGCCTCCTTTCTTCGGTGAGAACATTAAAAGCTTTTTGTGCAGATATATTTGCGTGAACAATAATGCCCTCTGAATCTATTCTCAGGATCGGATTCGGATCTGACTCCGTAAATGCAGATACTATCCGCAGAGTGTCTGATTCAAGTTTATTCTTTTCTGATTCCAGCCCCCTACTCTTAAGTTTTAATCCTTCTTTTTCAAACTCAAAATTTAACTTGCGCGGGATAAGGATTTGGCGATAGGTAATAAAAATGACAAACAATAGGAGAACGATAAACAGTAAGGCATAAAAAATTGGATTACTCAGATCGGTAATCAAACTTAAAAAATGGTCAAGCTCTTTATCCATATTTACATAAACCTTAAATATTAATAATATTCCCGAACCGAATAAATAATTGACTATCAAATTTTATAAATTTATTATTAAAAAGAAAGAGGTGAAAGGAAAATAATTAAGCCCGCTATATTAATATTATTGTCCCCTTTATTACCGATTATTATCCCTTATCAAATTGGCTTAATAATTTCCTGATTTCAAAGCCCAGATTTTCATAATCTCTGTTGGATATACCGGGTCTGTTTGGGTGGGGAATAATCGCATATATAACCCCATCCTTTATGTTGATTGAATATTTTTTGTCGTTATCAGTTTTTAATTCGGAACCGATTATTTGTTTCCAGAATTTCATATAAATTGGTGTGGTACTGTAAAAAACAACCACCTTCGGTTTGTAAATTTTAATTTTATCTCTTATACGCTCTATCCTGAGCGGAGCCATTTCCCTGATAAGTTCTTTACGGTTATTAAGAAATTTAAGGCTGATTTTCCCTTCATATACCCAATCTTCAATACTAATGTTTGGCAGCGGGAAGAATTCTATAAGCGAGTTATCCCCATCCTTTTTCCAAAGGTGGTGCTTCTGAAATTCCCTTATTTCATTTATGTCTATGATTTCGTGGTCTATACTTAATAATAATCGAATCAATTTATTCCATGTTTTCTGAATAACAACCGGATTATCATAGAAATATTTCTTTGCATCGGGCGGACAGTTCTCTTCATTATAACTCTCAAGAATATCACAAAATTCTTTTGATCCGTTTTCTTTCCACTCAGCAATATCTTTATACACTTTTTCAAATTGATCAGCTCCCCCCTCCTCCATTCCGATTAACCAATACTTCGCCATCCTGTTTCCATACCCAAGGAACGATTTTATATAAGAATCTATTAAATATCGGTCTATTTCAATCAGTCCCATAGCGTAACTCCTTTTATAGTCATAATCTGTCAACCTGTCACCGAACCATAGTGAAAATTAAACCTAATTAAATATAAAAACAATGAATTCTCTGCTTATTTTATACCCTGTCTGACTAGTCTTTTATTTGAAATTTGTCTTTAACTATATAGATTTAGTTCGTTATCCTGTAACATTTTGTTATACCTGAAGGAGTATGATGATGAAAAGAATAAAGGCTGTTATATTCGGAGCAACGGGGATGGTGGGTGAAGGCGTATTAATTAAAGCTCTTGAACATTCCGATGTTGAATCAGTTCTGGCTATAGGAAGAAGGCCATGTGGTATTAGAAATAAAAAATTTAAGGAAATCGTACATAATGATTTTTTTAATTTCACTTCCATTGAAAAAGAACTTTCGGGCTATAATGCATGCTTTTTCTGCCTGGGTGTTTCTTCCCTCGGAATGAAAGAAAACGAGTATACAAGAATTACTTATGACCTAACCATGAAAGCAGCGGGTACTCTTTCTAATCTGAATAAAGACATGACTTTCTGCTATGTTTCCGGAATGGGAACTGATAGCAGCGAAAAAGGACGACTCATGTGGGCAAGGGTGAAAGGCAAAACAGAAAACGATCTTTTAAAACTACCATTTAAAGAAGTTTATAATTTCAGACCGGGTTTCATTAAACCGGTAAAGGGTCAGAAGAATGCTTTTAAAGCATCACAAGTAGCTGCCATTTTCTATCCGATGATTGTGGCCTTAATTCCAAAATTTGTCTGCAGGCTTGATGACCTGGGACTTGCAATGATACATGTTGCGAAAGAAGGATATGAAATGAATATCCTGGAGAATATAGATATAACCAAAGCAGCTATGAGAGAAGCCCTTAGTTGACTTTTATATATTAAAAGATAATGCCAAAATAAAGAAATATTAAATTTTTACTTTTTTGTAATTTAATGGATGATTTTTATACGAGGATATAATTATGAAATGCCTGATAGCAGACTCAATAAAATTAAAAGGACATCCAGTTGCTGTAATTCTTTCGGATGATAAACCTGAAGACGGGATCCAGTTCAAAGAAAATATCTGGGGATGCGTTGCATCAATGTTATCCGCTTCAGCTTTAAAGGGAAAGACTTCTTTCTTTGACAGAAAAACTTATGGATGTGTTGGCGGTGGAGTCGGATTAGGATTCGGAAACACATATGAGGGTTTTCCGATTGAATATTTATTGTCAACAGGGAAAAAGGAATCTGTTGACGGTACGAGAAGAACCAGAAAATTGGAAGAGGGCGAACATTATATCAAAACTCCTGAACTTGCAATGAAATTTGTGGAATGTCTGCCAATGAGAAATGTGAAGTATGAATATGTAATATTCAAACCGCTGGAACTTGTTAAAAATGAGGAAATACCTGAAAGTATAATATTTTTTGTTAACCCTGACCAACTTTCTGCACTCGTAGTGCTTGCAAATTATGGAAGAAAAAGTAATGATAACGTAACCGCTCCATGGGGGGCTGCCTGTCAATCAGTATTATATTCTTATGAAGAAGGAGACAAAGCAAATCCACGCGCAATAATCGGTTACTTTGACCTCGCAGCCCGAAAACACGTAGATAAAAACACTTTGTCATTCACGGTTCCATACAAAATGTTTCTTGAGATGGAAGGAAATGTGAAGGGAAGCTTTCTGGAGATGGAAGAGTGGCAAAATTTAAGTTCCCGTTAATTTATCTGATATCGGGTTTACTAATTTTATGCCTTTTAATATTCTGCCTTTAACACCGTTTTTCGTCATTTTCCGAATAGAATCAGTTTTTTACTCAATTATTATCTTTAAGTTATTGATTAAACTAAACTTACGCTGAAGAATTTCGATAATATGTATGGTTCTTTGCTTTTTTTCTATCGAACTATTCATTTTATTAAGGAAATGACAGCTTTAAATATTTTATATTTCCTGATTATTGGTTTACAAACTCTTGTACTGATTCTGGTATTAATGAAGAAGAAATCATCTATTGCCGTTAACGGGAATAATGAAATCAATAAAAATGATTGTAGTTTAAGACCTGTTGTCGAAAATAATGTTGACGGAATTATTTTATACGATAAAAGTGGGACGATTTTCGAATGGAATAAGTCAATCGAAAAAATAACTGGTTTCACAAAAGATGAGGTTATCGGCGCCAATATCTTTCATATCCTTAAACAATTATTAAAAATAAACCAGGTCGGCAAGTTTATTATTGACGACCTTGCCGTGGATCTAATTAATGAAACCCCTCAAAAGGACCCCTCCTTTTTCGAAATCCTTATTAAAGATAAAAAAGGCGAAACAAAAAATGTTGAGCTTTATATAATATCGGGTAAATCTAACAACGAAACCATTTTTGGCAATATCATCAGGGATATTACAGAGAAGGAAAAAGAAATAAAAGAAACATACTTCTATCTGCAATATATAATCGATTCTATTAAAACAACTATTATAACTGTTGATAAGGACTTTAATGTAACTCATGAAAATAAAGCCGCAGCAAGGTTCAGAAACGGAACCGATCCGGAGATCAATTATCTTTTTACTAAATATCCAAAACTCGGTTTCATAAGAGAATGCTTTGACAAATGCACTGATAGTAATAAGATAATTAATGATTCACGAATGGTAATCAATGAAACCGGGGAAACTTTATATTATGCTATTTCTGTTTTTCCGCTGAGCGATGAAATAAGACCCGGTAAAGTTATTATGGTCGATGACATAACCGAACGGATTAAGATGGAAGAGGTTATGATACAATCCGAAAAAATGATGAGCGTTGCCGGATTAGCTGCGGGAATGGCGCATGAAATAAACAATCCTTTGGGCACTATATCACAGGGATGCCAAAACCTTATTAGAAGAACTTCTTTTTCATTACCTAAAAATGTTGAAGCTGCAAATAAACTTGGTATTCTTCCAGAAAATATCAACAAATACTTTGAGATAAGAGAAATATTTGAAATAATAAATTCAATACAGCAGGCATCCCAGAAAGCATCAGAAATAATTAAAAATATGCTTCAGTTCAGCAGACGGTCTGAATCTAAGAAAGTTTTGTATAACCCCGAAAAGCTGCTTAATGAATCTTTAGATCTTTTATATAATGATTATGATCTGAAGAAAAATTTTGATATAAGAAGCATTAAGATAATTAAGGAAATTGCATGCGCTGTCCCGGATATAAAAGTAACTGTTACCGAAATTCAGCAGGTTCTGTTTAATATTATCCAGAATGCAGTTCATGCCTTGAAACTAAATTCATATCCTTCAGAAAATCCGGTTATTACACTGCGGTTAAAATATACCATCAGCGAAATTACATATGAAATTGAAGATAATGGTCCGGGCATACTTGAAAGTCATAAGAACAGAATATTTGAACCGTTTTTTTCAACAAAGGAAGTCGGTAAGGGAACCGGTTTGGGGTTATCAGTTGCATTTATGATAATAAAGAATAACCATAAAGGAAATATTTCCGTTGAATCTGCACCTGGGAAAGGAGCTAAATTTATTATTAAGTTACCCGTGTATGGATTCTAATGTGTACTAAAAAATTACTTATACTTGACGATGATGAAACTATAAGATTCAATATGAAACTTTATCTTGAGGACGAAGGATTTGAATGCACAGATGCCGGAGACGCTGACTCTGCTTTACTTCTTGCCAGGAAAGGGGGTATCGCTCTGTCAATAGTTGATCTGCGCCTGCCGGGAATCAATGGAGAAGAATATATTAAAAAATCAATCGTTCTAAATCCTGAAATGAAATACTTAATTCATACCGGTAACACACAGTATATATTGTCCCAGGAGCTTTCCGATTTAGGCCTAAATCATGAAGATGTGTTTTATAAGCCGGTTGAAAGTTTTGAAATAATCGTAAATAGAATAAAACAACATTTATAAGGATTATTTATTATAAAATGGAAGAAGATTATTATTCACTGTCCGGACAGTCAATACTCATTATAGACGACGATGATGACCTCGCCAAAAGCATAAAATTCTTTTTTGAAGATCATGAGTGCAATGTAAAAACGGCTTCAAACGGAGAAGATGGACTAAAGATTTTCCTGGATGAGGGAGCCGATGTGATATTGGTTGATCTTAATATGCCCAAAATATCGGGATATGAAGTTATTTCATATGTTGTAAAGAATTTCCCGTTGACTCCTATTATATCGGTTTCAGGAGTCGGAAAAATTAAAGACGCTATGAAAGCAATTAAACAGGGCGCATGGGATTTTATTACAAAACCAATAATGAACTTTGAAGAGCTTGAGTTTGCAGTCCTGCGGGCATTTGAAAAAGCATTTCTACTTAAGGGAAATAACAATTACAGGGATAACCTGGAATTGATGGTGGCCGATAAAACCATGGAACTTGAATTGAAATCAAAACAACTTGAACTCCTTGTTCGTGATTATAAAATTGCCAAAGAAAGAGCCGAAGCATCCGATAAACTGAAGTCGGAATTTCTTGGCCAGGTTTCACACGAGATTAGAACTCCGCTGAATGCAATTCTTAGCTTTACAAATCTTATCAAAGATGGAATAGAAGAAAAAACGCCACAGGATTTTAATGAATATTTTGAGATAATAAATCGTGCCGGTGCCAGGCTTATAAGAACCATAGAACTAATCCTCAACATTTCAGATGTTAACGCAAATTCATATAACTATAAAAAGGAAAACTTCGATCTGGTTGAGATAATCAATGAGATTAATATTCCTCTCAGATTCAAATACAAGAATAAAAATCTGGCCTTTAACACTATTGCTAAAACTAACCAGACAGATGTAAATCTTGATAAGTTTTCTGTTTTTCAGGCATTATCCAATCTGATTGAAAATGCATATAAATACACAAATAAAGGAGAAATAAAAGTAGCGATATTTGAAAAAGAAGAGACACAGGTTGTTGAAATTTCAGACACCGGTATTGGAATATCAGACGAATTCATGCCAAGATTATTTGATCCTTTCAGTCAGGAAGACCAGGGATTTACAAGAAAGTATGAAGGAAATGGCCTGGGGCTGACACTTGTAAAAAGATACTGTGAATTAAATGGAATAAGAATTGAAGTCAATAGCATTAAAAACATAGGGACAACTTTTACATTAACTTTTGAAAACTTCGGAAAGAAAGAAGAGCATTTCAGAGAAGAATATATTTACAATACCAAATAAAAAAGTAATTGGATAATAGGAGATTCTATTAGAAATTTATCAAAGATGGGTAATCAGCCTGGTTAGCATTTCATAATCCTCCTGTGAGGTTACTTTAAAATTAAATACAGACCCCTCCACCACATTTATCTTTTCCTTTAGCCTTCGTACAAGCATTGATTCATCAGTTCCGCAAAATTTATCTTTATATGCTTTTTCAAAAGCTTTCTTTAATACGGAATATGTAAATATCTGCGGCGTCTGAACATAGTACACATGTTCCCTATCAATGTATTTTTCGACATTTTCATTCCCTCTGATTAATGTGTCCTTGGCTTTAATACAAACCACAGCATTTCCTTTTTCTTCAGCAGTAGATATTGCGCGGTTTAAGACTTCTTCAGATAAAAGCGGTCGCGCGGCATCATGCACGAGTATAATATCGTTTGGCGAGGCCGGAAGTGATTTTATAGCATTATTAACAGAATCCTGCCTTTCATTACCACCTTCAATAAAATGATTGAGTTTAGAAAGTGAATATTTTTTCTTAATA
>Ga0182027_10001496_pt1 | contig 39029 bp, 30 predicted proteins | sample 712E1DmetaG_FD_121300 | JGI IMG/M metagenome (GOLD analysis project Ga0182027, IMG submission 121300) | Permafrost microbial communities from Stordalen Mire, Sweden - 712E1D metaG (Illumina Assembly) | ecosystem: Environmental > Terrestrial > Soil > Wetlands > Permafrost | place: Sweden...
GATGCCGTCCTTGCTGTCCGCACTGTCGGGCCAATCCACTTTGCACACGCACGCGGCCCGATCCGGTTCGATGTCCCAAAGATAGAACGCCGTGGAGCTACCAAAGTGCTCGTTGATGCGTTCACCGTCGCTGCTTGTGAATGCTACCTTCATAGTTGAATCCTCCAATCAGCGCATGATTTCGAAGTGACGGTTGTCGCAGGTCTCGTCCTTGATATCAATGTACTTGTTGCAGATCTCGGTCAGCATGTTGATGACGCCCTGGTAACCGATGAGTGGTCGACGGTGCAGATTGACCCGGTCGAAGATGGGAAAACCGAAGCGGAAGAGCGGAATCTTGGCGTCGCGGGCGATTTGTTTACCGTGGGTGTCGCCGATGATTCCGTCCACCTTGTCGGTCATGACCAGGGAGCGCAGGTGCCACAGGTCTTTGTTCATGTAGACCTTGCTTGCCTTGCCGAAGGGCGAAGCATCGAGCAAGGCATGCAATTCGCGTTCGAGCTTCTTCGAGCCCTTGGAGCAGAGAATGTGGTACGGAACAGCGCCCATTTCCAGCAGGAACGACACGTAGCCGAGCAGGTAGTCCGAGTCGCCGTAGACCGCGAGCTTCTTGCCGTGGATGTATTGTTGCGCATCGGTCATCGCGTCCACCGCACGCCCGCGCTCGGCCTTGAGCTGTGCCGGGACGGGCTTGCCGAACAGTTCGGAAAGCTTCATGACAAAGGCGTCAGTCTTGGCGATGCCCATGGGCATGGGCATGGAAACGTGCTCGCCAGCGTATTGCTCTTTGATCCAAACAAAGGTCTTCAAGGTGGCGAAGGGCGCCACGGTCAGCGTGGCCTTGCCATTGATAGAATCCCCGGCCTCCTCAAGTTTGGTGCCGCCCGGATAAATATGGTAGGTCCCGTCGTTGGGCGAATCGAAAGTTTCGGAAATATCGGCCAACAGGGTGTAAGGGATGCCGAAGACTTCGAAGATGCGCTTGTACTCGCGGTAGTTGCCGGTATTGGCATCGAAGCCCTCAATGAAGTTGAGCTTCCCTGTGCAGCGCCCTTCGACGGCTTTGCCCTCGGTCAGGGTCTGCAGAATGCTCATGAGCATGGAGTCGTAGCCATGCACGTGCGATCCGCTGAACGAAGGTGTGTTGGCATAGGGAATGAGGAAATCGTTGGGTATGCACCCCTTTTGCCGCGCATTCCCGATGAACGATCGAAGGTCATCGCCGATAACCTCGGGCATGCATGAGGTGAATACCGCAATCATCTTGGGTTTGTAGAGCGCGTACGCGTTTTCCAGGCCCTCGTGCAAGTTGTTTTGTCCTCCAAACACGGCGCCGTCCTCGGTCATCGAGTCGGATACCGCCGGCGCAGGTTCGCGGAAGTGACGGTTGAGCGTCGAGCGATAGTAGGAAGCGCAGCCCTGGGCGCCGTGGACGAAGGGCAAGGTTTCGGCGAAACCGTGCGCGGCGAGCTGCGCTCCAAGCGGCTGGCAAGCGTGCGCGGGGTTGACGACGAGGGCTTGGCGCGCGAAGTTCTTCTCTTTGTAGTCGTCGGTGTTGATCCACTCGGCGATGCGCTTCTCATCTTCCGGACAAATGCCGGTAACGGGCTTGACGGGCAATCCTAGATCGTTGGACATGTTGAAACTCCGTAAAATTCGGTCAGAAGGGCGCCTTGACCAATTTCCAAGTAGGGCTGTTGATGGCCAAATCGAGATCTTTGGCGAACACCGGGAAGCCCATGTACGCGTGGTACGGCCCTGAATAGTCCCAGCTGTGCATTTGTCTGAATGGTATGCCCATCTTTTGGAAGAGGTATTTCTCCTTGATGCCGCTGCCCACCAGGTCGGGCTTTAGCTCCTCGACGAACTTTTCAAGCTCGTATTCGCTGGCGTCGTCGTAAATGACGGTGGCATCCGGCATTTCGGGCGAGGTGCGCTCGTAGTCGTCGTTGTGGGCGAATTCGTAGCCCGATCCGACTACCACCATGCCAAGATCCTCGTAGGCGCTCACCGTATGTCGGGGCCGCAATCCGCCCACGTAAAGCATGACTTTCTTGCCTTCGAGGCGCGGCCGGTACTCGTCGATCACCTTCTGCATTTCCGGATCGTACTTGGCGATGGCCGCCTCGACCTTCTCCTTGATGGTGTCGTCGAAGCGCTCGGCGAGCTTGCGCAGGCTGGCCTTGATCTTGGTGGGACCGAAGAAGTTCAGCTCCAACCAGGGGATCTGGTATTTCTCTTCCATCACGCGGGCCATGTAGTTCATGGAGCGGTAGCAGTGAATGACATTCAACTTCACCTGATGGGTGGCGGCGATGCGATCGATCTCGCCGTCGCCAGTCCAGGTGGCCTTGACGTTGAATCCACACTCTTCCAAGAGCGGCTTGACCGACCAGACGTCGCCACCGATGTTGTAGTCGCCGATGAGCGCGATGTCGTAGGGGCCGGCCGGTTCGCTGAATTCGCGCGTCTCGATGATATAGTCGCGAATCGTGTCATTCGAGATGTGGTGACCGAGTGACTGACTGACCCCGCGGAAGCCCTCGCAGTTGCAGGGGATGACGGGCAAGTCCAATTCCTTCGACATCGTTCGCGCCACCGAGTTGATGTCGTCGCCGATGAGCCCGACCGGACACTCTGAAAGGACGGAGATTCCTTTGGCCAAGGGGAACAGCTGTTTGGTTTCCTTCAGCAACTGGGCCAGCTTCTTGTCGCCCCCATAGACAATGTCCTTTTCCTGAAAATCCGACGTCATCTGCATGGCGAAGTTGGACACGCCGTTGATGCCGGACATGAGGTTGCGGCGTGTTCCCCATGAGTACCAGCCGCAACCCACCGGACCGTGCGAGATGTGGGCCATGTCGCGGATGGGGCCCCACACCACGCCCTTGGCTCCGGCGTAGGCGCACCCGCGCGCACTCATGACGCCAGGCACGGTCTTTCGGTTGGACTTCACGCACGCCGATGTGGCCTCCGGATCGTTGGGCGCCAAGTGAGGCGCCCGTTTCTTGCGGGCCTTTTCGGGATAGACCTCAAGGGTGCGGTCGATCATGGCCTGGGTCGACTCGCGGCTGATGCCTTCCACTTTCTTCTTTACATCGGCGGACATGGTTGGGTTCTCCTTGGTGACTAGAGCTAAGCAGGAACGGCGGCGGGGACGCCCACACCGGGCACGTCGTCTTCGATGATGCCGAACTCCATGAGCAGCTCTTCGAGCTCCTCCATGGCCAGCGGCTTGGGAATGACCAGCATCTTGTTTTCCGAGATCTTCTTTGCCAATTGGCGGTACTCCTCGGCTTGCGGATGGTCTGGAGAGTATTCAATGACGGTCATGCGGCGGAGCTCTGCCCGTTGAACTTGGTTGTCGCGCGGAACGAAGTGAATCATCTGCGTTCCCAGCCGCTTGGCCAGCGCCTCGATCAATTCCGCCTCCTTATCGGTATTGCGCGAATTGCAGATGAGGCCGCCCAAGCGCACCTTGCCCGAAGTGGCATACTTGAGAATGCCTTTCGAGATGTTGTTGGCCGCGTACATGGCCATCATCTCGCCCGAGACCACGATGTAGATCTCCTCAGCTTTGCCTTCGCGGATGGGCATGGCGAAGCCGCCGCAAACCACGTCGCCAAGGACGTCGTAGAACACGAAATCCAGATCGGGCGTGTAGGCGCCTTCAGCTTCGAGGAAGTTGATGGCGGTGATGACCCCGCGACCCGCGCAGCCGACGCCGGGCTCGGGGCCGCCCGACTCGACGCACTTGACGCCGCCATAGCCGAGCTTGAGCACATCGGATAGCTCCAGGTCCTCGACCGTGCCACGTTCGCGAATTAGATCCATAACTGTGGTCTGGGCCTTCGAGTGCAACATCAAGCGGGTGGAGTCGGCCTTGGGGTCGCAGCCAACAATGATGACCTTCTTGCCAAGCGAGACGAGCCCCGCATCCGTATTTTGTGCCGTCGTCGACTTGCCGATGCCACCCTTGCCGTAAATTGCGATTTGCCTCATTGTGTCCTTCCTGTTTCCTTCGTTAGTTCGGAATCGTCGCTGCTCTCTTCAACTGACGACTACTGGCTACTGACTATTGCAACAGGAATGCCACGGCGACGGTGGCGTGAATCCTCGCGATCCACACGGCCGGTTCGACAAGAACGACGAATGTCGGGTCGACGACGGAAGCGATTGTCGAAACGGGCTCCGCGGCCGTCACGCAGGCTTGCGCGCGCGCCGAGCGGGAGCCAACTGCGCTAGGTCGATGTCCAGCTTGCGGATCTTGTAGCGCACCATGCGTTCACCCAGGCCCAGCTCGCGACCGGCGGCGCTGACGTTGCCCGCCGCGCGTTTCAGCGCATCGACAAGCATGTCGCGTTCAAGCTGGGCAACATTGGACCGCAGCGATCCGTCGGTGCTGGCCGGCAAGGGCGCCGGCATTTGTAGCGTGGGAGGCAGGTCGCGGCCGTGAATGACCCCTTCCCGGGACAGAAGCACGGCGTGCTCCATGCAGTTTTCCAATTCCCTGACGTTGCCGGGCCAATGATAGGCCACCAACATATTGATGGCGCTGGTGGTGATGCGCCGGATCGGCTTTTTCATCTTGGCCGCGAATTTCTGACTGAAGTGGTTGGCCAAGGCCAGCACGTCGTCCTTGCGCTCGCGCAAAGGCGGCAAGAAAACCGGAAAGACGTTGATACGATAGAAAAGATCGGCGCGAAATTGGCCGTCTTTCATCAGGGTTTCCAGATCGCGATTGGTCGCCGCCACCAACCGGACGTTCACCCGAATGGTCTTGTTGCTGCCGACGCGCTCGAATTCACGCTCTTGAATGGTGCGCAGTAGTTTCACCTGTACGGCAGGCGAAAAGTCGCCAATCTCGTCGAGGAAGAGAGTACCGCCATCGGCCTCTTCGAATCGCCCGGCGCGCGCGAAAAGCGCGGAAGTGAAGGCGCCTTTTTCGTGACCGAAGAGCTCGCTTTCGAGAAGACCTTCGCTGAGCGCCGAACAATTGACTTTCACGAAGGGCTCCCGCGATCGACTGCTAAGATAGTGAATCGCGGCAGCTACCAATTCCTTGCCGGTTCCCGATTCGCCCCGAATGAGCACGGTTGTGTCCGCCTCGGCGACTTGGCGAATGCGCGCGTAGACCGGCCGCATGGATGCGGAGTCGCCCACCATGTTTTCCGGGCGCGACGCCACTTGCAGCTCGGACAGCAACCGCTGCCGTTCGTCTTCAAGCGCGGCGGTTTCGGCGTGCATTTCCCGCCGGCGTTTGATGTCGTTGGCAATCAGGCCAGCGACGATGCTCAAGACTCTTTCCGCGTCCTGCAGAAAATCGATGTCGCGCTTGGGCAGATCGACCGAAAGCGTTCCGACCGTTTCCTGCCCGATCGTGACCGGTAGGGCAACGAAGCTCCAGCCTTTCGCATCGATCTGCGCCCCCTTGCGGCGGTGCACGCGGTCTTGAAATCGGGGTTCGTCCTCGATACTAGGAATGATGAGCGACTTTCCCGCCTCCACCACGCGCCCCAAAATGCCCTCGCCGCGCCGATAGCGCGCGCCATCGCGTGGCTTGGTTCCCGACGGCCGCAGCGCTTCGACATACAGCTCGGCACCGTCGGTCGAAAGCAGCATCACGGTCGCTCGTCTCATGTCCAGACGCTCTTCGAGAACGCGCAGGATTTCTCGCAGCATGTCCTCTTGCGAGGCCGTGGCAGCCAGGGTGCGAGCGACCTCGGCCAGAGCATCCAGCGACTGCACGTGCCGTCGCGAGCCAGCTCGGCAAACGTGACAGGGATCCCTGGGTAGTCGTAGGACGCTTTCAGGAACGAGCGTCATGCCATGGAGAGAGAGGGCAATTGCACGTTGGTTCGCCGCCCCAGATGCAACCGCAACGGCTGCATGGCCGAGACCGAGAAGCCATGGCGCGCATAGAGACGGCGGGCGCGGGCATTGTCGCCGTCGGTGAGAAGAGTCACTCGGGTCAGCCCTTCCCGTCGTGCCCATTCGATGGCCGCGCGAAGCAATCGCGTTCCCAAACCCTTGCCGCGTTGGTCCGGTCGGACGATCAGATCTTCAAGCCACGCCACCTTGCCGCCCTCGGCCGTGCTGATGGTGAAGAGCAGGCTAACCATGCCAAGAATTTTCGCTCCCCGTGTGAGCACGAACAAGCGGCCCATGGTTGGCTGCGCCAACAGCAGCTCCAACGCCCGCCTCTGTTTCGCCAGCGCCGGGGTGAAGTCCGCTTCCTGCTTGAACAAATAGCCCAGAAGCTCGGCCATCGCCTCAACATCGGGCTCGCGCGCCTCGCGCACACGAATCCATTCTCGCGTCCGCGTCTTGCGCACCAAGCGGCGCGGGCTGTCGGTGGTTGCTTCCATGTTTTTTGCTACTTTAACCGCGACCTTGTTATCGGCGTGTTTCGTTTCGATGAACGATGAACGATGTCCGCAGACGCGACGGAGACAAAACGACGATCGCTGGGCTAGTTCGACTCGCGCTAGCCGTCGCTGCATGAAGGTTCGGTGACAATTTCGCTGGCGATGCCTGGCAGTGTCCAAACAAATCCGCGCTATGCTTAGTGGTTTCCACTGAAAGAGGCACGAGAAACACCTTGAGTCGCACCCTGGGCCTGTCCGTCGTTCTCACTATCGCTTGCGCCATCGTCGCCGGACTTCACTACTACTTCTGGGTCCGCCTGGTGCGTGACACGCAGCTCTCGGGCATTGGACGATCCCTGGCGACAGCCGGCATCGTCAGCCTGGTCGTCCTAGTCGTGGCCACAGTGTCGGTGGGTCGCATCGTTCCGCGCCTCGGCCGCCTGCTTGCCTGGCCGGGCTTCGTGTGGATGGGCATGATGTTCATGCTGCTGATGGTCCTTGCCAGCCTGGATGGGGTTCGCCTGGTCGCGGTGCTGGCGAGCCGGCTGGCCGCGCCAGCGCACGCCGTCGATCCCGCGCGCCGCACATTCATCGCACGCGCCCTTGCCGGCTCGGCCCTCGCTGTGCTGGGAGGACTTGCGGTTGCGGCGGTGCGTGCGACCCTGCGGGACGTGGCGGTCAAGCGCATGGAGATTACCTTGGACCGTCTTCCACCAGCACTCGACGGGCTGAAGATCGTCCAGCTTTGCGATCTCCACGTCGGCGGAATTCTTGGCCGTGATTTCGTGGCGCAGGTCGTCCGCCACACCAACGACCTCAAGCCCGACGTGGTCGCGATCGTGGGTGACCTGGTCGACGGGAACGTGGCCGAGCTTCGTCCCGCGCTAGCTCCGCTCGGCGCTCTCAAGTCCAATCACGGCGTCTTCTTCGTCACCGGCAACCACGAGTATTACTCGCATTCCGGTGGCGCCGGCTGGATGGCCGAAATCGAGCGCATGGGATTCCGCGTGCTGCGCAACGAACGCGTTGCTATCGGTTCCGGGCACGCGAGCTTCGATCTGGCGGGCGTTCCCGATCACGGAGCCGTGCGCTTTCCCGACGACGGCCCGAGTGAGGACGTGCCCCTGGCGATGTCCGGGCGGGATCCCTCGCGTGCCGTCGTGCTGCTTGCCCATCAACCGATTGCCATCCACGAGGCGGCCCGCCTTGGCGTCGATTTGCAGCTTTCCGGCCACACCCACGGCGGACAGATCTGGCCGTGGGGCGCGCTGGTCAGGCTCCAGCAGCCCTTCATCCGCGGCTTGCATCGCGTGGGCGAAACCCAGCTTTACGTAAGCTGCGGGACCGGCTACTGGGGACCGCCCATGCGGCTGGGCGCGCCGGCGGAGATCACCGAGATCATCTTGCGCGCGGGGCGCACGATGGGGTGAAGGTTAGGCGATGGACCGCAGAGCCTCACTCCGCGCGCTCGCGACTCTGTCGGTTTCGGTGCTTGCGTGCGCGCGGCGAAAGCCAAGGACGATGACCACGAAGAATGAAGCAAACCCGGCGCAAGCGCGCATGCCCGTCATTTTCGCCGCGCACGGTGCGCCGGTGCTTCTCGACGATGCGGTGTGGATGCGCGAGCTGGCGGCGTGGGCGACCGCGATGCCGAAGCCCAAGAGCATCCTGATGGTTTCCGCGCACTGGGAAGAGCGGCCGGCCACGCTCGGCGCGACGCGAACCGTGCCGCTCGTCTACGACTTCTACGGATTTCCCGAGCGCTACTACCAGACCAAGTACGCCGCCCCAGGAGCGCCGGCGCTCGCGGCGCGCGTGCGCGAGCTGCTGCGCAGCCGCAATCTGCCCTTCGCCGACGACGGCGAGCGCGGCCTCGACCACGGCGCCTACGTTCCGCTCGTCGCCATGTACCCAGGCGCCGACGTGCCTGTCCTCCAGCTCTCGATGCCAGGCCTCGATCCCCAGGGCCTCTACCAGCTCGGCCAGGCGCTCGCTCCCCTTCGCGGCGAAGGCGTGCTCGTTTTCGGCAGCGGATTTCTGACCCACAACATGCGCTACGCGTTTCGTCCCGGGATCCCGACGTGGGCCAAGGAATTCGACGCCTGGGCCGCCGAGGCGCTGTTGCGTTTCGACGTGGATGCCCTTCAGGATTTCCGCGTGCGCGCGCCGTCCGCCGAGCTGGCGCTGCCGACCTGGGAGCACTACGCGCCGCTATTGGTCGCCGCAGGCGCCGCAAGCGAAAGCCACCCCAAGACCACCTTTCCCATCACTGGATTCTGGATGGACGGAGCATTCACTCGCCGGTCGGTTCAATTCGACTGAGCGTCTATCAGGGAGCGCTGTTCGCGAACCAGTTGACGAGCAGGCGCTTGCCGTTCGGTCCCAGACCATTGCCTGGTGGCATCTGGTGCGGATTCGCAGAAACCACATCGTCGATCATCGGCTTCGCCATGCTCTGCGCGCCCGGAATGCTCCCGGTATAGTCCAAGACATCGAGCCTGAAGGTCGAAGGTGCGCCGTAGTCTGGTGGCGAGCTGTGACAGAGGAGACAGTGATCCGCGAGATAGGGGCGAACGTCATGGGCGTAGGTCGGATTGTCCGGCACTGACGCTGACGAAATATCGGGCACGGCAATGGTACATGCCGGAAGGCACAGGGCGAACAGAGGCACAATCAACCAGCGCATGTCAGAAAATCCATACCGTGGCCGCGACCGTAAGCAAGCCAAAGGTGGAATAGCCGATGATCTGGTGCGTCCGCGCCAGGGCCTGCAGGTCGTGCGGATTGCCGGCCTGCTCGCGCGCGTGGGTGAAGAGCCCAAGCCCGATTTCCGTGAGCATGCCCAAGGTGGCGCCGGCCGTTGCGATCCGGTGCACAAGCGCAGTGTCAAAGCGCAACGGCCGCGCGTAAGGCTTGGGCGCCAAGATGGACAATGCCCCCGTGCCAAGAAATGCAGCGGAGGTGGAAATGACCAACAGCGTGTGCGCGCTCTGCCACTTTCGGCTGCCGCCACCACCGCCGTACAATTCATTGTAGTTGAGTTGGCCGATGGTGACCGTGGCCGCCATCAACGCCCACGTGGCAAGACCCAACGCCTGGTGCGTTTTGAGCATCCAACGCCGGGTACGCACTTTCGCTTCGAAGTTAGGATCCGGTGCGACGACGGGTGCTTTCAATCCCGGGGAGCCCAGGGTATCCGCGGCAAAAAAATCAAAATCGAGCTTTCCCGAAGCGTTTGCCGCCGATCCCGATAGTGCGGCTCCTGCACCCGTTTGGGCCGAGCTCCCCGGAGCGGCCTCTTGCCCGGCCGCCAAGTCGAAGGCGCCAGCCTTTTCCCCGCTCTCGCCAGCCTTGGCGGTAGCGGAAGTCAGCAGGAATGAACAAGCAAGAAGCAGGGAAGGTGGCAATCGCATGGTCACCGGGCACAAAACCGTATGCCCACTTTCTACCCACGAAGTGGACTCTCGTCCATGATTTCCGACTATCGCTCATCATGCGTAAAATCGGGTTACGTCCTCGGCGGATACTTCTTCAGCTTGAGTTGCAGCGTTCGCCGCGCGATCCCCAACCGCCGCGCGGTCTCAGAAATATTGCCGTCAGTATCTCCCAACACGCGCTGGATGTGCTCCCATTCGGCACGCGCCAGCGAGGGCGTACTGTCGCGGGAAACATCGTCGGGCGAGCTGCCGCCATCCAGTCTGTCCAGCGCCGCAACCAATTCGTCGGCATCGAGCGGCTTGGTAAGATACTGATGCACCCCACGCTGAATCGCCTCGACGGCTGAGACGATGCTTCCGTATCCCGTCAGCATGACCAATTTGGTTTCGGCACTGACCAGGGTGATGTCGCGCGCGACCTCGTGCCCATTGGTGTCGGGCAGGCGCAAATCCAAGATGGCAAAGTCGGGCTGATGCACAGTGGCCATTTGCACCGCCGAAGCGTGGTCGCCCGCCGCAAACACCTCGAACCCGCGCGTTCGCAGGGCGCGGGCCATGCGCTCGCGGAAGGGCTCGTCGTCATCCACGAGGAGGATGGAGCGCGGGCTCATGACGGTGCAGCCTCGCGCGCAGCTTCGGAAAACGGCACACTGAGAAGGGCGGTGGTGCCGCGCCCGAGCCGAGAATTGAAGGTGAGGTTACCCCCTAGCCGTTCGGCCACGGCGCGTGCCAGAAAGACGCCGAGCCCCATGCCACTGCCGGTGGGCTTGGTGGTGAAGAACGGCTCACCAAGGCGCTCCAGATGCTCTTCGGCAATTCCGGTGCCTTCGTCTTGGACGGCGAACAGAACTGCGTCCGATGTCGCATCGACACGAATGCACACCTCTCGCCCTTTGGGCGACGCCTCTTGTGCATTCTTGACCAAGCCCCTCAGAGCCTGCGCGAGCGCACCTTCTGGAAGTCGCAAACGCAGGTTGCACACGGTCGGAGCGATCTCGCTGCGAACCTGGACATCCGTCGAGAGACCTGACAGGACGGCCTGAACCAGAGCGGACGCGGCAAAGGGCTCCCAATTCTCTCCGGTGGTTTGGCCGGCATCCGAAGCCATCTGCTTGAGGATATTGCGACAGCGATCCACCTGGCTGCGAATGAGTCTCACGTCGGACAGTAACTCAGGATCGCTCCAGCGCCCCTGATCGCGTTCCAATTCCTTCACCGCAACCGCAATCGTAGCGAGCGGTGTTGACAGCTCATGCGCGGCCCCGGCGGCCAGAGTGACAAGCGACGCCAGACGGGCTTGCCGCGCGGTCGCGCGCCGTGATTCGGCCAGCTCGGAATCTCGTTTCTCCAATGCTCGACGCACACGGAACAGAAAGTACACGATGAAACCGGCGGCCACGCCAAAAGCAACCCACATCCCGCGCAAATGCAGCGCCATATAGGTCGCGTGGGAAATGCCCGAGGGCAAGGGATTGTCAAAGAGGAACAAAGCGGCGGAGCCGAGCAAGGCGAGCCCGGTAAGCGCCCATGACCAGGCCGCTCGCACCGTGATGGCCGCCATGGCAATCTGCACGAGGTACAGAAAGCTGAATGGGTTCGATGGCCCACCCGTGAAGTAAAGCAACCCCGTGAATAATGCGATATCGGAGGCCATGAGGGCGACGAGCCACCACTCCCGCGGCTCGTGCCGTCTTTTCAGAATCACTCCCGCGACGTTCAGCGCAATTTCCGCGGCCACGATGGTCAGCAGCGGAGCCAGCGGCAATTCCAATCCCAAACCGAGCCAAACACCCCCAATCGCGATCAACTGGCCTGCGATCATGGACCCGCGCAGCCGAAGTAGCCAACCGAAGTTGATTCGGTTTGGGTGCTCTGGCGTTCTAGAATTCACAAAACAAAAGTCTATCAGAAATTCGTCGAATGGGTTCTTGGGAACGCCGTGGCAACCGCTGCGTAATCTTTTCGCATGCGAAGTTTTGAGACATTGGCGGCGACTCGAATCCTGAGTATGACCGGGTGGAGGATCGCGAGAGATGAACAAGCTCAGTTTGAGTCTGAGGCTGGCGCTCGATGATTTTGGCGCCAGCGACGACGATGAGGGCACGCCCTGGCCTTATGGACGAGTTGCGCATGGTGGTCAGTCGCAAAGCGACGGTGCTGTCAGCCCAAGCGCCCCGTGGACAACGATTTGCGATTCGGACCAAACCTTGGAGATCCCCCTCGCTTGCGAGGGCTTCAATCCACCGCTGCCGAACGCGGTTTCCTTGCCGTGGGGAACCTGGTACTGCGACATGAAATCGGTTCATTGGGCACAGGGCGAGAACGGCACTGGGAAATGCCCGCTTTGTGGCATGGATCTCGTGCTCAAGGTATAGCGGCGCGTTGGTCCCAAACGAATTATTTTCGCGAAACCCACGGCTTCGACAGGCCAGTGAGCCGGTCTCACTTGCTCCGAAGCTCTTGGTGAGCACGACGGTCGACCTTGGGTCAGTCACGATGATTGGATCGGTCCATCAACTTGATGAGCTCTGGGGGTGCTGGAAGCTGTGTGCGGTCATTTCTGCCACAGGATCCACCTGCCTCCAGGCGTGCGCAAGGCCGGCCCGAAAGATGCAATTCCCCGGCTCGGGGCGCAGGCGCTGTGGTTATTCGCCCAGACGAACGGCCCCGCAAAGAAAACCCGAAAAGGAAAGCAAAGTCATGAGCAACAGCACGCTGATTGTCTTGGTCGTCCTAGGAGTCCTTCTCTTTGGCGGTGGCGGCGGCTACTACTGGAGAAGTCGACGCTAAAGGGGCGTGTGCAATTCGCACGATTTCTCGAGCGATGTCCTCGGGCGAAAGGACGAAGTCTATGCACCCGCTTGCTATTGCGCTCTCGGGCATATCTGGCTGCGCTGCTGTGTCGAGCTTCTGCGCGATGGTAATGCCCCCCGCGTCCTTGATTCCACGCAGGGCTGCTGCCCCATCGCCATCATAGCCAGAGACAATGACCGCGATAAGTTTGCCGGCCCAGTGCTGCGTCAGGGAACGCAAAAAGACGGTGATCACGTCGGGCCATCCGCGGGGCTTTGAAATAGGCCTCAGATGAAACTCTCCATCAAGAACGTGTAAATCACGCTGCGCCGGGATGATGAACACGTGGTCGGGCTGAATGCGCAGACTGTCCGTGATCAGCTCGACCGGCATCTCTGTATAGCGCGGGAGAATCTCGTGGAGCAAAGTCCCCACGGTTCTCAAGTGATTCACGATGACGATGGCGACACCCATGTCAGCCGGCAGATGCTGCAGTAGCCGGGTATAAGCATCGAGGCCACCGGCCGAACCACCCACACAAACGACGGGAAAGTTCTTATCGGCGCACTGAGTGTTCATTTTCTGGCGGCTGTCTTGCGGACTTTGTGGGCTTTGCCGCCCTTGGCCTTCAGAGTCTTGGGGGCTTGGCGGGGACGCTTCTTGGCTCGTTGGAGCTCGTCATTCAGCTTGGCCTTGTCTTGCTCTATCTGTTTTTGCTCGCTTATGTCGCTCAGCACGACGCGGGTCACGAGCGCTCCACCGTGTGCTGAGCTCGTCGAGGGGTCCTGCGTGGTAGCCGTCAGTCGAGCCCAGAATGCCGTCCCGTCGGCCTTCACCATCCGCAGTTCGCACGCGTGCGCCTTGCCCGTGGCCAGAAGCTCTTTTCGGTGCAGATAGTAGACGTCTTGGTCTTCCTTGAAGATGAACCCGGTGATGGGCTGCTTGACGAGCGCGGCCCGGGGAACGCCCAGCAGGATGACGCCGGTCAGGTTGGTTTCCAGGATGCGCCCCTCGTGAGAAACGACGAAGTAGCCAACGGGCGCCAGGTTGTACAGGTCGAAATAGCGCTCCCGGGTCGTGTTCAGCTCCGCCTGAGCACGAACTAGCTCTTCATTCTGCATCTTCAGCTCGATCTGGTGCACGCGAAGCTCATGAACCAGCTTGAGCGCTTCTTCGCGCGACATAAGCGTGAGATCCGTTGTCGACGGAGCAGCCTGCTCCTGGGCGATCTCTTCGGCCCGCCAACGAAACTTAGCGATGCCCGTGGGCTTGTCCTCCTTGCCATTCATCGGGCACCATCGTCCTCTCTTTACTATGACTGCGAGCTGCTGGATCGTACGCGGCATTTGCGCCCCACGCCAGGTCCAACCTCGACTGGCCTAGACAATGCATCAGGCCCGGCCAGGCTTTCAAGGAGCCCTTACCACGATGACTCGCCAACGAAAGCCGGAATCCTTGCATTCCAAGAACGCCACGAAGCCGGTCGCAGGCTTGCGTCCTTCATTCCCCATCGTCGGCATCGGTGCTTCGGCTGGAGGCCTAGAAGCTCTCGAGATCTTCTTGCGCCACCTGCCGGACAAGAGCGGCCTTGGCTTCGTGGTCGTCCAACATTTGGACCCGACCCAAAAGGGCATGTTGGTCGAGCTACTATCGCGGGCCACGCCGATGAAGGTTGTGCAGGTCAAGGATCGCCTGAAGGTCGAGCCCAATCGTGTCTACGTCATTCCACCCAACAAGGATCTGTCCATCCTGCACGGTGTGCTGCATTTGCTGCCGCCAGCGGCGCCGCGCGGGCTGCGTCTGCCCATTGATTTCTTCCTGCGCTCCCTGGCCGCCGACCAAGGGCCCGAGAGCGTCGGCGTCATCCTCTCGGGCATGGGCTCCGACGGTACCCTGGGACTTGCCGCCATCAAGGAAAAAGGAGGCGCGGCGTTCGTGCAAACCCCCGCCTCGGCCAAGTTTGACTCCATGCCCCGGAGTGCCATCGATGCCGGGCTGGCCGATGTGGTGGCGCCCGTCGAGGAGCTGGCCAGCAAGATCGCAGCCTACCTTGCCCACGGTCCACGCATCGCCTCGCCCGATCTCGTTTTGGCCTCCAAGACCGAGAGCGCGATCGAGAAGATATGCGTCCTCTTGCGAAGTCAGACCGGTCATGATTTTTCACAATACAAGCGCAGCACCGTCTACCGCCGCATTGAGCGGCGTATGGGATTGCACGGGATCGAAGGCATCGCCGGCTACTTGCGCTACATGCAGGAAAGCCCGCAGGAAACCACGCTGCTCTTCAAAGAGCTGCTGATCGGTGTGACCAACTTCTTCCGCGATCCGGAAGCCTGGGACCACCTGCAAAAGAAGGCCATTCCGGCGCTGCTGGCGGAACGTCCCGCAGGTTCGGCTCTGCGCGCGTGGGTGCCGGGCTGCTCGACCGGAGAGGAGGCCTATTCCCTGGCCATGGTCTTCAAAGAGGTGCTTGCGGAGATGCGGCCGGCCCGGAGCTACTCGCTGCAAATCTTTGCTACCGACCTTGACAAGGATTCCATCGAACGAGCTCGGCAGGGAAGCTACCCGACCAACATCGCCAGCGACGTTTCGGCGGCGCGCTTGGGCCGATTCTTCGTGAAGGAGGAGCACGGCTACCGGGTGCGCCAGGAGATTCGCGAGTCGGTGGTCTTCGCCACCCAAAACATCATCATGGATCCTCCGTTCACCAAGCTCGACATCCTGAGCTGCCGCAACCTTCTCATTTACCTCGAACCCGAGCTGCAAACGAAGCTCCTTCCGCTGTTTCACTACAGCCTCAGTCCGGGCGGCATTCTTTTTCTGGGCAGCGCGGAGACGCTGGGGCCGGTCGCCGATCTTTTTGCTCCCAAAGGCGGCAAGACCCGGATCTATCGCCGGCTCGATGCGGAGCCCGGTGCCATGCCGGTCGAATTTCCAGCATCGTTCCATGCCCGGCCTCGGACGGTGGATCCAGCGGCTGGCAAGGCGGCGCCGCTTCCCAATCTGCAAACCCAGGCTGCGCAGCTTCTGCTCGATCGCTACTCACCTGCCGCCGTGCTCACCAACGCCCAAGGAGACATTCTCTATATCAGTGGGCGGACGGGCAAGTACCTCGAGCCGGCGGCCGGCAAGGCGAACTGGAACATCCACGCCATGGCCCGCCAGGGATTGCGCAACGACCTTGGCCGCGCCTTCCAGAAGGCCTTGCGAGATCCGCGCGACGCCGGGCAGATTCGCGTGCGCCTGAAAGACGGCGAGGTCGTAAACATCGTGGATGTCACCATCGAGCCACTGCACGAGCCGGAAACAATGCGCGGGATGGTGATGATCGTGTTCGCCGACGTGGCCGTGGCTCCCGCCGACAAGCCGTCGGGCAAGCGTGCTCGAGTTCCCGCGGCCGAGGCGAGGCTGGCGCAAGAGCTTTTGCACGCGCGCGAGGAGATCCGATCCACGCGGGAGGAAATGCAGACATCACAGGAAGAGCTCAAATCGGCCAACGAAGAGCTACAGTCAACCAACGAAGAGCTGCAGAGCACGAACGAGGAGCTGACCACCTCCAAGGAGGAGATGCAGTCTCTGAATGAGGAGCTGCAAACCGTCAACCACGAGCTGCAGGCCAAGGTCGACGACGAATCTCGCGCCAACAACGACATGCGAAATCTGCTCGACAGCACCGACATCGCCACCCTGTTCCTGGATGAAGCTCTGAAGGTGCGGCGTTTCACCCCGAGCATGACGAAGATCATCAAGCTCATTCCCGGTGACGTGAATCGACCCATCACCGATCTTGCTTCCGATCTGATTTACCCAGAGCTCGCTTCCGACGCGCAAGCCGTGCTGAAGACCCTGGTATTCAAGGAAACGCCGGTGAAGACCGTGGACGCACGCTGGTTCTCGGTACGCATCATGCCCTACCGCACGCTGGACAACCGCATCGATGGCTTGGTGATCACTTTTGCCGACATCACCGCCGCCAAGACACTTGAGGCGACGCTGCGCCAGAATCAATCGAGCTGATGGGAAATGGGATCAACGGGAGTGACGGATGAAGAAGAGCAAGACCGAAATGATAGATGCCGGTGAGTTGCGCCGCCGGGCGGAGGCGCGATTCGGAGAACGTCGTGGCGAGGCCATTGCGGACAAGACCCACACACCTTCAGAGACGCAGCGGCTGTTTCACGAGCTGCAAGTCCACCAGATTGAGCTCGAGATGCAGAACGAGGAGCTCCAGCGGGCTCGGATCGAAGTCGAGGAAGGACTCTCGTGCTACACGGATCTCTATGAATTCGCCCCCGTCGGTTACCTGACCCTAAGTCGGGAGGGGGAGATTCGGCAGGTGAATCTCACGGGAGCGCGCCTCTTGGGGCTCGAACGCTCGCGCCTGGTTGGTAAACGCCTGGCCGTCCTTGTCGACGCCGACAGCCGCCTGGTCTTCAGTACATTTCTCGCCAAGGTATTCGACAATGGGGTCAAGCAAACCTGCGAAGTACTTGTACGCGCGGAGCTGGCGTCGCCGTTTGCCGTCGAATTCGCCGCCACGGCCTCGGCCGGTGGGAAGGAATGCCGTATCGTCGCCAGCGACATCACCGCCCGCAAGCGCTCCGAGGCGCTCATGGCGGTCCGCCTGCGCCTGCAGGAATTCGCATCGTCGCATTCGCCCAAGGAGCTACTGCAAAAGACCTTGGATGAGGTCGAGGTCGTCACCGGCAGCCAGGCAGGGTTCTTTCACTACATCGAGGCGGATCAGCACACGCCATCGCTGCAGGTTTGGTCCACACGCACGGTCAGCGGGTTCGATGCCGCGCAGGAGAAGCCCCGGCACTTCGGCGTCGACCAGGATGGCATCTGGGCGGATTGCGTGCGCAAACGCGTTCCCATCATCCACAACGACTACGACAAGCTGCCCGGTCGAAAAGGGCTACCGGCTGGGCAGGCGCCCATGATTCGTGAGGTGGTCGTGCCGATCTTCCGCAAGGACAAGATTGTCGCCATTCTGGGCATGGGCAACAAGGAGGCGGGCTATACCCCTGAAGATGTCAGCACCATCTCCTATTTGGCGGATATGGCGTGGGAGATTGCCGAGCGTCGGCGGGTGGAGCAAGAGCGGGAGGAATTGCAACTGCAACTGGCGCAGGCGCAGAAGATGGAGGCCATCGGCACGCTCGCCGGTGGCATCGCCCATGACTTCAACAACATCCTGGCTGGCATCCTAGGTGGGTTGGCGCTCGTTGACTTGGATATCGGGGATGGCAACGGTAGCAAAACGGACCTCCAGGAAATGAAAGCCCTGGTGAACCGTGGTGCGGAGCTGACCAAGCAACTTTTGGGATTCGCCCGCCTGGGAAAGTATGACCCCAAGCCGCTCGATCTGGCTCGCGTGGTGGCGAAGACCAGCGCGATGTACGGGCGCGCACGCACGGACGTCACCATTAAGCTCGACTTCGCGCCAGGCCTGCTGGCCGTCCTCATGGATCATTCACAGCTCGAACAGGTAGTGCTGAATCTACTGGTCAACGCCGGCCAGGCCATGCCCCAGGGCGGCCATCTTCTCTTGCACGCCGAGAACGCAGAGCTCGCCGACGCGGAAGGAGCCCTGGTCGGCGTTCCACCTGGCCTCTACACGAGACTCATCGTCGCCGACACGGGGTCCGGAATGGACGCCAAAACCATGGGGAGGATCTTCGAACCCTTCTTCACGACTAAGGGCCCTGGACAGGGAACGGGGCTGGGGCTCGCCTCGGTCTACGGCATCATCAAGAACCATGCGGGTTTCATCGGGGTCGAGAGCGCCATGGGAAAGGGCACGACCTTCACCCTTCTTCTGCCCGCGACCGAGCGCCAGGTCGCGGAGGACAAGACGCCCATGGCGGTCCTTGTGCACGGTACCGGGACCATCCTGGTCGTCGACGACGAGGCACAGATCGTGAGGGTCTGCGCTCGCCTGCTGCAGAAGTTCGGCTACGAGGTCTTGACTGCGCCGGGGGGCAGGCAAGCCGTCGAGCTGGCGCGGCGGTACGGAACGAAAATCTCGCTCGTGCTTCTCGACATGACCATGCCGGAGATGAGCGGCCGCCAGACCTATGAGGCGCTGCAAAAGATCGTGCCGGGTATCAAGGTGCTCCTTTCCAGTGGTTACAGCGTCGAGGGACAGGCCCAGGAGCTTCTCGACAGCGGCTGCAACGGTTTCATCCAGAAGCCATTCGACGACGTGGATCTTTCGGCGAAGGTGCGGGAGATCCTTGATCGGGACGCGCCGCCAGCGAAGTGACGACTCGCAAATGTCGTCCCTGGCTTGACCTAATCGCCAGGCTCCCATCCGCCCACGACTTCGAGGACGAGCGCATCATCGCTTGGGTTTGCCTTTGGTCTTCGCTCTACGCTGAATTGCGTAGCCAATTGCCACAGCTTGTTTGGGTGGCTTACCCGCTGCGATCTCGGTCTTGATATTTTGGTTTCGCGCTGCTTTGGACGGTGATTTGATGAGTGGCATGAACAATCAAACCTTCAGCAGGATCTTGCTGATACCGCCCGCTTCGGCAAGCCGCTGCGCGCTCGCAGCCTCCGCAAGCGGGAATCTCCTCGCAATAGGCAGCCTAAACTTGCCCGCCTTGACAGCCTCGGCAAGGCCGGCGAGACGCTTCGAGTCCACGTGCGTTTGCATGCCTTTGCCAATCACGTTGCGTTGCTTGTCTCCCGGAGGTGGCCCCACGGTGCTCGCGACGACCCCACCATTCCTGACCTTGACAGTCACCTTCGCCAACGTGGAACCTCCGACGGTGTCGGCCACGACATCGAGCATCGGCAAATTGGCAAGCTCGGCATCGACATCGAGCGCGACAACGGTCGACGCGCCCAACGTCTCCGCTTCAGCGCGCTGCTGCTGCCGAACACCGGCGATGACTCGGGCGCCGCGGGCTTTGGCCGCGTACACGGCGGCCCGGCCCACTGCACCTACGGCGCCGGTCACCAATACCGTTTGCTCCCCCTGAACATTGGCGGCCTCTTCGACCAACTGTGCACCGGTCAGTGCTGCTAGTGGAATGACGGCCGCGTCTTCCAGGCTCATCCCTTTGGGGATGCAGGCCCAAGCCTCTACCGGTGCGCTGACGAGCTCTGCATAGCCGCGCTTCACGAAACCGAGCACACGGTCGTCGACCTTGAACTGTGTGACCCCTGGTCCCAGCTCCACCACCTGCCCGGACACGTCGACGCCGGGGACGAAGGGAAACTCAATGGGCATGAAGGCCCTGTAGTCACCGCTGCGAAGCTTCCAGTCGATAGGATTGAGGCCAGCCGCTGCCACCTTCACCTTGATTTCGCCATCTCCGGGCTTGGGCTCTGATATCTCCGCCAACTTGAGGTGGCTGCTGTCACCATACTCGTTCAGAACAATCGCTTTCATGCTGGGCCTCCATAGGATGTTGTGGCGCCGGCCGACTAGCAGCGCCCGGCGAGCTACCACCCGAGGTAGCAAAGAGGGAGCCAACGCGGGCGCGGGATGCAGCGGTGCCCAGATCAGCCAGCACGGTTTACTTTGGCCCGGTCTGTCGGAACTTGGAGCAGTCACAATGATTGGATCGATCCATCAACATGATGGACTCGGAGCGTGCTGGGAGTCGCTATCTTTCACGCAAACGCGCCGCCCAGGCGCTGGGAATGACACCGGTGGAGCAAATCTTCGAAATCGTTTCGGCACGTCGATCGGTCCGAAAGATGCATCTGGATGGCGGCAAGGCTAGCGACAGCTAATGGAGCACCACAAATGAGCTCAACACAGATCTCCTGACCTTCCTCAACGCTTGAGAAACCGAAAGGCACGGCACCAAATGAAGAGACTTTCGTTATTGCTGATTGTTGTCGCACTTGAGCTCGCGGGGTGCTACGTGGGAACGCGCGGCGGATGCGGAGCGTGCGACGGACGAGGTGAGCACCACGGATACGGCGGGGGCAGGCGGGGCGGTTGTGGAATTTCGTGCGCGCCCTAACAGACGTGGCGGTCGCTGCCTGGTTTGTTCAAGACACGTCTGACGCCCTTTCTGACTACGAGTGAATGCCGCTTACTGGCACGATTGGTGCGAAAGGCTCGGCGCTCCTCATCCAATTTGATGGTGACGGCACATCATCTTGGCTGAAGAAGCACCACTGTGGAGAATCTCATCGGGGTCATCGCCACGGCTGATCCGAAATCGCATCGTCAAGTCGGCCTGAGCGCTACCCACAGCGACCCGATCCCGAAAGCGAAGAACAGCCCGGCGGCGATGAACCGCACCCAGCGGCCCTGTACGCGCGACGAAAGTTTCTCGCCAAGGAATACCGCCAGGCCGTCGGATGCCATCATGCCCAGGGTCGTTCCCATGGTGACCATCACCGCGCTGTGAAAACGCGCCGCCAACGCGACCGTCGCAAGCTGGGTCTTGTCCCCCATCTCGGCCAGGAAAAACAGGACCGCGGTGGTCAGAAATGGACCAAACCGCGGCGCCTTGTCATCGTCGTCGAGCGTATCGGGACGCAGCGTCCAGACTCCGAACCCGATGAACATGGCGGCCAAGATCCCCGCCATGACCCGCTCGGGAACATGCCCCGAGATCCAGGCCCCGACCGAGGATGCGAGCGCGTGGTTGGCCACGGTCGCCACGAGAATGCCGGCCATGATCGTCCACGGCCGGCGAAAGCGGCTGGCGAGCGAAAATGCCAGCAGCTGGGTCTTGTCGCCCATCTCACTTGCGGCCACGAGCGCAAAGCTGCTGACGATCGCGTCGAGGTTCATTCTGTTCTCGTCATCCCGTTGTTTCTTCCATCCCAGAAAATCGATGGTCGTGGCCAGCCTCGCAAGGTCGAGCGCGATTCGTCAAGAGCCTACTTGGCGCAACTGCTAGCGGCAAGAACGCCGGCCCGGCCTGGCCGATTTTTGTCAGTTGGTCTGCAAACTGGCGTCGTCCGCCGTCGATTGCGAACCCGGTCGCGCTCGCCCGCGCACGATGACCGAACGAGAATGCGGAACGGACGCGTGGGGATAGCGCGATCTCGCCAACAATACTGGCCGGATGGCACGTCGGTTGCTGTTTAGGCATGCGAAGCTTCGCATCAGCCTACATTGCCCTTTTTGGCCTATTCGCCTATTGAAATTCGGATTCCTCGATAAGAGCAAACCCCGGGCGACCGGGGGACGCAAAGCCACGGGACTCACTGAGTTAGCCGGGTTGCCGAAAGGAGATCGCCATGTCACGCCTGCCTCGTTGGGTCAGCGAATCGCTGTTGTTGGGTTCGTTGTGCTCGCTGTTAGGTACGTCCTGTAACGGACAGCCGCTGGACGGAGACTCGCCCCCGGGCAGCACGTCGGTTTCCGGCGGCTTCGCGACGGATCCGTTGACGGTGCGGCCCGTGGATCGCCTGCTGACGGCAATTGATGCCCAGGATCGCGTCGCCCTGCCCGGCCACCGGCACCCGTTGGCGCGCGCGGAATTCGAAACCGGAGCAGCGCCGTCGGATTATCTCATGGAGCGAATGATGCTTGTCCTACGCCCGGATGAGGTGCAAGAGCAGGCGCTGCAAGCCCTCCTTCACGCGCAACACGATGCCGCCTCTCCCGCGCACCACCAGTGGCTGACTGCCGAGGCTTACGCCGAGAAATTCGGTATCTCGGAGCACGACGTGGCGGTGGTCGCGACGTGGCTGCGAAGTCAAGGGATGACCGTCGACGAGGTATCGAGCGGAGGTCGCTTGCTCCAATTCACGGGCACGGCCGCCCAGGTCGAAGCCGCCTTTCACACGCCCATGCGGGCCTACCTGGTTGACGGCGAAGTCCATCACGCCAACGCGAGCGATCCCGAAATCCCCCGCGCCTTGGCCAGCGTCGTTTCCGGCGTGGTTTCGCTGCACGATTTCCAAAGCAAACCATCCAGCGTCGTCAAGGGACAGTCGGGCTCGGAAAACACCTGGTACTACAACGGCATTCAACAGAGCGCCCTGGTACCGCAAGACCTGGTGAAGATCTACAACGTCGCGCCCTTGTACACGGCGTCGTTAGATGGCGCGGGACAAAACATCGCGGTCGTCGGGCGCAGCAACATCGACGTCGCGAACGTGCGAACTTTCCGCACGACCTACGGATTGCCGGCCAACGATCCGCAAGTCATCGTCAATGGCAAAGACCCCGGCATTCTGTGCGGCGGCGATGAGGCCGAATCGTACCTGGACGTGGAATGGGCGGGTGCCCTGGCGAAGAAAGCCACGGTGAAATTCGTCGTGTCCGCATCGACCTCTGCCAGCGATGGCATTTACCTCGCGGCTCAATACGCCGTGAATCACAACGTCGCGCCCATTCTGTCGCTGAGCTATGGCCTGTGCGAAAAGGGCGTCGGGACCTCGGGCAATCTCATGCTCAATAGCTTGTGGCAGCAGGCCGCGACCCAGGGAATGTCGGTGTTCGTTGCTTCGATGGACAGCGGCGCCGCGGGCTGCGATCAAATGAATGCCGCCGTGGCCACGGGCGGGCTTGCGATCAACGGCCTCGGCTCCACGCCCTTCAACACCTCGGTGGGCGGCACCCAGTTCGACGATGCCACCAACCGCACCCCGTACTGGAGCGCGACCAACGATCCAACCACGCAGGCGTCGGCCCTCGGCTACATCCCCGAGATGGTGTGGAACGAAAGTGCCAGCGGCCTCTTTGCCAGCGGCGGCGGCGTGAGCACGATCTACGCCAAACCGGTTTGGCAGTTCGGCCTCGGCGTGCTGGCCGATGGCAAGCGCTCCATTCCCGATGTGGCCATGCCGGCAGCCATCCAAGACGCCTATCGGATCTACGGCGACAATCAATTCATGGGTGTTGGCGGAACGTCGGCGGCAACGCCGGTGTTCGCGAGCATCATGGCCCTGGTTCTGCAGAAAGTCGGCCAGCAACAGGGTCTGGTCAACCCCGTGCTCTATGCTCTTGCCTACAACCAGGACTACAGCGGCGGGGCGGCGGTCTTTCACGATATCGTCTAGGGCACCAACACCGTGCCGGGCGTTACCGGCTACAACGCGGGCCCTGGCTACGACATGGCAACGGGATTGGGCTCGGTCGATGCCACGCAGCTCGTGAATCACTGGTCGGAGGGAACCAGCCTGCCCAATTTCCAGATCGCGGGCGCGGCGAGCTCGGCGTCGGTGCTTCCCGGCGCCAGCACCACGGCGACCTTCACGGTGAAATTGAACAACGGATTTAATTCGGCCGTCAGCTTTTCGGTGACGGGCGTGCCGGCTGGGGTCACGGCCGGCTTTGCCCCAGCCTCGCTAACCAGCTCGGGCACCATCACCCTGACGCTGACAGCAGCGTCCAGCGCGACGCCAGGAACCTATGCGTTGACCATTACCGGCACGTCCGGCAGCACTTCACACAGCGCCGCACTTGCTCTCACGGTGATCAACGCCCCGACGCTTGCCCTGACCTTCGCTCCCGCCACCCTCGATGTCGCCGCCGGGGCCAGCGGAACCACGACCGTGACCACCACGCGCAACTCCGCCTTTAGCGCCGCCGTCAGCCTCGCCATCACGGGCCTGCCCCAGGGCGTGACGGCCAAGTTGTCGCCCACCTCGATCACCGCGCCCGGCGCGGGATCGAGCGTAATCACCGCGACGGTCAGCGCGACCATGGCCGGTGGCACCTATCCCGTGACCGTCACCGCGACCGGCGGCGGCACGACCAAAGCCGTTCTGCTCGCCATCAACGTGCTCCCCGCTCCGAGCTTCTCGCTGACCCTGAGCCCGACCGCGATCAGCGTCGTGGCGGGAAACAGCGGCTCGACCACCGCAACCACCATCCGGACCACGACCTTCAATTCCGCCGTCACGCTCAAGGTGACGGGAATGCCCGCCGGGATCACGCCCTCCACCGGACTCATCAGTGCGCCCGGTTCGGGAATCAGCACGCTTGGCGTGACCGTCGGCAGCAGCGTAGCGGCTGGCAGCTACGCCTTGACCGTGACCGCGACCGGTGGCGGCGTCACCAAGACAGCGCCGCTTGCCCTCACCGTGCTCCCGCCTCCCGGCTTCACGCTGACGTTAAGCCCAACTTCCGTCAGCGTGTCGCCGGGAGGCAGTGGAACGATCACGGCAAAGACCCTGGGCACGGACAATTTCAATTCCGCCGTCACGCTCAAGGTGACGGGAATGCCCGCAGGGATCACCGTCTCCTCCGGCCTCGTCAGCGCGCCCGGCTCGGGAAGCAGCACCGTCGCAGTGACCGCCGGTAGCAGCGTGGCCGCCGGCAGCTGCACCTTGACCGTGACGGCGACGGGTGGTGGCGTCACCAAGACAGCGACGCTCGCCCTCACCGTGCTTCCGCCTCCCAGCTTCGCGCTGACCGTTACGCCAGCCTCCGTCAGCGTCGCGCCGGGATCAGCCGGCACCTTCACGGCAAAAATCACGGGTACGAGCAACTTCAGCTCGGCCGTCACCGTCAGCGCGACCGGCTTGCCGGCCGGGGTCACCGTCTCCTCCGGACAGATCGGAGCGTCTGGCTCCGGAAGCAGCTCGCTCAGTGTGGCCGTTGCAAGCAGCGTGGCCGGCGGCAGCTATCCGTTGACCGTGACCGCGACCGGCGGCGGCGTCACCAAGACGGCGCCCTTGACTCTGCTCGTCCCGAGCACAACGCTCTCCATGAACGTCACAACGTTGGTGCTGAGCCGGGGAAACACGGTTACGACCAACGTAACGACCGCGGTGTTGGGTGGCTTCAGCTCGGCGGTCGTGTTTGCGGTCCAGGGATTGCCTTCTGGCGTAACCACGACCTTCACGCCGTCGAGCCTGCCGGCGCCCGGGAACGGCAGCACGGTCCTGAAGCTGTCCGCCGCATCCACCGCCGCAATCGGCCCGGCCACCCTGACCATCAAGGCCACGGCTGGAAGCACGGTCCGAACCCTCAGCCTCGGCCTGACGGTGAAGTAGTCGGCGAGAGAACTACGCGTACGTGAGGACCGCTCGGTAGCGAACCTTGCCGGCTTCGAGACGGGTCCTCACCTCGTTGACCTTGTCGAGGGGATAGACCTCTAGCATTGGCGTCACCTTGCCCGAGGCAACCAGCTCCAGCGCTTCAATCAAATCACTGCGCTCGTCCTGACTCGATCCGCGCAGCTGTCGCTGGCCAATCATCAAAGTAATCGGATCGATGGCGATGGGTCCGCTGGCAACCCCCATATTGACCATCCGGCCACCTGCGCGGAGGCCACCAAATGCGGACGATATCTGCGCCGGGGCATTGGTCGTCGACAGAATGACGTCGAAGCCGCCCGCGTCGCGCATGGCCTTTCCAGGCTCCTTGCCCGCGACCAAAACCTCGTGCGCTCCCATCGATTTCAACTCGGCGACCTTGTCGGCCTGGCCGGTGAGCGCCCAGGTCTCGAATCCGAGCGCGCGTGAAAACTGCAGCGCAAGATGCCCCAGGCCGCCGATGCCGAGAATAGCCACCCGCTCGCCTGGCCTGGGATCGGCGTTGCGCAACCCGCTCATGACGGTGTAGCCGGCGCAGAACAGCGGCGCCGCCGCTTCATAGGCAAGACCGTCGGGCAGCAGGGCGCAGCCGGAGGCCCACGCCAACATGAGCTCGGAATTTCCGCCGCCGAGGTGCATCCAGGATTGCGCCTTGTCGCAGGCGTATTGATTGCCCGCCTGGCACGTGCGGCAGCGACCGCAGCCCTTCTGATTCCAATGAACGCCGACCCGGTCGCCGACGCGCAGATCGGTCACGCCCGCGCCCAGCTCGACGATAGCGCCGACCGGCTCGTGGCCCGCGACGATGGGCGGCGTTCCGCCCATGTGTCCGTGATGGACGTGCAGATCGGTGCCGCACATGCCACTGGCGTGAATCTTGATGAGGACCTGGCCCGGCTGAGGCCGAGGATCGGGGAGCGTCTTCAGCTCCCAGGGTTGATTGAATTGCGTAATGACTGCTGCGCGCATGGCAGCCTCCTCTCGTGAGTTTGGTCGGGGCGGGGTGGTCCCCGCCCCGGTGACCAAGCTTACTTGCTCTTTTTGCCAACGCTCGCGGCTGACAGAACTGCCCTTGCGGCGATCGCGGCTCGCCGCTGATCCTTGCCCGCTGTGTCCTGCTTCCGCGATCGCTCTTTTGCTTTCGGAGATTTATCGCCCATGGTGTCACCCCTTCCTGTTTACCGAGGGTGATACTCCCCTCTTCTCGGAGCTAAGTCCAATTCAATTGCCCAAGTCTGCAATTCCCGCGCCCGAATTGCGACTACTCGGAAAGGCCCGGAAGAACCGGCGTATGTTCCACCTGCACAGATTTCAACGCCGAGGGATCGAGCCCAAGCGCGCGCAGGATGGTGGGCGCGACCTGCGAGGTCGCCACCGGCGTTTTCACCGTGCGCTCGCGTAGCCGCGGGATCGATACGACCAAGCCGACATTGGTGTCGCCATAGCTGAAGCCACCGTGCTCGGCGATCTTCTTCGTCGAGGTCGTGTAGATCGTGCCGTAGGTCGGCTGGACGATGATGTCGGGTGTGCGGTTGTCCTTCTTTGGGTTGTTGAACCTGAGACGAAGCTCTGCACCCGCCATGACCTCGTCGATGAAGAGTGCCTTGGCGTTCGCGTTCAGGTAGGACGCGACCGATGCTGCCTGACTCTGGTCCTGCAGCCAAATCAGAGCCACATCGTCGTCCATAACGAAGCCGCACGGTCCGGTGGTGCAATTGGCGGCGCTGACAATCGCCTGCGCGGCCGGATCGCTGGCGGCGCCCGGCAGCGCGGCGACGAGGTCGCCGAAGTGGCCGGGCTTGTTTACCTTGAGTGGATTGATGGGCGACTGGCCGTGCTTGGAGCTGACGATGAATAGCGTCGACTGGTAAATTCCCTCATGCTTGAGGGCGTCGATCATGCTTTGCAGCGCTTGGTCGGTTTTCTCGAGGCCGTAATTGAGAACCTCGGTGGGTGTGCCCGAGCCATCCTTGTAACCACCGGACTGTCCGTTGAGGCGCGGATCCGTGTCTTCGGCACAGCTGCCGTCGAAGTTGTCCTTGGCCAGCTTCTGACCCACGCTGACCGCCTGGAAGTTCATGCCAAACACCGTCGGTATGCCGGGCGACATCGTTCCGTCGTGATTGCGGCCGTGGATCTGATTGAGGACCGCGGCCACCTTCTTTTGGTCGTTCTTGGCCGTGCAGACGACGCTCACCGTCGCGTCGAAGCCGCCGACATTGGTGATTTCGGGCGTGTACAGATCGGCCACGCCCTTGCCCGACGGGCCGTTGACCAGGTCGTAGGCCGGGTGCTTGTCGGCCCAGGCCGTCAGCCCGCCCGCGGCGCGCACGATCTCGAAGAGCGTGTTGGTCTTGACAAAGTCGTGCGGAAAGACCGGTACGCAGTGCCCGTGCTCATTGAGTCGGCGTGGCAGCTTGCTTGGATCGATCACGTCTTGCGAGACGTTCGCGCTGTTGTAGAGGTCGATGCTTTCGTCGAAGACGACGGTGTTGCCGGGCTGGCCGGAACACGACGTGTTGGTCGGATCGAAGAGCGTGCGATCATAGCTTACGTCATAGAAGACACCGTGGCTGATGGGCGAGCCACCTGTCACCAGTGCCAGCAGTCCGGGGAACGAGTCGCTGTTCGCTGGTGTGCGCGCGCTCGAATAGGTGACCCCGTGCTCGGCCAGGGTCGCCAGCGCCGAGTGAGGATGACTCTCGACGAAGCGGGCCACATCCAAAGCGTGCAGGCCGTCGACGCTGACAAGCAGAACGTGATCGACGAAGTCGTCGCGATCGGTCAGCCCTGCGGCGAGTAGTGGGGCGGGCATGAGAGCGAGTATGAGAAGCGAAAGGAGTACAACTGCTTTCGTGGTGCGCATAGGAACCTCCATTGCTGGTGGACGATGAACGTCGGAACGTGCGCTACGGGCGCCCAATCCGAGTGCCTTGGTCCATGACATGCGCTTCGTGGGCGAAAAGAAACTGATTGCCAACAATGCTGTGACAACAGCGTGAACAGGCTCCACGTGCGGCTGGCAATTCTGCCTTGGACACGGCAGCCGTTGCTGGCAGTATCGCGTCCATGACAAAGCCATTTTTTCACATTGCAGTCGGTGTTCTTGCTCTTGCAGCGACGGCGTGCGGCCCCAGCATCGACCCGGCGGCCAAGGCGGACATCGATCGCCGCGTCGCTACACTCGCGCCCGGAGGGCAGACCTTCACAGCCCCTGCGATCTTCGCGCCCCGGCCGATGGTGGTCGGCCAGTGGACTACGCACAAGCTGGTCAACGACAAAGGACAGCCGTCGTTCATGACTTACAAAATCGTTGGCGAAGAAGCCGGAGCCTTTTGGATCGAGGTGTTGCGCGAGGATTACTTCGGCAAAACCGTGACCAAGATGCTCCTTTTTATGGGCGACCGCATGAATCCCGCGACGATGGAAGTCCGCGCGGTCAAGATGAAGGACAAGCAGGGGCGCGTCAGCGAGTTTACCGGTCCCATGCTTCAGCTAATGAAATCCATGTGGCAGGGCTCGGTGAACATGCTCGTGGTAGCGTGGCAGGGGCTTCCGCAGGAGGACGCGGACGTCGTCGCGGGCCGCTTTTCCGGCTGCTTCAAGGCGCGCACGGACGCCAGCTTCGGTCCCTGGCATTCGGCGGCGACATCGTGGGCTCATCCCGCTGTTCCCATCTCGGGCCTGGTGCGAAGCCAGGGCATCGACCATCCCTACACGATGGAATTGGTCGCCTTTGGCGACAGCGGGGCGACCAGCGAGCTGCCCTGACCCAATCGCCGTTCAACCGCCGCAGGGACAGCAGTAGAAGGCGACGCCGCCCGGGGTCGGCAGTCCGAGCCTGCAACCAGTGGGAAGGTCGATTGAAGGCGGCGGAGCCAAGGGACCTACGCCGCCGTAGCTCAAGCCGTACTCGGTCGGCCCGCACTGGTTGCTACAGCCGCTGAGATTCCCACAGCCGTTGGGGTCGTTGCTAATGCACTCCTCGGTTATCCCACCGGTCAAGCTACACTGGAAAAACGCGCGCCCGGCGGAATACCCAACCTGCGCGGCGTCGGTTGAATTCAGCTTTGCCAGCATCGGGCACGCGCTCGATTGGACTTCGGCGCTGCCAGCGTCTTTCACCGAACCTGCGTCGGGCGTCGGCGCACAGATGGGACAGCCACATGGATCGCCGGGATTTACGGGATCGCCGGACGCGCAGGCCAGCATGGGACATTGGATCGGCGGACAGATGGTCGGGCAAGTGGGACAGCCGCACGGGTCGGAGCTCGGCTTAAGCCCGGTCACGCAAAGTATCGCTGGGCAACTGATTGGCGGACAGATCCGGCCCGCGTCTTTTGTCACGCCCGCGTCCGCGCTCGGACCGCACAGCGGGCAGCCGCATGGATCGGGATTGGGCAAAAATCCGCCGACGCAGCCCAACGCCGGACAAGAGATTGCCGGACACGAAGTCGCTCCGCCTGAAGCGCTGCTTGACCCGCCGGCTCCGGTTGGCATCGCGCCTCCGGTTAACATCGCGCCTCCGGCTCCGCTGGCCGTCGCGCCTCCGGTTTGGGCACCAACAGCGGCACCACTTGTTTGGCCGCCGGCTCCACCGCGCCCCGCACCCGAATTGCCGCCGCTAAGGTCTATGCCGGACTTGCTGCTACACCCCAGTCCCGCAATGCCAGCGGCGAGAAGGGCCGCGATGTGAACAGACATCGTGTTCATCGAATCCTCCGTTTGCCTTTACACCCCAGCAATCGACGTGCCGACGGTCGCGCGGCCGTTGTCGCAGGAATTGCGCGGCCTCGGCGTGTCCGTCGACGGCGCATTCTCAAGAATCTGAGACTGGCCAAGGAATTTCGGTCACGCTTCGGCATGACTCGCATCGCCTTTCAGATGGGACGAGGTCGCATAGTTGAGCCGCCCGACGGATCCAGCGCAACCTGATACCCATTGGGGAGCATCATGGCTACAGCGCGCGTTGACTACGTTTTTCTGGCCGTCGCTATCATCACGACGATGAGCGCTGGCTTTTGCGGTCGAGCTCAGGCGCAGACCGTTACCATCTCCGTCGATGCCACGGCGGCCGGCACGCCGCTCGAACGCATCTGGCCGTACCACGGTTACGACGAGGTCAACTACTCGACCACACCGGAAGGCGAGTCGCTGCTCAAGACCCTGGCGACGGCGCATACCGCCCCGGTGCACGCGCGCACCCACTTTCTCCTCAACACCGGCAACGGCACACCGTCGCTGAAGTGGGGCTCCACCAACGTGTACACCCAGGACGCCGCAGGCAATCCGGTTTACTCGTGGACATTGATGGATGGGATCATGGATGCGATCACGGGCGCAGGAGACTTCCCCTTCGTCGAGATCGGGTTCATGCCCGAGGCGCTGTCGACGCACCCGACGCCCTACCAGAACTCGTCCGTGACCGCGCTCGACGGCGGCTGCTTTTTCCCGCCTACGGACTACACCAAGTGGGGCGACCTCATCACGACCTGGGCGACGCATTCGACTGGGCGTTACGCGAATGTGCAGACAGCCTGGTTGTGGGAGATGTGGAACGAGCCTGACAACGCCTACTGGCAAGGAACGTCTGCGGAATACGACAAGCTCTACGACTACACCGAGGCGGCGCTGCACGGCGTGTTGCCGACCGCCCAATTGGGTGGGCCCGCGGTGGCGAGCGCGGGCAGCTCGTTCTTGACCCAATTTCTCCAGCACTGTGCGACGGGAACCAACGCCGTCACCGGCAAAACCGGAACGCGACTGGATCTCATCACCTTCCATGCCAAGGGCGGCACCACGGTCACCGGCGGGCACGTCGAGATGAACCTCGGCCACCAGCTGAGCTTGCACCAGACGGGGTTCAGGGCGGTGACTTCCGTCGCGGCCTTCAAGCAGACGCCCATCTACGTCACCGAGGCGGATCCCGACGGTTGCGCCGCTTGCCCGGCAACCTCGACGCCGGCCGATGCCTATCGCTACTCGCCGGCCTACGGCGCCTACGAGATCGCCATGATGAAGCACAGCCTGGAGCTGGAGGCGAGCATGGGCGTGAAGCTTGGCGGTCTGCTGACGTGGGCCTTCACCTTTCCCGGAACGCCCTACTTCGCCGGCTACCGCGCGCTCGCCACCAACGGCATCAGTTTGCCCGTGCTGAGCGCCTTCAAGCTCTTGGGAAGCCTGGCCGGGACGCGCTTGCCCGCCACGAGCAGCGGCGCGGCGACGTTGGCTTCCATTCTGGCGAACAGCGTCCGCGGCACGCCCGACATCGACACCATGGCGACGCTCAACGGACAGAGCGTTCAGGTCCTGGTGTGGAACTACCACGACGATCTGGTCACGACGACCGCGGCGCCGGTCCAGCTCACCATCAAGCTGCCGGCCTCGTTCGGCTCGTCCGTAACGGTTTCCCACATGCGTGTCGACGAGTCCCACGGCGATGCGTACACGGTGTGGACAGGGCAAGGCAGCCCGGCAACGCCCTCGGCGGCGCAGATCCAGGCGATGCAGCAAGCGATGGATCCCATGCCCTTGAATCCGCCCCAGACGGTGGCGGTGAACGCCGGAGCGGTCGCACTGAATTTCGACCTTCCGCGCTTCGGCATCTCGCTCGTGACCATCAGTCCGGCATCCGGAAGCACCGACGCGGCGGTCACGCCGGCCGACGCCTCACGCGAGGACGCCGCGCCGATTGCCTCGGGCGGCGCGGGCGGGGATAGACGGGCGGGGACCGGCGGCAGCTCGGGCACAAGCAGCGGCGGCGTGTCGGGGCAAACCAGCAGCGGCGGCGCAGCCAGCGGCGGGGTATCGGGACAGACCGGCAACGGCGGCTCGATCGCCGCCGCCGGAGGAAGCAGCAAGAGCAGCAGCGCCGGCGGAGCCCTCGGCGGTGGTGGCGTTGCTGGCGTTGGTGGCGTTGTTGGCTCGGGCAGCGGCGCCTCGTCCGGGATGATCAGCGCGGGTGGTGCGCCAGCCGGCGCTGGCGGGAATTCCATTCAAACCGGCAAGAGCGGATGCTCCTGCGCCCTCGCCGCCCGCGGCACGTCGCATGCGCCGCTCGATATCGGCATCTTGGCCTTCGCCCTGGGCATCGCCCTGGTCCGGCGGGCTCGGCGACGCTGACCCAGAATAACTAAGCCGTCTGGGCCACGCCGAAGGCGCGGCGGTACACGACGCCGATGACGTTGATGGACCACGGCGCGGTCCAAATCAAACCAAGGCCCAGCGGAATCATGCTTACGAGAACCAAAAGACCGACGACGAGGAATAGTCCCAAAAATTGGAACCAGCGTTTGCTCACGGCCTTGCGCGACGTCTCGATGGCCTGCCACGGACGCAGGTTGCGGTCGCCGATGAGAGGCATGGTCATGCAGTAGCCGATCGCCAAGTACACGCCCGGAATGATCAACAAGACGAGACCGACGTAAATGAGAAGCGTGGAAAGCAAGATCGCCAGAAAGACATTCAGCGCTCTATCGAAATAGCCAAACGCCGTCGAGAAACTGACGGGAAGGCCGGCTGCCCGGCGGACGCCCATCATAACGATGCCAACGCCCAAGACCGACGATGCGGCCGCAACGAAGATGTTGAGCACGACACGGCCGACCACGTTGTTGCCGAAGATGAAACCACCGACGAATGCGACCACGAACACGATGGCGTACAAAATCAGCGCCGCTCCCCAGAAGGATCCTTTCATCCCTTTGGTGATTCCCCAGGCCTCGCGCATGACTTCGCCGATGTCGAAGTTGTAGCGGCCGGCGATGGCATCATCGAGTGAACCAGATTGGCCCACCTGAGCCGGTTGCGCATTCAGATCCGCTTTGGGCGCTTCGTACGGGTTGTTCGGCACTTCAGTCATGTCCTCACCCTCCTGTTCAGGACACGGATGCTACCACCGCTACCCTTTCACTGATACTGGGGAATCCCCACCCCACAACTGTAGAAGCGATCGGACGATGATTTTCTCAATATGAGTTATTCTCTGCGGAGCAACTCGCTACTGCTGCGCAATTGTCACCGAGCCGGTCTATGTACAGCTTCATAATTGTAGTAAGCTAACCGACCGAACTGCGAGGGCCTGATGGACACCTTGGAGAACCTCCTCTCAACCTCAGAGCGCGCCTGCATCATCGATGCGGAGTTCGACATCGACGCCGTCATTCGCGCGCAGAGCCTGTCTAGCCACTTTCAACCCATCATCTCGATCCGGGAAAGCAGAGTCATCGGGCTTGAAGCCTTGGCCCGCGCCACCGATCCGGCCAGCGGCAAGACCATCGCGCCCGGCGATCTTTTCCAGGCCGCCAGCCTCCACAAGAAAAAGCTGCCGCTCGAACAGCTGTGCCGTGCCGCCTCCATCTCGGGTTTCAAGACCGTCTCGTCGCTCGATCCCGATCTCATTCTCTTTCTCAATCTCGACGTCTCCCTCCTCGACGAAACGGCCGCCGGCTCGAACGCCATCATCAACCTTGCCAACGAATGGGAAATCCCTCCCGAGCGCATCGCCATCGAGTTCATCGAATCGAAGATTCGCGACGAACGCGCCCTGCAACGATTCCTCAAGAGCCATCGCAAGAAGGGCTTCCTCATCGCCCTCGACGACATGGGGGCGGGTCATTCGAACCTCGAACGCATTCCCTCCATCAAGCCGGACATCATCAAGATCGACCGCTCTCTTATCGAGGGCATCAACCGCGAGTACCACAAGCAGGAGCTCTTCGATTTCTTCATCAAGCTGGCCCACAAGATCGGCGTCATGGTGGTCGCGGAAGGGATCGAGACCGAAGCCGAGGCGCTGTGCTGTCTCGAACGCGGCGCCGACTTGGTCCAGGGGTTCTACTTTGCGCGACCGCAGCCCGCCGACAAGTCGTGCCTGGAAAGCGGCCTTGGCCACGCACGGCTTCTGCGCACGGTGCTCAAGGATCACATGGTTTCCGAGTTCCACAAGCGGAAGGAGAAATTCCGCGCGTACAACGACATCGCCAGCCGCATCTGCGCCATCGTCGAGCTCAGCCAGCCCGACCAGTACGAGATCATGCTTGAAAACGCCATCGCGCGCTTTCCCTCGGTCGAATGCGCGTACGTGATTCACGAATCCGGACGACAAATGACTCGCACGGTTCTCAATCCCAAGCGCGCGCACCGCAAGCGCACGGCCCTCTTCGGCCCGGCCGGCCCGGGCGGCGACCAGAGCACCAAGGACTACTTCATCTACCTCGACCAGCACCAACGCCGCTTCGTCACCGATCCCTATGTCTCCATCGTCAGCGGCAACGTGTGCGTGACTATCTCCAACCGCGTAAGCCACGCACCGGGCGAATCCTTCGTGGTGTGCGTGGACATCGAGCTGACCGACGAATTCGTTCCCAGCTGAGCGCGGCCCCTCACCCCGGCCCTCCCCGCTGCGCGGACGCTGCGCGGGGCGAGGGGGGTGGAATGGGCGGAGTACCTACTCTATCGGAGTTGCGTCCTTGTTGTGCTTGAAGTACTCGCTCGTCAGGCGCTCCATCATGGCCTCGCGCCGATCGTAAAGCCGCTTGAGCTTGCGCGGCGCCTTGCGCGCCAGCGCGTAGTGCGCGATGAGCGGCAGCGCCACCGTCGAGTCGATGTAGGCCACAACCGCGTCGGGCAGCTGGTTCGGATCGATCTTGCCCCAGCTCACCGCCTCGGACGGCGTGGCGCCCGACAGGCCGCCGGTGTCCGGACGCGCGTCCGTGAACTGCAGGAAGTAGTCGTGCCCGATCTCCTTGATGCGTAGCACTTCCTGAATCTGCGGCTCGGTCTGCAGGATGAAGTTCTTGGGCGAACCGCCGCCCATCAGCAGCACGCCGGTCTTCTTCTTGCGTTGCTTGGCATCGAGCACGATGGACGTGGTCTCGTTGACATCAATGCTGGGATTGATGCGCAGCTTGTTCCCGCGCAACTCCACGCCCGCCACGTTCATGCCGATGGTGGAATCGCCGGGCGACGAGGTGTAGCAGGGCACGCCCGCGCGGTAGGCTGCGGCCAGCACCGACGCATCCTTGATTCCGCACTGACGCTCGAACTCGGCGCAGTACTTGCCGATGTGGTAGTGCAGCTCGGCCGTACCCATCTCTTTTTGGAATTCCTTCTGGATGATGATCTTGCGAAGAATATCGTCGGTCTTCATCAGGACATCGTTGTAGTCGAGCAAGATGTCGTAGATGCGAACCACGCCGAAGCGGCGCAGCTCGGTGTCGCGCGAGAAGGGCGAGCCACGGTAGAGCGGCATGTTCATCGCGTGGTGCATGTCGTGGTACAGGTTCGCGCCCGTGCCCACTATCCAGTCGACGAAGCCGGCCTTGATGAGGGGAATCACCGCCGCCGCGCCGAGGCCGGCCGGCGTGAGCGCGCCCGCCAGGCTCATGCCGATGGTCACGCCGTCGTTGGCGAGCATCTTCTCGGTGAAAAGCCGGCAGCCTTCCTGAAGGCGCGCGCCGTTGTAGGCGAGAAAGGCGTTGTCGATGAGATCGGGCAGGCTTTCCTTGCCCGTGATGGGTTTGGGCAAAATTCGCTGACCGCGCAGATACAGCTTCTTTCCCGCGGCGAATTTGTGGGGGTACTTGCTGACGAACTTCTTGGGCAAATCAATCTTGGCCATGGCGAACGATTCCTTGCAAAGCGTGGGGGGATCTTCGGCCCGACAATCTGGCGAAAAAGCCGCGCCTTTGCAAGCTTGCCCTTGGCCGTGGGCGCACGCCGCGGGAGAAATCGATACGGCAGTGCTAGACTGCCTCTTGCGATGGCGACCACGCAACCTCAGGCTCGGGCAGCGACCTATGAAGATCTCTGCCGGCTTCCGGAGAACGTCATCGGCGAGATCATCGACGGCGAATTGGTGGTGTCACCGCGACCAGCTCCACGCCATGCCATCGCGACGTCGTACCTTGGCGGCGAGCTCACCGGACCCTTTGGCCGCGGTCGTGGCGGGCCCGGGGGTTGGCTTATCCTTTTCGAGCCCGAGTTGCATCTCGCCCGCCATGTGCTGGTCCCCGACCTGGCGGGCTGGTTGCGCGAGCGCATGCCGGCGGCACCGGAAACCGCGTGGTTCGACGTCCGGCCCGACTGGGTTTGCGAAGTTCTGTCGCCCTCGACGGCAATCTTGGACCGCACGCGCAAGCAGGATATCTATCGCGAACACGAAGTTCTGTGGCAGTGGTTCGTGGATCCCATGTCCCGGACCATCGAAGTACTCAAGCTCGCGGGCAAGGACTTGGTCGTAGCTGGAACATTCGGCGGCGACGGACAGATGCGCATCCCGCCCTTCGATGCCGTGGCGATCGACGTCGGTGCCCTGTGGGACAGCCCGGTCCCGTCAGCCAAGGCCCCCTGACTTCGGGCGGCGCATAAGTTGCGGGCACCGCCCGCTTCTCGACACGAGTAGCCAGCTCGGTTATCCTTATCGCCCTTCCATGCGACAGCCTTTGCGGACTTGGGGTGTAGCAGGCCACGTTCTTCGTGGCTTGGTGGTGGCGTCATTGCTGGCGGCCAGCTTCGCATGCGCGGGGCGGAGTCCACCGCCGAGCGGCCCGATTCAAGCCGTCGAGCTGACCCCGGAAGAACGGCTGGGCATCGACGACGTTTTCGAGGTGCGCGTGCTGGGCGAGGCCGACCTGTCCGGCGCCTACCGCATCGCCGCCGACGGGACGATCGACTATCCCTTTATCGGCCGCATCTCGGTCATCGGCATGCGCAGCGGCGACGTCCAAGAGCTCATCGCGACCAGGTTGGCCGACGGCTACATCAAGAAGCCGCAGGTTTCGCTGATGGTCAAAGAGTGGAACAGCCGCAAGGTTTCCGTCATGGGCCAGGTCCAGCATCCGGGATCGGTCAACTACTTCACCAACATGACCATCGTGGATGCCATCGCCGCGGCCGGTGGCTTTACCGGCATCGCCTCGAAGAACTCCGTGACCCTGCGCCGCGAAGCCAAGGGTGCCGTGCAAAGCAAGAGTTACCCCGTCGCCGACATCAGCGAAGGCCGCGCCCCCAACGTCGTCTTGCTCCCCGGCGACATTCTGGTCGTAGACGAACGGCTGTTCTGAGCCCCCCTCACCCCGACCCTCTCCCCGCTTCGCGGGGCGAGGGGGTGATTAGGGGGCACGCCCGGCGGTCGCACGTGGGTTCCCTCGCCCGGCGGTCGCACGTGGGTTCCCTCGCCCGGCGGTCGCACGTGGGTCCCCTCGGCCGGCGGTCGCACGTGGGTCCCCTCTCCCCGGCGCAGCCGGGGAGAGGGACAGGGTGAGGGGCCATCGACCCGAGCCTCACGCCCCGACGCTTTGCCGGAGCGCCTCCAATACTCCGTCGCTGTTCTCGAATAGATCGTTGTTGGCGAACCTGAAGACGCGGACACCGCACGCGGCAAGATATTCATCTCTCCGCCGGTCATAGGCCCGGCCTTCAACCGTGAAGTGCTGGCCACCATCTAGCTCCACCGCCAGTCGCCGATCCGCGCAGAAAAAGTCGACGATGTAGGGCCCAATCGAATGCTGACGGCGGAACTTCAGGCCGAGAAACCGTCGCGCCCGCAGCAGACGCCATAGCAGACGCTCAGCATCGGTAGCCAATCCTCGCAGCGCTCGCCGACGCGCTCGTGCCGTTTCCATGATGTGTTTCTCGGAAGCGACGATGGCAAAGTTGCTCCCCTCACCCCGACCCTCTCCCCTCTTCGCGGGGAGAGGGAGCGGAATGACGGTCCCCTCGCCGGCGGTCGCCCGTGGGTCCCCTCGCCCCGGCGCCAGCCGGGGAGAGGGACAGGGTGAAGGGAGCACATTTGCGCCACCCTTGGTTTCCGGCTAGCGTCGGGGCCCATGGAACCCGCACCTATGCCCCAAGCTGACAGACACTGCTGGGTCTGAACATGCGCGCGGCTGCCATGTCCGAGGAATCCGCTTCAAAGCGCGGCGGCCGAGACCGTAGAAGCAGCCGGTCCAGGCGCAGCGGCTCCGCGGCCACCATCGCCACCGCGACACTCCTCGGCGTACTGGTCGTGGGCGCGCCCCTCGCCTGCGGCGCCGTCCACCGCCCGGTCTTCTTGCTGACCCTTGCCGTCGCTGCGGCGCTTGCGCTCGCGACCGCGTGGTTGGCTTCTGGCTGCAAAAGCAATCTCGGCACCGGCTTCGCGCTGGCCTTCCCGCTTTTCTTTCTCGTGGTCGCGGCTGTGCAGATCGTTCCGCTGCCCGGCGGGCTGCGCTCGCTGCTCGATGCCAAGGGCTCGGTGCTGCTGGCGCTTGCGGATCTGAAAGGCGCCCAACCGCTCAGCCTCGATCCGCCCGCGACCTACGCCGAGCTTGCCAAAGCCGCAGCCGCGCTTTGCGTGGCGCTCGCCGCGCTGGTGCTGGCGAGCGGACGGCGCCTGCGCTTCGTCGCCCCGGGCCTCGTGGCCAGCGCCGGCCTCGCCGCCATGGCGATCGGTCTCGGCCACCGCGCCGCCGCCGAA
>Ga0182027_10001497_pt1 | contig 39003 bp, 29 predicted proteins | sample 712E1DmetaG_FD_121300 | JGI IMG/M metagenome (GOLD analysis project Ga0182027, IMG submission 121300) | Permafrost microbial communities from Stordalen Mire, Sweden - 712E1D metaG (Illumina Assembly) | ecosystem: Environmental > Terrestrial > Soil > Wetlands > Permafrost | place: Sweden...
CGCCGCCGGAGTCCGCGAACTTCGCGAACGAAGGGGGTTGACGCAGGCCGCGTTGGCGCACCGGCTGGGATCGAGTCAGTCGCGCGTTGCCAAGGTGGAAGCAGCCGACCGCTCGGTGTCGCTCGACCTGATCATGCGGTCACTCCTCACCATAGGAGCTACTGCAACCGACATTGCCACGTGGATCAAACGCGCCGAAACCGCGCGAGCCGCCTAGAAATACGGTGCGCCGCGAGGATTGGCCTACGCTGGGTTTGTCCTCGTGGGATACGAACTTGTCAAAGACATGCTCGTGGGCCCGATCCAGTTGTTCTATAGGGACGCCACGTTCGGGCAAGGAATGCCCTTCAAGACCTATGACGAGGACGTTCGCGCCCGGCATAAGAACGAGTTCGAGGCTTGCCTGCTCCGGAGCGATCCCTTCCCGTCTCGCGAAGGGTAACTTTCGAGACGGCGCCGATTTCAAGCTCATGCCTTCCTGGCGGCTAGGATCGCATGGGCTGCGTACAAGCTTCCGAAGGCGCCTACGGCCAGCAGCAGCGCATACAAAACCGCTGCCCGCCAGAACTCGACAGGCGAGATTGCATGGTCGCTCAGCCGCTCGTGAATCAGCAGCACGCCAAGTGGCAAGTTGAAGAGCATCCCCGTTCCAACTCCGGGCGAATAGGAGTGCTTAACCAGGCTGATCGCTAAGTGGGGCAGCACTGCGTTAATTGCAATGGCGAGGGCAAACCCCGAGAGGACGTTTTGAAAAGAGGAGCTCTCCTTCGAAACGCAGACGCCAACAACCGGAATCCAAATCACGACGCTAACCAACGAGGTCAGGGCCCAATAGATCTTGGGGTCTGGCTCGAACCAGAGTTTCAAGTGAGAGCGGGACCAGTCTACCAGGAACATCGCTTCCTCGATATTGTGAAGCGTGACGCCAATTCCGAACAGGATAGCCGTCAGCTTATACGAAGAGGCAATCATTTGATCCGGTCCGCACGGCCGGCCCGCAAAGGCGCTTAATGCGCTCATTGTACGTTAGTTCGATGCGGCGTTCCACAAAGGGCATGCGCAATTGCGGTTGCGTAGTCCGGACGCGAACCCGATTCTATCCGCGGACGGCCCAGCGGAGCATCTCGCGGAGGTTGGGGGCCTTGCCCTGCATGAGGATTCCGACGCGGAAGACGCGGGCGGCGGCCCATGCGGTGATCAGGGTGCAGGCCAGCACTCCGACGACGCCGGCCCACGGCTGCCACCAGGGGACGCCGCCGGGCATGGTTTGGCGCACGAGCATGAGGAGCGGAGTGAAGGGCGGGAACAGAGACACGGCGGTGGCCAAAACGCCGTTGGGCTGGCGCATGATGGGCATCATGATGCAGAGCGGGACGATGACCGGGGAGAGCAGCACGATGGCCAGGCTTTGGGCCTCCTGCGCGGTGGTGCAGGCGGCGCCCAGCGCGGCGGCCATGGCGCAAAGCATGGTCACGTCGGCCAGCAGATAGACATAGAACCATGGGAGGATTGAAAACGGGACGATGCCAACCATCCCCATGCTCATGAGCGTGAACGCGCCGCCCACAACGTAAATGGCGGAACTGGTGAGGGACACGCCCACGGCGCCGAGCACCTTGCCGGCCATGAGATCGAAGGGCGTGGCGACGCCGAGGAGCATCTCGACCACGCGCTGGGTCTTGTCTTCGGTGACTGAGGAAAGCATGGGCGACGCGCCGACCATGACCATCATGGCGAGCAGCATGACTACCGCGAAGGGGACTAGAAACCCTTCCAAGTCGCTCTTCTTGCGGGCGGCCTCGATCCGGCCGGTTTTCTCATCCCTCGAAACCAGGCTGAGGCGGTCCACCGGGACGGTTGCGGCGAGGGCCTCAAAATGGCTCGGCTCGATTCCAAGCTGGCTCAAGCGCACTCTGAGCAGGCCCTCGTTGATGGGGTCCGCCATCCAGCGGACGGTCATGTCGAGTCCGCCGGCATTGGAGTAGAAGCCGACGCGGGCGGCAGGGTCGTCCGTGGGGCCGGGGTGGAGCGCATCGGGGCCTATTTCGAGGAAGGCGAAAAGGTCGCGCCGGCGGACGCGGTCTGAGAGAGCGAGGCGCTGGACGCTCTCGCTTCCGGCCAGCGGCTTGACCACCTCGAAGACGTAGCGGGCGGCCACCTGGGCGCCGGTGCGCTTGTCGAACAGCTCCTTGGCGTTCCTGGCCTCGGCCGCCTGGACGATGGCGCCGGCCAGCGCGCCGGTGGCGTCGACCACGGCCACGCGCCGGTCCTTGATGTCGGGCGTGTCCTTGAACAGAGCCAAGCCGATGAGGGAGCCGCCGAACAGGAGCGGGGCCACCACCAGGCCGATGAGGAAGGCTTTAGTGCGGACGGTGGCCAGGTAGTCGCGTTTGGCGACCAGGAGCATCCTATGCAACTTCCACCTCCTCGGCCGCGGGGCCGGCGATGCGCACGAAAATGTCGTGGAGGGTGGGCTTCATGAGGGAGAAACCGGTGACACGGGTTCGGGAAACGAGGGTCCGCAAGACCTCCTGGGGATCGCAGCCGCGGGCCATGCGGAGTTCCTGGAACTGGCCCAAATCGCGGACTGTCTCGACGCCCGGAAGCTCCTGGACGGCGGTCAGGCCGCCCTCGACGGAGACGCGGATGGTGTCGTTCCCGTACTGGTCCTGGATGGATGCGATGGCGCCGTCGAGCACCTTCTTACCGTGGAAGATCATGACGATGTGGTCGCACATACTCTCGGCAACGTGCATGTCATGAGTGCTCAAAACGACGGTGACGCCGCGGCGGCGGAGTTCCAGCACCTCGTGGCGGATGACGTCCGCGCTGACCGGATCGAGGCCGGTGAACGGCTCGTCCAGGATCAGCAACTTCGGCTCGGGGATCACGGCGGCGATGAACTGGACCTTCTGGCTCATGCCCTTGCTGAGCGCCTCGATTTTCGATTCGGCGCAGTGGGCCAGCCCGAGTTTGCGGAGCCAGGCATCCACTTCGGCGGCGACCTTGCGGCCGCCGCGCAGCTCGCCGTAAAACTCAAGCAGCGGGCGGACGGCCATCCTGCGGTACAGGCCGCGCTCCTCGGGCAGGTAGCCGATGGTTTCCGAGCGGGCGCCGGACATGGGTCGCCCGAAGACGCGGATTTGGCCGCTATCGGGATAGAAGATGTTCACGATCATGCGCAGGGTGGTGGTCTTGCCCGAGCCATTCGGGCCGATGAACCCACACACCGAGGCTTCCGGAACGGAGAGCGTCAGTCCGTCCACGGCGGTGACGGCCCCGAAGGTCTTGGTGACTTGAGAGATTTCGACAGCGTCCATGCCGGCCTGCACCAGTTTAAGCTAACACGCAGGCCGGCCGAACGGCATTCAGCCGGCGCGCCGCGCGAGCCACCAGCGGCGCAGCGCGACGCCGGACCAGACGGCCTCGACCAAGCCGAATGGCCAGGCGCCCTGGAGGAAGCCGTAAACCGACGCCAGCACACAGGAGCCCGAAAACGCCAGGACGAACCAGTGACTGCGCTTCTCGAGGGCGTAGCAGACCAACATCAGCGTTACCGCCGCGAATCCGAACAAAGTCAGGCTGTCCATTCCCCGCTCCCTTCGCGCCGCAACTCGCCTGCTCAGTCTCTCCAGAGCGGGCCGGACGGCGGGCCGTTCTTTATGGTGATGCATCCGCGGCCCATGCGCAATACAACCCGCCGCGAGGCGCCCGGACCAGCGTTCACAAACCGGGAACCAACCAGCCATGTTTTGTTGCCACGGCCTGTAAGGTCCGAGGAAATGCTGCCCATTCCGGTTCGCGCGTCAATCGCGTACGGACCCGGACCGGGCAGCATCACGATCATGTCGCCGGTGTGGCTATCCACTTCGATGTCTCCCGTTACATCGCTCACCCATACATAGCCAGTGTCCTGATGAACCGTCAAGCGGGAGTCGCGCGGCGCATGGACCGTGTACTCAACCGTAACGCCGCGCTTGGTCGATTTCGGCATGGCGACGATGAAGCGGCCCGGAGGCAAGAGCGAAAACGGGAAACCGCGGCGGGCAGGAAGCGTCGTGGAGATCGCGAGTTCCTTATCGGAACGCCGTTCGGCGGCCACGCGAATCTGGTCGAAGGCTTGCATGGCCTGGTCCTTGCGCTCAGAAGGATAGAAACCATTGGTCGACTTGGTCACGGTGATTTCGACTTCCGGTTCGTCCCATCCTTCCACGGTCAAATAGCCGTACGAATTGGTCACGTCGATCGCGCCGCCCGGCGGGAAGCTCACGCGCTGTGTGGCAGTCGATTCAAACGGCTGTTGGAGCGGCGCGGCCATGGCGATGGACCCGAATAGCACCGCGGCCAGTTTGCTTGTCATAAGCCGGTCTCCCTCTTGGCACTCTTGATACTCCGCGCTTCGGCCACCATTTTCCGGTACCGCCGCGCCAGTTCGGTGATCCAACCACGCTCGCGGCGGCGGATGGCGTCCTGGTGAATCAAGTCCCGCCCGATGCCCAGCGCCACGGCGCCGGCGCGAATGAAATCCATGGCGTTGGTTTGATTCACGCCGCCCGAGGCAATCAATGGGACTTCCGCGAAGGGCCCTTTGAGAGCCTGTATGTAGGCGGGACCGCCATTCGCGAAGCACGGAAAGACCTTCACGAAATCGGAACCGGACTTCCAAGCGGCCGAGACCTCGGTGGGCGTCAAGGCGCCGGGAAAGACCACCACGCCGCGGCCGAGGGCGAAGTTGACGATCTCAAAATCGAGTCCGGGCGTGGTAAGAAAGACGGCGCCCGCATCCAGGCAGCGACGGGCCGTATCCACGCGAAAGAGCGTACCGGCGCCCACAAGAACGCCGGGGTGATGGCGGGTCAGCTCGCCAATGACCTCGACGGCGCCGGGGACCGACATGGTCACTTCGACAATGGGAATGGCGCTCTCACTCACCGCTTCGGCGGCAAACAGGGCGTCCGCGGCGGTAGATACGCGTATGGCCGGGATGATGCCAATCTCCTCAATTCTGGCGCGAACTTCTTGTCTCGTCATAAGATCATTCCGGCCCAACCACCGGCGTCAAGGCAACTCCCTGGATCCCACCGCCTGGCGAAGCTGTTCCAACGAAGCCAAGTAAGCCGCCACCGCCTGGCGGTAGGCGAGTTCGGTCTGGCGGCAGGTCCGCTCGGCGTTCAAAAACTCGAGTAGCGCCAGAGCGCCGCGGCGGTAGGCGTATTCGCTGATATCGCGGCTCCGCCGGGCCATGTCGAGATACGTTGATTTCAAGAGTTGGGCTATTTGAGCGGCCTCCTGCAGCCCCTCGTAGGCGTCCCTCACATCCGTCAACACCTGCCCGTTCGCCGCTTTCGTCTGTTCCTCCGCTTGCCGGATGGCGATACGCGTCTGGGCAATGTTACCTTGGTTTCGGTCGAAAATCGCCAGCGGCATACTGACCGACCATGTAACGCCGCTGACGCCGTTGGCGTGCGAGTAATTGGCCGAAACGGTGGGGTCTTGTTTCCCATTGGCCTTAGCGAGCGCATACTGGCTGTTGGCGGCGGTAACGCCCAACAGAGCCGCGCGCAGGTCCGGACGATTTTGCAAGGCCTTCGCCTGCAAATCGTCGATGGTGACGGCCAGCGGCTTGTATTCGAACTCGCCCACGACATTGTAAGTGGCCGGCGCCGACTCGTAACCCAACTGTTGGCGAAGATCCGACAACGCCTGGGCCTTGGCAAGCAGAGCCTGTTGGACATCCTGTTGAAACTGCAGCAACTGGAGCGTGAGCTGTAGGTGGTCATTCTCACTCATGACGCCATCCCTGAATTGGACGTCGCCGATGTCGACCGTTTGCTGGAAGCTCTTCAGATTCATTTGCGCAAGTTCGAGGGTGGATTGCGCAAGCTGGGCATTGATGAAGAGAGCGCCCACCTGAGCAATGACGCCGCGCTCGTTATCGGCCACCTGCGCGCGCGTCACGGCGGTTGCATCTTTGGCTGCCTGAAGGCGGCGCGCCCGCTGCTTGCCGCGTTCAATCAGGTAACTCAACCCCATGTCGGCCTCGGTCGAGGCCTGGAGGTAGTCCGCCAAGGGCGTGCCTGGCTGGCGGGTGAAAAGCGGCAGGTATTCCCAGTCGGTGAAGAACGTCGGATTGGGGCGCAGATTGGCGGTGACTTCCGCGGCTTGACTCTGTTGAATGGTAGTCCTGGCGGCCTGCAACGCGTGGTTGTGCTGGATGGCCATTTGGATCGCTTGATCCAGGGTGACGGTGACGGGCGCCTGCTGCGCGAAGGCCACAGTCACGAGCGCCAGTCCACCGAACACAACAGCAGCCGCCGAAACGGCCACGCTGTTCATTATAGGCAAGAAAACGCGGGTAGTCCTCATAAGCCCCTAAAGCTTCTCCGGCGCCGGAAGTTGGTCTCCGTCCCGGGCGATCCAGACATAGAACGTGGGCAGCAGAACAATGCTAAGCAGCAAATCGGAAATCAGCCCGCCTACGATGACAATCGCGAAAGGGCGCTGCGAATCGGAACCGATGCCGTGGGAGAGCGCCGCCGGCAGGAGTCCCAGGGTGGCCACAAGCATGGTCATCATGATGGGACGCAGCCTCAGGACCGCGCCTTCGACGGCGGAATCCTCGATGGAGTGCCCTTTGGCCCGGCGCTGGTTGATGTACTCGACCATGATGACGCCGGTCTGCACCGACACCCCAAACAGCGCTAACATGCCAACGCCCGACGAGACGCTGAGGTACGTTCCCGTGACCAGGAGCGCCAGGAGACCGCCGACGGGGGCCAGCCCGACGTTCAACATGATGAGCAACGCCCATTTGTACGAGCGAAACATGGTGTAGATGATGATGAAGATCACGAGGATGGTTATCGGCACGATGACAGCCAAGCGCGCCTGCGCCCGCTTTTCGCTTTCGTATTCGCCCGACCAGCCAATGGTGTAACCCGGGGGCAGTTTCACCTTCTCGGCGATGTTCTTGACCGCCTCTTCGACCGTCGTCCCCAGATCGCGGCCCCTTACGCCGAAAGTTACCGCGACGTAGCGGCTGTTCTGTTCCCGGTAAATGTCGTAGGCGCCATCCTTGACTCCAACGCTGGTCAACTGAGCAAGGGAAACCCGCTCACCGGAGGGGGATAGCAGCCGAACGTTGGCGATGGCTTGCGCCGTATTGCGATAAGCCTCCTTGTAGCGCACAACCACGTCATAGCGCTGCTCGCCGATGAGGACCTGGCTCACCGCGTTACCTCCCACGGCGGTTTCTACGGCGTCTTGTATGTCGGTCACATTGATTCCATAACGGGCCGCCCGGCGGCGGTCGATGGTCAAGTTGAGATTTGGCTGGCCGAAATCGCGCAATAGCTTAACGTCGGTCATGCCCGGGATGCCTGAGATAGCGGCTGTTACTTCCTCGCCCTTTTGCTCGAGCACCTTCAGGTCGTCACCGAATATCTTCAACGCCAGCGCGCCTTTCGTGCCGGTCATGGTCTCTCCGACGTTGTCTTCGATGGGCTGCGAGAAGTTCCAGACCGCGCCCGGATACTTCTCGACGGCGCGGTTCATGGCGGCGATCAGTTCCACTTTGTTCTTATGAAATGCGGGACGCCACTGGTCGTGGGGCTTCAGGTCGACGAAATACTCGGTGTTGCCGAAGCCGCCGGTGTCGGTTCCGTCGTCCGGACGGCCAATCTCCGACACGACGGTTGTCACCTCTGGGAAGGACGCAAAGACATAGCGGCACTGAGTGGTGAACTTTTCGCCCTCCGACAGACTCGTGCTGTTCGCCAAGGTACCGCGCGCCCAAATGGACCCTTCATCCAAGTGCGGCAAAAACTCGGCGCCAACAACGCCGCCAAGGCCCAGATAGACGGTCCCGGCCACGGCGATCACAGCGACGCAGGCGATAATCGGGCGATGCCGAATGGCCCATCGCAGCCGCCGGCGATAGCGCTCAGTGAGGTAGTCCATGACGAGGTTGCGCCTTTCCTTAGCTCCCTTGCGGAAAAAGGTAGCGGCCAGAACCGGCGCGATCAATATCGAGAACGTCATAGCGCCGAGAAGAGCCAGAGCAACCGTCCAGGCCATGGGCCTGAACAGCCGGCCCTCCACGCGTTGAAGCGTGAAGATCGGCAGGTAGGCGGTAATGATGATGGCGATGGCGTAAAAGACCGGTTGCTGCACCTCATGGCAGGCGTCGCGAATGATCTCGGCGGTGGTTCTGGGAGGCCCACCGTTGCGGCCGTTGGGGTGGCTCAGGTGCCGGACGATATTTTCCACCATGACCACTGCGCCGTCCACGACCATTCCGAAATCGAGGGCCCCCAGGGAGAGAAGATTCGCTGGGATGTGACTCAGATCCAGCCAGATGGAAGCGAACAGCAGAGAGAACGGGATGGTAAGCGCGACAATCAGGGCGGCCCGCACGTTCAGAAGAAAGAGGAAGAGAATGATGCTGACCAGGATCATGCCTTCGGTGAGGTTATGCATCACCGTGTGCAGCGTGAAATGCAACAAGTCGCTGCGATCCAGCATGGGGATCACCTGTACGCCCGGAGGCAGAATGCCGTGATTGAGGTCGTAGACCTTCTTGTGAATCGCCTGGAGGGTTGGTTCCTCCTCGGCGCCCTTGCGCATCAGGACGCCGCCCTGGATGACATCGGGCTCGTCGATGATGCGGCCGTCCTCCATGTGGTTGGCCCTGGCCATGTGGCCCAAGCGAATTTTGGGACCTTGGGTCACATACGCGATATCCTTGACGCGGAGGGCCGTGCCGTTTTGGGTTTTCAGCATGGTCTGCTCGATGTCGTGCACGTTGGCGAAAAGCCCCAGCGCCCGCACGTTCATCTGTTGCATGCCTTCCTCTACGAAGCTGCCGCCGGCATTGATGTTGTTGTTGGAAAGCTGCTGCTCCACCTGTCCTATGCTCAATCCGTAAGAGACCAGCTTGTTGGGGTCGACCTTCACCTGGTACTCCCGCTCCGTGCCGCCGAAGTCGGAAACATCGACCACGTTGGGAACGGATTTGAACTGTTTGAGAAGAACCCAGTCTTCGAGCGAACGCAGATCCATCAAATCGTACTGGGGGTTGGTGCTCCTGAGGGTGTACCAATAGATCTGGCCGGTGGTGCTCCAGTCCGTGCCGATCTGGGGCTGCAGGTTCTGCCCATTGGGAAGGTTCACCTGAGTGAGGCGCTCGAGCACCTTCTGGCGGTTCCAATCGTTCACGGAGCTGTCATCGAAGATCATGATGACGTAGGAGAGGCCGAAGATAGACTCGGAGCGCAGAAAGGTCATGTGCGGCATTCCGGCCATTTGAATCTCGATGGGAATCGTTACCTGCTGTTCCACCTCTTCGGCGGAGCGCCCAGCCCATTGGGTAATCACCGTGACATAGTTGTCGGCTATGTCCGGATAGGCTTCCACGGGCAGGTTGTGAAACGAGATGGCCCCCCAGCCAGCCAGCAAGAGGGCGATGGCCAACACCACGAACTTATTGCTAAGCGCGAAATCTACAAGAGCGCGGATCATTTGCGGTTTCCCCGTCAGGTACGGATAATGGGCCGTGAGCCCCTATTGAGCGAGCACGTGATCTAAGACCAAAGCGTTCGTAACCACTTGTTGTCCCGGCTGGATGCCCGACTTGACTTCCTGCAGGTTTACATTGTCGTTCAAGACGTCTCCACCAACCACTTCCACGCGGCGGAACTTCTTGCCGGGCGCGGGAACATAGACAAAGTCGCGATCATGCATGTGGAGGATCGCCGAAGCCGGGACAATGGTATGCATCTCCTGGGTTTGACCGCGGAAGGTGGCCGTCACGAACATGCCCAGCCGCATGATTCCCGGGTTCTCGACTTCGATTCGCATTTTGGCCGTGCGGATGTTGGGGTCGAGAATCGAGCCGATGTTGCTTACTCTTCCTTGGAACCTGCGGTTGGGATAGGCATTCAGGGCGATGTCCGCGGCATCGCCGAGCTTGACAGTGGCCAAGTCATTTTCGTATACGTCGCAAACAACCCAGGTTTTCGACAGATCCGAGATGGTGAACGGGTAGGGCGTATTGTATGCCTGAACAAGAGAGCCGGCGGTGACTTGCTGGTCGGTGACGACACCGGCAGCCGGGGCGAAGATATCCACCATGTTGTTCATCTTGTCGGGATCGCTCCCGAGCAACTTTAAGTGCTCGGACGCCGTCTCCACGGTTACCTTGGCCTTGTCTTCGGCGTCCTGCGCCACCTGCACGTCGTTCAGGGCGATCGCGCCGTGCTGGTAAAGGTCTTGGGCGCGTTCGTATTGATTGCGGGCCAGCATCTCATCCGCGACCGCCATTTTGTAAGTCGAGTAGCCGCCCGAAACGTCGTCGCTGCGGATGGTCATCAACAATTGACCTTTTTCCACGGTGTCGCCCAGACGCGTCTTAATGGTCATGACGCGTCCCGAGGCGAGGGACACTACCGGAACGTTGCGGGAAACGTCCGGCGCGACCGTCCCGGTAACGGTCAGCTCGGAAACGGTGGGATGCTGCGCCGCGGCAGCCAGCGGGAATTGCTCCGGATGGTCCACTGAGAACAGAGCGGCGTCCGGAAAGGGAACCACGTTGGGGCTGGGCGGCGCCTGGGCCGCTACGTCCGCTTCGACCTTCTTGCAGCCGCCGAGGACCATCGCCGAAGCGAGGGCAATCAGCGCCAGACCGATCCGTAAGAGTCTGCTATTCATGACCAACTCCCATTCACCAGAAGCGCCGCTCCGAGTTGGACCGCGCATGAGACGCCGTCCTAAGCGGGTGCATCTAGGTAGAACATAGTTTGCGGCGCATGAGGATTGCATAAGGCTAGGAATCGAAATTTCCGATTTTCCGAATAGAAACTCTCTATTGGAGAATTGGGTGGTCAGGCAGCCGCGGAAAGGCATCCGCGGCTGCCCAGGCGAACGAGAGACAGCGAGTGTCCGCACTGCCGCTTTAGAACTTGACCATCACGCCGGCGCTAAGGGCCGCCTGGCCGTGACGCAGGTCCGGGAACCATACGCTGCCGGGCCCGCCGCACGCGGCGTACGCGGCCGCAAGAACATTCGTCCCGGCCGTGGAACCCGAGCTGCAAGCGTAATTGGCAGGGGATCCGTTGTTGCCTCCCGGCGGCGTGACGCCACCGCGGCCGGTCCAATAGGGAACGTCCGAGTGGCGATAACCGGTTTCCAGCCACCAGGTGATGTACTGTTTCGGCATCCACTGGAAGGTGACGGTGCCATCCCACATGTGAGCCTTGTCTCCGGCGTTCTCAGTGAAATACGGGGTGCCGGAGACGGCGTCCGCTCCATTGATAGGCGGCAACAGAGTGAGGTAGCGGCCCGGATTGTTCATCTGGCCGCCGCCGACGGTAATGGCATACTGGTCCTTGTTCCACCAAATCCGGTCGTAGAGCATCCACCCCAGAAACGCCTGTTTCGGACCGGCCTTGCCGCCGTGACAAGTCACGCCAGCGCCGTATTCGCAGCCCGCGTCCGCGGTGAAAGAGAACGCCATCTTGGAGACGCCCTTGTCCTTCTTGGGATTGTTGTAGTATCTGACCTCAACGCTATCGTCGGTGTGGATGCGCGAGCGGCCGGGAATGTTCAGATCGTCGGTACCGTTCCCGTAGTTGTTGAATACCAGTGAAAGCCACTCGTACGGGCGATACAAAATCTGCCCTCCCAACCCGCGGTGGCCATTGTACTTCCCATAGGACTGCCACCCGTTGATGATCCATGGCTCGATCTTCAGCTTGTTTGTCGGGAACCACTGTATCCGCAGGCCGTTGAAGAACCACGGCGTGTTGGACGACACAAAGGAGGGTTGATACGTCCAATTGTCGAAGTTGTAGTAGCTGAACAGTCCGATGTAGGACACGAAGATTCCGGCATCGACGTTCAGCCCGTGGTTGACGTTGAACGAATAGCCGCCCCAGGCTTCCGAGACATAGCGATAGGCGTCGCGCAGGTCCCACTGGCCGACTCCAGCGCTGGCGTCATTGCGGGGCGTGGTGGTGGCGAAGAGCCCGTCCATATACAAGAACCTGCCGCGGACGTTTTGCCAGCGGAAGTCGCCGCCCACGCTGATCTGTTCCAACTGGAACTCGCCACTGCGGAACGACTCGGTCGATCCGCCCATGCTGTGGTCTACCGGCTGATTGAAGTCTTCGATAAAGTGCGTGTCGAACCGGACTTCCGGAGTGAACCACTTGGTCGCCAGCACGGAGTCCTTATTGCGCGGGTTTCCGTTGAGCCAGGTGAAATCGCCGAACGCGAAGGGAGTCACGTTATCCACGCCGGGTGTGGCGTCGGGCGCCTGCAGGGCCTCGGGAATGGACGGTGCGGCCGGCGGCGGAGCGGGCGCGGCGGGCGCCGCTTGCGGAGAAGCCGGAGCAGGCGCGGGCGCACCGTGCTCGGGAGTGGCGGCATCGGCGGTCCGCAGCGGATCCGCCGCCGGCCGAGCCTTCTGCCCAGCCTCAAGCTGGCCGATCCGGGCCTTCAGGGCGGCGATCTCATCCGCAATGGCCGCTCCGGGCAGTTCAAGCGTTGGAGGCGCGGTGTTCGCGGGCTGCGCGGCCGGATAGTCGGCAGCGAGCAGGAGGTCCACCCTATAGGTCTCCGGCGCAGTCACGTTCACGCGGGCCGTCGACTTGGCGAACCCGTTTCGCATGGCGGCCACCTGGTACAACCCCGGCTCCAATCTCGCGATGGTGAACGATCCGTCAGCGCGGCTGATGGCAGTGCGGCTCGCGTTTCTGCTTGCGTTGTAAGCCGTGATTCGCGCGTGCGCCACGGGCCGTTTGCTGGCTGAGTCGAGTGTCACGCCGTCCACACGGCCCAAGGCGCCCTGAGCCAGAGCTGGAATGGGCAGAGCCGCGAGCTGAAATGCGATGCAGGCGGGCAGAGTGGAGAGAAATAGGTTGCGCGTCATAGATGTCCTTTCATTACATGAGTCGATGTCACGTTCGTTTGGTTCGTATAAATCTCTAGCGCTGACGTGGCGCGACCGATGCCGGTGGTTATCACAGCCGCCCCCCCGCCGCCAAGTCGATCTCCGCCCGGAAGCGGTAACCAACCTGGGAATCGGTAACGAGGTACTTTGGCGCGGCGGCGTCGTCGCCCAGCTTCTTCCGCAGTTGGCGGACAAAGGTGCGCAGGTACTCCAACTCGCCGCCATACTCGGGCCCCCAAACCGCCGTGAGAATGCGCACGTGGGTGAGCGGAAGTCCGGCGTGCGACATGAGCAGATGGAGCATCTCGAATTCCTTGGGAGTTAGATGAATTGGCGTTCCCGCCCTTCTTACCAACCGCCGCGCCGGGTCGAGTTCTATTTCTCCAATTCTGATCGGGGCGGCGGCGTCGGACTGAGCGGCATGCACGCGCCGCACCGTGGCGCGCAGCCGCGCGGCCAGTTCCCTAACGTGGAACGGTTTGGTGATGAAGTCGTCCGCGCCGGCGTCAAGCGCCTGAATTTTGTCCTCTTCCGTGTTTCTCACCGTCAACATCACAATCCCCACCAGCGGCATCAGTTTGCGAATCTTCCGGCATGCATCGATGCCATTCATTCCCGGCATCCCGATATCCAGCAGCAGGGCGTCAAAGTGGATCGTACGAACCAGCGCGATTGCCTGATCGCCGTTTTCGGCCTCCGCGAGTTCGAAGTTCATGCCCTGAAGCGCCTTGCGCAACGCCCAGCGGATCGCTGGCTCATCGTCCACGATGAGTAGCTTTCCTTTCGAGGCCTGTTCGAGCCCCGAGGACGGCTGGTCGAATGTCGAACTCATTGCAAGAAGTCCTTTGTCCGGCGACGCATAGGCTCATTTCATCCCGCTCCCATTGCGAATTAAGTCGATTGTGCGGGATGCCACATAAGGAATGCATGAAGATGCCGGCGCTTTTCATGACATGAGTTCGCCAGACCATCATAACTGCCTGAATTGCCGCAACTTGATTCCGGAATGCAAAGATTTGATGGGCGCGTTCAAGTTTTCTTATGGGACGCGAAGGCTGGCGCGAAGCGTCGTTAAATGCCTGTGCGCCGTAGACAGACAAGCGAGTCACGGCGGCGGACGGAAGTTACTGAAGACATATTTATGCGATCCTCATGTCCTTCGATTTAGACTTCTCTCATGTTCGAGAGCGGCGCCAAGAGGGATTTGCAGATCATTCACGGTGACGGGCCTCTAAGGACGCCGCTCCATCCGGGTAGTTTGGCTTTGCGGCGGGCGGTTCGCCGGAACACGGTCTCGTTCCCGTCGCAGATTCCGGTGTTCTTGAAGCAGCACCCGGCCGGGATGCAGTGGCGCTCGGTGCTTCTGTTCTTCGTTCGGGGTTGGAGTTCTCCGCGTATCGCCATGCGTTTCCGCGTTCCGGCGCACCAAATCTGGCAAATCATCGAGGACTGGTCGGTTCGGGCATTGGCTCTCGGCTACGTTCAGGTGATCGACCAGGAAGGGTTCGCGGCGTGTTGCCGCGTGCATGAGGAACACGGGGCGGAAGAGGCGCTGGCTACATCGGCCGGACCGGCGCCCTGGGTTGTTCCTCAGCCATATCGGGAGTCCATTCCGGCCGCGGCCGGGATGAGTGTTCGGGAGGAGGCAAACGTCTCTTATGCAACCGCATAACTTGAAGCATCATCTGATTCGTGGAGCGTTACTAGCGACGTTGGCTGGGGTTAGCGCCGGGTGGGCCGCCGAACCGACGAACGGCGCGGGGCCGGGAGGCTCGCCCTTTCGCGTGGATTCGACGCTGGTGCTGGTTCCGGTCACCGTGGTGGACCGGCGCGGGGCCATTGTCAACGGCCTGTCCGGCAATGCGTTCACGCTGACCGAGGACGGGGCGCGGCAACCCATCAAGTCGTTCAGCGAGGACGACGCGCCGGTTTCGTTGGGAATCGTGCTCGACCTGAGTGGCAGCATGAAGGGATATCTGCCCACGGCCAAGGAAGCGTTTCGGTCCTTGATGGGCGACGCCAATCCCGAAGACCAAGTGTTTCTCAACGGCGTATCGACGCAACCGCGGGCGTATTCCTCCTTCGGGGACAGCTTTGAGGAAACCATGCAGCGGGTGGAATCCGAGCCCGCCGGCGGGTTCACGGCGTTGATCGACACGGTTTACCTCAGTTCGCAAGAGTTGCGCGGCAGCGTCCATTCGCGGAAAGCGTTAGTGGTGATTTCAGACGGCATGGACAATCACAGCCGGTACACAAGTACGGAACTGGCGCGCCAGTTGGAGGAGGCTGACGCGCAGATTTACACCATCGCCGTGGTCTCCGCCGTCAGCCCCATACAGCCTCCCAAGCCTCTCATCATGACGGAAGGGCAGCGGGGGCAGCATTTCCTGGAGGAACTGGCGGCGAGGACCGGCGGGATGAGTTTCGTGGCCGGCGACAAGGCGGCCGTCTTCAAGGCCGCCGCCGCCATTGGCCGGGCGCTGCGGAATCAATACACCATCGGGTACGCGCGTTGCGGCAACGGCGACGGCAAATGGCGCAAGATTTCGGTCAAGGTGGCCGGCTCGGGTCTGAGGGTGTACGCCCGTGCGGGATATCGCGCCGACTGACCCGATGGCCCTCTGCGCGCCGACGAGGCGCCATAATGATGGGGAACGTTGTTGCCTGGCGGAAGCCGCTATCGACGTGAAGACTGAACTTGCAGCCGGCCTCGTCGCCGAATCGATCGCCCGAAGCACGGCCCATAGCCGGACGAGCTATTGGAGCGTTGCCCGACTTAAACCACGAGCTTTCCGAGGATGCCTCGCGGGGCTGACGGCTGTCGCCCTGGTGACGTTCGCCGCGTTCCGGCTGCATCTGAACCTCTCCGCCACCGGCTCTCTCTACTTTCTGATCGTGGTGATGGTTTCGGTGGTGTGGGGTTTTTGGGAAGCCAGCGTCACGTCGCTTGTCGCCGTAAACTGTCTGAACTACTTCTTTGTCCCGCCGGTGCTGACTTGGAGGGTATCGGATGCGCAGGATTGGTTCGCGCTGGCCGCCTTTGAGATCACCGCGCTCGTGGTGAGCCGGCTCTCCGCGCGGGCGCAAGCCCAGGCAAGAGCCGAGGCGCGGCAGCGGTGGCAGGTGGAGAAGCTATACGATCTGAGCCGCCGCGTTCTTTTTCTCGACCGGCGGCGGGCGGTGGGGCCGCAGATCGTTTCCCTGGTTCATGAAATATTCGGTACGGAATCGGTGGCGCTGTTCGACGCCTCGGAGGCGCGCCTGGACGCCACCGGATCGCGCGCCCGGGAGCTCGAAGACCTGGTGCGCTCCGCGTATTTCCAGGACGGCGCCGTGGAAGGCGGCGCGGGCGCTTCGGCGTTGGTGCTGCGGCTCGGGTCGAGACCCGCCGGCGCCATCGCCTTTTGCGGCCCGGAACCGGACGGCCTCACGGGCGTCGCGGTGGCATCCCTGGCGGCCATTGCGCTCGAGCGGGCGCGTTCCTTCGAGAGGGAGAGCCGGGCGGAAGCGGCGCGCCAAACGGAAGAGCTTCGGACGTCCGTTCTGGACTCTCTGGCGCACGCCTTCAAGACGCCCCTGACGGCCATTTTGACGGCCAGTTCGGGGATTCTCGAGGCCGGACGGCTGTCTCCCGACGACGTCGAAATGGCCGCCCTGATCGACGAGCAAGCGGCGCATCTGACTCGTCTGACTACCGAGCTTCTGCAGATGGCCAGGATCGACGCCGCAGAAGTGGTACTTCACCGCGAACGCTTCTCCGCGCTCACCTTGATCGAAGACGTCCTGGCGCAGTATTCCGGGCAGCTTGACGGCCACCGCGTCATCGTGTCCGTGGATGCGGCTCGGCTGGAGGTTTTCGGCGACCGCGAGATCCTCGCGACGGCGCTGGGCCAGTTCGTCGACAACGCGTCCCGATATTCGACGCCCGGAACGCCCATTTCCGTGACCGCCGGAGAGGAGTTGGGAGAGATCGTCTTCGCCGTGCACAACGAGGGACCGCCGATCCTGCCCGCCGACCGGGAGCGGATCTTCGAGCGCTTCTACAGGGCGCGTGAATCCCGGCACCGGGCGCCGGGAACCGGGCTCGGCCTGTCGATCGCGAAAAAAACGGCGGAAGCTCACGGCGGCCGAACCTGGGTGGTTAGCGAGGAAGGCGCCGGCACGACGTTCTTTTTCGCTCTGCCCAGCGGCGCAAGGAGGCAAATTGAGCCAGTCGCGCGGTAAGGTTTTGATTGTCGACGATGAGGTTTCCATTCGGCGCGCGCTGCACAACACGCTGCACGGAATGGGTTTCGAGGTGGAGGACGCCGCGACCGGCGAAGCGGCTTTGGACGTGGTTGGTCAAGCCCCATTCGATGTCGTGCTGCTCGATATCAACATGCCGGGGATGGGCGGCATCCGCGCGTGCAGGGAAATTCGGAGGAATCTACCCCGGCTGGGGATCCTCATGCTGACGGTGCGCGACCGCGAGGACGACAAGGTGGCGGCGCTCGATGCGGGCGCGGACGATTACATCACCAAGCCTTTCGGCATCCGCGAGCTGGCGGCGCGCATACGGGCGGCGGTGCGGCGCTCCTCCGCTTCCCAGGCCGACCCCGACGCGACGATTCGAATCGGGAATATCGAGCTGGATCCGGCTCGCAGGGAGGTTCGCAAAGCCGGCGCGCCGGTTCACCTTACGCCGAAGGAGTTCGACCTGGTGCGCTATCTCATGGCCCACGCGGGCCTGCCGATCACTCACGCGCGCCTGCTGCACGCGGTATGGGGCCCGGAGTACGGCGGCGAGCTGGAGTACCTGCGGACGTTTGTCCGGCAACTCCGCAAGAAGCTCGAAGACGACGCCGCGGACCCGGCCTATCTGCTCACCGACAGCCACATCGGCTACCGCTTCGCGGAAGCCACTCCGGAACCTGCCGAAGCGGAGACGGGACGGGGCGAAGCCGGCGACCCCGGAACATCCGGCGGCCCCTAATCTTCGCCCTTTCTTCGAGACTTCTTAATGGCAATTCTCCCCTCATGCCCAGAACGGCCATCGAGGAACCACGGTGGGCTGCGATCACTGTAACCGCCGTCTCGATATTCCCGTCTTATCCTTTGTATCCTAATAGCATTAGCGTGAATTCCACGTCGTTAGACAGCGCGTTGAACTGGGTGTGGCTAGGGATGGCCGCGGGGGCCGTGGTGTGGCTGGCCTGCCAGGAGTTTCGGCGCGGCGGGCGGCGGGGGCGCTGGTCCGGCTGGTGCAGGCTGGTGGCCGTGCTGCTGGCGTCGTTTGCGATTTTCCCGGCCATCTCCAACAGCGACGACCTGCTGAGCTATTCCCTGCTAAATTCCCAGGCCGGCCGTCACGGCGGGTACGGGAGCCCAACTTCGGAAGACCCCACGGAGTCGGCCCGCGCGCAATTGGCCGGCCTGCTGGAGTCGCTCGATCATTGCCGAACAGCGGCGATCTGGGCCTTTGCGGTGGTCCTGTTCTGCCTTGCAATCACGCCGGTGTTTCGGCCCCGGCTCCGCGCATGCTTCGTGACGTCCCGGCCGGGACGCTCTCCCCCTTCCGTTTGACCCGACTCAATAGCCGCTTCGGCGGATGCCATGCGATGCCGCCGGGATTGACGCCCTGAGGCGCCGCGGCGATATTCAATTGGGGAGGAAACGTGTTCGTCCAAATGCAGAAAACCACCCTGAGGAGACATTTGTGCGCCTGACGCGTTGCGTGTGGGTTATGGCGGCGCTGGCCGGGGCGGCGCCAAACGGGGCGTTGGCGCAGAAGGCGCTGACATGGCAGGAAGTCAAAGACCAGTTCGAGGCCGCCAATCCAACTCTGCGCGCGGGCCGGGTGGGCGTGGACGAGGCAAGAGCCCAGGAAATCACGGCTTATCTGCGGCCAAACCCGGACATGACGTCGACGCTCGACCAGCTCGACCCGTTCACGGGCAACCCTTACCGTCCGATAGGGAACGCCTTGCCGTACGTCTCGGCGAGCTACCTCCACGAGCGGGGAAACAAGCGGGAATTGCGCCTCGAGAGCGCGCGGAAAGCGACGGCGGTGGCTGCGTCCGAATTGGACGACCAGGAGCGGACCCTGTTGTTCAACCTGCGCAACGCGTTCGTCGAGACGCTGCAACAAAAGTCGGTGCTGGCGCTGGCAACCGAGAACCTGACTTACTACGACCGCCTGCTGGGGGTAAGCGCCGACCGATTTAAAGCGGGCGATATCGCGCAGGTGGATCTGGACCGCCTGGAGTTGCAGCGCGTGCAGTTCGAAACCGATTTGCAATCGGCGCTGGTGAACCTGAGGACCGCCAAGATCCAATTACTGGCGCTGCTGAACGAGCGGACGCCGATCGAGCAATTCGACGTGACGGGGCCATTCGAGTTCACCGAACCCGCGGTCACGCTGGAGGATCTCCGCCAGGCGGCGCTGGCCAACCGGCCGGACCTGAGGGCCGCGATGCAATCGGTAGACAAGGCCAAGACGGAGTACCGTCTGGCGGCCGCCAACGGAACCACCGACCCGACCTTTGGCGTGGATGTAGCGCGCAATCCTCCGATTGCGGCCTACGTGGGCTTCAGCGTCACGATTCCGCTGCGCATCTTCGACCGCAACCAGGGCGAGAAGGCGCGCACGGAATTGGACATCCGGCGCAACGAGCGGCTGCGCGAAGCGGCCGAGGCGCAGGTGTTCAGCGACGTGGATTCGGCCTTCGCCACCTTGAACGGCAATGTGGTTTTGTTGCGGGCGTACAAGACCAAGTACCTGAGCCAGGCTACCAGGGTCCGCGACACGGTGTCGTTTTCCTATCAGCATGGCGGAGCGTCGCTACTGGATTTTCTGAGCGCGCAGAGCGACTACCGCAGCGTGCAACTCAACTACCTGAACATGGTGGGGGCGTACATGACCGCCGGGAGTCAGTTGAACATGGCGGTGGGCACGGAGGTGGTGAAATGAAGGCAGGGAGCTGTATGAAGATGGGTTGGTGGGCGGCGGCGCTGGCGGTACTGGGCGCGGCGCTGGCGGGCTGTTCGCGCGGGCCGGCGAATGCCACGGCGGCCGCGGCGCCGGCTGCCACGGTGGAATCCGTGCCGGACCGCAACGTGGTGACGGTGACTAACCCTGAGCGGTTCGCGCTGGATCGGGCAGTGGCGCGCCGCGAATCCGACCAGCTTCTGGCGAATGGCGTGGTAGCGGCCGATGTCAGCCGGTCCTATGCGGTAAACGCCCTGTTCTCGGGGCGCGTCGTGGACGTTAAGGCCCGCTTGGGCGACGACGTGCAGAAAGGTCAGCTCCTGCTCACGATGACCAGCCCGGACATGTCGCAGGCTTTCGGCGACTATCAGAAGTTCCAGGCTGACGCGGCCTTGGCCAAGGCCCAACTGGACCGCACTCAACTTCTCTATTCCCACGGAGCGATGGCGCAGAAAGACCTGGAGGTGGCCGAGGACGCCTACAGCAAGGCGAACATCGACACGAAGAGCGCCGAGGAGCGCATTCGCCTGCTGGGCGGGGACCCGGGGCGCGTTTCGCCGCTGATTGAGATCCGCGCGCCCGTGGCGGGGACCATCGTCGAGCAGAACGTCACTTCCGCGGCGGGCGTGAAATCGCTCGACAACTCGCCGAATCTGTTTACCATCGCGGATCTTTCCAACGTCTGGATTCTGTGCGACGTCTACGAGAACGACCTGGCGCGCGTGCATCTGGGCGACCCGGCCCAAATCGAGCTGAACGCCTACCCCGGCCGGCTGTTGACCGGGCGCGTCACGAATATCTCGAAGCTGCTCGATCCGAACACGCGCTCCGCGAAGGTGCGCATCGAACTGCCCAATCAGGCCGGAACGCTGCGGCCGAACATGTTTGCCACGCTGCATTTCGTTTCGCAAGGGACCTCGGCCCGCACCGTGATTCCCTCCACCGCGGTCTTGCGGCTGCAAGACCGCGACTGGGTATTCGTCAAGCTGGACGGGCAGCGTTTCCGGCGAACCGAAGTGCAAGCCGGCCCGGTGGACGCCGACCGGACGCAGCAGGTGCTCAGCGGCATTCGCCCAGGCGACCAGGTGGCGACCGACGCGCTGATGTTCGACCGTGAATTGCAGAAGAGTACCGAACAGTGATTCAGAAATCCGTTACGTTCGCCCTTCAGAACCGTTTCCTGGTGCTTTGCGCGGGAATTCTTTTGCTGATATGGGGCGCCATATCCTTCAAGCAACTGCCGGTGGAGGCGTATCCCGACGTCGCCAACAACTACGTGCAGGTGATTACGCAGTGGCCTGGGCGGGCGGCCGAGGAAGTGGAGCAGCAGGTCACGATTCCCATCGAAGTGCAGATGAACGGGTTGCCGCAGTTGTCGTCGCTGCGCTCGTGGTCGTTAGCGGGCCTTTCCACCATCAACCTGACCTTCGAGGATGGATCGAACAACGACCTCAACCGGCAGAAGGTGCTGGAGAAGCTGGCGCAAGTGAGCCTGCCGAATGGCTTGCAGCCCTCGCTCGGCGCCGATTACAGCCCGGTGGGGCAGATCTACTTCTTCACGCTCAAGAGCTCCAACCCGAACTACGGCGTGATGGAGATGAAGGCGCTCCAGGACTGGGTGATCGTCAAGCAGTTGAAGTCGGTGCCGGACGTGGTGGACGTGTCGGTATTCGGCGGAGCGACGCGCGAGTACCAGGTGCTGGTGGACGCGAACAAGCTGATCTCCTACGGCCTCGGCATCGGGCAGGTGGAGGCGGCGCTGGCGAACAACAACGTCAACGCGGGCGGCAGCTTCATCGAGCGCGGGGAGCAGGCCATCAACGTGAGAGCGGTGGGACTGGTGGCGACCACGGACGACATCGCGGCCATCGTGCTGAAGACCCAGAACGGGATTCCGGTACGGGTACGCGATATCGGCGAGGTTGTGCAAGGGCCCAAGATCCGGCTGGGCCAGCTTGGCAAGGCGGACCACTCGGACCCCGCCAAGGTAGTGGACGACCCGGACGTGGTTTCGGGCATCGTACTGCTGCGCAAGGGCGCCGACGCGGATAACGTGCTGACGGCGCTGCACGAGAAGGTGGAGTTTCTCAACGCGCATTTTTTGCCGCCGGGAGTGAAGATCGTTCCGCACCTGGACCGCAGCGACCTGGTGCACCTGACCACGCATACGGTGCTGCACAACCTGACCGAGGGAATCATCCTGGTTTCGGTGATTCTGTTTATCTTCCTGGGCAACATACGCGGTGCGCTGATTGTCACTCTGACGATTCCGTTTTCGCTGCTGTTCGCCGCCCTTTGCCTGGATCTGCGGCACATTCCGGCCAACCTGCTCTCGCTGGGCGCGCTCGATTTCGGCATGATCGTGGAAGGCGCGATCGTGATGGTCGAGAACATCGTGCGCCTGCTGTCGCACGCCGGCGCCTACGCGGGCGAGACGGTGGCGGAGAAGATCAAGCGGGCCGCGCACGAGGTGCAACGGCCGGTCTTTTACTCGATTCTGATCATCATCACGGCGTACGTGCCGATCTTCACGCTGCAGCGCGTGGAAGGCCGCTTGTTCCGGCCGATGGCGTGGACGGTGGCCTTCGCTCTGGGGGGGGCGCTGCTGTTCTCGATGTTTCTGGGGCCGGTGCTGGCCAGCATCGTGTTTCCCAAGGGCACGAAGGAATGGCGCAACCCGGTGATGTCGTTCCTGACGCGGGCCTACGCCAAGGCGCTGGGCGTGGCTATCCGGTTTCGCGTGGTGACGGTTAGCGCGGCGGTGCTGACTCTGGCGGGCGCGATTCTGCTGGCTGGAACTATCGGCTCGGAGTTTCTGCCGCACCTGGACGAAGGCGCGATCTGGGCGCGCGGAACGCTGGCGACCAGCACCGGCCCCACCGAGGGTACGCTCATCGCGAACCAGGCCCGCGTGGCGTTCGCGAAATTCCCCGAGGTGACCAAAGTGGTGAGCCAGGTGGGGCGGCCCGACGATGGCACGGACTACACGGGGTTCTTCAACACCGAGTACTTCATCGACCTGCGGCCCAAAGAGCAATGGCGGCCGGTGTTTCACCAGGACAAGGAGCAATTGATCGCGGCGCTGGGGCGGGAGGTGGAGAAGATTCCGGGCGTGGTCTGGAATTTCTCGCAACCCATCGCCGACAACATGGAAGAGGCGGTCAGCGGGGTGAAGGGCGAGCTGGCGGTCAAGATTTACGGGGACGAATTGAAGCTGCTGGAAAACAAGGCCGACGACATCATGGGGGTGATGAGCAAGATCCGCGGGGTGGAGGATCTGGGCATCTTCAGAGTGATCGGGCAGCCGAACCTGGATCTGACGGTGAACCGCGACAAGGCCGCGCGGTTCGGAATCAACGTGTCCGACGTGCAGGACGCCATCGAGACGGCCGCCGGTGGGAAGGCGGTTTCATCGGTGCTGAAAGGCGAGGAGCGCTACGACCTGGTGGCGCGGTACTTGCCGCAATACCGCAGCACCATCGAGCAGATCGAAAGCATCCGGCTGCTGGCGCCTTCGGGCGAGCGCGTATCGATCGGGCAACTCTGCGACGTGGCCATCCGCGATGGCGCTTCGGAGATCTACCGCGAGGGCAACCAGCGCTACGTGGCCGTCAAGTACGGGGTACGCGGGCGCGACCTGGGCAGCACGGTGGAAGAGGCGATCCGCGCGGTGACGAAATCCGTGAAGCTGCCGCCGGGGTACCGCCTGGAGTGGGCCGGCGAATACGAGTCGCAGAAGCGCTCCCAGAAGCGGCTCGAGCTGATCATCCCGCTCACTCTGCTGGTGATCTTTCTGATTCTGTATAGCATGTTCTCCTCGGTGAAATGGGCCGGCCTGATTCTGGTGACGGTGGCCATGGCCCCGATCGGCGGGATTGCGGCGCTGTACCTGACCGGAACGAATTTCAGCGTGTCTTCGGGGGTTGGGTTCCTGGCGCTGTTCGGAGTGTCGGTACAGACGGGAGTGATCATGCTCGAATACATCAACCAGTTGCGCGCCCGCGGGCTTACCATTCTGGACGCGGTTCGGGAAGGCGCGGTGCTGCGGTTCCGCCCGATCCTCATGACCATGCTGGTGGCGTCGCTGGGGCTGGTACCGGCGGCCACCTCGCACGGCATCGGCTCGGATTCGCAGCGCCCGTTCGCCATCGTGATTGTGGGCGGGCTGATGGCGGTGCTGGTGATGAGCATTTTCCTCCTGCCGGCGCTGTACATCTGGTTCGCGCGGCCCGGCGATGCGCTCCCGGCGGCGGATGAGCATTAGACTAGGAGTGGAGCTCGCAAGCATGTTTCAAATAAAGCGGATCCTTTTCCCCGTCGATTTCTCCCCCCGGTGCCGGGGCGCGGCGGCTTACGCCGAGTCGCTGGCGGGCCGCTTCGAGGCGGAGCTGATCCTGTTGCACGTGGTGGAAGCCGATTACAACAGCGCCCTCGAAGACGTGCGCGGAAGCCGGACCGCGGATCTTGAGAAGTTCCTGGGTCCGAGCTTGAAACACCTCCGCGTAAGGGCGCTGGTGGAACACGGCGAGGCGGCGCAGAAGATCGTCGAATGCGCCACCGTCCAGCGCGCCGATCTGATTATGATCCCGACCAAGGGCATGGGAATTTACCGGCGGCTGATTCTGGGATCGACCAGCGCCAAGGTTCTGCACGATGCGGATTGCCCGGTGTGGACCGGGGTCCACCTGGAGAATGCGCCATCGCTCGAAATGATGGCGTGCCGGCGGATTCTCTGCGCCGTGGATCTGAAGCCACTGAGCACGCGCGTGCTCGATTGGGCCAGCCGCCTGGCCGAGGAATATCAGGCGGAGCTGACACTGGCGCACATCGCGCCGGCCGGCGAAACCCAGCAGGCGCGCGATGCGGCCCTGCAAGCGATCAAGCGATTGCAGGAGGCAGCCGGGTGCCAGGCGGCCCTCCGCGTGGAAGCTGGGGACGTGGCGAAAACCATGGCGCAACTGACGGCGGAACTTAAGGCGGACCTGGTGGTGATCGGCCGCAAGCCCGACGCCGGCGTTCTGGGACGCCTGGATATGGTGGCGTACGCGATCATCCGCCAATCCCCCTGCCCCGTGGTCAGCGTGTAAGAGGCCCATGGCGGGCGGACGCGCCTGCCTCGGCGCCCGCGTTTACTTCTTGCCGGCTTCGACGTGCAAGCGGAGGCTGCCGATCCACACCGGGCCGCGGTCGCGATTGTAGGCCGGATTCTCCACATGCTGCGCGTCCAGGGTGGCAACCAGCCAGGGCAGAAGCCGCGCCGAGTAGTAACTCTCCCAGACCACCTCGCGGCCATAGCGCAGCTTGCCGTCTCCGATGAGGAAATCCTCCCCACCCAGGGCCAGATATTGCGCGTGGACGGCGCTGATGCCGCTCACCGTGATCTCGGTGGCCGCCGTATCGTGCGGCCGCTTCCAGCGTGCGCCGCCCACGGAGGCGCCCATGGTCGCCAGCCGGTCGATGGCCGTGAATACGAAGCTCTCGGTCTTGCCGTCGTTCCACCCCAACCGCCCGAACACGCCGATGTCCTTCGCGATCTCCTGGTCCGCGCTCACGCCGAAGCCGTACTTCAGGGTTCCCACGCGGCGCGTGGCTGTGATATCGGGCGTGGCGCCGGTTCGCTTGGCGAGCAGGATGGCATCGGCGTACGTCCCCGCGTTCGCGCGGTTGTAGTAGTTCAGCACGCGCACCGAACCATCGTGTCCGCGGGGATGGATTCTCACTTCCCCTTCGAAGATATCGCTGCGGTCGCGAAAAAGCCGCCGGTCGAACCGCCCTCCATTCGCTACCAAGGGCATGGCCGCGCTGGCATAGCGCAGCGACCATCGACGCGTGTGGAACTCATGCACCCAGCCCCAGGTGTATCCGCGCGTATCGGCGGCGTAGTCCCAGGCGCCGTTGTACATCACGCCCCAGCCCATGAATTGCGTACGCGGATCGTGCGAATAGCGGTTGTTGTCGAAGAAGTCCGTCACGGTGAAGCGCCCCACGGTGATGGAATACCTGGTCATGGGGCGGCTGCCGGCGAGCTGATTCTCATCGCTCTCGAAGGACTCCCGCTCGCTGCCGAACCCGAAATCCTGCGTCACATAGAGGCGCGCCAAGTACGGTTTCGGCGTAGCTGTGGCGACGCGGGGCATTTCGCCGTTCGAGAAATTGGCAAGCCCGTCGGTCCCGCTGAAACCGCGCCCGCCCGCCACTTCCGGATCGAAATATAATTGCGTGTTATTGGCCAGTCGCCACCCGAAGAAGATAGTGGACGTGAGCGACGCCTCCGCTTCCGGATGCCCCGCCAAGCTGAACGCCGACGCGTAGGGAGAAGTGAAGGCGGGATGATACTGCCCGATGGAGGTGGCCTGGACGAACAGATTCCAGGTATCCTCGGTGGCCGGGGCCTGCGCGCGCAACGCCACGGCCGCCGCCATCGCAGCCAGTATGCGCCAACGCATCCTGCCTCTGAGCACACAGTTCTTCATCTTCTTCGATGGTCTCATCTTTCTCTTACAGTTCGAATACGCCCGGCGGACGCTTTACGCGCGATGGCCGAAGAGGCCGGCCAAGTCCAGCACGTGGTAGAAGACCAGAAGCATCATCAAAACGAGGTACGCGCGGAGGCTAACGAGCGAGATGCGCACGCTCAGGGTCATCGGCATGGGGCCAAGACTCATGGTGTCGACTTTTTTCTCCGGCGCATCGTCAAGCGGGTGGACCACTACGAAATGGTTGGTGGACTTTTCGGTCTCGATTGCCGTCGTCATCGTCGCCATGTTCGTTTCTCCATGCATCGGCCGCCCTATACGGCCGGGAAGAGGTTGGGGGCCGCAACCTGCGCGGCCAAAATCAAAGACAGAATGAACAGGACGATGATGATGGTCCAGTTCACCAAATTGTTCCAGGGCTTGTTGGCGTACTCGCCCAGAAGTTCCTTGTCGTTGAGCAAGAGTTGCAGGAATATAATTGCCGAGGGCAGCATCACGCCGGCCAGCACCTGTACGCCCAGGATGATCAGTTGCAGGGGCGCGCGGGGAATCAGCACCAGGCCGGCGGCGACGGCGACGCACAGCAGGTAAACCACATAGAACGCCGGCGCCTTGCGCACGGGAAGCTGCAGACTGTGCGGCCAGCCGCGCACCTCGCCATAGGCCCACGCGCTCGACAGGGAGATGGCCGTCGTGCCCAAAACCGCCGCGTTGATCATCATCAACAGAATGGCGTTCTTGAAGAAGGCGCTGGTAAAGGAGCCGATATCCACGGCCATCCGCGCCGGATCGGTGAAAGCGAACCCGTGAACGCGCGAAGCGTTGCCCGCGATCATCATGCAGCCGGCCACGGTAATGGTGATGCAAGCGCCCAGAAACGTGTCGAGGCGGGCCCATCGCATGTCGGCGAAGCGCAGGCGCTTATCGGCAATGCAGCTCTGCTGAAAGAAGAGCTGCCAGGGCGCCACGGTGGTGCCGACGATGGCGATCACCAGGAACATCAGGTCCGGCGTCAGTCCGCCGGGAGGCATTCCGGGTATCAGAGACCCGCGCACAATCTGCCAGACGGGCGGATGCGACCGGAGGGCGATCGCAAACCACACCAGGTCGAGCAGACAGAGAAAAACTACGATGCGTTCCCAGCGGCGGTAGCTGCCCGTCACCGCTATCAGAACCAAGCCGGCCGCCACCAGCGGGACGCCGATGCGCGGGTCCACGCCCATTCGGCTCAAGGCGAGATCGATGGCGGCGAACTCGGTGACCAAAGTCAGGAAGTTCACCAGCTCCAGATCGATCAAGGAGAAGAGCCCCCACCAGGGGCCGAAGCGCCGATAGATCATGGCGGCGTGACCCTTGCCGGTAGCGATTCCCAGCCTCACAACCATTTCCTGTATGAAGTACGTGACCGGCAATAAGAGCAGAACGATCCACAGCAGATGAGTGCCATATTGAGCGCCGGCCTGGCTGTAAGTCGATACCGCGCCAGCATCGTTGTCCGCCACCATGACGATGAGTCCGGGACCGAACACCATCAGGAAGGTGAGCAGATCGCGAGCCCACTTGGACTTGACGACTCGCCCGCGGACCGGTAGTACCTGGGTTTCGAGGCCAGCCGCGGGCGCCGTCACAAACTTGTTGGTCGTCAACGCATCTCCTTTTTCGCCCGCGTGCGCAAACACCACGGGCGTCACGGCCGGCGGCGCAATCACAGAGCCGCGAGCCAGCATCGACATTTGCTGGAGATGTTGGAGGAAAAAACCAGCGCTCCGAAAATTGGAGCGTCGGGATCGGCCCTCCGCCTTCACCACCGCATCATCTAGGGAAGCGACGGCGGCGAAGGCGATAGCGGAAGGGCTATCGATTTACCGCCGGAACTTCCACGCCGTATCCTCCGGACTGGGAGGCTTATCGTCGTTCGGTTCCATAAACCTTTCTGGAGGCGAGTTCGAAGCTCAGGAGGGAAATGAAAAGCCATTTCCCCCGGAGCGGAAGAAATGGCCAACTATCGCGAGCGATTGCTGACGGATTCCCCCACTGGTCCAAGCTTCAGCACCGCACGCCGTGAGAGATCCGAAGACCTCAGCCACATTAGAGAAACCCTTAACCCGGGAGTCCCTGGTCGACCCTGACGAACATCTTTCGACGCCGGAGGGCAGTGGCTTGTTTGCCGCGCGGACGCCTCGCCTACCGAGGATCCATGCAAATCGGGTGGACGCGACAGAAAACACCACGCCCATCCAACCCTAAGGTAACGCTCACCCGATTGTGGTGTCAACAAGAAACTGAAGGGAACTTGAAGAAACGGAAGCCCAAAGCCATGCGCGAAAATGCGTCTGTCCCCTTTTTGGATGAAAATGCGTCTGTCCCCTCATTGGATCAGGCGAATTGGGGCTAGCAAGCCGGAGGGCAGCGGCTGCAGGTTGGTCATGTCCTGGTCCTGGAAGCGGTCGCCGTACTTTTCGATCAAGGGGCGGCGGTCGGGCGGCGTCTGGTGGGCGAGTTCGTTGATGGCCAGGTTGGCCACCACCACGCGAATGGTGTTTTGGCCGGGGCGCAAGAGGCCGGTCAGGTCCAAATCGTAGGGCGGACGCCACACGGCGCCGGCCGGCTTACCGTTCACCGCGACCACGGCGACTTCGCGCACCGGGCTTTCAAGCAGGGCGCGCATGCCGCTCGAACGGCGCTCGGGCGCCGGTACGGGCGTCCCTTCGCCGAAATCGATGCGGATGGCGCGGCCGGAGTTCGCGAACGCGGCGTCGAGCGTCACGGTCTTCTCGTAGGTCGCCTGGCCCGAGAAATACTTCCAGGGTTCGAGATCCGTCCAGGAGACCAGACGGTCCATCGTGATGGGTTGCGGCGCGCCGGCGAAAGTCACCTTCCATCCGGCGCCGATATCGATGGCGGCGGGCGGGGCGGCGCTGGGCGCGCGCTTGGCGGCGGGGGAATCCTTCGAGAACACCACCACGCGGGATTCGTACGGCGCCAGATCGAGGGCGATGCTGTGGCCGCCATCGGCCTTTACGGCGGCGCCGGTGAAGGGGTCCCACCATGCGCCATCCATGCCTTGAATGCGGAAATCGGCTTGGCCGCGCACCGCGTGGTTGCTGGTGTTGACCAGGAAATAAATGTCGGCGAACGGCAGCTTGCGGTGGACGAAGCCCACTTCGGGCGGCTTCGCCATATCGGGCGCCAGTGCGGCGTGGAGCGCCTCGCCCAGCCGGGCTCCGTCGGCCACCAGCTTGGCGCGGGCCGCGAAGAGGGTGCGCGAAAGCTCGCGGATGACGGGCGTGTCTGTGGCGGCTTCGGCCAGGCCCGGAGCTAGCGAGGGCGCGTGGGCGGTGGCGACGACGTTGCCGCCTTGGCGTGCGTAGTCCTCAATTTTCCGGTACGTCGCCAGGGGAATCCGCTCGATGCTGGGCAGGACCAGGACGCGGTAGGGAATGCCGCCGTGGGCGATGGCGCCATCGTCGATGAAGTCGAAGTTGTAGCCGGCGTCGAGGATCTGCCCGACCACCTGCGGTCCCAGCAGCGCGGCCATCTCGCCGGTCACGGTGGCGCTCCCCAGCCTGAATCGCGCGTAGGCGTCGGCGGTGGGCAGATACACGGCCACGTCGTTGACCGGCTGCCCCTGGCGCAGCATATAGCTGATGCGCTGCAAGTAGCGCGTGACATCGGGCATGGCCACCCACCACGGGTTGTGACTGTTGAAGACGGCGGCGGCGTAGAAATGCCACCCCGGCTCCCCGGCTTGCGGCGGCGAATAGGGCCAGCCGTGGCCCACAAGCTGGTTGACGCCCTGCAGGAAATGCAGATCCGCCTCGGCTTTCATGTCGAGCGGGGTAGCGCGGAAGACCGGCGAATGGAGCCATGTCCAGGTCTCCGAAGAGCTGACCGGCCGGCCGTACAGATGATTCGCCGAAGTGGCCCAGCGGGTGGTGGAGAAGGTATGCCACTGCGCGCCTTCGCCCTCCGGCAGATCCACCAGCGCGTTGCTTGAGAGATTGACCGGCGGCGACCCGTAGGTTTGGGAACGGAAGAGCGTGCCATGCCGGCGAGCCCACTCGCGAATGGGCGCGAGGTAATTGTCGTCGACCAGCTCCGTCAGAGTCTTGCCCCAATCCTGGCGAACGGCGGCGGTATTCTCGCCGATGTCACCGGCGAGCGCGGGCAGATACGGCGTTAGATCGTAGCCGCGGCGGCGCTGGAATTCCTGAAGGAAATCGGCGCTCCAGTCCGTGCCGGCCACTTCCAGGCTGTCGCTGAAGACCGCATAGGGCGGGTTCTTGCCGAAGGCCCGCAGCAGCGGCTCGCCGGCGGATTTGAGGTGCTCGTCGATGGCGGCGCGGCTGTAATGGTCGAGCACGAAGCCTTCGGCGCCCACGGCCGCGCGCTTCACCGCCATGCGGGTACGGCTCAGAATGAAGAAGAGCGCCACACGGCCGGAATCGGGGTCGGCCGGCACGCGCGCGGCGGCGGCATCCATGTCGGTCAGGCGGCGGATGCCTTCGGGGGAGAACTGGCGGGCGTCGCCTCGCGCGAGGAAAACCGCGACCAGCTTTTCGCCGTCGCGCATGGCGGGGATGGCCACGGAGGCCGCATTGGCGGCCACGGGCACGCGATCCACGCGCAGGCGCGGCGCGGCCAGATCGATCGATGTATGGGGGCCGCCGTAAGGCCAGCCGCTGCCTAGGGTGATGTCTACGCGCATGCCGAGAGCGCGCGCCGTGTCGTTGGCGAAGCTCACGTCGTCGAGGAATTCCTGGGAGAGGTAGGGGAAGTTGCGCAGGCCGCGGGCCGGATCGTCCAGGGTGACGGGGTAGACCGGCTGAATCTCCACGCCGCCGATGCCCCCCTGCTTCATGGTTCGCAGTTCGCGCTCGAGCTCCGGCTTCTCGACCGACGGGCCGAACCACCACCAGCGCATCATGACGCGGGCCTCGTCGGGCGGACGCTCGAAGGCGCTCTTCAGATCCGCCACGTTGGCGGGTGCGGCGGCCCACGCGGCCAGAATGCCAGCGGCCAGGAAGAGGAAAACGACGGCGAGGCGGGACGCGGAAATGCGGGCGGAGAACATGGGTCCATAGTAAGCCAAGTGGCAGGGCTGTGCGCTAGGGCTGCGCGCCACGCGCTAGAATGCGGCTTCAACTAGGGAGGAAACCAATGTTGAGGCGTAGCGCGCCGTTTCTGAGCATCCTTCTGGCGGCCGTACCGGCGTGGACGGCGTCCTTCTATTCGGTCCGGCTGGACGATCCGAAGGCGGTTTACCTGACCAAGGATAATTTTCCGGTGCATGGCGACGGCGTGGCCGACGACGCCGCGGCCATTCAGCAGGCCATCGACAAGGCGCCGGGGATCGTCTTCGTTCCCGAAGGACGATACCGGATTGGCTCGACCATCACGGTGTGGGCGGGAATCCGCGTAATCGGCTACGGCGCCAACCGGCCGGTGTTCGTGCTGGGAGATAACACGCCGGGCTACCAGGACGCGAACGCCGAGAAGTACATGGTGTTCTTCTCGGGCGGGCGGGCCGGAGGCGGGGGGCGCGGCTCCGGCGGGCCGGCGGCGGCCGGAGGACGGGGAGCCACCACCGGCAGCGGGCGCGGCGGGCGCATGCAAGACGCCGGGGCGGGGACTTTCTATTCGGCGCTGAGCAACATCGACCTGGAAATCGGAGATGGGAATCCGGGCGCGGTGGGGGTCCGCGGCACTTACGCCCAGCACTGTTTTCTGGCCCACATGGATTTCCGCATCGGCTCCGGAATCGCGGGCATTCACGACACCGGCAACGTGGCCGAGGACGTGCATTTCCACGGCGGACAGTACGGCATTTGGACGAAAACGCCATCCCCGGGCTGGCAGTTCACGGCGGTGGACGCCACCTTCGATGGCCAGCGCGAGGCGGCGATCCGCGATGTGGAGGCGGGCCTGACGCTGGTCCGCCCGCGGTTCCGTAACGTGCCGACGGCCATCGCGATGGACGACGGGCACGGCGACGAGTTGTGGGTGAAGGACGCGCTGATGGAAGACATCAGCGGCCCCGCGTTGATTATCGGCAACGAAAAGAACGCCAAGACCGAGATCAACCTGGAGGACACGGTCTGCCGCGGCGTGCCGCTGTTCGCGCAGTTTCGCGAGAGCGGCAGGAAAGTGGCCGGGCCATCCGCCATGTACGCGGTGAAGGCGTTCCGGCACGGGCTGAGCTACGCGGATATCGGCGCCACGCCCGCCATGCAAGACGTTTTCGAAACGGCGGCGCTGGCGGCCATGCCGGCGCCGGCGAAATCCGATCTGCCGGCCCTGCCGCCGGGCGAGACATGGGTGAACATCCGAACGCTAGGGGCCAAGGGGGATGGCGCCACGGACGATACGGCGGTTTTCAGGAAGGCGATCGCGGAGCACCGCGCCATCTACCTGCCATCGGGCAATTACGTGGTCACCGACACGCTCGCTCTAAAACCGGACACGGTGTTGATCGGGCTGCACCCCAGCGCCACGCAGATCGACGTGCCCGACGGAACGCCCGCGTTCCAGGGCGTCGGCGGCCCCAAAGCGCTGATCGAGGCGCCCAAGGGCGGGACCAATATCATGATCGGCATCGGGCTCTACACCAACGGTATCAATCCGCGGGCGGTGGCGGCGAAATGGATGGCGGGGGCCGATTCGATGATGAACGACGTCCGCTTCCTGGGCGGACACGGCACCAACGCCATCGATGGCAGCCGTGACAACCCCTACAACAATACCCACACGGCCGATCCTAATATGAACCGGCGATGGGACGGGCAGTATCCCAGTTTGTGGGTGACGGATGGCGGGGGCGGGACGTTCTTCGATATCTGGACGCCCAGCACATTCGCGCAGGCGGGCATGCTGGTATCCGATACGGCCACCAGCGGGCGCGTCTATGAGATGTCGAGCGAACACCATGTGCGTCATGAGATTCAACTGCATCGCGTATCCAACTGGGAAATCTACGCGCTGCAGACCGAAGAGGAGCGCGGCGAAGGCGGCTTCGCGCTGCCGCTCGAGATCGACGCTTCGAGCAACATCACGGTGGCGAACTACCATATTTACCGGGTGATCAGCATGTTCCAGCCGTTCCTCGAGGCCATCAGGATTTCGGACTCGAAGAACATACGGTTCCGGAACATACATTGCTACAGCAACAGCAAGGTTTCGTTCGACGATGCGGTGCTCGATGCGAGCCATGGGGTGGAGATCCGCCAGCGCGAGTTCGCGTCGCTCACGGTATCGGGCAAGGCGCCGGCCGCCTTGGCGCGCGGGACGAAGGTGGAAAAGCTGGCGGGCGGATTCTATAACATTTCGGGCGGGGCGGTGGACGCATCCGGCGATTTCTACTTCGTGGACGCGCACTGGCAGAGGATCTACCGCTGGTCGGCGGCAACGCGCCAGCTTTCGACGGTCCGCGACAATCCGATCGACCCGGTCAATCTGGCCTTCGACAAAGCCGGCAACCTGATGGTGACCTCGCTCACGGGCGCGGGAACGGTCTACAGCTTCAAGCCGGGCGCCGCGGGGGACGATATCACGCTGCTCAAGGCGCAGCCTTCCGCCGCGCGGCCGGGGATGACGCCGGTGCTGCCGGTGAGCGACTGGCGGGTGAATAAGGGCGCGCTGCAACAACCTGCGTGGCAGTACGTGTCACCGGACGGCACGACGTATATTCCGGCGGGCCAGGATTTCGTGAGCGGCGCGCTGAGTTGGGGCGTCAAGAGCAGCGCTTTGCTGCGGGGCTTCGGCCTGGCGCCGGCGGTCCCGGGGAAGCTGGCCTACACCACGGACGAATCCGACCAGACCACCTGGGTTGGGACGGTAAGCCCGGACGGGAGCCTGACGGACCTCAAGATCTTCGCCTATCGCGGCGGCGAGGGAGTGGCGGTGGATGCGCGCGGCAACGTATTCATCGCGGCCGGGCAGATCTACGAGTACAATCCGGCGGGGCAATTGGTCGACACCATCGAGGTCCCCGAGCGGCCGATTCAGTTGGCGTTCGGCGGGAAGGACGGGCGGACGCTGTTCATCGCGGCGCGGACTTCGTTGTACGCGATACACTGAACCGATGCAGTGGTTCGAAGACGAGACCTTCTGGGAGACGTTTTACCCATACCTGTTCACCGGGGAGCGCATGGCGGCGGCGCCGGGCGAGGTGGACCGCCTGCTGGCGCTGGCGGGCGTTACGTCGGGGGCGGCGCTCGATTTGTGCTGCGGGCCGGGGCGTCACAGCCTGGCGCTGGCGCAAAAGGGATTCGCCGTCACGGCGGTGGACCGTTCCCGATTCCTATTGGATAAGGCTCGCGACAGGGCCGCCGGCGCGGGGGTTGAGTTCGTCGAAGCGGATATGCGCGAGTTCGTGCGCGAGGGCGCGTTCGATCTCGCCGTAAACCTGTTCACTTCGTTTGGGTACTTCGAAACGCCCGAAGAGGACTTTCAAACGCTCCGCAACGTGCGCGCCAGCATGAAGCCGGGCGGCGTGTTCGTGATCGACGTAAAGGGAAAGGAATGCCTGGCGTCGGCGCCGTCGCGGACGCGGTGGGTAGAGTCTCCCGGCATGGGCCTGTTCGTGCAACACTGCAGGATTCTTCCCGGCTGGTCGCGGGCCCGTATGGAATGGCTGCTGGTTCAGGGCGAGCGCGCCGTTCGCTACGGCTACGAGCACAACGTCTACTCCGGCCAGGAGCTATACGCCTTGCTGCGAAGCGCGGGGTTCGACGAAGTCAGGCTATACGGAAACCTGGACGGAGCGTGCTACGATTCGTCCTCGACCCGGCTGGTGGCGCGGGCGCAGTTGGCGGGCGCCGGCTAGGACGGTCCCACGCCGCCGGCGCCCGGCGCTGTCTTGCGCTCGGGAACGTAGAGCCGCTTTCCGCAAGCCCGGCACTGTCTGGGGACGCGGCCGAAATTCCGCATGAGCGCGTCCAGAAACCCGCGGGGCATGGAATACGCCAGGTCCTTCGACAAGCACCTCGGGCAGCGCAGCTCCCCTGGTTTGATCTCGATCTCGCCGCGAACAATCACCGCCGTTAGTGTAACTCACCGCGGGCAGGACGCTCCCGGCATGCGGCGCGATACCCTGGAGAAGGAGGAGAGACCGCAACCGTGAACCGCGTACCCCGTTGGCGCATTGTGGCCGCCGCCGCCGTGCTGGCCGCGCTGGCTATCTTCGCGGCTACGTTCGCCCCCATCTACTACCGCAACCTGCAATTGCAGAGCTTCGTGGCGGCGGTCCCGCGGCGCGCCGAAGACCAGGCGAAATCCGGCCCGCCTGCATCGGACGACTTGGTGCGCACGTGGGTGCTCAACGAGGCGTACCGCCTGGGAATCCCGGTACAGGCGGATGGTGTGCGTATCTTGCGTTCGCCCGAGGGGCGGCTCGAGCGCGTGGAAGTTCGCTACGCGGTGCGCATGGACCTGCCGGGATACACCGTCAGCCTCCATTTTTATCCCGGCGTGGGCAGCCAGTAGACGGCGCTTGGAATCTGGCGCTTGGATCTGGGGCGTCCGGCGGGGCGAACCACGCTACAATCGGCGTACAGTGAAAGATCCGCTGGTGGTCCCAGTGGCTGCTATTGCGGCGGGCATTCTGGCCGCCCGCTTCATTGGCTTTCACCAACCCGAACTTTTCCTCGCTATCGCGGCTTTCCTTCTGCTGGGATGGCTGGCGCTCTCTCGCCGGGCACGCGCGCTGGCGGGGGTCTGCGGCTGTCTCGGCATGGTTTGCGCGGGCGCGCTGACGGCGCTGCTGCATGCGCCCGGACCGGCCCCCGAACTGGATGTGGAAGGGAGCGAAGTGGCCATTCTGGGCGGGTGCGTGGTGGAACCGCCGGCCATTTCCGGGGAGCGCGAACGCTTCGTACTGGAACTGGAGCGTCACGCCAGGGCCCAGGTCACGCTCTATACGCGCGAAGGCGAGACCCTGCCCGCCTTGCGCTACGGCCAGAATATCGAGGTGGACGCGCGTGTCCGGCCGCCGCGCAATTTCGGCAATCCGGGGGCGTTCGATTACGCCCGTTTTCTGGCGCGCGAGGAGGTCTTCTGGACGGCTTCGGGCGCGGCCGGCACGGTCCGCGTTCTTCCCGGCCGCTGCGGCTCGCGGCTGCAAGGCTTCGCCATGGATCTGCGCGCCGCCGCGCTCGGCCGCATCGCGCGCCTCTTTCAGGGCAGCGAGTACAACACCGGGATGATGCAGGCTCTTCTGATCGGCCAGACTTACCAACTGAAAAAAGTCTGGACCCAGGATTACCGCTCGACCGGCACGTTCCACGCGCTGGTGATTTCGGGCACGCACGTGGCCATACTGGCGGCCTTCTTCCTGTTCGCTCTGCGCCTGTGCTTCGTTCCGGAGCAGACGGCGCTGGTGGTCACGGTGGCGGCCGCGTGGCTATACGCCATGGTGATTGGGTGGCATGCGCCGTGCGTGCGCGCGGCCGCCGGCCTCACCATGCTTGCCGCGTGCGGCTTCTTCCACCGCCGCCGGCGCCCCATGAACCTGCTGGCGGCGGTAGCGCTGGCGTTTCTGGTTTTCGACCCGGAGCAACTCTTCGACGCCAGCTTCCAATTGACGTTTCTGGCGGTGGCGTTTCTCGGGGCGTTCGCGGCGCCCCTCATCCAGGCCACGTCGGGCCCGCTGGCGCGCGGCTTGGCGGGCCTGGACGATACCGGACGCGACCTCCATCTTCCCCCGCGCGTGGCGCAGTTCCGCGTGGAGATGCGGCTGCTGGCGGAGACGCTGCGGCGGGTGGCGCATGCGCCCCCGCTGGCCGCCAGACTGGCCATCACGCTGCCGGCGCGCGTGGCGCTATTCGCATATGAGATCGCCGCCGTGTCCGCCGCCATCCAGATGGGGCTGGCGCTCCCCATGGTGGTCTATTTTCACCGGGTGGGGATATCGGGCCTCTCCGCCAACGTTTTCGTGATCCCGCTGCTGGGAGTGGCCGTGCCGCTTGGTTTTGCGGCGCTTCTCACGGGCTGGGTTTGGGTGGCGAAGGCCGTGGGCGGGCTGCTTTGGCTTTCGCAACAGGTGGCAGTCTGGCACGCCGCCAGGGAGCCGCACTGGCGCATTCCCACGCCGCCGTTGTGGCTGGCGGTGGCGTTTTCCGTTGCGCTGATCGCCGCCGCCGTGGCGCGCGGGCGATGGCTGCGCGTGGCTGCCGGCGCCGCCGTGGCCGCGCTGCTGGCGCTGTTGCTGTGGCGCCCGTTTCCGCCGGACACCCACTTGGGCCAACTCGAAATGGACGTCATCGACGTGGGGCAGGGCGACAGCATCTTCGTGGCGCTGCCCGATGGCCGGCGCATGCTGGTGGATGCGGGCGGCATCCCCGCCTTCCGAGGGCAGGCCGCCGCCCAACTCGATATCGGCGAGGACGTGGTGGCGCCGTATCTGTGGACGCGCGGCATTGGCAGTCTGGATGTGGTGGTGGCCTCGCACGGACACGAAGACCATATCGGCGGCATGCCGGCCATCATCGAAGATTTCCACCCCAAGGAGCTGTGGATCGGCGCGGAGCCCGACAGCGCCCCATGGCGCGCGGTACGCGCAGCGGCCGCGCGCAACGGCGTGAAGATCGTGTCCATGCAATCCCCGATGCGCTTTGCGTACGGGGGCGCGGAAGCGCAGGTGCTGGCGCCGCTAGAGGGCTACGTTCCTTCCGCCGAAGCCAGGAACGACGATTCGCTGGTGCTGCGCCTGGCTTACGGCCGCCACGCGTTCCTGCTCACCGGCGATGTGGAGCGGCCTATCGAGCGCGCGATGCTCGACGCCGACGAGATCCAGCGCGCCGACGTTTTGAAGGTCCCTCACCATGGCAGCCGCACTTCGAGCACGGGCGCGTTTCTGGACGCGGTGGCGCCCGCATTCGCGGTGGTTTCGCTGGGTTTCGAGAACAGCTACGGCTTCCCGAACCACGAAGTGCTCGAGCGCCTGCGCGAGCGCCGCGCGATGGTCTTCCGCACCGATTTGGACGGCCTGGTGAGCATCCGCGGCGACGGCCGCCGGCTGCACCTCGAAACCAACCGGGAGATGCGCGGCGGGGGCGTCACTCCGGCCTGGTAGACGCGGATTTCGGCGGGCAGCCGAGCGCCCGTTCGCGCTCCTCGACGAGCCCGAGAAACGCCTCGGCTTCGGCATAGCCGGGGCGAAGCTTCAGCGCTTGGTTGAAATCCGCCCGCGCCCGCGCCAGATCGAGCTTGTGCAGCAGATGGTAAGTGCCCGCGAAGAGGTGCGCCTGGGGGTCCAGCGGCCGCAGGCGCGCGATGCGTTCGGCGGTTTCGGTGGCTTCGTCGAACATTTCGAGCTGGTGATATTCGGCGGCCAGGAAATCGAGACGCGAACAGTCGCCCGGATCGGCGGCAAGCTCCTCCTTCAGAATCCCGATGTACCAGTGGTTCTTGCGCCGCCGGGCTTCGCGGTCCGAAGAAAAGCTGTGATCGATGCGAATGCCGGCGGTCCGGCGCAGGCGCCCGCCCGCGGCCAGAATGGAGGCGTCCACGGTTTCATGCACGCGGCCGCGGTAGCGATAACCGGGCCGGTTGGGAAACAGCCGGACGACGTAATCGGTGGTGGGATTCGGGGAATCCGACGCATAATTGCGCCG
>Ga0182027_10001498_pt1 | contig 38972 bp, 35 predicted proteins | sample 712E1DmetaG_FD_121300 | JGI IMG/M metagenome (GOLD analysis project Ga0182027, IMG submission 121300) | Permafrost microbial communities from Stordalen Mire, Sweden - 712E1D metaG (Illumina Assembly) | ecosystem: Environmental > Terrestrial > Soil > Wetlands > Permafrost | place: Sweden...
ATGTTATTTCCGGTAATGATCAGGTTCTTGACAAATCCAAGCTCTACAATGTTTCGGTGTAAATCAGGATCTTTGACTTGTTTAAGTGATTTTAAAATATTTTCTTCTGTCAATTTTATCATATAAATAATTTTCTTTTTATTGAGTTGGTAACACGATTAATTCTATTTCTAAAACGATTGCATATGAAATTCAGTTCCTTACCCGTATTGACTTATTTCTCCATTCAGAATTTCTTTTAATAACGAACAGAAATGATGTCCAACTTACACAAGTATTCTTCCGCTCAATCGTTTCAATGCTTCCAAATAAAGCGCTGATGTTTTTAAGACAACATCAATTGGCAATTTTGGTGCAGGCGGTTTTTTATTGAAATCGATTGAAAGAAGATAATCACGAACGAACTGCTTATCGTAGCTTTCTTGTGCGCGGCCAGCTTCATATTTATCTTTTGGCCAGAAGCGGGAAGAATCTGGCGTAAGTAATTCGTCAATAAGAATCAATTCACTGCTTTCATTCAATCCAAATTCCATTTTTGTGTCGGCAATAATTATCCCCTTTTTCTCTGCTATCTCTGCTCCATGTCGATAGACTTTTAGCGAGATATCTCTGACTTTCTCAGCAAGTTCTTTGCCGATAATATTTATCATCTGATCGAATGAAATATTTTCGTCATGTTTACCGACTTCTTCCTTCGTCGTCGGTGTGAAAATTGGCTCTGGAAGCTTGGACGATTCAACGAGTCCGTCCGGCAATTGAACTCCGCAAACACTTTTCCTTTTCTGATATTCATTCCAACCAGAACCAGAGAGATACCCACGCACAATGCATTCGACTGGCAATGGCTTCGTCTTCTTCACAAACATCGAACGATCTCCAAGAGAATCCCAATATGGTTTGCATACAGAAGGAAAATCGTATACAATGGAAGAAATAAGATGATTCGAGATTATATCCTTTGTCTGTTCAAACCAGAAATCGGAGATTTGCGTTAACACTTTTCCTTTATATGGAATGCCTTCGTTCATCACAACATCAAACGCTGAAAGGCGGTCAGTTGCGACAATAAGCAATGCTTCACCAAAATCATATATGTCGCGTACTTTCCCGCGATTTTTCAATTTCAATGCGGGGAAATTTGTTTGTGTTATAACCGGTTCCATGATATTGCTTATCATAATTCCTCGTCGGCGAATGAACAGGTGATGTTAAGTGATTTTTCTAATCGTTTCATATACTCAGCACGCGAAATTTCGCGTGCTCCAAATCTTTCCAGGTGCGGCGTCAGATACTGCGTATCGAGCAATGTGTACCCGCGTTCTATCATTCTTGTGACAAGATACACAAGTGCAATCTTAGAAGCGTCCCGCATGCGGCTGAACATCGACTCGCCGAAAAACGCTCCGCGAATTGCAACACCGTAGAGACCACCGACAAGATTGCCATCTTTCCATATTTCGACACTATGAGCAAGTCCTAGCTGATGAAGTTGTAAATAGCTTTGAATGATTGTCTCCGAAATCCATGTTTCCTCTCGTTCCGCACACGCACGCATCACTTCTTCAAATAGCCTATTAATACGAACTTCAAACTCTTCCTTTTTAAGTGTTAGTTTGAGACTACGAGGGATATGAAATTCATTCAAATCAAATATCGTGCGTGGATCCGGTGAGTACCAACTTATTTCCCCTGTCTTCGAATCTGCCATCGGGAAATAGCCATTGCAGTATGCCGTGCATGAAAATTGCGGATCGATGGTCTTAATTTGTGATGAATGCGGCTGCATTGGTTGTCGGCGATTCCGGATTAAGCTCTTACAATAACAATGGCTTTTAGGTCTTAGTCTCCAAATGAAGTCCCAACCATTTTGGCAGCATGAATATATTGCGAATCAAGCGGTACGGTTCGGAGTTTCAAAATCGCATCTTTGACAGACACAGCAACAACTTCAGTTCCGCGCAGGCTGACCATGTATCCGAATTTACCTTGCGCTGCCAATTCAAGCGCCATCGCGCCATATCTTGTTGCGAGAATACGATCGTACGGAGTTGGACTGCCGCCGCGTAAGACATGTCCCAATACTACTACGCGCGTTTCAAGTCCAGTCGCCTCTTCAATCTTTCGTCCGACAAGATCACCAATTCCACCTAAACGTATCGGATCGGTGCGCTTTTTATCCATTTCTTTTATGACAACATCACCTTCGGCAGGCTTTGCTCCTTCTGCTACACAAATAATACTGAACCTATTGCCGCGTTTGCTGCGAAGAAGAACATGCTCATACACTTTATCCCACTTAAATGGGATTTCTGGAATGAGTATAGCATCCGCACCACCGGCAATGCCAGCACCAAGTGCAATCCACCCGGCATACCGCCCCATCACTTCTACTACCATAACGCGATGGTGCGAGGAAGCAGTGGTATGAAGGCGATCTATCGCTTCCGTTGCTACCCAAACTGCGGAATCATATCCGAATGTTACATCAGTTGCAGAAAGATCGTTGTCGATGGTTTTGGGAACGCCAATAAAATTGAGGCCGAGTTCTGTAAAGCGGTCCACGATGTGCATCGTGCCATCGCCACCGATTGCTATTAGCGCATCTAAATTCCAATCGCGGTAATTCTGAATTGCATGACTCGAATAATCAAGCACTTCGATGCCCTGAGGTGTCTCCACGGGAAATTGAAAAGGATTTCCTTTATTGGAAGTGCCAAGAATTGTTCCACCCATATTGACGATGCCGCCAACATCTTTCGGTGTCAATTCACGCATTCGTCCTTCTACCAGCCCTTCAAAGCCATCCAAAATTCCAATAACTGTTGAATTAAATTGTGTCATTGCTGGTTTAGCGATACTGCGAATAACCGCATTCAAACCGGGGCAATCGCCGCCACCGGTAAGGATTCCGATTCTTTTTAAATTGTTTTGCATTTCTATCGTTTCATATGTGAATAGTTCTTTCAATTTGAAGATACAAAAAAGTATGCTTTATTTCTACAGGCCTGCCCAAACGAAAGAAGCCCCTCCAATTGTATTGAAGAGGCTTCTTTTAAAGGTATTATCATCAATTATAATCCTTTTTTCTTCCCCTCTGTACTCTGCTGGTATTTCTCCCCAAGCCAAGCACCAAAAAATGAAATTAAGAATCCCATTATCAATCCCCAAATTATATATTTTCCCGGAACACGAAGTAAAATAATAAATCTCAAAAAGATCCAATCAAGAATAACCGCCAACAATCCGGCAATAGCAGGTTCACTTAACGTCACACCTGGAGATTTAACTCCGACAATAAATCCTGTCACCATAAAGCTTACAATGAAACCGGCAGAAGCAATCTTAAAAAGATGAGGAGGAAAAAGAGTTGAAAGAAGAAAAACGAATAATACATTAAGGGCAAAACCGATAATTGCACCAACCAGCACCCACTTCCAAAGAAACCTTTTTATATGTTTTTCTTCAGCTGAAGATTCGTCGCCCTGTAATTTTTCGCCCGCCCAACCGCCAACCCAAGAAAAGCCGACACCGAGAATCAAAAGAAGTAAATTGATTGCTTTTGAAAAATGAATTTCTGTGTTTGTAATTGCAAGAAGAATCAGCATTATGATCATTACCAGCGCTCCACCCACGGATGCTTCATTAATTGTTATGCCTGGCGAGAAGTACCCAATAATAGCACCTGTTACAATAAATCCGCACAACATCATCACCACTTGAATTTCACCGCTATGAAACATCGGCGCTACAACTAAATACGACGCCCCAACAATGAAAAGTCCTATAATTACCGATAAGATGACCCATTTCCAATGCAGCTTGGGCTCTTGGTGTGCATTGTGTGTCATAAAATTTTCCCTTTTAAAGGTTGATGAGCTGGTGGAATATTTATACTGATTGTGAATATCTCAAAACAATAAAGGAAAAGCAAGAAATATGTTTCGACAATATACTTTCTGAATAGTTTCTATTCTGCAATACAAATAAATCTTTATAAGATTATGGAGAAGATCATTTTGAGAACGCATCCAATTGCTTCTTATCTTTGACATCAGGAATTGATTGCACCGTTTTGAATTTCTCTGTGAGGCCGGCCAATTGTTTGTCGGCTTTGTCGTAGTTATTTTTCGCATTGTTTAATTGCATGCCGAGCGTTTCGAATACATCGTTGAATTTTCGCAATTCTGTCGCAAGCAGTTCAAGATTTTGGAATATTTCTTTTGCGCTTTTTTCAATCTGAAGACCTTTTAATCCAAGTGCAATCACCCTCAGATAGGCATAGAAACTATTAGGAGAGACAGGAATCACATGGAGATTGCCTGCATACATTTGCAAACTATCTTCATCCGGAAAGGCCTCATCTTTTATAATAGTCTCATAAAAAATATTTTCAGCAGGAATATACATTAAGGCGAAATCAAAAGTGCCTTCATCTGGAAGAATATATTTTCCGGCAATCGCATCTATATGTTTTTTAACATCTGCCCGAAATAGCCGCGTAGCAGTCTTTTTTTCTTGTTCGGATTTGGCTTCCAGCATCTTTTGGAAATTTTCTAGCGGAAATTTTGAATCCACAGGCACGATGCCGTTAGCAATTCGAATAATAGCATCTACGGCTTGTCCGCTCTTAAATCGATATTGAATATCGTAGGCGTTGGCAGGAAGCACTTGTTTAAGCAGATCTTCCAGCAATAATTCACCGAGCCCGCCGCGCAGCTTAGGAGCTTTTAACATTTCTTCCAATTTGGAAACGCTTTGACCTAACTCTTTAATTTCTTGTGTCGCTTTCCCAAGTTCGCCAAGTTTGTTTTGCACATCCTGAATAACTTTTGCAGCGTTATCCAAACGTGAACCCATTTGACCGGTGTTATTCTGCAGCTGGGATGTCACACTGCCTAAATGCTGGTTCATACTTTCGGTCGTGGACTGTAGACTCTTCAAAACCAGATCCGTTGTGTTCTTCAGAGACATAACAAATGTATCGGTCGTGTTCTTTAGATTTTGATTGACTTCCCCGCGCAAAGAATCTACTTGCTGTTGGAAAATCAATGATGCCTGCGTGGAATCATCTCCTTTTCGCTGAAAAATTCTCTGGAGAACTATCAACACAAGAACCGCAACAATAATTGAAATTATTAGTGATATAATGTCCATTCTCTTTTTCCTTCTACATTCTTTTTTAAGTTATTGCTTTTTACTTGTCTTATTTCTCTCAGAATCAGCTCATGAAATATAATGCTGTGATCGTTCCGGAAAACATCCAGAAGGACACTCGTGCAAGCGGTAGATGGTTTCGTTTGAGCCACCCCCACATCATTGCCGCACCAATCATGATGATAGTGAGAACAATTGTGCCTGCAATGCATTCCCATACTCCGAAGGTTTTGTCATAATAAAACCATAAGCTATGTTCATTCCAAAATCGTCCATAGATGATAAGCAAATGGGCTGCATAAACCATCAACGACTCTCGGCTAACATCCAAGACAAACGACTTTTGAGTCTTGCGGTAATCTGCATAGAACCAGCACGCCGTAAGAAGCAATATCACAATACCTAGACGAAGGACGAAAAAGAAAGGATTCGCACTTATATTATCCGATCCGATGTGAAAATGCACAGGCAATTCCCCCTCGATCAAACATATCGTAAACAGAATCGCCCCAATAAGTGCAAAACGTAAGATGAAATCCTTTTCTTTCTGCTTTTCACGTGCTTGAATATATCCAGAAGCAAAATAACCTCCGAAGAGCATAAAAGCCATCCAGGGGAAAAGTGGAAAAAGCGAATAATGCTTGCCGTTAAGATATGCGGCAAGAGGTGCAGGAATCCAAGCGTTGAAATCAATATCCCAGAGAAACATTGTCGCTATTACAACGAGTAATCCGCTTGAGAATAAAAATGTTCGATACGTCCGATCATTCCGTATAAGCAACCTTGAGAAAAATAGTATAAGCAAACCAAATGCTATACAATGCAGAACGTCTGATTGATAGAAACTCAGCCATTGAGCTTCCGTCGCTTCTGTGATTGCACGCTGGAATGAAAAGAATGGAAGATGAAGGCTATACCCTACGATCCAGATTAATCCAATTCTTCCTAACTGTTTCCAAAATGCCAGGCCGAACGCACGGAATGACTCTATTTTTTTTTGACTCGCAAGAAGGAAAACAAATCCAGAGATGAAAATGAAGCTTGGCGCTACGAGACCGTTGATAAAGTTGAGCACATGGAACCATGAAGTTGCTCTGAAACGCGGTAAGAGGAAGCCGTTAAAAACATGCACTTCAATCATCACCAATAGCGCCCATCCACGAAGAAGATCAATAAAGGTGAGTCTTGAATGTGATGCCATAGGGAATTTTGGTTCTTAGTTTTTATTGCTTCGTGGATTGTAATTAAATTGTAATGTCCAGTTACGAGTAGCGAGTTTTTCTTTCTTTTACTTTCTCTTTTTTTGTTATCTTCAAATCACTTTCATTTTCTTTCCGACTTTTTCAAATGCCTCAAGCGCGCGATCAATATTCTTTTTTGTAAGCGCGGCTGAAATTTGAGCACGCAATCGCGCTTCACCTTTCGGAACGACCGGATACCATAATCCTTTTATATACACTCCAGATTTAAGCAATTTTCTGCTCATCTCCTGCGCGATGGATGCTTCGCCAACCATTATCGGAACAATCGGATGCATGCCTTCGATAATTCTAAAACCAATATTCTTAATTTCTTTTCTAAAATAATCCGTATTCTCCTGAAGCCGGTTGACGATTGATTTATCTTTCATCAATAAATCGAATGCCGCCATCGAACCGCAAACAACAGCAGGGGGAAGCGAATTTGAAAAGATATACGGCCGTCCTTTTTGGCGCATATATCCGATCATTTCTTTTGAACCGCTGATGAAACCACCAGCCGCACCACCAATTGCCTTGCCGAGAGTTCCAACTGTTACATCAATTTCACCAAGCAAATTAAATTGTTCCGCCGTTCCTCTGCCTGTCTTTCCGCAAACACCAATACCATGCGCATCATCTATAAAAACGATTGCGCCATACTTTTGGGCAAGTTTAAGAATAATGGGTAGGGATGCTAAGTCACCTTCCATACTGAAAACACCATCAGTAGCGATCATTCGTATGCGATAACCTTTGTTTTTGTCTTCTTCCAATTGCCGTTCGAGATCAACTACATCTCCATGGTTATAAATTTTACGATCTGTAGTTTCCGCGCGGCATAGCCGTTGTCCATCAATAATACTGGCATGATTCAGCCGATCACTGTAGATAACATCTTTGTAGTTTTCGTATCCAAGCTTCTCGTTTGTCAGTGCAGAGAAGAATGCAACGTTTGCAGAAAACGATGAAGAAAAAAGAATTGTGTCTTCTGATTTCAGAAACTTCGATATTTTATTTTCTAGTTCAAGATGAATTGTTTGTGTGCCTGTGAGAAAGCGCACTGAGGCAAGTCCATATCCATATTTCTTGATACCTTCGATCGCGGCTTTGCATACAGCAGGGTGATTCGACATTCCTAAATAATTATTCGATGCAAGCATTACTACTTCTTTGCCTTGCACCTTCACTACACCGCCTTGTGCAGATTGGAGCGCAGTTTCATATTTAATAGTTTGAGATTCTTCGAGCCGTTTCAGCTCGGCGGCAAGCAATTCGTTGAGATTCATAATCGTTTGGCTTTTGCTGTTTGTCAGTTTTCAGTTTTAGTTTACAAATGAATTGTTGAGAAGGTTTTTCGTTACTTTTTTCTTAGTCGAACAGAGAACGATCCATCCATTCCATGCCTGTGCCGGAAGGTTGCAACCTGTCCTTGATTTCCAAGAAGATCCTGATGAATAATATTATTTCCAGATTCGATGGAGAATTCAAGATGGTGTTCAAGAAATTCTTTTATAAGGTCCAAATTTTCTTCTGGTTCAATTGTGCAGGTACTGTAGACAAGAATGCCGCCAGATTTAACAAGTTTCGCTGCATTCTCTATAAGTGATTTTTGTAATTGTACGAGTTTTGGAATATCATCGGCATCTCGCTGCCACTTTGCATCCGGTTTCTTCGAAAGCACGCCAAGACCCGAACATGGAGCATCCACCAGCACTTTATCTGCCGGAGGAATTTCAATTGTTGCGCCATCATCGGCTATTAAGTGTACATTTGTGATACCAAGCCGTTGGCATGCACTTTTCACAAGATGAAGACGGGTCTCATAACGATCGACAGCTATAATTTCACCAGAGTTTTTCATCAATTCTCCGATGAAAGTCGTTTTGCCGCCCGGCGCTGAACAAAGATCGATTACCCGTTCTCCTGGTTTTGGATCAAGCAAAAGTACCGGCATGCCTGCGCTTTCATCCTGCACAGAAAAATATCCCTGTTGGAAGAGTTCCGAGCCGCCGATGCCTGCCATGTGCTGAACTCTGACAAAAAAATCGAGATATTGTGAACGTGTATATTGAAGTTGATGTTTTTCTAACAACGAAAGGAAATAATCGAAATCAACTTTTAAGCGATTAACGCGTAGGGCCAAATCAGGAATAGCATTATTTGCTTCCATCATCCGCTTCGCATCGTCATAACCATAGCGTTCCATCCAGCGTTTAGTCATCCAAACGGGGTGTGATTCGATTACTGCAAGATTTCGAATTTTATCTTCTTCCGGATCTGGGTAACGAATGTTTTCAATGTTACGAATGATGTTGCGTAAAATAGCGTTGACTAGATCAGCCGCTTTTTGACCGCGTAATCGTTTGGTGAATTCTACCGCTTCGTTCACCGCGGCAGAATGGGGCACCCTGTCAAGAAATTGAATTTGATACAGTGCTACGCGAAGTGCATTCTTGATATTTGTCTCTGCTTTAGTGAAATTACCATGGAAAAAACCAGTTAACACCCAATCGAGTTTCATTTTCCAGCGAACTACACCCGTAACGATCTCATTCATCAATCCTTTGTCTAACTCGTTCATATCGTCCGAGCGTAATTCGGCATCTAATAATTTATCAAGATACGAATCTGAACGCTCAATACGATTGAGAATTTTAACTGCTGTTCCACGAGGGCCGCTATATACATTGGGTGGTTGAGGTGGATCTTGTTGATCTGTATTTTCCAACATTCAATTTTCTTTCATCAATCTTTCATTCCGTTTCGGCGGCGTTCCTCCACAGTTGAATTAAAAACTTCTCGGAAGAGGTCCGCTTCAATATCTATCAATCCAATATTCCGCCGTGCCATTACAAGCCGCGCTAAATTAATAGCTTTTTCAATATTATAAACAATAAAAGGTTCGCGCGCACCACACCAAGAAAATGATGGTATATATTTCGGTGGGAATCCAACTCCAAAAATATTACAACACACACCAACCACCGTTCCAGTATTAAATGTTGTACTAATCGCGCTTTTGGAGTGATCACCCATTATCAGACCGACGAACGACAATCCCGTATCAATCTGTTCGGTTCCAACTTGTACTTTAACTTTGCTGTAGTTATTCTTCAAATCACTGTTATTAGTGCCAGCACCTAAATTCACCCACGAGCCAAGATAGGAATGTCCAAGAAATCCGGCATGCTGTTTGTTGGAATAGCTGTGAATAATTGATCCTTCTATTTCACCACCGACCTTACACACAGGCCCGATTGTCGTATTCTCGTAAATCTGTGCACCGACTTTGACCGATGATCCATCTAAAATACATGCAGGACCAATAATAGTGGATTGAGGAAATACTTTTACATTTTTGCCGATATAGACCGGACCAGCTTTCGCATCAATCACTGAACCCGGTCCGATGACGGCGCCATTTTCAATGATAATATTTTTCTTCCCCAACAAGTGCACGCCAGAGTGTACTTTACCTCGGATGTGCGATTGCTTCTTTCCTGCTTTCTTGATAATGGATTCAAAATCTTTCACGATCTGTGTACCATTCTTTTGAATCAAATCCCATGGATAGGAAACAGTCTCTATATCTATTTCAATTCTAGGCAATCCATCAAAGGTTGAGAGCGAGAATGGAGATAAAAGATTTTTCCTTACTCGTTCCAGATTTGTTCCGCTGACGCGCGCGGCAATCACTTGATCGTGAAAAACATATACAATATCTTGCTTTGCCATCAAGGAAATTTTCTTAGCAAGGTTTTGATCGGCGAGTACGCGACCATTGATGAATAGACATTCTGTGGCGGGAATTTCATTTACCGCGAATTGTGGTTTTCGGAACTTGATGCACAAGGCGAGAGATTTTCTGCATTGGATAGTAATATTCGCACTCGGATATGCTCGCAAAATTTTCTCTTTCAAGGAGAATATACCACAGCGCAAAGCATAGACAGGTCGGAAATGAACTAACGGAAGGAATTGTGTAAAATGATCGTCTTCGAAAATACAGATTTGTGGTGCCATCGGTCAGGTCCTTTTTTTGAACGGTTGGTAACGTGAAGGTTCAGTATTTTAAACCTCTCCACTGCCGACAACAAAAAAAGCGGAATGCATTTTTCACAACACATTCCGCCTTTCGGAATTTAAACGCCGTAATTATACTCCCGCAGTTGCTGCCGTCGGCTCTTCTTTCTTCGCAGCATACTTCTTCTTGAACTTTTCTATTCGGCCGGCAGAATCAAGCAGTTTCTGTTTGCCTGTATAGAACGGGTGGCAACTGGCACAAATTTCGATGTGTAGGTTGCCCGCTGTGGAACGGGTTTCAAAGACATTTCCGCATACGCAGGTGACTACCGCTTTTTTATATGTTGGGTGAATTCCTTCTTTCATCACTATCCTCAAGACTTTAATATTGTGAACTGTTACAAAGTACGGAAAACCGAATTGATTTGCAAAGAAAATTTTCCCAAATCACAGCACACCGACTGCTTTGAACGATTATTCAGAGCAAGGATATACTTTTTATTAATCAAATACGACAGTTTTTCGTCCGTCAACAAGGATACGATCTTGCAAGTGGAGACGGATTCCACGTGCCAGCACCAAGCGCTCCAAATCTCTCCCCTTTCGGATTAAATCATCCAACGAATCTTTGTGCGATATCCGGATGATATCTTGTTCGATGATCGGGCCTTCATCAAGCACCTCTGTAACATAATGACAAGTTGCTCCAACAATCTTAACGCCTCTATCGTACGCCTGTTTATATGGATTGGCACCTGCAAAAGCTGGCAAAAATGAATGATGGATATTAAGAATACGATGTACGTATTTTTCAACCATCGTTGATGAAAGCACTTGCATATAACGCGCTAGAATGATTGTGTCAATCCGCTCGCGTTGTATTAATTCTAATTCTTTTTGCTCCTGCAATGCTCTATTTTCTTTGGTAATCGGGAAGATATGAAATGGAATGTGATACCGTTCAGCTAAGAAACCAAGATCAGGATGGTTGGAAATGATAAGTGCAATTTCCGTATCGAATTCTCCCAGCTCATGCCGCCATAATATTTCTTGAAGACAATGAGCATATTTCGAAACGAAGATTGCTATTTTCCGCTTATTCTGATTTAACCTGATAAACCATTTTGCCTGGTATTCATTTGCTATCGGCTGGAATACCTCTTCTAATCTTTCTGGAGGAACAGTAAATGTTTTCAAATCCCATGTTACTCTTAGGAAAAAAATATGATCATCCTCATCTACGTGTTCATCCAAATCAACAATATTGCCATCACGTTCAAAAATGAATTGAGCAATTTTGGAAACTATACCCCTTCGATCGGGACACGACAATAATAATGTTGCCGTAAGATTCTTATCTTTCATATTACACTCCTTTTACTTTATTAAAATAGTTTAGTCTCAGGTCAGTTGCAAGATGTTAGCTATAATTCCTTCGTTTGTGGGTTTTGCAAAATGACAAGCGGCTATTCTCTGTTATCATTTTCCCATATAATTCTTAAAAATTGCAATAATCCAACCCATACACAAATTTATGCACTCCGAATAATTATTTACTTCTTCAATGAGATGTTGAATCTCAATCTCTTATTCGGTAGATTCTAATTAATGAAACGAATTTTTTATATACTGACTTTTGTGGGATACACCTCGGTGAAACTCTTCGCTCAGCAAGGCACATATGATTTCCTTCGGATAGATGTAAGCGCACGCGCCGCCGCATTGAATGGCAGTTTCGTCTCGATGAAGGATGATCCGAATGTCCTGTTCTATAATCCGGCGTCGATCGGTACATTGATTACACCAAAAGTTTCTGTTTGTTATGTGAACCATGTAATGGATGTCAATGCTGGAACATTAAGCTACGGACAAAACATCGAAGGTATAGGAAGTATCGGTGCAGGCGTTATATATATGAATTATGGGTCATTCTCCAGGACCGACGAATTATTGAATGTGCTGGGAACATTTAACGCTGCCGAATTAGCCTTTGTAGCTGGAATAGCAGCACATTATGATGACGATATTCTTATTGGTATCAATGCAAAATATATCTATTCTTCTATTGCTGAATACAATTCCACTGCGCTTGCAGTCGACCTCGGGTTTCTGTACGATATTCCTTCGCAGAATCTTACTATAGGCGGTAGTGCTTTGAATATTGGCAAACAATTGAAAACATACGCCGGCGTAAATGAACCACTTCCTTTTGATATAAAACTCGGAATCACGAAACGGCCGGAACATCTTCCTGTTTACTTAAACATTGACTTTCATCGATTGAATGAAAGCGGCGATAATTTTTTAGATCGCTTCAGTAACTTTACCATCGGCGCAGAATTTTTAATGAGCAAATCGCTGCGGCTGCGTGTTGGTTACTATAACAAACAACGCAAAGAACTCAAAACTGGAACAAGTGCGGGACTCGGAGGATTTTCTTTTGGTATCGGACTTGTCTTGAAAGATTATCAAATCGATTACGCCTATAATTCATACGGCGATTTTGGCGGGATACAACGATTTTCCCTTTGCATCAATCTATAGAAGCTCGAATCAGATTAATAATTCTTTCTTTTACCAATCTGAACTACCGTAAAATCAAATCCAATATTTTTTCACTCAAATAAAAAAGCATCATTCCACCGAACACCAACAACGGTGGCATGCGGCTTTTAGTTTTATTCACTTCAGGAATCAAATCGCTTGCTCCAACATACGTAACAGTTCCGGCGGAAAACGCAAATGCCATTCCTGCAAATTGTGCATTGACATGTTCCAACAGGAACACTGAGCACGCTCCTAAAAATGTTGCAATCCCAATACCAATTGCGGAATAAAGTACGATGGTGCGCGAGAAGCCGGCAGTCATCATGATCGAACCGATGGTAAGTCCTTCAGGAAACTTATGTAAAAGAATTGCAAAGAAAATTAATAGTCCGAGAAGAAAATCAAATTGTAATCCAACCGATATAGATAACCCATCGAAGAAGGCATGAATGAACAATCCAGTGAAGGCGGAATATCCTGTAGTTCTCGACACCATCACATCATGGTGAGTCTCTTCACCAAAATGCAAATGCCCTACAATTGTGTGCTCAAAAAAGTGTATCGTAGCAAAACCGATGAGAATCCAGATAGCGGCCGACTCACCATAAAATTGAAAACTCGCCGGCACCAATTTTAAAAAAACAAGAGCTAAAATAAATCCAGCACTAAGTGCAAGGAGCGTTTCCTGAAAAAGTGTCGGCCAGCTTTTGCGCGAAACTATGAGTGATCCGCCAAGAACGACAGCAAGTGAAGCGATAAGAGCAAGAAAGAGTATTTGAATTTTCATTAGTTGCGCTTGTATGGTTGTTGAAGGTATTTGTTTGCATCCCTATAAGAATTTTCATATTCTTTCATCGTCAGTACTTTATTATACTGCTGAATTGCATATTGCCGTTTTTCCTGTGCATCATAAATCATGCCAATGATAAGATTCGCAAGGGACATAAAACCGGATGATTCTTCTTTATCTAATTTTCTAGAAATCTCATCACAAGTATATAAGTTTTTAAGAGCGTTATCAAACCTTCCAGCTAAGAATTCAAATTTACCAATATAGTAATGTGCTTCCCGCGCATCATACATATCGTACCCAAGCTGCTGCTGCCTGTATCGGTTTATAATATCAATGAAAATATCGTTTGCCTCTCCAAGATATCCGGTGCTGACAAGACAGCGCCCGAGATAGCGATAGAACATAGAATTGTTCGGATACTTTTCATGCAGCCTTCTGGCAAGTTCGAGAGCTTTAGCAAAATCTTTCTCGTACGTGAAATAGTTCTGCATAAGAAAGTACGTCGCCTCTACTTGTGCATACTTTGCATGGAGCGATGCCTGCCGGAGCTGCTCCAACCCTTTATTTCGATCTCCGCTTGGGAAAAAAATCATAGCAGGTTTCACGAAAGGATATTTACCCGGAATAACGGCCGCATAATAATTATAGATACCAATACCGAGCAGTACATCGTAATTATCAGGCTCAAGTTCATACGCTTTTCGAACTAGCGGCAACGCGACAATTCCATCATTTGCAGCGCCAAGCCATTTACCCCTGTTTGCGCGCAACCGTCCGCGAAATCCAACGGCACCGCCTTTAAAAAACATCGCCGCCACATCTTCTGGATTTTCATCAAGCCGTTTTTCACATATGTCCACAACTACTTCCAGCAGTTCGTACAGTTTCTCATCCTGCGATTCATCTTCAAATTTACTAATAATGCGTTCCCATTGGATCATTGCCCGAAAAAAATATCCGACCGGATGATCAGGTCGCAATCTGATAACCTCTGATAAATCGGATTCCGCTTTATCAAATTCAAAATTGTAGATCTCGTTGATGCCGCGTTGGACATGCTGGTCAACAACGTGGTCTTCAATCCATTGTGAATAAGCGAGGGAACTTGCGAAAAGAATAATAAGCGCTGAATGAATAAAATATTTCTTAATTCTTATTATCGCAGATTGAAATTTAATACGATTGCTGTTTGATAATTCAAATGTTTCCGTAGCAAAAACCTTCCAGATCATTAATTGATATTACATAGAAATACCCATCGAATTGGTTCGATACAGACAAAAACAAAACTTCAGATCAGTCCTCTTTTCCTTTTAATTATAAGGGCAATGAAAGAAGATAGATTATTTTCAATTGACGCCTCAAATAACTGAAGAAGCGTAATGCGAACGATCAAATTAACTTCTTGGCAAAATAATCCTTCAGATTTGTACTTGCTACTCGCTCTTGCACCATTGTGTCACGATCACGCACTGTCACAGTTTGATCTTGCAGCGTTTGCGAATCAATGGTAACACAGTATGGAGTACCTACTTCATCCTGCCGGCGGTAGCGTCTTCCCACAGCGCCGCTATCATCATAAAACACGCGGAACGATGACCGTAGATCAGTTTCGATCTTCCGCGTAAACTCCGGCATTCCATCGCGATTGACTAACGGGAAAAGAGCAACTTTAATCGGTGCAAGTTTCGGATGGAGTTTCATTACAACCCGTAATTCCATTCCACCTTCTGAATTCGGAGCTTCCTCTTCGCGGTATGCATCCACAAGGAACGCCATAAACGAACGACTAGCTCCAGCAGACGTTTCGATGACAAATGGTGTAAATTTCTCTTTCGTCTCTTCATCGAAATATTTCATACTCTTGCCGGAATATTGTTCATGCCGTGATAAATCGAAATCAGTCCGATTGTGCACGCCTTCAATTTCTCCCCATCCAAACGGGAAAAGATATTCAATATCGTATGCATCCTTGGCATAGTGCGCTAATTTGTCTTTCGGATGCTGATGCCATTGTAGTTTTTCTTTTGTCATTCCGAGATTGATGAACCATTGCAGCCTCTCACCGCGCCAGTATTCAAATTGCTGGTCATCGGTGCCGGGTTTCACGAAAAACTGCATTTCCATTTGTTCAAATTCTCTTGTGCGGAAAAGGAAATTCTTCGTGTTGATTTCGTTTCGGAACGCCTTACCGATTTGTGCAATGCCAAATGGTAATTTCTGCCGTGATGCAGATTGCACATTCAGAAAGTTGACAAAGATACCTTGTGCTGTCTCTGGTCGTAAGAAAACAATCGACGATGAATCTTCCACAGGACCAACGAATGTCTTAAACATTAAATTGAATTTCCGGGCTTCAGTGAATGTGCCTTTATTTCCGCAGCTTGGGCACGATAGCCTTGGCACGATACGCGCGGCATCTTGATCAGTTGCAACGAGTTTGGCAAATTCTTCTAATATGGTCTCATCCTTCTGTTGACCACCGAATTTCTGCGCATCAATTTCACGGAGAACATCTTTTTTCTTCTTGACCGAAAGTTCATCGCAAAGAACATCAATTCTATATCGTGCTTTGCACTGTTTGCAATCCACCATTGGATCGGTAAAATTCTCAACATGTCCCGATGCTTCCCACACACGAGGGTGCATCAGAATCGATGCATCGATTCCTTCCACATTTTCGCGGTAGGTCATGCTCTTCCACCATTGCTGTTTCAGATTATTAAGCATCTCTACTCCAAGCGGACCATAATCCCAGCAACCGTTCAACCCGCCGTAAATTTCACTTGATTGAAAAACAAAGCCGCGCCGCTTTGCTAACGACACGATCTTGTCCATTACCTTTGCCTGTTCGCCTGCGTTCGATTTATTCTGACTCATATTGTTTGATACTCGTTATTATTTATTAGTAATTTGTTATTATTCATTTATCACTGTTCATTATTCACACTACTTCAATTCTGCTTTGGTCACCTATCATAAAACGATGGACGCGCGGCTTACCGGCTGCTTCCACGATTTCCACATCGTTGCCAAGTATGCTGCCCTCGATGCGAATGCCGACGTTAATTACTTTGCAATCCCGAAGAACAATACTGTATTCTATTTCACTGTCTTTTATTTCCGTTCGGTCGCCGATAGAAGTAAACGGACCAATGTAACTGTCTTTGATAATGCAATTCTTTCCGATGATAACCGGTCCACGAATTTTACTTTTAATAATGCGTGCACCCTTCTCAATCACTACACGCCCCGCAACATCAGACTGTTCATCAACCTCGCCAGCGATGTACGGCTTGATATTATCAAGAATCAACCGGTTCGCTTCCAGCAAGTCCGTCGGCTTTCCCGTGTCTTTCCACCAGCCGGTGATTTCTGTATATCCGACCTTGAAGCCGCGTTTGATCAATAATGAATGTGCATCAGAGATTTCTAATTCACCGCGAGCACTCGGCTTTAAACTTTTCACTGCATCAAAAATGTTATGATCGTATAAATAAATTCCTGCTACAGCATAATTGCTCTTCGGTTTCTTTGGTTTTTCTTCCACACGAATAATTTTTCCATTGCGAATTTCCGGCACACCGAAACGTTCTGGGTCTTTAACTTTCGACAATGTCAGATAACAATTGCATTTGCTTTTCTCAAACTCTTCAACGAATTTTTTTACACCGCCAACAAGCATATTATCACCGAGATAAAAAATAAATTTGTCGCCTGCAATAAACTTTTCAGCTAACTGCACTACTTGCGCAAGTCCTCCCGGAACTGTTTGCGGGATGTACGTGATTTTCACTCCCCACTTCGATCCATTGCCGATATAGTTCGGTACTTCCTGGCTATCCGCATTATGTACAATACCAATTTCTTTGATGCCTGCCTCCGCCGCTGCTTCGATGGCATAATAGAGAATTGGTTTATTCGCAATCGGAATGAGATGCTTATTTTGCGTGTGTGTAATAGGACGCAGTCGAGTTCCGCGTCCGCCGCTGGCAATGAGTGCTTTCAATGATTTTCCTTTACTTTGTTACTCAAAGATATTCTGTCACTAGTCAGCTTGTTCTTCTGAAGCGTTTATTATTCATAAAACACAGAGTAGTTACGATTTAAGGATTTGCCGAATCTGTTTTGCATCTTTTGTCTTTATCGACTTTCGCATCACTGCTATCTTTAGTGCCTGCAATCCGATTTGCTGATATAATAAAGATAGCGATTTATCGACCTTCCGAAGTTTATACAAATGCTTTTTAATTATAGAAAAACTTCCGCGTGCAATGGGTCCAGTGAGTGCTATTTTGGGCGTCAACTGGAAAGCGTTTTCTATACTCGTTTTTACCAATGGTTTAAAATGTGAAAGCTTTATGCCTCCGCCAATGCGTTTTGTTAATTCTTCGACTACTCCAAATAACGCTATTGAATAGTTGGAAGCAAATACACACGCTATATGATACAAAATTTTTTCTTCTTTTGGAATCCGAACTAATTTTCCGCATAAATCTTTTACAAGTTGACGCGCTAATGGGAGTGATGTCTTGTTCCCTTCAAACCCATAAACAGCATTTTTCATCTGCGCTATCTGATAGTCAAGAGTTGATGCTTTCGAAAAAGATTGTATGGGATGAAGAGAAAATGTCATTGCCCCTTTCATGTACAACGGTATTAAAGCATTGCTCGTGAGTGAACCGGAGGTATGGAAGACGGCAAGCTTTGAGAAGTTGAGAGATGGGTGTTTTATTATCTCTTCCGCAATTCCTAGAACTTCTTCCTCCGGTACTGCAATAAGAATAATTTGAGTGGCAGGATGAATGTCGGAAAGAGAGTCTGAATACTTTTTGCATCCAACAACACGCGCAAGCTTCCTCGCAGAATTTTTCTTTTGACTAATAACGGAAACGATACGATAACCTGCACGATAAAACAGCATTGCAAGTGTCGATCCAACCTTGCCTGCACCAACAATACTGATTGTGTACCGGTTCTTATATCGCATTCAATTCTCTAAACAAATGCAGCGGCAAGATATCCGACAACGCCGCTTTTGTCACCGGTGATATCACCGGAATTGCAGTAATAGAGAATCTCTGCTTTGTTTGCCCCAAGTTGTCGCGCTGCATTCATGACTGCGGCAATCGGTCCGCCGCCGCAAGCTTCAAATGAACGTTCTTCTATTTTATTGGTAAACGTTTCCGAATTGAATTTCTCAAGTTCGCTTATTACCTGGTTATCGAGTATCACCGCTTCATCGTACGGATGATAATGCGAAAGATCGCTGCTCGCAACAAGCAGGATATTGCGATTCGCTGCAACCCGCACAATCGCTTCGGCAAGCTCATTACATAACTGTCGTCGTTGATCTCCAATAATTATCGGCACAAAAGAAAAATCACCAAGCACGGTTTGCAAAAACGGCAATTGAACTTCAATCGAATGTTCTGAACGATGTCCTCTATCTGACAATATGATTGCAGTTTGTTCTTTTAATAATTCTTCTCTTATTTCCTTGTTAATTGGAATTTCGCCCAGTGGTGTCTCATATGCATCTCCAGGATAAATTGAAACGCCATCAAAATATTCACGATGACTCGGCCCCACAACAATAACACAATCGTAATTGCTTCCTTGAATCATTTTATAAGCGTGCGCCGCTGCTAATCCAGAATAGACATATCCCGCATGAGGCGATACCAGTGCCCGTACTGTGCCTTTGAGTTTTGGAACTCGAGCAATTTTTAAGTATTGATCAATATTCTCTCGTAGAATATCCGGCGAGATTTCATAAAATAGTCCGGCAGCCGTTGGCGGACGAACTGTAAATTTCTTACCCATCAGTATTATTTCTCCTCTGTTGCAAACTCAGATTCTTCAAATTTTTCAACTGTAAATGTGAAGAGTTTTATTTCTTCTTGTTTCCATGCATCGGACGGCAAACCAGCTTTTAATGCGACTTGCTTCAGAAATTGTTTGCTATCCCAATTATATTCCGTTGCCACTTGCGGCAGCAGCAATCCGCGCCGATATCCCGCATCGATTACAAGGCCATGCTTACCGATTTCAATTTTTTCAACATCATGCAATTCCGAAAGCGGCGAAAGAACTGATATCTCAATTGTAATTTTCTCTAATTCAGTCAGTGTAATCGGCATAAACCGCGGATCTTCCATCGCAGCTTTCACTGCTACATCCTGTGTCGCGCGAGCAAGCGGAAATAGCGGTTCAACATAACCGATGCAGCCGCGCAAATCTTCGCCAATTCGCAGCGTTACGAAAACGCCAGAGCGGCGATTCAACGCTTCGCTTTGAAACTTGAGCGATGGTTGTGCTTTGCTTTCAAGCGTGGAAACAATTGCGGAACGGGCTATCTTTAACAGCGTACATTTTTCTTCGTTTGTCAAGTCCATCGAAATTGCCTTCATCTCTCCTTTTACAATACAAAGGTATGAAGGCGGAGGCAAACATTCAAGCTATTCCGAACTTCTTCCCCATCTTGCTTCTCCCTACCTTTCTGTGTAGATTATCGCTGAAAAATAAAGGGATTTACGCATGGCATTGATGGTAAGTATTTCTGGAATTCGCGGTGTAGTTGGCGAGACTTTGACTCCCGAAACAATTGTTAAATACGCATCGGCATATGCTGAGTTCTGCAATCGCGGTCATATCGTAATTGGCAGAGATGGCCGCAATACAGGTAAAAATGTTTTAGATATTGTCGTTTCCACACTGCGTCAAATGGGCTGTAATGTTACCGATTTAGGAATCTGTCCGACACCGACAGTCGCACTTGCTGTCGAGAAGCTAAAAGCCGCAGGTGGCATTTCAATTACTGCAAGTCATAATCCTATGATGTGGAATGGATTGAAATTCTTTGCGTCCACCGGATTGTTTTTAGATGCAGATGAAAATCGGACGTTCTGGCGTCTTACCGAACATCCCGCAAAATATGTTCCGTGGAATAAGCAAGGCAAATACGAACTTGATGAAGCTTTTTTAGATGAACATATACGTCAAGTACTTTCGCTTTCCTATATCGATACTGGAAAGATTCGCGCTCGCAAATTTAAAGTTGTGCTGGATTGTGTTAATTCGGCGGGTGGAATTATTGTTCCGCGTTTGCTGGAAAAACTTGGCTGTGAAGTGACACCACTTCATTGTGAAGTGACTGGTATTTTTGGTCACACGCCCGAACCAATCCCGGAAAACCTTACCGCACTTTGTGCAAAGGTTCGTGAAGTAAAAGCAGATATCGGAATTGCAGTCGATCCGGACGTTGACCGTCTTGTTCTCATCAACGAGAAAGGCGAACCATTTGTTGAAGAATATACAATTGCAACGTGCGTAAAGTTCGTTCTAGCAAAAGTTCAAAAAGAATCTCACATGTCACCGCTAATTACCCAAGATTCCCTCAAAGTCGTCGTCAACCTTTCCACTACACGAGCGGTAGAAGATATTGCTAAACAATACAAGGCAATAACACTTCGCACTCCAGTCGGCGAAATTAATGTTGCAAAAAAGATGAAGGAAGTCGGAGCGATTATTGGCGGTGAAGGAAGCGGCGGTGTCATTCTCCCGAAAGTTCACCTTGGCCGCGATGCCATTGTCGGTATCGGACTTGTTCTCCAGTATCTGATGGAGTTCGGCGGGACTATGTCTGAACTAAAAGCTACGCTTCCTCAATATTTAATTACAAAAGGAAAAATAGAACTCGGTAACTTGAACGCTGATGCAATTCTGAAGCGCCTTCAAGAGAAATTCTCTTCGACTGGTATCATTAACACCGATGATGGATTGAAAATTGATTTTCCGGAAGCATGGGTGCATCTTCGGAAATCAAATACCGAACCAATTATTCGCATCATCGCAGAAGCGCACACAAAAACTGAAGCGGACGAACTCGTGAAAAAGTTTACTGCGGAGATTCTAGCATAATCAGGTATAGTATTCTTCTTGGGATTCATACTAAATTAGGGTTGTATATTCCACTATCAAAAAGACATATTAGATAGTTACAAATCTTTTTTTGAATATGATAAATGTTCACGAACTTCTCCGGCTTTCTTCCGTGCCGCGCATCGGTCCACAGAAAATTCGCGCCCTCATCGCACACTTCAAAACACCTGATGATGTTTTCCACGCTTCTGCACGTGAGTTGATGACCGTTCCCGGAATAGATAAAAAACTTGCTTCCAACATTCTTCATCATACCACCGAAGAAAAGTTTGCCGATGAGCAATTGAAGAGATTGAACAAACTCGGTGGTAGAATCATAACGTTGTGGGATAAAGAATATCCTGATCTCCTTCGTAAAATTTATGATCCACCTGCGTTCCTTTTTATTCTTGGAAAATTTAGGGAAGCTGATGCACGTTCTCTCGCACTTGTCGGCACTCGTCATCCAACTCCATATGGTCATTCGGTTGCAGAAAGTCTAACCCGTGACCTTGCTCAACATTCTATTACTATCATCAGCGGATTAGCGCGTGGAGTTGATACAATCGTGCATTCAACGGCACTGAAATGCGGAACCCGAACCATTGCCGTCATTGGCTCCGGTTTAGACGTTCCATATCCTCCTGAAAATAAAAAATTGATGGAACATATTGCCGAAGAAGGCGCGGTCATTTCAGAATTTCCGATGGGCACAAAACCCGATGCACCAAACTTTCCGCGGCGCAATCGTATTATCAGCGGACTTTCACTCGGCACCATCGTTGTTGAGTCTGCTGAAGATGGTGGTGCATTGATTACTGCATCAACAGCGCTTGATCAAGACCGCGAAGTCTTTGCGGTACCGGGCAATATCACAGAGAAACGTAGCAACGGACCGAACAAACTAATCCGCGAAGGACGTGCCAAACTTATTACAAACGCTCAAGATATTTTCGATGAGCTGGCATCCCAGCTCCATCTTTCATTTGATCAGAACGATATTAATTTAAATATCGATTTAACACCAACCGAACAATTACTATTTCAATTTCTTTCCGACGATCCAATTCATATTGACACACTTTCTGAAAAAACCGAAATATCCACATCCGACGCATTGGTCACGTTGCTCTCATTAGAATTCAAAGGTATTGTTCGCCAACTTCCGGGCAAGTCGTTCGTCCGGGCATAAGGTGCATTCCTTTTCTCTCTTGTGATTTTTCACTATACTACATTATATTGAATGAGAGAAAAATGCTAGAGATTAAACAACCAATCATAGACGATGCTATCCCGCGAATTAAGTTTGCATGCGACCTTTCCGCGTGTAAAGGGGCTTGCTGCACACTTGCCGGCGGCACAGGCGCACCTCTGTTAGATAATGAAATTGAACAAATAGAACATGCATTCCCAATCATCAAGTCTTCACTTTCGAAAGAACATCTTGAATCCATTGCGCAATTCGGACTTTATGAGGGTAGACCCGGCTCTTACACGACGATGTGCTACAACAATCAGGCATGCGTTTTTGTATTGTTCGAAAATGGAATGGCGCGATGTGCATTCGAGAAAGCATTTGGAGAAGGTAAATTGAAATGGAAGAAACCAATTTCCTGCCATCTCTTTCCTATTCGAATAAGTCGTGGTGTACCAGAACGATTGCGTTACGAGCGAATTACTGAATGCAATTCTGCATTAAATCGCGGAGAGAATGAAAAGATATTTTTAAGTTACTTCCTGAAGGAACCGCTCATACGTGCTTTTGGTTTAATATGGTATGCGGAATTTCAACTCACGTGCGATCGGGAACGTAAAGACCATGAGCATGTATAAGCTTCTATCAAGAACGAAACGATGATCAATCTTTCACAACAACTTCGGCTTGGATTAAAACTCACACCGCAACAGGTGCAGTATTTAAAACTTCTCCAGTTACCGACTCTTTCGCTTGAACAACGAATCAAAATGGAACTCGAATTGAATCCTATGCTTGAGTTGAATGAAGAACAAGAATTATCTCAAGAGCAAGAAGAACGGACCGATGAAGTCGATGATAAATCTGAAGAAGCAGCTGAAGAAATTCAGCCTAAAGACGACTACACGATTGAAGACTACATGAACGACGACCTCTCGGGTTTTAAAAGTCCCGAGGCATACAAATCAAATGATGAAGATGATTCTTATGAGTCTCCCCAACAATCGACTATTCCACTCTCCGAACGACTTCTCAGCCAGCTTAAGATGTTCTTGAGTGATGACGAAGAGATTTTGATCGGAGAAGAAATTCTTGGCAATGTAGATGAAGATGGTTATCTCCGCCGTGATTTGACTTTTATCGTTCAAGACCTCAACTTAAGTTTTGGACTGACCATTACCATTGAAAAAGCAGAAAGTGTTCTTCAGAAAATACTTTTATTGGATCCCCCAGGCATTGCAGCAAGGAATCTGCAGGAATGTCTTATCGCCCAAATCCATGCTGGAAAGCATGCATCCTCGCTCAAAGAATTGGCAATCAGAATCATAAAAGATTATTTTGAAGATTTTAGACTTAAACGTTTTGATAATCTTGAACATAATCTCAACATCAGCCGGGAAACACTAAAGAAAGTCATAGAGCTGGTTCAACATCTCAACCCGAAACCGGGCGAAGGCGAGTTCTCTGCGCAAGAAAACTACATCACACCTGATTTCATCGTTGAAAAAGATAATGGTGATTTCATTATCACACTAAACGATCGAAACATTCCGACATTGCGAATTAACAGCGCCTATAAACAATTAGTAACACCAAAAGGGAAAAAGGTTTCAGCAGAGACAAAAGATTTCGTGAAGAAGAAATTTGAAGCGGCAAAATGGTTTATCGCCTCTATTCACCAACGACGTGAAACGTTAATGAAAGTGATGAAAATTATTGTCGAAAGACAGCGGACGTGGTTCGAAGAAGGTGAATCGCTTAAACCTATGATCTACAAAGATATTTCTGAAGTTGTAGGCGTGGACATCTCTACGATTAGCCGTGTTGTTAATAGTAAATATGTGCAAACAGAATTCGGAGTTCATTCCCTTCGTTTCTTCTTTACTTCCGGACTCGAATCCGAAAACGGCGAAGACGTTTCCAACCAAGTCGTCAAACAGCGAGTTAAGGATATTATTGAGACAGAGCCACAGCAGGATCCGTTGAACGATGATAAGATTGCCGACATCCTGAAACAAGAAGGCATTCATATTGCCCGACGCACTGTCGCAAAATACCGTGAACAACTTGGACTTCCCATCGCGCGAATGCGCAGAAAGGTTTGATTCAATATGGGAAAATCATTCATGGAAGATAAAAATATTCACGCAACCACTATCATCGGACTTCGGCATAATGGACAGGTTGCCATCGGTGGTGATGGTCAGGTAACGCTTGGCACTACTGTGATGAAACAAAAAACAAATAAGATACGCAGACTCTATAACGACTCTGTACTTGTGGGATTCGCCGGTTCGGCAGCAGATGCATTTAGTTTGTTGGAACGATTTGAAGAAAAACTGGAACAATACCAAGGTCAACTTGCGCGAGCAGCTGTGGAACTTGCCAAGCTATGGCGAACAGATAAATATCTCCGTCAACTTGAAGCGTTACTTGCCGTACTCGATAAGGAACACGCGCTTATCATTTCCGGAACTGGAGACGTAATAGAACCTGACGATGGTATAGTTGCCGTTGGTTCTGGCGGAAGTTATGCGCTGTCAGCGGCGCGAATACTTGTCAAACACACAAAACTAAGCGCGCGAGATATTGTGCAGGAATCTCTCAACGCCGCATCAGATATTTGCATCTATACAAATAAAAATTTCACTATCGAAGAATTGTAGGCACTGTGGCAAAAAAACAGATTGTAATTCCGCAAAAAGAATTGACTCCACGACAAATCGTCCGCGAGTTAGATAAATATATTATCGGTCAGCACGCTGCAAAAAAAGCAGTTGCCATTGCATTGCGCAATCGTTGGCGGCGTCTCCAAGTCACTGGAACATTACGTGAAGATATTATGCCGAACAACATCATTCTCATTGGCCCTACTGGTGTCGGTAAAACAGAAATCGCGCGACGTCTTGCAAAACTTTCCGGTGCGCCATTTCTCAAAGTAGAAGCATCTAAGTTCACAGAAGTCGGTTACGTCGGCCGTGATGTTGAATCGATGGTGCGCGATCTCACAGAAATTGCTGTTAATATGGTGAAGGCAGAAAAAGCAGCAGAAGTTGAAAACAAAGCACGTGAGTTGGCAGAGGAACGACTGCTCGATATTCTCGTCCCTTCTAATCGTCGTCATAAGACAACAGAAGCACAGGAACCAACAGTAGTGAATCCGCCGGTCAACGTTGAACAAGAGAATGAAACTACGAGGCAGAAATTTCGAGAGAAATTGCGTTCAGGCAGTCTTGATGAACGTATGATCGAACTTGAATTATCAGCATCGCAAATGCCGATGATGCAGGTAATGGGTCCTTTTAATATGGAAGAGATGGGCATCAATTTACAAGAAGTGTTCGGTAATGTTCTACCCAAAAAAGAAAAACGACGCAAAGTAACAGTAGCTGAAGCCCACCGGCTTCTCATTTTGGAAGAATCACAAAAGTTAATTGATATGGAAAAAGTGATTAAAGAAGCGCTTGAGCGGGTTGAAAATTCTGGCATCATCTTCATCGATGAGATTGATAAAATTGCAAGTTCGCGAGGGCAGAGTTCAGGGCCGGATGTCTCACGTGAAGGAGTCCAGCGCGATCTACTCCCTATTGTAGAGGGTTCCAGTGTTCTCACTAAACACGGAATGGTGAAAACCGATCACGTTCTCTTCATTGCGTCCGGCGCCTTCCATGTTGCAAAACCATCAGACTTGATTCCGGAATTACAGGGCAGATTTCCGATTCGCGTAGAATTAAAAAGTTTAATTGAAGAGGACTTCGTTAAAATCCTCACCTTGCCGCAAAATGCACTTATCAAACAATATGCTGCTTTGTTGAAAACGGAAGGAATCGAGATCACATTTAATGACGAAGCAGTGCGAGAAATTGCGAAGATCGCTTTTGAAGTGAATGATCAAGTTGAGAACATCGGCGCGCGCCGACTGCACACTATTATTACAACGCTATTGGAAGAAATTCTATTTGATGCTCCTGATGGAATTAAAGAAACATCAATTGTGATAACGCAGAAAGTTGTTCAGGATAAATTGAATTCCATCGTGAAGAATCGCGACCTCAGCAGGTATATCTTATAGAACTCGGATGTTTTTCTCTTACACTCGGATCTTCATCCCAAAAGAAAACGAAACAGTTTGAAAGCTTTTCGGTATAAATACCATGCCGAAGTTATCTGTTGCAAAATCTAGACTAAAGTTGTGAAGATCGAGTCCAAACCCGAACGCCCACCGTACTTTATCCCCACCACCGAATGCTAATCCGGTTCTCAGCGGTAAAACAGGAAATACACGATACTCAGTTCCGAGTGAAAATCGCGGTTTGGTTGTATTACCAAGAGACTCGTTGAACCCCTGAAGATAATCGAAAGCCAGAATTAACTTACCTGGTAGAAATTTTAGGACAGGGATATCCGATGCTTCCGTTGCAAATCCCAGCCTCAATGCTGTTGGCAGATATGTATCAAATGCCTCACCTGGACGTGTCTTCCCTTTAAATATGCTTTTCAAAGTATCTTCGAGATTGTTGGTAATACTTGTGATATTAATCGCTCCACTACCATAGCTTTCTATAACGTTTTTATCCCAAGTGATTTTGCCAATATCAGTAACACTCAAAGCAACTCGCACTCCATTAATCAATTCTCCCGAAAGTCCAATATCAAAGCCTGTCCCCTTACCTACTGGATCTGGAAATAGAGCAAACGATGTTTCTGAGTTCTCGTTCATAAAATCTACACCGGTATGAGTAGTCAGAAAATCGATATTGCCCTTTAAGATATATTGCGTCGGATTAGCAGGATCAGGATAATTTCCAAAAGAAGATTTCTGACTTATAGGTTGCGATATTCCGTACCCTCGAAAAAATTTTAATCCGATTCCAGCATAGAGGTCTTTGAAAAACTTTATTTCGACCGGTAACTTCCGTCCATATGATAAATTGTATTCACAATACCACCATGCAGAAGCTTTTGTGCCGTCGAACATGTACACTGATCCGGCTGAATCCAATCCAAAAGCAGCCATTCGGAAAAAATCTTTTGAGAGTGTTATTGTAGCTCCGACGTGTTCTATAATTGCAAATCCAATTCCCCCAAATAGGGGATGCTGGAAGGATGCTCCGAGCATCGCTTCCGCTTTAACTCGAGTCTTTGGCAACTCAGGCATCTGAGAAAGGATTTTATCCATATCAGCGGACTCAAGACGCTTCGCCCAACGTTTACCAACTGAATCAACGCCGGTGAAATATTCTTTGTAAAGTCCATAATCTAATAATTCTGTACTCACGCGTATGCCGGTTGGTGCAAGATTTAAGTTAAAATTTCCCTGGTCCGGTATAGCGATGTTAGCCGGATTGATACCAAGAGCATCCACACCCCGTGAAACTGCATTCATCGTTCTTCCCATTCCTACACCGCGAATATTTGAAAGATCCCCTGCTATAACCTTATGAAGAACGACTGAAAAAAGAACGATAGAGAGAAGAGTGAGATTCGATTTCATTTACTGTCCTCCCTTTGCGGTTTGTTTATTGTATAACGTGCTTTTAGGGAAGTACGGTTTCGGATGTAATCATCTCCCTTAAATTTTACTGATTTTAGCTCATTCCCTAGATTAAAAAAAAGTTTAACAAATATTGAATCAGCTTGAGGTATTATATCAATTTGTTCACCTGTAAAAATCATTGCAACATTCGAAATCCTCGGATTGATTGCAAAACCATTAATATCAACTGCCGGAGCTTTGATAACAGAATCCTTGGAGATTTCAAGCAATGTATCGCTATGTGTCCCTGCCGAATCCCATTTGAGAAAACGTAATTGCAATGACATTGTAATAGGAATTCGATTTGTGAATTCAAAGTTCATAGTCCCATCTATTGCAGAAATATTTTTAAGCGTCTTAGAAAATCCTTTTACTCCAGATTCTCCCAAAGCTACCTGTCGTGGCAGGTTTGAAATAGTGTCTATTGGATTCGGTCCTTTAGTGAATATAATACTATAGGTACTATCTGCGGGGTCAAACTGGAACACGGAGGTTTTCTTAGCAAATTCGCTAAAGTACTGTGTTGTGTCTAAAACTGGGATATTTACTTGAGTGTCAAATGTTGGTGCAACAGGTTCGGACGGTAATTCAATACAATTAATCGATATAACTAACATACCCATGAGTAACATGCAAACAGCAGCATTTATTCCTTTGTGTAAAAGTGTTTGTTTCATATTTGTCCTTAACTTTTCATGTTGTTTCTTATAAAGAAACCTATAAGAATATACCGACCCCATGAAGCATTGTCAAGAAAATGCATAGTCGTATTCATCTAATAGCCATGTTTTGTGCCTCTAATCACAAAATAAAAAAGCTGATGCCGTTAAAATCGACATCAGCTTCTATAATTAAAATTCCAGAATAAAATCAGTGAAATTTTTCCTCTTTGGTAGGTGGTTGGAAACCGAATGTCGGTCCGCCAGATGATTCGCCTATAAGTTTTATTTCACCGAATTTTTTCTCAAATTTATCAATATTGTCATGAAGTGCATTTAAAAGCATTTTTGCATGCTGCGGAGTCATAACAATGCGGGCATGAACCCTTGCCTTTGGAATTCCTGGAAGCACCCGCGTAAAATCAATAACAAATTCCGCCGGTGAGTGTGTGATAATTGCAAGATTGGAGTAGATACCCTCCGCTTCTTTCTCTCCAAGCTCGATATTAATTTGCTGCTGAACTGGTTGATCAGTCATACCAGAATCCGTTTCTGACTAATTATGAAAAATTGTTCACTTGCCGGCCTTGCGTATTTTATCAGCCTCATCAAGTGCTTTCGTTGCCTTATCTGTTTGACCAAGAAGTGCATAGATGGTGCCAAGTGTTTCCCAAATTCTTGCGTCATCTTTCTTAATCTCTGTCACCTTTAGCATCCATGGCAATGCTGCCTGGAATTTTGTCTTATACTCTTCACTCTCATCTCCTTTTTCCTGTGAAGCTTTCTTCATTTTTACGCCCCAATTATAATAGGTTGCACCAATATCATAAATTGCATCGCTAAAATTTGGGTCTATTTTTAATGCTTCGTTAAATTCTGCAATCGCGCCATCGTAGTCATTGACAGATCTATAGAGAAAACCAAGAATGTAATGATTCGTCTTGTTGCCAGGTTCGTTGTCAACCGCAAGTTTGAAAGCTTTGGTCGCCTCAACAGTGCGGTTGGCTTCATAATATGCCTGTAAAAGTAAATTTAAATTTTCATTGTCTTTTGGATCTATTCCTTTAATTATCTCAAACACACCTACGGCTTTATTAAAATCGTCAATTGCTTCAAAATATTTTGTAGAATCAATTTTCAAATCGTATAATTTTTCGATCTTCCTATTGACAACTCGTTCACCGTCAATGGTAAAAGTCATCGTATATTTATTATAGATCCAGTCTTCCTTCTTTGGATTCTTTTTGTCTTTCTTTTGACTGTCCGGATTTCCGAACGCCTGTATTACATCACTTTTATAGCTTCCTTTATCGATTTCTTTAAGATTTTTCTGAAGTTTGAGATTATCTACATTAGCCGTTTTGAACTGTTCTTTTTTCTCTAAACCCTGTTGAACATATATTCTTCCAACAGATTTATAAATATCTTTATTATGATCCATTTCCCATACTTTAGTTAGACTCAAAACCTCATTTGCAATATCACCTTTTACTTTATATGCATCAGCGAGATAGATGTACGTGGTAGAGGTGTCCGGCCATATAATACATGCAGTTTTATAATCTGCAATTGCTTTATCGTAGAATTCGAGAGAGTCACTGCTTGCACGATTTTTATTAATAACCCCGCTGTTAATATATTGTACCCAAAAATGTCCACGAAGTGCACGGATATCATTCGAATATACATTGGAGATCTTTTCTGATTCCTTAAAAGCTTGATTCATCCCTGCAAAGTCATTTAACTGCAATCCTCGGAGACGACCAAGACGAAACCATGCTTCATAATTTGCTGGATTATTTTGAACTTCTTTTTCATATAATTTTGCTGCTTCAGGGAAATTATTATTCTGTTCTTGCACTTTTGCGCCTGTGAAATCTGGAGAACCGCATTGAAATCCTTGAGTCATAAATCCAGCAAGGATCAATGCAAAAAACAAAGAGAATAAATTGCTTTTCATGGATAGCATCCTTTATATTGATCTTTTAGTTAAATATTGTGCGAAAAAAATATACCAAAAGGTGCTGGCAGAAGCAAGATTAAATTCTTGATCCAATAGCCGCTTCGTGTCAGCCCAAATATAAAAAAAGCCCAACAGAATACGTCGGGCTCTACAGCTACAGCAAGGCAACTTGGCTATTACGGGGTGATATCACTGGAAGCTGTATCTTTCCAAATGCGCATTTGCGTGGAATGGTTCGGCATACCAGGTGTAAAAATTTGCTTCCGGAAGCGCGGCTGAACAACGACACGCATCTGTTGTTGATTATCCTCCTCACCGGGAGCATTAATTTCCACACTAAAGAATTCTTCTCCACCAAAAATCTGATTCGTCATCGGGAAATGCATATTTTTAGGTACGCGTTGGAATTCCCTCGCAATAATTTTTTTCAACATCGCTGCTCTGCGAACTCCGACAACAGCAAAATTCTCTTCCATTTGCCGTTTAAGACTATCAAAATCGATGTGAATCTGTGAATACATCATTGTGTCTGGAGTGATAATAACAAAACGATCGCCCTGTGGAAACTTGGGAATGTTCTGGACATAATTGCCAGCTTTTCCAGTCTGCACACTTTTCACTGTAACTTTGTAAGGTGCATTGTTGGCTTCAAGCAAGCGCTCAAAACTCACCCGCTGAAGCGGTTCCAAACACGAGGCAATATTTGTCACCATCAATCGATTCAATTTCGGCAAATCAGGCGCTATCGCCAGTGTGTTGTTCTCACCAATTAAAACAGACGATTCGATACGCCTTCCGGTTAGTTCCAATAGAGAATCAATTATTTTCTTTTGCTTAACAGATGGTTTTACTTCGGCAACGAAGCGGTCAAATGTAACTGACTTAGTATTACTCTTCAAATTATTCCCAACTTCTATACGGTACCCTTTCTCTGATTGTTCATCTACGCGAAACGCAGTTTCTGATTTGTCATCAAGCGGAAGTGTGCCAAAAAGTGAAAACTGCAGTGCATGTTCTTTATCCACCTTGGAAAAGAGCGGCAAAAGAGAACCCTGCAGAATATTCTTCTCGTACACTTCTCGAACTGCTTGTGATTTAGTTGATAAGAATTGTTTGAGCTGTATCCGATTCTGAATGACCAATGTTCCTATAATCACAACAATAGCAGTAGCCATAACAGTAATAGCAGGAATAAATTTACGAGGGAACGGAAGAAGGTTGTGTTCTTCTTCTTTTTGTTCCTCCATTGCTACCGAAAAACGAGTCCAGAAGCCAATATCCGGATTCAACTTCGGCTGTAACGCTAATAGTCGTTTTAGATTTTTTAGTTCTACAACTTTTTGTTTTGCAGATGTATCCACCGCCAGCAACGATTCTACTTGTTGTGCCTCTTGCTCAGAGAGCACTCCATCGACATATTGCGAAAGCAGAGCATCCAATTTTTGTTCATTCATTTTTTTCATGGTTACACTTCCTCCATTAACGGCTTTAATGCTTTCCTCAGCATTGCCCGTGCTCGGGAGATTCTTGATTTTACAGTACCGAGTTCACACTGCATCACCTCGGCTATTTCTTCGTACGAAAGTCCCTCGATATCTTTTAACACAACTGCTGTTCTAAATTTTTCTGGCAAAGTTTTCAATCCCATCGCTACCAATTCCTGTGTATCCCTATTTTCTGGTTGAACTGAAAGACGGACATTTAATTCTTTTTCAATTCCTTCATCAAGCGTTTGAAATGAAAAAAAACGGCGCGTTTTTTTCTTCCGAAGTTCATCCCTGCTTTTATTTACAGCGATCCGGTAAAGCCATGTGTAGAACGATGCTTCAAATCGAAAATGCGGAAGTGCTTGATATGCTTTGATGAACACTTCCTGTGCCAGATCATCGATGAAGTCCCGATCGCGGAAAATTGAAAACAGCAAATTGCGTATCCGTTCTTGATAGCGCTCAACTAAATAGCGATAGACATCGAGATCGCCGCTCTGAAATGTAGTAATCAGCGCCTCGTCGTCCATCTTGCGGAGAACTTCAGCATTGGGTTTGGGGAGAGCTTGATGGTTAGTCATGGAGTCCGCATCATTTGTTCTTGGAAATGAAGGTACAAAACTTCTTGCACGAACTCCAATTCGAAAACGTTCGTTCTCTGATTGCCAATCAGCTCTCGGTATCGGAATCGCCACGCTCCCTCCTCTTTCGTCTATTTCGATTGATTTCATGCTTAGTTCTCTATCTCGCTGAATATTTCAGCACTGAATTATATTACAGTTATTCGATTAATTAGACGGCGAAAGGGAATCGATGGTTCCCTGTGGGGAAAAGAAAAACCCGCTCCGAGTGTTTCGGAGCGGGCAGCGTGATTAAAATCCAAGTATTGTTTAGCAATTACTTGATGATGCAGCAATGGGACGTGTTTTTTAATTCATTCCTTCATTTATTCGTTTCGTACATTTTAATATATTTTATAGTTTTTTCTGGTGAAGACATGTTTAGTACTTTCATCCAATCTTTATATTTTTCCTTTATCTGATCTTCCTTAGTAGGATATTGAGCAGCAGTTGTCATATCAACAAAATACTTTCGCATCGATTGAGCCATTTCTATACCGCCGACCTTTCCATGTCCTGGAACAATTGTACAATTTCCCCATCGATTGATGATGATATCCAATACTTTTATCCATTGAGTAACGCGTGCTCCACTTTCATCTTTTAAAACAGGATTGACATGATTAAAAATTAAATCTCCAGTAAAGAGTACTTTGTGATTCTCTAAGTATACAACAAGATCGTTTAATGTATGTGCTTGTCCAAGATTATAAAGATGTATAACCTCACCTCCAATATTTATTGACAGACTATCATTCACGAAGTCTGTTGGTTGGTTCTCTGCTTCAATGTTCTTTTGGAGGAATTCTCTATTATAATTTCCGATATAAATCTTGTCACCTTTGAAGTATTTATTCCCATTTACATGGTCAGAATGGTAATGCGTATTTACCACAATGATAGGTTTTAAACCTGCGTTCGCCTTGGCAAGTTTGTACAGATCTTTAGAACTACCCATCATTTTTGTGTCAATTACAACCACAGCACTATCTCCGATAATAATCCCGCTATTGCCACCACCTCCAAGCATCAAAGTTAAGGTGTGGTCGACCTGAACCGTCTCTTTCTCTGTAAAAAATCGAATACTTGGATAAAATAATAAGGCTGCCACTATAATGACAGCAATTAGTATTATGCCACTACCAATAAATATTTTTTTCTTCATTGCCTTTTCCTCTATTATCTTGTTAATTAAATACGACTTTATGTTTTGACTCGATTAATCTAGTATGGGCATAGATGCAGAAATTTCGGGATCAAACCACCATTGTTTGAAAATGCGATACTTGTGCTCGCTTCTCAAATTCATCTCTAAACCGGCGAATCATTGATTGCACCGGCCAAGCGGCAGCATCGCCGAGCGCACAAATTGTATTCCCTTCAATGTTATTAGCAACATCCATAAGCAAATCAATGTCTTCCATCTTTGCTTGATAACTCTCAAACCGTTTAAGGATTTTAAACATCCATCCTGTTCCTTCACGGCATGGCGTGCACTGTCCGCATGATTCGCGATAGTAGAACTCTGTAATACGCCTGATAACTTTAATAAGATCAGTATCTGAGTCCATTACAATAATTCCCGCTGTACCTACGGAAGAACCGGCAGCTTTTAGCGAATCTACATCCATGCGAATTCCTTCGAGCTGATCGCCGCGTAAAATCATTGTCGATGAACCACCGGGAATAACAGCTTTGATGCCCTTATTACCGGGAACACCACCCGCCCATCTGTGGATAATTTCGAGCAGCGGTTCGCCAGTCGGCATTTCGAAGATACCGGGATTGTTCACATGCCCGCTGACACCAACAAGCAATGGACCCGGATGTTTAACAGAACCAATTTGTGAATACCATTTCCATCCATTATTTATGATGATGGGAATATTTGAAATCGTCTCTACGTTATTGATTGTCGTTGGACAACCCCATAAACCGAACTGAGCGGGGAATGGTGGCCTCACTCGTGGATATCCACGTTCACCTTCGATCGAATTCATTAAAGCCGATTCTTCACCGCAAATGTATGCCCCAGCTCCGCGATGAATGGTTATGTTTGTAGAGAAATTTGTTCTAAGAATTTTTTCACCGATTAATCCATTTGCATATGCGTCGTCTATTGCTTTCTGCAGTATTTTGATCCATTTGCCATACTCACCTCGGATGTAAATGTAAGCCGCAGTCATTCCCATAGCATAGCAAGCGATAAGCGTTCCTTCAATAAGTAAATGAGGATTGAATTCAAAAATCTGCCGGTCTTTAAATGTGCCAGGTTCTGATTCGTCCCCATTAACACAGAGATATTTTGGCTTGTCGGAATTCTTCGGCATAAATGACCACTTCAATCCTGTCGGAAAGCATGCGCCGCCGCGCCCGCGCAAATTCGATTTCTTCACCTCATCAATCACTTCGTCCGGTTTCATGTCCAGCGCTTTCTTTAGCGCTTTATAACCATCGTTCGCAAGATAGAAGTCAATCTTGTACAAATTGGGCACATCGGGAAGTATAACACGCTTCCATGTTGTCAACTTTTCAGTATTAGCAGGTTGAAGGTTCATTGCAGACTATCTATAAGCTTATCTACTTTTTCTAAAGTTAGGTTTTCATAATACTCATCCCCTATGACGAGCATAGGTGCAGTACCACAGGAACCCAAACACTCCGTTTCCGAAAGTGTCCATTTTTGATCCTGTGATATTTCGCCAATCTTGATGCCCAGACGTTTTTCGATATGTTCGAGAATTTTTCCTGATCCGCGCAGCATGCATGAAACGTTTGTGCAGACTTCTATATGATGTTTGCCAACGGCTTTTTTCTGCAACATAGAATAGAATGTAACAACACCAAGAATGTGACCGTAAGGGATATTCAAAAGTGCACCGGTATACTTCATCGATTCTTCTGAGATACAACCTTCTTGCTCCTGTATCATCCACAACACGGGGAGTAACAACGCTTGCGTCGTTGGATAACGCTTTCTTAGTTCCTCAACTTTATTTAGATTCGATTCACTTAACATTTTTTCAATTTTTAATTTTTAATTGCAAATCTATGATCCGAAATCCGTAATTATTTATCTGCTTCTCCCATAATTGGATCCAGACTGGCAACAATTGCTACAACATCGGAAATCATTGCACCTTTCATCATAGTAGAAATTGATTGCAGGTTAACGAATGACGGCGACCGAATCTTCATCCGCCATGGCTGGCCTTCGCCATTGCTGTAAATGTAAAAACCCAATTCACCTTTCGGTGATTCGACTGCGTGATAAATTTCGCCAATAGGTGGATTCACTCCAAAATTGATGAGCATGAAGTCGTGTATTAGTTCTTCCATTTTCTTATAGACACGCTCTTTGTTTGGAATTACTTGTTTCGGTTGACCTGCTTTCACTTCTCCTGCTGGAATATTATCCAATACTTGTCGAACAATTTTAATACTTTCTTTTATCTCTGCCATACGCACATAATAACGCGCAAGACAATCGCCGCCTTCGAAAATCGGAATATCAAAATCAAGATTATTATAAATGAGATATGGATTTGCGCGCCGTAAATCATGTTCCACACCGCACGCACGGAGAGATGGACCGGTAAGACCAAGATCAATTGCACGCTCTTTAGATATTACACCGACACCATCAACGCGACCAAGAAATATTCGATTGGTGTTAAGCAACTTTTCGCACTCGTGTATTTTTCCCGGAAGATCACTAATGAAGCTGCGGATAATGAGAAGTATTTCTTGTGTAACATCTTGCGCAAGTCCGCCGATCCGTGTATAACTTGTAGTGAAGCGTGCTCCAGTTATTTTTTCGAAGATGTCGTATAGCTTTTCGCGTTCACGGAATGACCACATCCACACTGTCAATGCGCCAACATCCATAGCCAGCGAACCAAAAAACATCAGGTGAGAAGAAATACGGGCAAGTTCTGCAATAAGAGTACGAATGTACTGCGCACGAGGCGGAGCTTCGATGCCAAGCAATTTTTCAACAGCAAGGACATATGCTACATTGTTAGAAAGCGGTGAAAGATAGTCCAGCCGATCTGTGTGTGGAATGAACTCATGGAAGCTGCAATTCTCCGCCAATTTTTCGTATCCGCGATGCAAATATCCAAGTTCTGGAACCGATGCCAACACTGTCTCACCATCTAACTTGATAAGCAATCTCAATACACCGTGTGTTGCAGGATGCTGAGGTCCCATATTAAGCACCATTTCATTCTCAAGCGGGTCATCGAACGTAACGGAGACATGTTCGTTCTCAAGTGCTTCGAGAATTTTTGTTTTTCTGATTATGGTTTCCGGTTTCTGTTCCATTGTTCACATACTGCACTCATGAGCAAATTCATTTTTTTACTGCTCTATGTTCCCCGTACTATTAAATCCTCTTAAACAAAATATGTATGCTACCTAAGTAAAACAAGTTTTTTTGTTTCTGTAAATAATCCCGTGCATAGCCGGTAAAAATAAACTCCACTAGTGACACCTGAAGCGTTCCATAGTGTTTGATGAGTTCCGGCGTTTTGTTTACTATCTACTAACACTGCAATTTCTCTTCCAAGCATATCATAAACAGTCAACTTTACATTACTGACTACTGACAACTGATAACTGATGACAGTACTTGGATTGAACGGGTTTGGATAGTTTTGCTCAAGAGTAAAACGATTTGGTATTTTCGTTTGATTATATTCCACTTCGGTGACCATCTCCGACAATGGTCGTCTCCAGACACCGCTACCATAAGTCCCTGCAAAGAGATTTGTGCCGCCCGTAGCGGGAGAGACGGCAAAAGACAACACATCAGTGTTCGTCAACCCTGAGTCAACCGCAGTCCAGTTTGTGCCGTTATTAGAAGAAAGATAGACGCCGCTAGAAGTTCCTGCAAAAAGATTCTTATCGAAAACCTCAAGAGCATTGACATAAGCACTGAAATTTGTCGTCAAGCCTGAATTGACCGTATTCCATTTTGTACCGTTGTTGGTGGAAAGAAAGGCACCGGGACCAGCTTCCCCGGCAAAGAGATTCGTACCGGAAACGGCAAGCGCACGGACATCAAACTTCGTTAAACCTGAATCGACCGCCGTCCAACTTGTACCGTTGTTGATGGAAAGAAAAACACCGCTGTTCGTCCCGGCAAAGAGACTCGTATCGCCTGCCCCACCCGTGGCTGGAGAGACTACAAGAGCATTGACGGTAGTATTCGTCAAGCCTGTATTTATCGCACTCCAGCTTGTGCCATCGTTTGCGGAAAAAAAGGCTCCGCCAAAAGTCCCGGCAAAAATATTCGTTCCAGAAACGGCAAATGCATCGATGTAAGGTGGAGTCAATCCAGAATCGATCGCAGTCCAGCTTACCCCATTGTTCGTGGATAGAAAGGCGCCGCCGCCATAAGTCCCGGCAAAAATATTCGTGCCCGAAACGGTGAGAGCATTGATATAAGCTATAGTCAAGCCTGAATCGATCGCACTCCAGCTTGCGCCATTATTGGTAGATAGAAAGACACCGCTGCCGTTAGTTCCGGCAAAAAGATTCTTGCCGCCTGTTCCGCCTATGGCAGAAGAAACGGCAAAAGTATTGACAATAGTACTCGCCAAACCTGTATTGATCGCACTCCAATTTTCGCCATTATCGGTGGAGCGAAAGACGCCGCCGCCAGCAGTCCCGGCAAAGAGATTCATGCCCGAGATGGCAAGAGCATTGACTACAGTGTTCGTCAGACCTGTACTAACTTTAGTCCAGTTTGTGCCATCGTTTGTGGAAAGATAGACGCCGCCCAAAGTCCCGGCAAAAAGATTCGTGCCTGAGACGGCAAGAGCATA